>Ga0070741_10007804_pt1 | contig 21907 bp, 18 predicted proteins | sample Coa_R1_4_FD_66440 | JGI IMG/M metagenome (GOLD analysis project Ga0070741, IMG submission 66440) | Surface soil microbial communities from Centralia Pennsylvania, which are recovering from an underground coalmine fire - Coalmine... | ecosystem: Environmental > Terrestrial > Soil > Unclassified ... | reverse complement strand
ACTCGAAAACCGCAACGATGTCCCGTTGAAGCTCGAGCGCACCGACGGCAGCGTGCTCGACTGCATGAGCCGGCCGCTGCCCGACGGCGCCACCATGCTGACCTTCCAGGACATCACCGACACCGAGAATGTCGAACGCGCGCTGCGCGAGAGCAACGAGGCGCTGCAGGCCGCAGACCAGATGAAGCTGAACTTCGTCCATCACGTGTCCTACGAGCTGCGCGCGCCGCTCACCACCATCATCGGCTTTGCGCACTTCCTCAGCGATCCCTCGACCGGCCCGTTGACGGCGAAGCAGGCCGAGTATCTCGACTACGTCACCAAATCGACCAACGCGCTGATGGCGCTGACCGACAGCATCCTCGACCTCGCTACCATCGACGCCGGCGCCATGAAGCTCGAGCTCGGTCCGGTCGACATTGCAGGCGCGATCGAGGCGGCCGCCGAGGGCATCCAGGACCGGCTCGCCACCGACCGCATCAAGCTCGAGATCGACGTCGATCCCAATGTCGGCACATTCATCGGCGATCAACGACGCGTGGTGCAGGTGCTCTATAATCTGCTCGCCAACGCGGTCGGCTTCTCGCCGCAGGATGCGACGGTGGGTGTCAGCGCGAAACGCGGCGAGCGCAGCGTCGTGTTCGCGGTCACCGATTCCGGGCCCGGGATCGCGCCCGACGTCAAGGACAAGGTGTTCGACCGGTTCGAGAGCTTTGCGCATGGCTCGCGGCGCCGTGGCGCGGGTCTCGGCCTGTCGCTGGTGGAATCCTTCGTGCAGTTGCATGGCGGCAAGGTCCGCGTCGATTCCGCGCTGGGCCAGGGCACGACCGTGATCTGCGAATTTCCGATCGACCAGGCCGTGCGCGACGCCGCGGAATGACGTCATCAACCACATTCCCGGTCGCGCTCGCCAATGAGGCGGCGACCGCGCATCTGATGGCCGACCTCGCGCTCTTGATCGGTCCCGGCGATGTCATCACGCTCTCGGGTGATCTCGGCGCAGGCAAGACGGCGGCCGCGCGCGCGATGATCCGCTATCTCGCCGACGACGAGGGAATCGAAGTCCCGAGTCCGACCTTCACGCTGGCGCAGGGCTACGATTTGCCGTCGTTTCCGCTCGTGCATGCCGACCTCTATCGCATCAACGATCCATCCGAACTGGAAGAGATTGGCCTGTCGCCGCTGCCGGACGGCGCGGTGGCGCTGATCGAATGGCCGGAGCGCGCGGGCGGCGCCTTGCCGGCGGATCGCATCGACATCGCCTTCAGCCACCGCCCCGCGCTCGGCTCGAATGCGCGCGCAGCCGAGATCACCGGCTTCGGCAAAATGACCGGCGTGGTCGAGCGCCTGAAGACGTTGCGGCAATTCCTCGATGGCGCGAGCTTCGGCGAGGCGAGGCGCGTGCGGATGCCCGGAGACGCGTCCATCCGCTCCTACGCGCGGCTGATCCGCGACGAGACCAGTTATATTCTGATGAACTTCCCGAAGCGGCCGGACGGGCCTGCGGCCTATGGCGGCAAGTCCTATAGCGCTGCCGTGCATCTGGCCGAGGACGTCAAGCCGTTCGTCGCCATCGACAGCGGCCTGCGTGGCCGCGGGCTGTCAGCGCCGGAGATCCATCACGCCGACATCGAGGCCGGATTCCTGATCACCGAGGATTTCGGCATCGCGGGCGTGATCGAAGGCGATCCGCCGGCCCCGATGACCGAGCGTTATGAAGCGGCGACCGACATGCTGGCGGCGCTGCATCGCGAGCAGCTGCCCGAGACGCTGCCGCTGGCGCCGGGGATCGACTACGCGATTCCGGTGTTCGACATCGACGCCTGGCTGGTGGAGATCGGCCTGATGATCGAATGGTATCTGCCCGATCGCGGCGCGCCGCTCGGCGATGCGCTCCGCGCCGAATTCATCGCGATGTGGCGCGAGCTGTTGCAAAAGCCGGCGGATGCGGCCCGCACCTGGGTGTTGCGCGATTTCCATTCGCCCAATCTGATCTGGCTCGGCGACCGCGAAGGCATCAAGCGGGTCGGCATCATCGATTTCCAGGACGCCGTGCTCGGCCCGGCCTCCTACGACGTGGTCTCGCTGCTGCAGGACGCACGGATCGACATCCCGGAGATGCTGGAGCTCGCGCTGTTCTCCCGCTACATCAAGGCGCGGCGCGAGGCGGACTCCGGCTTCGATCCCGCCGCGTTTGCCACCAACTACGCCATCATGTCGGCGCAGCGCAACACGCGCCTGCTCGGCACTTTCGCGCGGCTCAACCGGCGCGACGGCAAGCCGCAATATCTGCGTCATCAGCCCCGCATCTGGACCTATCTGACCCGTTCGCTGGCGCATCCGGCGCTGGCGACGGCACGCGCCTGGTATGAGGCGAATGTGCCGCCGCCGGTCGCGTAAGTTTACGGCCTGTTAGCCAAGCTGCCGCTAATCTGGAACCGGCCGTGGCGTGGGAGACGACTTCCGGCCATTCAAGAGGCTAGTGCCGCCGATCTGAAGTCCCTGCAGTACCTATCGCGGCTTCGTTTCAGGGATTTCAGATCGACAGCGGCACTGGCATCATAGGTCTTGCTAGTGCCCATGGCTTTCCGAAGTTCGTGAAAGTGCGTGCGGCAATGGAGCACGAACTTCGGAAAGTGGGCACTAGGCCATGACGAACACGACCGAGCGGCGCAAGGGCGATCGCGTCACCTTCGAGCGCGGGATCCCGGCACACATGATGGGCATCGACGGCACCTGGCGCCGCGATTGCACCATGGAGGATGTTTCCGAGACCGGCGCCAAGCTCACTATCGAAGGCTCGGTCGAGGGGCTCCATCTGAAGGAATTCTTCCTGCTGCTGTCGTCGACCGGGCTCGCCTACCGCCGCTGCGAGCTCGCCTGGGTCAATGGCGACCAGATCGGCGTGTCCTTCCTCAAGCACGGGGACAAGAAGAGAAAGGCGCGCCGCGCCGGCGCGGACGCCTGATTTGCACTTGCGCCACAGCGTCGTACAAACGTCATCAGCGCTGACTATGGCGTCTATGCAACGGTCCTGCCCGAATCGCCGTGCTATCAATGGCGGCTGAGATACCACCGAGATTTCCGAAAATGTCCGTCAAGCCCACCAAAGCCATGGTCCTCGCCGCAGGTCTCGGCCTGCGCATGCGGCCGCTGACGGACCGGATACCGAAGCCGCTGGTTCCCGTGGCGGGCCGGCCGCTGCTCGATCACGTGCTGGACAAGCTCGGCGACGCCGGGGTCACCGAGGCCGTGGTCAATGTGCATTACCTCGGCGACCAGATCATCCAGCATGTCGCCTCCCGCAAACGTCCTCGCGTGACGATCTCCGACGAGCGCAACCACGTGCTCGGCACCGGCGGCGGCGTGGTCAAGGCGCTGCCGCTGCTCGGCGACGCACCGTTCTTCCACGTCAATTCGGACACGATGTGGATCGACGGCGTGCGCTCCAACCTGTCGCGGCTGGCGGAGACGTACGACCCCGCCCGCATGGACATCCTGCTGTTGATGGCGCCGACCGCAAGCAGCATCGGCTATGGCGGCCGCGGCGACTACGCCATGCTGCCGGACGGCGCGTTGCGTGCGCGCCGCGAGCATCAGGTCGTGCCGTTCGTCTATGCCGGCGCTGCGATCATGTCACCGTCGATCTTCGCGAATGCACCGAAGGGCGAGTTCTCGCTGACGAAAATGTTCGATGCCGCCAACGAGCAGGAGCGGCTGTTCGGCCTGCGGCTCGACGGCGTCTGGATGCATGTCGGAACGCCCGAGGCCATCGGCGCGGCGGAAGAGGCGTTTCTGGAGAGCGTGGCGTAGGTTTTCGTCGTTGCCGGGCTTGCCGCCTTCGCTAAAGCTTCGGCGGCCGAGTGAGCTCTTGGCCCGTCGAAGCCTTGGCGGAGACGGGACCCGGCAATCCATCTTCGACGCAACTTTTGTGATGGATGCGCGGGTCAAGCCCGCGCATGACGCGTTGAGAACCCCTATATTGCCTGCCTGTTCCTCGAATCAGGCCCTCCATGCGCGTTTGCAGCGTTCCCCTTTCCGCACCGTTCCTGCGCACCGTGATATCAGCCTTGATCGACGGCAAGCTGGTCGACGGATTCGAGGCGCGCGGAAATCCGGCGGCGCTGGCCGAGGCCACGCTCTATCTGCCGACGCGACGCGCGGTGCGGGTCGCGCGCGAGGTCTTCCTCGACGAGTTGAAAGCGGATGCGGCCGTGCTGCCGCGCATCGTGCCGCTTGGCGACATCGACGAGGACGAGCTCGCTTTTGCCGGCGAGGCCGAGCAGCTCGATGGCGGCGCGCCGCTCGACATTCCGCCGAAACTCGGCGAGCTCGATCGCCGTTTGACGCTCGCTCATCTCGTTACAGCCTGGGCCAAAGGCAGCGATGTCGCGCCGCTGGTGGTCGGCGGTCCCGCCTCGACCTTGGCGCTGGCTTCGGACCTGGCGCGACTGATCGACGACATGGTGACGCGCGATGTCTCATGGGACCGGCTCGACGGGCTCGTGCCCGACAATCTCGACGAATACTGGAGAATGTCGCTCGATTTCCTGCGCATCGCGCGAAAACTGTGGCCGGATCATTTGAAGGAGATCGGCAAGATCGAGCCGGCGGCGCGGCGCGATCTCCTGATCGCCGCGGAAGCCGAGCGGCTGACCAGGCATCCCAGGGGGCCGGTGATCGCCGCGGGCTCGACCGGCTCGATGCCGGCCACCGCGAAATTTCTCCATGCGGTGGCAAACCTGCCGCAGGGCGCGGTGGTGTTGCCCGGGCTCGACACCGATCTCGACGAGGCGTCGTGGGATGCGATCGGCGGCGAACGCAACGACGAAGGCAAATTCACTGGGCATCCCGCCTCGAACCATCCGCAATTCGCCATGCATGCGCTGCTCGAGCGCTTCGGCATCCAACGCGGCGACGTCGAAATACTCGGGACGCCCGCGGCTTCCGGCCGCGACGTGCTGCTCTCGGAGGCGATGCGCCCGTCCAATGCGACGGCGCAATGGCACGACCGGCTGGCGCGGCCGGAGATTGCCGCGCACATTGCCCGTGGCATGGAAACCCTCGCCGTGATCGAGGCGCCCAATCCGGAAATGGAGGCGATCGCGATCGCGATCGCGATGCGTGAGGCGCGGCATCTCGAAAAATCTGCGGCGCTGGTGACGCCCGATCGCGCGCTGGCACGCCGGGTGACGGCTGCGCTGGCGCGCTGGAATCTCGACTATGACGATTCCGGCGGCGACGCGCTGATCGAAACGCCGGCCGGCACCTTTGCGCGGCTTGCCGCCGAGGCGGTCGCGAAGGAGCTGGAGCCGCCGACGCTGTTGGCGCTGCTGAAACATCCGCTGTGCCGGCTCGGCGGCGCAGGGGGCGCACATGCGCGCGCGGTCGCGGCGCTCGAGCTGGCGTTGCTGCGGGGCACGCGCCCGCAGCCCGGCAGCAAAGGCCTCGCCGAAGATTTCGCGCGCTTCCGCGGCGAGCTGAAAAAGTACCGCGACAAGGAAGTGTCCTCGCTGCATGGATCGGAGCAACGGACGCGCCTGCAGGACTGGCAGCTGGATGGTACGCAAAAGCTGATCGCGGCGCTGCAGAAGGCGCTCGCGCCGATGGAAAGCCTGTCGACGACAAGGCCGTATGATTTCGCCGAGATCGCCACGCGCCATCGCGAGGTGCTGATCGCGCTGTCGCAGGACGCCCACGGCATTGCGGTCGCATTCGAGGAGCAGGAAGGCCTCGCGCTATCGGCCGCCTTCGATGATCTCGTCGCCGAGCAGAAGCCGAGCGGGCTATCAGTCACGCTGCCCGACTATCCGGAAGTGTTCCAGACCGCGTTCGCCGACCGCGCGGTGCGGCGGCCCGAAAGGCCGGGCGCGACACTGCATATCTACGGGCCGCTGGAGTCGCGGCTGATGCAGGCCGACCGCATCATCGCCGGTGGCCTGATCGAAGGCGTGTGGCCGCCGGCGCCGCGCAGCGATCCCTGGCTGAGCCGGCCGATGCGGCACGATCTCGGCCTCGATCTGCCCGAGCGGCGCATCGGTCTGTCGGCGCACGACTTCGCACAGCTGCTCGGCAACGCGGATGTGATCCTCAGTCACTCCGCCAAGGCCGGCGGCGCGCCTGCGGTCGCCTCGCGCTTCCTGCATCGGCTGGAGGCTGTCGCGGGCGAGGAACGCTGGGAGGCCGCGAAATGCATCGGTGCACGGTACGTGGATTTCGCGCTGGCGCTCGATGCGCCCGACGAGATCAGGCCGGTCAAGCAGCCTGAACCGAGGCCGCCGCGCGCAACGCGGCCGTTGCGGCTTTCGGTCACCCAGATCGAGGACTGGCTGCGCGATCCCTACACCATCTACGCCCGGCATATCCTCAATCTGCAGCCGCTCGATCCCGTCGACATGGATCTGTCGGCGGCCGATCGCGGCTCGGCGATTCACAACGCGCTCGGCGACTTCACCAGGATCTACAGCAAGGACCTGCCCGCCGACCCCATCCGCGCATTGCGCGAGATCGGCGAAAAACATTTCAAACCGCTGATGGCGCGGCCCGAGGCGCGGGCGCTGTGGTGGCCGCGCTTCCAGCGCATCGTCAGATGGTTCTCGGAATGGGAGACGGCGCGGCGCGGCGACATCGCCGCGATCGAAGCCGAGATCAAGGGCGAGATTTCGATTCAGCTCGACAACGCGCGCACCTTCGTCCTCAACGCGCGCGCCGACCGGATCGAGCGCCGCGCCGACGGCTCCTTCGCCATCCTCGATTACAAGACCGGGCAGCCGCCGACGGCGAAACAGGTGCGGATGGGATTGTCGCCGCAATTGACGCTGGAGGCAGCGATCCTGCGCGGCGGCGGTTTCGAGGGCATCGACGCCGGCGCATCCGTGGGCGAGCTCGCCTATGTCCGCATCAGCGGCAACAATCCGCCGGGCGAGCACCGCGCGCTGGAGCTGAAGATCCGGAACGAGGCTCCGCAGCCGCCGGAAGAAGCCGCCGATTATGCGCGCGCGCAGCTCGAAGCGTTGATTCGTGCGTTCGAGAACGAGGCCGAACCATACAGCTCGCTGAACCTGCCGATGTGGACCAACCGCTACGGCCGCTATGACGATCTCGCGCGGATCAAGGAATGGTCCGCGGCGGGCGGATTGGGGCTGCCGGAATGGTGAAAGCGGCGCGCAAGATTCCAGACGCGGTCCGCGCCAAGCAGGCCAGCGCATCCAATCCGCGATCGTCGTCGTTCGTGTCGGCGAATGCGGGGTCGGGCAAGACGCATGTGCTGGTGCAGCGCGTGATCCGGCTGTTGCTATCAGGCGTGCCGCCGGAGAAAATCCTCTGCATCACCTTCACCAAGGCTGCCGCCGCCAACATGGCGGAGCGCGTGTTCACCACGCTCGGCCATTGGGTGACGCTCGACGATGCCGCGCTCGATGCGGCGATCGTCGATGCCGGCGTGCCAAAACCCGACAAAAAACCACGCGAGATCGCGCGCAAACTGTTCGCGCAGGCGCTGGAAACGCCGGGCGGGTTGAAGGTGCAGACCATCCACGCGCTGTGCACGCGGCTGCTGCAGCAATTCCCGTTCGAGGCCAACGTGCCGGCGCGCTTTGCCGTGCTCGACGAGCGCGACCAGGCCGACATGATGGAGCGCGCCAATCTGCGGGTGTTCCTCGAAGCCGCTGCCGCTCCCGAAAGCATGCTCGGCCGCGCGCTCCTGACCGCGATGGCGAATGCCGCCGACGTCACCTTCAAGGACGTGGTGCGCGAGGCCTGCCTTGCCCGCGATCATTTCATGGCCTGGACCGACGGCGCGGGCAGCGCCGAAGTTGCGTCAGCGCAGGTGTCGGCCGCGCTTGGCGTTGCCGCGAACGACAGCATCGAAGCCGCCGAGCGCGAGATCGTCGACGGACCCTATCTCCCGCGCAAGCGTTGGCTGGAGATCGCGGCGGCCTTCGCGGGCGCCAGCAAGACGGACCAGAAGCAGGCGGACCAGTTGCGCGCTTCGCTCGCCTTTACCGGCAGCGCGCAGGTCGACGAATATCTCTGCGTCTTTCTCACCGACGACAAGGCGCCCCGCGCCAATGTCCTGACCAAGGCGTTCATCAAGCTCAACCCGGCGGTCGCTCACCTGTTCGAACAGGAGATCGATCGCCTTAAACCATTGATCGAGAAACGCCGCGCCCTCATCACCCGTGACCGCACCGAAGCGCTGCTGCACATCGCGACCGCGGCTGCGGCGAACTACCGGCGCGAAAAGGACGAGCGCGGGCTACTCGACTATGACGACCTGATCGACAAGACGCTGACGATGCTGAACAAGGTCTCGGCTGGCTGGGTGCATTACAAGCTCGACCGCGGCGTCGATCACGTCCTGATCGACGAGGCGCAGGACACCAGCCCGCGGCAATGGGACATTGTCGAACACATCATCGCGGAATTCGCGGCAGGCCACGGCGCGCGCGACGGCACGATGCGCACGGTGTTTGCGGTCGGCGACGAGAAGCAGTCGATCTTCTCGTTCCAGGGCGCGGCGCCGCGTGAGTTCGATTTGCGGCGGCAGCGCATCGGCGCGCGCTTTTCGGCCGCCGGCCTCGATTTCGAGCCGATCTCGTTCACCCATTCGTTCCGCTCCGGCGCCGCCGTGCTGCGCGCGGTCGAACACGCTTTCCGCTCGCCCGACATCTACCGCAGCATCACCACGGATCGCGACGGCATGCCGCCGCACGAGGCGCTCGACGACGCCGGACCCGGAGTGATCGAGCTGTGGCCGCTGGCGGAAGCCGACAAGCGCGACGAGATCGAAGGCTGGCGCGCGCCGTTCGACGGCGTGTCGGTGACGAGCCCCGAAGTAAAGCTGTCGCGGCGCATCCAGGCCGAGATCAAGCGGCTGGTTGCGAGCGGCACCATGACCGGGCCGAAAGGCGAGCGCAGGCCCCTCACCTATGGCGACGTGCTGGTGCTGGTCCGCCGCCGCGGCAATCTGTTCGACGCCGTCATCCAGGCGTTGAAGCACGCCAGCATCCCGGTCGCCGGCGCCGACCGGCTGAAATTGACCGAGCACATCGCGATCATCGATCTGATGAACCTCGCCGATGCGCTGCTGCTGCCGCGGGACGACCTCGCGCTCGCGGTCGCCCTGAAGAGCCCGCTGTTCGGCCTCGACGAGGACGACCTGTTCAAGCTGGCGCATGGCCGCAAGGGTTCGTTGCGCAAGTCGCTGGCGACGCACGCAGCGGCCAACAAGAAATTTCGGGATGCGTTGTATCGGCTGGAACAATGCGAGCGGCGTTTCCTGCATGACACGCCGTTCGCGTTCTATGCCTGGCTGCTCGGCGGCGACGGCGGCCGCGCCCGCATCCTCAAGCGGCTCGGGCACGAGGCCAACGACGCGCTCGACGAATTCCTCGAGCTTGCGCTCAATTACGAGCGCAAGGCGCCGGCCTCGTTGCAAGGTTTCATGGCCTGGCTGCGTTCCGCCGACACCGAGGTGAAGCGCGACATGGAAATCTCGCGCGACGAGGTCCGCGTCATGACCGTGCATGGCGCCAAGGGGCTGGAAGCCCCCGTCGTGATCATGGTCGACACCACGTCCTCGCCGTCGGACACGCAGCGGCTGCGGCTGATCCAGGTGCCGTACCAAGGCCGCGACGTCACGGTCTGGGCCGGCAGGAAGGCGGACGATCCGGCAGCGGTCATTCCGGCGCGGACAAAAATGCTCGACGATACCGAGGACGAATATCGCCGTCTGCTCTATGTCGCGATGACGCGCGCCGCCGACCGGCTGATCGTCGCGGGTATCCAGCCCGGCAACCGGAACGGCGTCAGGCCAGACTGCTGGTACGATCTGGTGAAGAAGGGCCTCGCCAATTCCGGTCTGCAGGAAGAGACCATCGACACCGAGGATGGTCCGATCAAGCGCTACACCCGCGCTGAAGACGGACTGCAGGCGACCGGCGCATCGGCATCGACCGCGATCACAGCGCAGGAATTGCCGGCATGGCTGCGCACGCCATTGCCGGCACTGGCGATGAGCGCGGGCCTGCTGCGCCCGTCGCAGACGAGCGGCGATACGGCGCACCGCGTGAAGTCGACGGAAGCGATCGCGCAGCGGACGCGGGCGCTGCAGCAGGGCACGCTCGTACATCGCCTGCTGCAATCGCTGCCCGACCTGCCATCCGAGCGCCGGCGTAATGCCGCGCTCGCGCACCTCTCCCGCAATGTGCCCGGCTGGAACGAAGCCGAGCGCGAGTCGCTTGCGCGAAAAGTGATCGGCCTGATCGGCGATTCGCAATTCGCGGCCGTGTTCACTGAGGCCAGCCGGGCCGAGGTCGCGATCGTCGGCCGTCTCGAACTGCCGGGGCGGCCGCCGGCGCTGGTATCCGGCCAGATCGACCGCCTCGTGGTCACGCCAGACGAGGTTTTGATCGTCGACTTCAAGACCAATCACGCCCCGCCCAAAACGGCCGCCGAGGCGCCGGAGGCTTACATCCGCCAGCTCGCACTGTACCGGGCGGTGTTGTCCCGGCTTTATCCCCAGCGCGCCGTCCGGGCCGCGCTGCTCTGGACCGAAACGGCTGATTTGATGGAGATTTCCGCCTCCGCGCTGGACGCGGAACTGGCATCTTTGGGGAGCGGGGACAGCAATGCTTGACCCGGCAACGCCGCGTTCATACGTTTCACGCCATGATCCCGGCGCGATTCTCAAGCGCCTCTCCTCTCCAACCGAACGAGGTACTCCCATGGCCGTTGGCAAGGTTTCTGACGCCAATTTCGAAGCCGAGGTGCTCAAGGCACAGGGCCCTGTCGTGGTCGACTTCTGGGCCGAATGGTGCGGCCCCTGCCGCATGATCGCTCCCGCGCTCGACGAGATCGCCGGCGCAATGGGCGAGAAGGTCAAGATCGTGAAGCTCAATGTCGACGAGAGCCCGAAGACGGCGTCGAAATACGGCGTGATGTCGATCCCGACCCTGATGATCTTCAAGGGCGGCGAGATGGCCTCCCGCCAGGTCGGCGCGGCGCCGAAGCAGAAGCTGCAGCAGTGGATTTCCGCTGCGGTGTGACCCGCGTCACGACGCAAATATTTTCTGAGACGGCCGGCGAAATGCCGGCCGTTTTGCGTTGGAAGGATACGTTTCGTTTGATGGATTTTTAGCGTGCCGCCTCGAAAGCCCGCCTCCCGTTCCTCCCGCCTCGTCGCGATGGAGGCGCGCTCGGTCGACACGATCCCGCAAGGCCACGAATGGCAATACGAACCCAAATGGGACGGTTTTCGCTGCCTGCTCTCGCGCGAAGAACGCAAGGTCCAGCTTCGCTCGAAATCAGATGAGGATCTGACCCGCTATTTCCCCGAACTTGTGGATGCCGCGCTCAAACTAAAGGCGACCTTGTTCGTGCTCGACGGCGAGATCGTGGTGCCGCATGGACGCGGCTTCTCATTCGACGATCTGCTGCAGCGAATCCATCCGGCCGCGAGCCGCGTGCAAAAACTTGCGCGGGAGACGCCGGCGCTGTTCATCGCATTCGACCTGCTCAGGACGGCGAAAGACAAGAAGCTCTCGGAACGCCCGCTGCGCGAACGACGTTCGGCGCTGGAACACTTTGCCAAGGTTCAGTTCAAATCGACCGCAAGTTTTCGGCTGTCATCCGCGACGGCGAGCCATGCGCTTGCAAAGAAGTGGCTGGCGCAATCCGGCGGAGGATGCGACGGGGTGATCGCCAAGCGGATCGACCTGCCCTATCAGGCCGGCAACCGCGACGGAATGCAGAAGATCAAGAAATTCCGCAGCGCCGATTGCGTGGTCGGCGGCTTTCGCTACGCGACCAACAAGGTCGGCGGGCGGAAAGTGGTCGGCTCGCTGCTGCTCGGCCTCTACGACGACGAAGGGCTGCTGCACCATGTCGGTTTCACCTCCGCGATCAAGAACCACGACAAGCCTGCCCTGACCGACAAGTTCGAACCGCTGATTGCGAAGCCCAGCTTCACCGGCAATGCGCCCGGCGGCCCCAGCCGCTGGTCGACGGAGCGCTCGGCGCAATGGTGGCCGCTGAAGCCGAAGCTCGTGATCGAGGTCTGTTACGATCATTTCAGCGGCGAGCGTTTCCGCCACGGCACCTCGATCTTGCGCTGGCGGTCCGACAAATCGCCGCGGCAGTGCACCTTCGAGCAGCTCAAGCAGAAAGCTGTCGATCCGAGGAAACTGCTGGATGCGTGACTACCGCTTGGCCTTCCGCGACTTTGGTTCGGTAGGTCGGCTTATCGGGAAGGTCTCGCGCATATAAGCGGCGAGCATTCCGCAATAATCCGTCGCGAAACGAGGCAAAGGACGCCGCTTGTCCCATGAGATCGTCAAGGGCTCTCGCAAAGAACGGCCACCATACGTCAGACCGACGATCCTCAATCGGTAACGGTGGCACTGCAGCTGGGAAGGGACGATGGCAACGCCATGTCCCGCCTCGGCAAGTGCCAGCAAGGTGTGCGGATTGCGGCTCTCGAACGCGATATTCGGCTTCAGCCCTGCCATCCGGCTGGCCGCATCGAAGGCGCGGCGAAATCCGAACCCGCTGTCCATCAGGAGCAACGGGAATTCGGCAAGACGGGCTATCTCGATCGAGCGATGCGGGCCAAGCTGCATCGAAGGATGACAGGCGGCCAGCAATTCAATTGATCCCAACGGGAGACTCCCGAAGTCGCGTTCCTCGAGCTTGACCGCATGCAGTAGGTTTTGGCCGAGATGGATTTCCCCCCGCTCGAGCAGGGTCAATATCTCGCTGCCGGTCCCTTCACTGATCTTCACCTGAACGTTGGGATAGCGCTTCGCGTAGCGAAGCAGAAATTGCGCCAGGACACTTTCGATGTGCTGCGGCGACCCGGCGACTTTCAGCACACCTCTGTCGCCATGTCGGAGCAATTGAGCCTGCTCCTTGACCGAGCTGGCGCAATTGAGAAGAACGCGGCAACCCGCAAGCATTTGCTCGCCTTCACCGGTCAAGAGCAACCGGCGGCCGACCCGATCGAAAAGACGCAGACCGAGCTCGCGTTCGAGGTCGATGATTTGCCGCGACAGCGCCGGCTGGGCGATCCGCAGCCGCAGCGCCGCCTTCGAGACGGTACCGAGTTCGGCCACAGTGACAAACGTAAGGGCCTGCCGCAGATTCATGCCTACTTATAGCAATCCGGCATGAAGAAGTAGAGCGCTTATATATTGGACGTATGATCTTTTCCGGTCACAGAGTTCGTCCGCTACACCGGCTCGTCCCGTCGGTCGGGAGATCGCAGGCCGAGCCTGACTATCTGCGGAGCACGGAGGAAGCATGAGCGCGAAATTCAAAATCGGTCTTGTCATGTTGACATGCATAGCCTCGGGCGTGTTTGCCGGTGAAGAACTGCACGGCCAGGCAGCGGCGCCGGCATATTTGATCGGTCAAATCGACGTCAGCGATCCCGATGGTTATGCCAGGGAATACCTTCCGAAGGCCAGGGAGATCATCAAGGCACATGGCGGACGCCTGATCGCTGCCGGCGGCGCGGCGGCAAGCGGCTCCCAGGTAACTGCCATCGATGGCGAAGCCCCCAAGCGCGTCGTCATCTACATGTATCCAAGCGTGGCGGCGCTTCTGGCATGGCGGAATGATCCAGCGTATGCCGAGGTCCGCCGTGTTGGCGAAAAATACGCCAAGTATCACACCTTTGCGATACAAGGCGTACCGGGCAATTCGCCGTGATCGTCATCGGAACCATCCCTAACCCGGCGGCGTGCCGTTGAGCGCGAGCACGTGACCGGCGAGATAGAGCGAGCCGGCGATCAGGATGCGCGGCGGCACCTCGTAGGCGAGTTTCGCGATTCCCCGCAGCGCAGCCTCCACGCCTTCGGAAATCTCGACGCGCATGCCGAGCGCGCGCGCGGCATCCGCAAGCCGGTCCGGCGGCATCGCATTGTCCTGGTCCGGAATCGGCACCGCAACGATATGGCGCGTGAGACCGGCGAAATTGGCGAGGAAGGCGCGCGCATCCTTGTTTGCCATCATCCCGGCGATAATCACCAGCGGCCGCGACACCCGCTCCTCGAGATCCCCGAGCGCGGCGGCGGCGACGCGGCCGCCCTCGGCATTGTGCCCGCCATCGAGCCAGATCTCGCAACCCTGCGGCCCGAGCTCCATCAGCCGGCCGGATGAGAGGCGCTGCATGCGCGCCGGCCATTCGGCATTGACGATGCCTTCATAGGCGGCGTGGTTGAGCTTGAGGCTTGCGATCGCACGCAAGGTCGCGATCGCCAGCCCCGCATTGTCGAATTGATGCCGTCCGAACAATCTCGGCGCCGCAAGGTCCATCAGGCCGCGCTCGTCCTGATAGACCAGCCGGCCGCGCTCGACGCCGACATGCCATTGCTGGCCGGCGGCATGCAGCGGCGCGCGCTGCCGGCGCGCCTGCGCCTCGATCACCGCCATCGCCTCGCCCTGCTGCTCGGCCGAGATGACAGGTACGCCGCGCTTGATGATCGCGGCCTTCTCGCCGGCAATCGCAGTCAGGGTATCGCCGAGAAACTCGGTGTGGTCCATGCTGACAGGCGTGATCACGCAGGCGAGCGGCTGCTCGATCACGTTGGTGGAGTCGAGCCGGCCGCCGAGACCGACTTCGAGCAGCAGCACGTCGGCCGGGTGATTCGCGAACATGAGAAAGCCCGCAGCGGTCTTGGCCTCGAAGAAGGTGATGGGCTCGCCCGCGTTGATGCGCTCGACATGCGCGAACGCCGCACGCAGCTCATCATCGCCGGCCAGCTTGCCAGCCAGGCGAAAGGATTCATTGATCCGCACCAGCCAGGGCGAGGTGTAAACGTGGACGCGCCGGCCTGCAGCCTCCAGGATCGCCCGCAAATAGGCGACGGTCGAGCCCTTTCCGTTGGTGCCGGCGACATGGATCACCGGCGGCAGCTTCTGTTCGGGATGATCGAGCCGCGCCAGCAGGCGATGCATGCGCTCGAGCCCGAGGTCGATGCGTCTCGGATGCAACGCGGACAGCCGCGCGATCAATTCCTCGAGCGGCGGCGATGAGGCGGCCGGCGCGTTCACGCGTGCGGCGCAGCCGGCGCCGCTTCCGGGGCCACGACGATCTGGGCGGCCGAGACCGGCGGCGCCGGGTTCGGCGCCGTCTCCAGCGCCGGCGATCTCGTGAGCAAGCGGCACAGCCGCGCCAGCGTCGGGCGCAGCTCGTGGCGATGCACGACCATGTCGACCATGCCGTGATCCCGCAAATATTCGGCGCGCTGAAAACCTTCCGGCAATTTCTCGCGGATGGTCTGCTCGATGACGCGCGCGCCGGCAAAGCCGATCAGCGCGCCGGGTTCGGCGATCTGCACGTCGCCAAGCATGGCGTAGGACGCGGTGACGCCGCCGGTCGTCGGGTTGGTCAGCACCACGATGTAAGGCAGCCTTGCCTCGCGCAGCATCTGCACCGCGACCGTGGTGCGCGGCATCTGCATCAGCGACAGGATGCCTTCCTGCATGCGGGCGCCGCCGGAGGCTGCGAACACGATGAACGGCGTCTTCTTCTCGACCGCGAGCTCCAGCCCGCGCACGATCGCCTCGCCCGCGGCCATGCCGAGCGAGCCGCCCATGAAATCGAAATCCTGCACGGCAACGACGACGGCCGCGCCTTCGAGCTTGCCATAGCCGACCTTGATCGCGTCATTCAGCCCGGTGCGGGCGCGCGCATCCTTGATGCGGTCGGAATAACGCTTCTCGTCGCGGAACTTCAGGGGATCGGGCGTCACCTCGGGCAGCGCGATGTCGTACCAGGTCTCGTTGTCGAAGATCGACTTCAGCCGTGCCACCGCGCCCATGCGCATGTGATAGTTGGAGCCGGGGATCACCATCTGGTTGGCCTCGACGTCCTTGTAGAACACCAGCTGCCCGGAATCCGGGCACTTGATCCACAGATTCTCCGGCGTCTCCCGCCGCAGCATGTTGCGGATTTTCGGCCGAACGACGTTGGTGAGCCAGTTCATGGTTCCGCTCCGAATGTCGCATCAATATATGGCGGCTTGGGCGGAGCCGGGCAAGCCGCCAAGCCTATCTCGCGCGACTTATTCGGCGGCCTGTTTGGCGCCGCGGACGCCCGCCGCCAGCGAGGCCGCGAGATTGGCCACCGCGGCTACGGTCTTTGCCGTCGCCTTGCCGTCGGCATCGAGGCTGCCCTTCAAGGCATCGACCAACGCGGTGCCGACCACCGCGCCATCGGCGCGTTCCGCAACCGCGCGCGCGGTCTCCGGCGTGCGGATGCCGAAGCCGACGCAGACCGGCAGTTTGGTGTGCCGCTTGATGCGGGCCACGGCCTCGCCGGCGACATGCGAGTCGGCCGCGGCCGCGCCGGTGATGCCGGTGATCGAGACGTAGTAGACAAAGCCGGACGTGTTGGCGAGCACGGCCGGCAGGCGCTTGTCGTCGGTGGTCGGTGTCGCGAGGCGAATGAAGTTCAAACCGGCCTGCAGCGCCGGCACGCACAGCTCGTCGTCTTCCTCGGCCGGCAGATCGACGATGATCAGGCCATCGACGCCGGCGGACTTGGCGTCCACGAGAAATTTGTCGACACCGTAGATGTAGATCGGATTGTAGTAGCCCATCAGCACCACGGGCGTCGCATCATCGCTCGCGCGGAATCCTCGGACCAGCTCCAGCGTTTTCTTGAGCGTCATGCCAGCCCTCAGCGCGCGCAGACCGGCGGCCTGGATCGACGGACCGTCCGCCATCGGATCGGTGAAGGGCATGCCGATCTCGATGAGGTCGGCGCCGGCCTTCGGCATCGCCTTGATGATCTCAAGCGAGGTCGCGGGATCCGGATCGCCCGCCATCAGGAAAGCGCCGAAGGCGGAGCGGCCTTGCTTCTTGAGCTGCGCGAAGCGCGCATCGATGCGGGTGGTCATGGTGCGGCATACGCTGTGCTATACCTCTCCCCTGTGGGGAGAGGTCGGCTGCGCAGCAGCCGGGTGAGGGGGGATGGACAAGTTCAAGGCCAGGGCAAGAACGCTCCGGGCGACGCAAACCAGCGCTGAAACAAAGCTCTGGCAAGCGCTACGCAACCGCAGACTGGCGCGCTGGAAATTTCGCCGCCAACACGCGATCGATAAGTACGTCGTCGATTTCGTAACACTCCACGGGAAGCTGATCGTCGAAGTCGATGGCGTGACCCACTCAACGCCCTCGGAAATCGATCGCGACAAAGCTCGATCTGCGGTGCTCGAAGCTTGCGGTTTCAATATCGTTCGCGTGTCGAATACTGATGTGTACGACAATATCCAAGGTGTGCTGGAGATGATCGAGGGCACGCTTCGAGTAGATTGAGCCGACGCCCCCCTCACCCGCCCGCTTCGCGGGCGACCTCTCCCCACAGGGGAGAGGTGGAAGCGAGCGCAGGGCACGCGCATCGATCCCATCTTGCTCACTTCTTCCTCGCCTTCAGAATGTCGCCGACCTGCGGCACGTCCTTGTCGCCGCGGCCGGAGAGATTGACCACCATCAGATGATCCTTCGGGCGCGCCGGTGCGAGCTCCATCACCTTGGCGATGGCATGCGCGGGCTCGAGCGCGGGGATGATGCCTTCGAGCCGCGACAGCAACTGGAACGCCGCGAGCGCCTCGTCGTCGGTTGCGGACAAATATTTCACGCGCCCGACCTCGTGCAGCCAGGAATGCTCCGGCCCGATGCCGGGATAATCCAGGCCAGCCGAGATCGAATGCGCGTCCTGGATCTGACCGTCCTCATTCATCAAGAGATAGGTGCGATTGCCATGCAGCACGCCGGGCCGGCCGCCCGCGATCGAGGCCGCATGCAGTTGCGTCAGCCCGTGGCCGGCCGCTTCCACGCCGAAAATTTCGACGCCGGGATCGTCGAGGAAGGGATGGAACAGTCCCATGGCGTTGGAGCCGCCGCCGATGCAGGCGATCAATGAATCCGGCAGACGGCCTTCGGCTTCCTGCATCTGCTTCCTGGTCTCGTTGCCGATGATGGACTGGAAATCGCGCACCAGGGTCGGATAGGGATGCGGGCCCGCCACCGTGCCGATGCAATAGAAGGTGTTGTGAACGTTGGTGACCCAATCACGCAGCGCCTCGTTCATGGCGTCCTTCAGCGTGCGCGTGCCGGACTGCACCGGAAACACCTTTGCGCCGAGCATCTCCATGCGGATCACGTTCGGCTGCTGCCGCGCCACGTCGACGGCGCCCATATAGACCACGCATTCGAGGCCGAAGCGCGCGCAAAGCGTCGCGGTGGCCACGCCGTGCTGACCGGCGCCGGTCTCGGCGATGATGCGCTTCTTGCCCATGCGCCGCGCCAGCATGATCTGGCCGAGCACGTTGTTGACCTTGTGGGAGCCGGTGTGATTGAGCTCCTCACGCTTGAAATAGATTTTGGCGCCGCCGAGATGTTCGGTCAGCCGCTCGGCGAAATAAAGCGGCGACGGCCGGCCGACATAGTCGCGCAGATGCCCATTCATCTCGGCCTGGAAGGCCGGATCGGCCTTGGCCGCGTTGTAGGCTTTCTCCAGATCGAGGATCAGCGGCATCAGGGTTTCGGCGACGAAGCGGCCGCCGAAAATGCCGAAATGCCCGTGCTCGTCGGGACCGCTGCGGAAGGAATTGGGACGCGCCTGGTTCATCGGACACTCAACTCTTCTTGCCGCCTTGGCGGACTCTCTCCACTCCCTCTCCCCGCTCGCTTGTCCGCTGAAGCCCGCCTTCGGGCGAAGGCGGATGCGGGGAGAGGGTTGGGGTGAGGGGCTCTTTTTGCAAAATCGATGAGAGCGACGTACGCGACGGCTCCCCCTCACCCGGATCGCTGACGCGATCCGACCTCTCCCCGTAAACGGGGAGAGGTGAAGGAAGGTCGGCCGCGCGCGCGGCGCGGATGAAATCACGGATCATGTCGACGTCCTTGATGCCGGGCGCACGCTCGACGCCCGAGGACACATCGACGCCGGTCGCGCGGGTGACGCGGACGGCATCCGCGACATTGCCGGCGTTGAGCCCGCCGGACACCATGAACGGCAGCTTGAGATCGAGATTCTCAAGCACATGCCAGTCGAACACCGCGCCGAGGCCACCCGGCCGCGTGGCGCCCTTGGGCGGATGGGCGTCGAACAGGATGCGGTCGCAAACCCCGGCATAGGACGACAGCGAGGCAAGGTCCGCCTTGCTCTCGACCGGCAGCGCCTTCATCACCTCGCGGTCGAATTTTCTCTTGATCTCGGTGACGCGGGCGGGCGTCTCACGGCCATGCAGCTGCAGGATGTCGGGCTGCAGCACCTCGACGATGCCGGCCAGGGTCGCATCGTCCGCGTTGACGGTGAGCGCGACCTTGACCGCGCGTTGCTTGACCCGTTGTCCGAGCTCGCGCGCCACGTCGAGCGCGAGATGGCGCGGCGAGGGCGGAAAGAACACGAAGCCCACCATGTCGGCGCCCGCCTCGAGCGCCGCGTCGAGCGTCTCGCGCGTGGACAGGCCACAGATTTTGACAGCCAGGGACATCGGCGTTTCGTTGAGCGAAAAAAGGGTCCAGTGGGGCCGCTTCTACAACGTCGCGCCCTGCTTGTCTCGCCCGGAGGCCCCGTAAAGCGCCCCCGGCAGCGCCCGCCGCTGCGGCTCGCCGCGCATGGAAGCCGCCTGGCTGCGCAGTTCCGCCAACTGAGCGCGAGCGGCGCGCGCGTCGGCCTCATGCTGGCGCGCGGCGCGCCGCCAGCGGCGCTGGCCGAACCAGGTGGCAGCACCACCCGCGATGACGCCAAGGATCGCAGTTGCAATGATGAGGGCGAACAAAGGCAGCGAAACGAAGAGAGCCGGATTGGCCGAATTGAAGGGATCGAAGGAGACCGTGACAAAATGCCGGTTCGCCACCGCGAACACGACGAAGATCAACGCCAGCGGAATAACGATCAGCGCCGTGAAGAATTTCCGCATGACAAGAACTCGCGTTGTTCGCGGCCGTGACGCGCGTACTAGCGACTATGCGCCGGCTTCGGGATTGTCGCGGTTCAGCCGCTCGCGCATTTCCTTGCCGGTCTTGAAGAACGGCACGCTCTTCTGGTCGACCGGAACGTGGGCGCCGGTGCGCGGATTGCGCCCCGAACGCGCCGGACGATGCTTGACCGAGAAGGCGCCAAAACCGCGCAACTCGACCCGGTCGCCACGCGCCAGCGCGGCCACGATCTCATCGAGAATCGCGTTCACGATGTTCTCCACGTCCCGCTGGTAGAGGTGCGGGTTGTGCTCGGCGATGCGCTGAACGAGTTCGGATTTGATCATCGAGGGTCAGGCCCGGAAAACGTCTGTCAGCCATTTCCGTGAAAATGCCTTGAACTGTCAAGACGCTAAATGAGGCTGGCGCGGCCGGAAAGTGCCGCCAAAGGCCCAAACTGGCCCTGTCATAATTACCCGCGGTGCGGGAAACGCCTCAATTGGTACCCGCGGGGTGCCACAGCGCCAACATGCCGTCGAGCGAGAGACGGTCGACCGCCTGCGCCACGCCGGCCTGCTCGATCTGATGGGCGATGGTGCTCAAGCCCAGCGCTTCGAGGGTGACGGAGGCCGCCGTGCGCAGGAACGTCAGGTCGCCGAACCGGGGAGCGAGCCTGTAGTCGTGCACCGGCAGGTCTTTCTTGACGCCCTTCTCGGCCTCCAGCCAGGCGATCGCGGTCTTTTCGTCGCCGAGCTGGTCGATCAGCTTCAGCTCGATCGCCTGCCGACCGGTGAAGACGCGTCCGTCGGAGACCTTGGCCAGCTGCGCGTCGTCCATGCCGCGCCGGTCCTTCACCAGTCCCTTGAACCAGGCATAGGAGTCCTTGACCAGCGCGTCGAGCGCATCGCGCGCCTCGGGGCTGGTGGGCTCGAAACCATTGGGCGCGGCTTTCAGCGGCGAGGACTTCACCTCCTCGACCTTGACGCCGACGGTTTTCAGCAGGTCGGTGAAATTCGGATATTGAAACAGCACGCCGATCGAGCCGACCAGCGAGCTCTGTTGCGCCACGATGTGATCGGCTGCGATCGCGGTGATGTAGCCGCCGGAGGCTGCCAGTCCTTCGACCACCACCACCAGCGGCTTTTTCGCCTTCAACCGGACAAGCGAGTCGTAGAGCTGTTCGGAACCGGCGGTGGTGCCGCCCGGCGAATTGATGTGCACGACCACGGCCGCGGTCTTCGACTTCTCCAGCCGCTCCAGCGCTTCGACGCGCTCCTGGTCGCTGCGGATCAGGCCCTCGATGTTGACGCGGGCAATCGAGCCGGCGCTGGTGAATGTGCCGCGCGCGCCCGGAGAAGCCAGCGTGCCGATGACGGCGATCGCGCCGATGGCGATGATCACGGCCAACACGCGCCAGAACGTCAGCTTGCGGCGAATCCTGCGGCGATCGACGATCACGTCCGAATCGAGCGACATCGAAATTCTCCTGAAGACAAAGCCTGCGTGCTTTGCATGTATAGCGCAAATATCGGGTTATCCAGTTACATCAATTGCGGCGCAATATGAAGAAATGAAGGCTCGGGAGGCCTCCACCTTCGTCATGGCCGGGCTTGTCCCGGCCATCCGCGCCTTTGGCAACGAAGGCAAGACGTGGATGCCCGCGACAAGCGCGGGCATGACGACGGATAAGTTTGGCTTGCAATAAAAAAGGCCCCGGTCGTGACCGGGGCCTGATGTCTCAAAGCGACCTGTCGCCTGTTGGTCGACGCGCCGCTTACTTGTCCTTGTCGCCGCCGCGATTCTTGAGCGCGGTGCCGAGGATGTCGCCGAGCGTCGCGCCCGAATCGGAGGAACCGTATTGCGCGATGGCTTCCTTCTCCTCGGCGACTTCCAGCGCCTTGATGGAGACCTGCACCTTGCGGGCCTTCTTGTCGAACTGGATCACGCGGGCATCGACCTTCTCGCCGACCGCGAA
>Ga0070741_10007803_pt1 | contig 21908 bp, 22 predicted proteins | sample Coa_R1_4_FD_66440 | JGI IMG/M metagenome (GOLD analysis project Ga0070741, IMG submission 66440) | Surface soil microbial communities from Centralia Pennsylvania, which are recovering from an underground coalmine fire - Coalmine... | ecosystem: Environmental > Terrestrial > Soil > Unclassified ... | reverse complement strand
TGCCTTCTAATGTTGAAGAATTGCAGAAGGCAATATTAGACGGCAACTCGGCTGATTCCGGCACGGCGGCGAACATCGCTTATCGAATGCCGGTCGACGAATACATTCGCCTCTGTCCATTCGTAGAAGAGATCGAACAGGAATGGGGACGCGCTCCAGGACAAATCAATTCCAATGGGCGAGAGATATTGATTCAAGGCGCGCAATTCAGAAATGTCTTTGTTGGAATTCAGCCTACATTCGGCTATGAAGGCGACCCGATGAAGATGTTGATGGCGCATGGCGGAACGCCGCATCACGGCTTTATGGGTTTCTATAAATACATAGAAAAAGTCTTTTGCGCGGACGCTGTGGTTCACGTCGGAACGCACGGAGCTTTGGAATTTATGCCCGGCAAACAAGTCGGTCTTTCAGGCCAGTGTTGGCCGGACCGACTGATTGGAGAGTTGCCCAACATCTATATCTACAGCGTTAACAATCCATCCGAAGGCACAATCGCCAGGCGAAGATCGTATGCGGAACTGATCTCTTACCTTACTCCACCCATCGAAAACGCGGGATTGTACAAAGACCTCGCTTCACTTAAAGAGTTGCTAAACTCATATCGACAATCCAATGACGAGCAGCAACGCGAGAATCTGTTTACCTCGATAGAAGAGGTTGCCCAATCTCTCAATATATAATTAGATATCCCCTCTGTCTATCCTCAACAACGGAGAATCGAATGTCGGTACTAATCAGAACAGTTGTATTGTTGATCTGCTCGAACGTATTCATGACCTTTGCGTGGTATGCGCATTTAAAGAATCTCGAAGACAAAAAGTGGTATATCGCAGCAGTTGTAAGCTGGTCTATCGCGTTTTTCGAATATCTTCTTCAGGTGCCCGCGAATCGAATCGGGTATACGCAACTGTCTCTTCCGCAACTGAAGATTATCCAGGAAGTGATTACCCTGTCGGTGTTCGCTCCGTTTGCGATTTTTTACATGCATCAACGGTTGAAATGGGATTACCTGTGGGCGGGCTTTTGTTTGATGGGAGCGGTTTATTTTATATTCCGATCATAAGGATCAGCCCTGCTGGCTTTTCAGTTCGCGTGAACAAACGCGGCAATGCGTCCTTCTCTTCGCGTTCAGATTGTGGCACTTGGGACACCGGTTGTACATCGCCCTGGCGTACAGGGTCATCAAGTAATAGCTTCCGCCGAGGATTAATACCATCAGCCCGCCGTTCAGAACTGTTTCGCCCCATCCGCTCATTGACTCTTATCTCTATCTCATTATCATTCAAGCCGTCGATGACAACAAGATAGATGTGAGTTAAGAAGCGATGGAGACTTTTCCAGCACTGCAGGTTACCAGCCCGGATCTTGCTCTCCTGCGCGAAAATTGGTGCTGGCTCCTGAGCGATTGCCAGTCTTCGGATGAGAGTAAGCATGCGACTTATTTGATGCTGGCTAAACAGTATTCGAGCAAAAATCGTTTCTACCACAACCTGCATCACATCGCCGAAATGATTCGGTCAATAGATTCAGTTAGAGAAAGACTTCATAATCCGCAGAGCGTCTATCTTGCCGTTTGGTTTCACGATGCCGTCTACAATACCCGCAGCAGCGACAACGAAGAGAAAAGCGCTCGACTTGCAATGACCGAAATGGAAAAGCTGATGGTGCCATTGTCGAATCGGCAGATTGTAGAAAAGCTGATTCTGCACACAAAGACGCACGATCCTGAATCAGATGCAATCGATGCCGATATGGCTGTCTTTCTCGATGCTGATCTTTCGATACTTGGATCATCAACCGAGCTTTATTCGCAATACAGCAAAGCAATCAGGAAAGAATATTCGTGGGTACCGCGCATTCTTTATCGCACCGGAAGAAAAAAGATCCTTGAAAGTTTCCTCACAAAAAAACGAACATATATTACCGATCAGATGGCAGAACGGTTTGAAGAGCAGGCGAGAACAAACATTGCAGCAGAGATAGAATCTTTATGGTGACCGGTTATCGCCGATAAGTGACGGAGACATGAGTAAAATAAAAAAGTCCCTGTTGGTTGCTTCTATTGTAATAATCATCGGTGTTGTCATTACGAGCATTTATGCTTTTTTATCTTTTCGCCTAATTCGAGTTCCGACTGGAACGATGAGTAATACGATTCTTCCGGGAGATCGCCTGATTATTAAACGACATTCCGGACCTGTCGAGCGCGGAGACATCATTACTTTTTTATATCCCGGAGACCCTTCCGTTGAATATCTAAAACGTGTAGTAGGTTTGCCTGGAGAGAAAATCGAAATCCGTGGCTCGAATGTGCTGATTAACGATAAAATTCTGCCCGAGCAAAAGGTTTGGGTGCAACTACCAACTGACGAGAAGGAACCTTTGATTCCGGATTCCGATCGCGGCCCCACAATCCCATCGGAAGAGGACTATAAGAACTTCTATTCCGGTGTGCCTTATCGGAAATACAAAACTTATTATTTTTCCCAAGGATACGATCAAAATGGCCAAAAACCTGGCTCGCCTTCAACATCGGATGCACAGCCCCGTCCCTGCCCGTTCAAAAGGGAAGCCTTAGAGGCTAATCCTAATCTGATCTATCCGACATTCGGCGTTGAGGGACAGCCTTGTATTATTCAACCTGGACAGTACTTCACTCTTGGAGATAGTCGGGACGGCAGCCAGGACAGCCGGTTTTATGGGACCGTCCCGCAAGAAAATATTACGGGGAAACCAGTTTTAATATATTTATCAACTGCCAGAGATAAATCAGGGAACGAAGTTCCGCGACATGAAAGATCAATGACCAGAATTGATCAATGATCTCACTCTTTGATTTATTGTTGCTTCTTGACGAACGGTATTTTCTCCGTGCGCATTGCCGCCTGATATGCAAATGAAGCGAGAACGATTGCATTCTGCTTCAAATCCGCTTCGTTCACGCGTTCGAAAGTATCCACATTAGTATGATGCATTCGAACGTCGTAATTGGTGTAATCCTGAATCACGTTGAACGCCGGGATATCGATACCGGGTGCCAGAAAACTTAAATGGTCAGTATTTCCGATTCCCTGGATGATGTTTCTTCTCGCCTTAAGGTCTTTAAAAGGTTCAAGCCAAGCGTCGAAAATCGCTTTGGCCGCCTCGTTATTTTCCATATAGAAACCATAGATCGGTCCTGTTCCGGGATCGATGTTTAGATAGACAGACATCTTTTCACGAGCGGTTTTGTTGGCGTCTCCTTCCAGATGACTTTTCACGTAGGCCTTTGACCCATAGAGTCCTTCTTCCTCACCGCTCCAGATGCCAACCCGGATTGTGCGTTTCGGTCGCGCGCCGATGGCCATTAAGATTCGCATCGCTTCCATAACAGCCGCCGCGCCGTCGGCGTTATCGCTGGCGCCGGTTGCGGTATGCCACGAATCCAGATGTCCGCCGATCATAACCACTTCATCTTTTAACGCCGGGTCTGTTCCGGGAATTTCCGCAATAACGTTGTAGCTGTTTTTATCGTCTTCAAAAAACTTTGTTTGCAGATTGACTTTGAGTTTGACGGGGACTCCGAGTTCAAGCATCCGCGCAATCATGTTGTAATGTTCGCCGGCAAGAATAATGCTGGGTGTTGCATATTGACCGGTGTTGCGACCGCCCTGAATAAACACCGTTCCGTGTTCGCCGATGCTTGTTTTCAAAATTACCGCAGGCTGACTTTCGGTTATTGTGCGATTGAGGGCTTGTGCATTCGCTCGCGCTGTGGCATCACCGCGATTTCCAGTCGGAGCGCCGATCGGCACCGGAGTATCGTATGCCGTCGGTTGTTTGCGGTCCTCGCGGATAAACGATGTCATCATCGGCTGGGTCATCACAATCGCGCCTTTGATTTTGTCTTTAACCTTGGCGACTTCCTCCGGCGATTTTCCGCCCAGGAAAAGCGGTGTGGCAACGATCTCATTCGGAGTTGAAGACGTCCAGGCCTCGGCGTAACCCAGCAATGGCATATAACGCGGCTCGACCATTTCTATTGTCAGTTTTTCCAGCTCCCAGCCTCTGCCAAATTCCCATGGTTCCAAATGGGCGTTTGTCATTCCCCATTCTTTCAGTTTGTCGCGTGCGTAATCGGCTGCTGCTTTATGCGCGGGAGAGCCGGTCAGCCGTGGACCAATCACTTCGGTAAAATGCGTGAACGTTTCATAAACGCGCGAATGATTTAAACCTTCGTCTCGGATCTTTGCGTTAATTTCACGGTCGACCGGTTCTTGACCGCTAACGATTGAAATAATAGCGAATAAAGCGATCCAAACGGCAAGCGCAACAGACAGATACTTGCGCATATCGGTTCCTCCCAGCCTGGCAATGTTACTGATTCGAAATCAAGCGGGCAATGTACCTATCCAATGCCCAGAGAGTTGAGATTTAAAAGTGTAAACAGACTTCCGAATTGTTACAAGAGTCAAAGCTAATGCCGCACCATATCCGCGACGACCTTACCCACGGCGGCTATCGTATCGTTGCGCTGATCACCATTCAGTTTGGATTGGGTGAGATACGCTGCAACAAGTATTGGTGATCGTTTAGGCGGCCAAATGATAGCAAGATCATTGCTGGTTCCCATCTCCCCGCTTCCTGTCTTGTCGCCCACCTTCCATCCGGCAGGCAGACCTGCCCGCAGCCTTTTGTCTCCGGTCTTATTATCAATTAACCACTGAGTGAGTTTCGCTCTGGAAGATTCCGACAGTACTTTCCCGAGCACCAGCTTTTGCAGGTCCGAAACCATCGATTCAGGGGAGCTCGTATCGCGCAGATCGCCAGGACGAGCTTCGTTCAATTCAATCTCCATTCGGTCCAGGCGACTGACATTGTCGCCCAGCTTACGAGCAAAGGCAGTAACCGCCGGTGGTCCGCCGATAGAGCCGAGTAGCAGATTGGCTGCCGTGTTGTCGCTGAGCGTGATGGCCGCAATGCAAAGCTCTTCGATCGAGATACCGACATCACCCACACGTTTTTCTGTAGCAGGAGAGTAAGGAACAAGGTCCTTTTGAGTGAAATGGACAATTCGATCCAGCTTTTCAGCGCGTTGATCGACTCGCTTAAGAACAGCTCCAACGAGCAGGATTTTAAAAGTGCTGCACATGGGAAATCGCTGGTTGAGATTGTATCCAACGATCTTTTCTGTTGAGGTATCCAGCAGCGCTACCCCCAGTCGACCACCGTTGCTAAATTCCTCAATTTGTCGAATTCGTTTTTGAAACGAAGGTACGTCAAATTGAGCGGCTAGCGCAAATCGACTGCTGGCCGCAAGTCCCGCGCAGGACGAGAGCGCTGCTAACAGCCAGGTTCTTCTTGTGGTCATGGGTTCAAGACTTGATCGAGAATCTGGATTGGAATTCATCTTGTCGTTGCACCCAGCCTAGAAAGGCTTGTAAATCGTTCCGCCTTTCATGACAAAGCGAACCTTGCGAATCACCGAAATATCCTGAGTCGGATCGCCTTCAACGGCAATAAGGTCGGCAAAGAGACCAGTCTTTACCTGACCAACCTGATTCTCCATATGCAGAACCTTGGCATCGACCGAGGTAGCCGCTTTTAAAGCATCAACAGGCGTCATGCCGTATTTCACCAAAGCTTCGACTTCGCGCGCATTGTCACCATGGGCAAAAACTCCAACATCGCTGCCGCTGGCAATGGTCACGCCTGCTTCCAGAGCCGCCTTGAAGCTATCGCGTTTACGCTGCGAATTCGCCGCCGACACTGAAAGAGTCGGGCAGAGCGCCACGTTATGTTCCTTCATAAGACGAAAAACTTCGGGCGTACCCTCATCGCCGTGTTCGATAGTTTCGACGCCTGCAAGAATCGCTCGACGCATACCTTCGGCTGTTGTCGAATGCGCGGCGACCGGACGGCCGCTGCTTCGGGCAGTGTCCACAATCGTCTTCAATTCTTCGAATGAAAAAGTTGGCGCCGCTTGTCCGTGATCGCCCCATCGATAATCGGCGTACACTTTGATCCAGTCTGCTCCGTGCCCGATCTGGTCGCGAACAACTCTGATTAGATCAGGTCCATCGGCTTCCTCACCGCCTTGCGGCACTCTCCATTCGGTTGAGTAGCCTTTCGGACCGTAACTTCCCGTAGCAACGATTGCTCGTGTGACGACGATCATTCGTGGTCCGGGAATAATACCTTGCAGAACCGCCTGCTTTAATCCGACATCGGAATAACCTGCGCCTTCCGTGCCCAGGTCACGAATCGTGGTGAATCCTGCCATTAATGTATTTCGCAGATGATTTGTGGCGCGTGCAACTCTCAATGCGGTTGACTCGTGCGCCACCTGGTCGTTCCAGGGCGTCTCGCTGTATGGGTGCAACAACACATGGGAATGAGCTTCGATCAGCCCTGGCATTAATGTTGTGCCGGGCATATCGATCACCTTTGCTTCAGTGGGAGCCTTTACTTCGCTTGACGGCCCCACTGCTTCGATCTTGTCCCCTCGCACAAGGACAACCCATCCGTCGTGCAACTGAGCAGATTCGCCATCCCAAACGTGAGCAGGTTTCAGCAAATATACAGTCATAGGTCTATCCTGAGCGGCCGGCCGATTCTGAGCCGCCAAATTCCCAAAGTTAAGAACAAGACAGCAGGCAAGCAAAAACAGAAGGTAGCGCATATTAAGTTCCTGTTTCCGGATGAAATATAGAAATGCCGCTCGGTTAGATTATCCGAGCGGCTATAAAATATCACTGAAGTGATAGATGCCCAAGGGCAGTTGTCGCTTGTCGTCTCCTGACCGCCTTATTTCCGTTTTATGAGTTCCAATATCGTTTCACCCAGATGAAAAATATCATCCGGTTTTATGAGATATGCATTGGCGCCAGATTGAAGGCCCTTTTCTTTGTCCGCGGGATAGGCAGCCGCTGTGCAAAAAACGATAGGAGTTATAGTGTCAAATTTTCGAATATTGGAACACAACTCAGTACCATCACCGTCTGGCAAACGATTATCGAGCAAAATCAGATCAAACTTCTTACGTCCCGCCAGTTCCAAGCCATCCTTAATGTTCCGAGCAACAACATACGTAGCATCTATTTGGTCAAGAATTAGGGAGATAAGAGCTACCGTATCCTCATTGTCTTCAACAAGGAGAATTCGCCACCCCATAAAACTCTACCTCTTTGACTTTTTATTTTTTCATCGTATCGAGTTACAGCATCTCTCGTGCCTCTGTAACTTATTGAGCTCATTATCTTTTGGCGAAAATCCGGCCGTACTGTTAAAATACAGTGTAGTATCAATGAGACATACATAGCGGAAAAAATGCACTAAGCCGGAACCTGCGGTCGGCCGGTTTCAATCATTTGTAACCTGAACGTCCACAGCCGCGTCTATAGAGAAAGCTCTGATTCGACGGGCAATACTGCCGTCTGGAAATTATGGAGTTGAGGGGGTCGTGTAGTGACCTACGATTCCGCGGGGATTACGGTAGCTGTTACGGAAGCAGACGACAACAACCCAGTTGATTTGACTCGGATAATGTTGCGCCTTTGGGACAGATTAAGGCAATTGGCGAGTCAGGATCAGCCAGCAGACGATGAAATTAATACCGCGATCGAAAATTTCTCGACCGCATGGCAAAGTGCTATCGCCAGCGAGACTGGTGATCCCAGTGCACGACCCAGGCCAAACGTCCTGCCCGAAACTTTTGCCAGGCTTCTTTATAAGAGGCTTCGGCTACAGTACCTGGAATATACCGCGAAACCGGATTATTAATCTGCGGTGCACACAACGGTTCTTGCCGGAAAAGGTCCTGCATTGATAGAGTGAACGTGACAAACCAGTGAGACGAATGGTGTTTTTCTTGAAGTCACGATCAGCTACAATCAAGACAGTTTTAATCCTTACATTAATTGCAGTCATTTTCGCTGTAACCGTATCCGGTTCTCGTTCTACGCCTAACGATGATCGAGCGTTCATCAATCCGAATCCCCAGTCGGTGGTCGTTCATATAAATCAGGGCCATGATACTTCCCGACCTTTTAGCTCGATGATCGAGTCAGTTTCATCTGGCGAGATTGAATTAGCGAGAGAACAGCAAAATCCTGCGGCTCCGATCGCAGCCCCTGTGATTTCGGTTCCAGCGGGAGCTGAAAAAATCGAACAAAAATCGCAGGGGACACGTCCTGGCGCACAGTTACTTGAAAGTTTTGATGGCCTCGGGTTCGGCTTTGAAGGGCCGCAAGGCAACGCCAATCTTCGCAATCCTTCTGATAATAGTCTGGCAGTCGGGCCAAATCATGTTTTCCAGATCGTTAATACTCGCATAGCGATCTTCACGAAGACGGGGAAGGTTCTGTATGGACCGGTTCCGACCAATACGCTGTTTAAAGGGTTCGGAGGACCGTGCGAGAACCTTAATAATGGGGACGCGGTTGTTCGCTACGACCAGCTTGCCGACCGATGGCTGATTGTAATGCCGATCTTTAGACGAAGCGTCGCTCGTCCGGATCAACCTGCTCCAGGCAAATCCGGAGACCCTGCGCAATCGAGCGTTCCCGGTCAGACTGGCCAGCCAGGCGCGGCGGCTAAGCTCTACGTACCTCCGCCTCCTGAACCTGGGCAGACGCCCCAAACCGGTCAGCGCGGACAACAGCCGCCTCAGAACACGGGACCGTATTCGATGTGTTATGCGGTCAGCACCAGTTCTGATCCGTTCGGTTCTTATTATCGTTATGAATTCGTGCGTCCGCTTTTTCCGGATTATCCCCGGCCGGCGATCTGGCCTGACGGATACTATATTCCGACAAGTACAGGCGATGACGTAATTCAGAAACAAGCCTGCGTCGCCGACCGAGCTAAAATGTTAAAGGGCGAGCCAGCTTCGGAACAATGCGTGATCATTGATGGTGTTAACTTTCTAAACAACGCTGACATAGACGGGAAAGATCTGCCGCCGCCTGGCGCCCCAAACATAATGATGGCCGCGGGCGGAGCTCAGCTTAAAAAGGTCTTTGAAGACAACGCAATCTTTGTCTGGAAGTTTCACGTCGACTGGAAGGACCCCGCGAAGACGAAAGTAGCGGGGCCCGAAAAGATCGCGGTCGCGCCTTACCACTACCTATGCGACGGACAATTGACGAACTGTGTGCCCCAGCCAGGAACAGACAGAAGACTGGACGCTCAAGGCGATAAAATTATGGCTCGACTGGTTTATCGCCGCATTGGCAATCGCGAATCGATTGTCGCCGTTCATTCTGTCAACACTTCTGTCGGTGGCGGTGGAGTTCGCTGGTACGAATTTCGCATTAACAAAGATCGAAGCATCAGCCTGGACCAGCAAGGTACCTATGCGCCAGATGGTTTGTACCGATGGATGGCAAGTCCGGCGATTGATAAGAAGGGAAATATCGGGATAGGTTATTCGTTCGGAGGAACGCCTAACTTTGCGGGTCAGCGTTTTGCAGGCAGATTAGCGTCGGATCCACCCGGTCAGCTAACCCTGGCTGAAACAATATTGGCGCAAGGCGAAGCTGCGCAGAATGCCATGCGTTGGGAAGACTATACACAAACGGCAATAGACCCGAGCGATGACTGCACAATCTGGTACGTTGGCGATTATCTAAAGAAAGGCGCCACCAACTATACTTCCAGAATCGGAGCGTTTCGGTTCCCTGGCTGCGCTAAATAACCATCGATTTACAGAGCGATCATTTCGGCTTTACTTCGTAGACCCTCCACCTGGTTTTAAACGGTTTGCCAGAATCCAGTATGTCGCGGCTGACAGGCGCTTCAAGGATCAAATTAAAGTTCAATTGTCTTCCATTTATCCTGGTTTGCACATTTTCCGCGCGAGTATCAATGAAATGAGTTGCGTGCCGGGCGATCAAAAGGTTCTCCAGACCGGCGACTCCGACTGGTGTTCCGCGTTCCTTAGCCCAGGAGAGCGTTTCACGGTCGGTCAACCCATCAAGATCGATGATGTAACGGTTCGAGTAAACGGCAAACGCTCCGACTTCAGTAAGGGCGATTCGCGCGTTCTGGTCCGTTTTCGCGGCGACAGCGTCAGCCACATTCTTAATGTCTTTATAATCCGCGGCTCGTGTAGCCGGAAACAGATAGACGAGGACTGCAATCGAAATCGCAATGTGTGCGACTAACAACCCTTTGACATAGAGCGACTGTTTTGCCGTCGCAGCCACGGTTTCAGCAACCACGATTACGGCCGCAAGTATTATGGGAGCGCAAATGTAAGATGCATACCGCGTTGATACCAGATGATTCCTGTAGCCAAGATATCCCACCGCGAACGCAAAACAGATAATCGTGGCCAGCCGCCAATACTTTGCCGCACTTGAAATCCCCTTCGTCACAACCAGGATGACGAAAGGGCAGATACAGCCGGTCAGGACGATTTTGCCGCATTGAAGCAGCGCGTCATAACGATGGTCATGTTGAAGAAAAACGGCCTTTGCCTGAGCGCTTTGAGGAATCAGCGCGCCAAAGCAGAACCACACAAGGCCTGTCATAAGAAGCGCTATCAAAAACTCAATAACCCAGAGCGTGATTGCAAAGCGAAGGTTTTTAATAACGAAAAACGCGAAAACAGAGATGGCGACAGAGATCGTGGCGAATTCTGGTCGAGCAAAAGGCAGCAGTCCGGAAACTACGGCCATCGCGATTATCCTGACTGTTGAGGGTTCCTCAGCGCAGAGCCAGAAAAGATAAGCTGTAACCGTCAATAGCAAAACCGCAAGGGAATTCTCCATTCCGGAGCTGCCCCAGCGAAGCGAGTGGGGCTCGGCAACGACAACTATTGTTAAAAGTAACGACCAGGCTGTTCCAATGCGGAATCTCGAAACGAATAAATAAAGAACGGATGCTCGCAATCCAAACAAGACCGAACTGCTGATTTTCCAGGTCCATACACTGTTTCCCGCGATTATTGCTATGGGCTTCATCACAAAGATCCACAGAGCGCTGGTGCAGCCATAACTGGGCTCGTCCGGATTAAACGTAAATCCGTGTCCTGAAAGCGCATTCTGTATGTAGCGCATGTAGATGAAAGTATCGTCGCCGGCCGAGGCTCCGCCGTAGAGCATTACAAATGCGGTTGCAAGAATCAGCACGGCTGTTGCAATCAGGACGTGCCGGGCTTCCGATTTTTCAGAGATTCTCATTCAGGTCAGTTATAATATTAAGTTCTTTTTTTAATGGGTTGCTATTTTGACGATCAAAAAGTCGGAACGCAAGCAAACGAAGTCCCGTAATTAGGTCAGATCATATCAATGAGCGAAGAAGAATACCAACAACTCGTTCAGCGGGTTCTGCAAAACGTGGCTAACCCTACAATCTCAACCGACACAGGGGTGGAGGCCGTACAACAAATCGCAGCTACTGCAAAAAATGAAAAGGTCGATTGGGCGATTGCGGGCGGCCTTGCAATGCACCTGTACGGCAGCCCACGTCTGACTAGAGATGTTGACATAATTGCTTCGCATAGCTTGTCTCTAACGGCAGAACACAGATTGGTCTTTGGTGGCGATTCTTATAAATTGCAGGTTGGCAAATACGAGGTTCAACTCGATTGGATTGTCCGAAGCGATGGCTATCGCAAGTATTATCAGGCGGCGCTGAAGGACGCAATCACTTTGCCAGATGGTTTGCGGGTTGTTACCCGGAATGGCTTGTCATTCTGAAGATAAATGCCGGGCGTCAAAAAGATCTCGATGATATCGTTTTCTTACTTAAACAGGAAAAACTGATTGACCGGACCGCTGTTAAGAAACAAGTGGTCGAAGTCGCTGGTGAGGATGTATGGTTGGCGATGTTACCGAGTTTCCGTCGATTGTGCGACTTGGCCGACGGCAAGACGACAGAAGCAGGCAAGTATTACCCTCAGGATTAATCTTTCAGTTGCTTTCTCAACTCGACTGGATAGGGGTTCCAAGATTTGAAACGATCAATAACAATATTCACTCTTTCTCTGATCCTCTTTGTTGAATATTTACCGATTATTAAAGCTCAAACTGCGAATAATCGGCCCGAAGCAGGCGAGCGTCACGAGTTCGTTATTCCAAACTTCAAGACCGAAAGTGGCGTCACCCTGCCGCAGGCTCGCGTGGTTTACGGAACGTTCGGACATCTGAACGCAGCCAAAGATAACGTCGTTCTGCTGCCATCGCACTACATGGCCAATTATCAGGGATACGGTTGGTTGATGGGCCAGGACAAGGCCCTCGATACGTCGAAATTGTTTCTGGTTGCGACGGAACTGTTCGGTAATGGCCGGTCATCTTCGCCAAGCAACACGCCCGAGCCCTATCACGGACCTCGGTTTCCAGTGATGACCATTCGGGACAATGTGGAAGCTGTCCATCGCCTGCTGACCGAAGAACTGAAGATCACTCACCTTCGCGCTATCGTCGGTTTTTCAATGGGAGCAGAGCAGGCATTCCAGTGGGCAGTGAGCTACCCAAATTTCGCCGACAAAATTGTTGCGACTTCCGGCACGGCTAAATGCTACCCGCACGGAGTTGTTCGTTTGGAAGGGCAGATCGCTGCTATCGCGACCGATCCCACGTTTCAGAATGGTGATTACACTTCGCCGCCGACAAAGGGGATTGAAGCGTTCGGGACTGTATGGCTTGGATGGTTGTACGGTCAGGAATGGTGGAGAAAGGAATTATGGAAGCCGTCTGTCCCGACGGGAACAACGTTTGAACAATATTTCCAAAACCGCCGAACGCATTTTCTAAACAATGCGGATGCAAATGATTTGATTCTTCAGATGCGCACCTGGGAGCGGCACGATGTGGGGACGACTCCGGGCTTCAATGGAGACGTCGAAAAAGCTCTCAAGTCAATCAAAGTGCCCGTTCTATATATGCCCAGCGAAACGGATCTATATTTTCCAGTTGGGGATGCGCGTTACGAGTCTCAGTTTATTCCGGGTGTAACATTGATGCCGATACCATCATTGTGGGGTCATACAGCGGGAGCGGCCAGCAATCCGGCAGATGCAAAGTTTCTAAATGAAAACATTGGCCGTTTCCTTGCGAAAGGCCAATAGGCCCTCTTGACAAATTATAATTGGTAACGATCATCTCGTTTTCGGTTCAAAACGCGTCCATCGAAAGTCATCTTTAAATAAAACTTTCATTCCTCGTTCAGTGATGTTGTCCGTCGCTCCGTACGCGCTATGACATTCAATGCAAGTTATGGTGTGTTCTTTGACGGCATAGCCTTCGCTATAAACCTCTTTTCCCCATGATCCGCTGGCGTATTGTATCGGACGTACTTTTGTTACTCCGCCTTCGAAGGTAGTCACTTTAGCCGTCGGCTGGACCTCATTCCACGTAACAACGTCATACATTTTGTAATCCCAGGTATCATTGCCACCGCCCGATTTAATTTTCTTCATCACGGTTATGATTTTTACGCTGTCTTCTGTTTTTTTGTCCTGCTTTTCCTTCACCAATATAGAGCCTACAGGAAAGTGGCCGGTCGCCAGATATTCAGACATACCGACAGCGGCCGTCTCGTTAATGTAGTAAACGACACCTGGCCACGCGTGAATGTTGCCTTGTTGCGAAACGCACGACAGCAAAGCCTCTTGCGACATATCGATTGGCGCTTTGTTCATGCGAATCATGCCGCGATAACCGCGCACTTCGGCAGGGGCCAGTTCCGTCGCCAAGTTCAGGTTGCCGCGCAAAACCATGTCGCGGTCACTGCCAATAGTGTCATATGTCAGCACAATCAGAACCACAGCAACAATGATCAGTTTAGCGATGCCAGATGCTTTCATTGATGTCTCCTTTGCAGGAACACTTAGAAACGAAATGATAGGACTTACTATTTTGAGCGGATCAGCGGTAATTATATCAGGAAATCGCCAACTCAACATCGCGATAAATTTCGGTCATTGGCAGAGAGCAATCCACCGAATACAAATCGATAGTCTCTGCAAGGTCGGTATATTCACGCTGAGTCCATTCTTTTTCCGAATGCTTTAGGAAATGCGAAACATTAATGCGGTCTTGAGCCATCAGTAAATATTCTTTGAAACTCGGGATCGATTTGTAATGGGTGAATTTTAATCCCCGGTCGCGGGCCTCGGAAGTTGGTGAAAGGACCTCAAAAATCAGGATTGGATTCATGAGCAGGTCGCCTTCATTAAATTCTTCGATTTCGGCCTTGCCGCAAGTGACGCTGCCGTCCGCATAGCGATATGGAGGAGCCGCAGGCGTTTTGATCTGCATGCCTGACGTATACACTCGGCATCCTCTACCATTAAGACAATTTGACAATGAGAAATATAGGTTTCCCGTTATTACGTCGTGGGCCAATGTTCCACCGCTTACCGTGAAGACTTCGCCATTCCAGAATTCATACTTCTCTTCTGACTCACGCTCTAGCGCGAGATACTCCGCCAATGTGTAGCGATGTTTTGGATTAGAAGCCATATTCCCGAAATCAATCAATCCGAATCACGCGAACCGCAAACGCCGCTCCGGTTTCGCTGTTACCGACGGGTTGAAAACGCACACTAACCTTCTGTTTGTCTTTTACCAGATCGGCCGGTATCGCATATTCCGCATCAAAGAATTTGCCGGAAATATCGCCCGGTCGGTGGCGCTCTATCGTTTGTTCTCCAATTTTTTGTCCGTTGACCAGAATCTCAAACGTGCGTTTGGCCGCTTCTTCGCCGTTGTAAGTAACAACCAGCTTCAACGGATGCGCGGCATCTACCGGCAGGTCATAAGAGAACCACTTCGCTGCTCTGCGGCCTTGGCGGCCTCCAACGCGAGCAATCGAAGTCGATTCGCCCTGCTGGTTCGCATCTTTCTCACTTTGCGTATTGCCGGGTTGGACAAAACCAACGGTTGCCGCTTCCAGTTTTCGTTCGCGCTCTCGTTCCGTTGCTATTTCTTCGGTGTGCTTCTCCCATTCTGTGGGAGTATACAAATCCCAATAAACCGAATAGGTCCGCTTATGCAATCGATAAAACGGCACAAGCTCGACATCTTTATCCTGGCCGACTCCACTGCTGCGAAAATCACCTGGCTTATCTGCCACCGGTTTCAGCCAATCGGTCACGGGTTTTTCCGCTGCGACGAAGGACGGAACGTCAACTGATCCCGTCGATCGTCCCTGTCCGCGTTCTGGCTCTGGGCCAAGATCGCCAGCCAGCACCAGCGGGCCCCACATAATCGCGGCTACACGGGGATTGTCCGGAGTCGGTTCTAAATGAAGCGCTTTTGGCAAAGTCAGCGAAACCGCATCGCCTGTCTTCCACGTTCGTTTGATCTCAACGTATGATCCCGGTTTAGAGGTTCCATCCATCGGTTTGCCATTAACTCTTACCGTGAATCCGGCCCCTGCCCAGGATGGCCGGCGAAGTGCCAGGATAAATTCCCGCGGCGTCTTTACTGCCACCTTCAAAGTTGCCGACTCACCTTCGGGGAAGTTGGTCTCCATCGTTAGGTTAACTCCCGCCGCTTTCCATTCAGCCGTTGAAGGCGCATAGAGATTTACCCACAGCTTTTCACCGGACTCGTAATAGATCCCGTACCCGTGCAGCGTGTGGCTCTCCATTCCTGATCCGACGCAACAGGTAAAGCTTCGCGACATATCCTGGTATTCATGGCGAACTCCCTGACCGACTGGCACCATATAGCAGGTTCGGCCATCTTCGGGATCCATTGAGGCGAGAACGTGGTTGAACAGCGCTCTTTCCTCAAACTCGGCGTACTTAATATCTGGCTGAAGCGCAAACATCTTCCGAGTCATCTTCAGCATGTTATAAACGTTGCAAGATTCCGCCGTTCGGCCATCGATGCGGTCGCCAAGCTCATCCGGCGGCCCGAAATACTCATCCTTGCCGTGACCTCCGGTCGCATAGCTGTGATGTAGCGCCACCGCATCCCAAAAGAAACTGGCCGCCGCGCCATCCGTCTTGTCGCCTGTGTAGGCATAACGCTCCAAATACCCCAGCATTTTCGGCACGTTAGTATTACCGTGAAGCCCTGGCAAAATGTCTTTATGATTTGCAAGCGGATCGCGAACCGCGTTGTGATCGAAATGATGCGACAGAACCAGCCAACGCTTATCCCCAGTGTCGGCATAAAGATCAGCAAGCACCTCGTCCATTCCGCCGAATTCCGTGTTGAGCATCTTCTGCGTCTGAGCCTCGTCCAGTTTTGACAGGATCGATTCTGCCCAGGCGGCGAACTTGATCTCTATTTCAAGCGCCGTTTGATTACCTGTATAACGATAAGCATCGCGCAATCCCGCAAAAGTCTTGTGCAACGTGTACCACGGCGACCACATCCCGTTCAGATCAAAGAAGCTGGATTTGATATTGCCCTTTGATACTTCGATGAACTGCTCTTTTCCGTTTGCAATAGCTCCCAGATAACCATCGCCTTGTTTGTCCTGGACTTCCTTCATCTCTTTAATCAGGTAGTCGGCGCGGTCTTTGAAACGGGCGTCTCCCGTGGCGGCATACATCAGGCTCACCGCTGAAAGATAGTGGCCAGCGATGTGACCGGTCAGATTTCGCCCATCGCCATCCCAGCCGCCATATCCCTGAGCTTTCGGCTCCAGTCCTGCGCGAATCCTGTAATAAGCCATCATCCGATCAGGTTCCAGGCTGAGGAGATAGGCCGCATCCTTGTCTTGCGCGACCTTCAATGGTCCACCGGTCAGACGCACCGCGGACAATGGAAGAGGTCTGGCGACATCGGGAACAGCGTTCGTAATCGGATGAATATCTAAGGGTGGATCAGCCTTGACGTTTGTAGAGACCAGCGCGAGCACACAGAGGCCACTCACGACAACCAGAGTGACGGCTATCATAAAGTAACTTTTCTTTGTCATTGGGAAGCTCCTGAGAATGGAGCACTAGCTTAATTTAAGCCGGGAAAAATCGCAATCGCTGCAGGTGCGAAAGCGAATTCGGCCAAATGATGTCACGCCTGTCACAGCTCAATAACCCTTTTGTTTTCTTTGAATAAAGCTGTGACACCTGCCGTGACACGGAAGTTTCAGTGTCGGGATACGACCATTTGGTGTCACGGTCCCCGACTGATCTGAACGCCGAAGTTCCGAAAATAGTTGTCTATCTGTTTATCCTGACTGACAATCCGTTGTCACCTCTATCTGATAAAGTTGCCTTCACATTCAGCAATGAAACTATAAATCGATAGGGACGAAAGGAAACACCAATGAATAAAGAACAGGTTTTGGGAAAATATGGTTATTTCGACATGGTTCACAATGTGACGCTGAAAGCTGTCGCCCAGCTAAAGGACGACCAGCTTGATTTCAGACCGGCTCCGGAAATGCGAACTGCCAAGGAATTGTTAAGCCATCTGTTTGGTCAGGAATGCGCCCTGATTGAAGGTATTCGCAACCGCAGACTGGCGCAGGCGGATTTCGAAGCCATCGATAAAGATGGACTGAATACCAAAACAGTGGCTGAACTGATCGCTTACGCAAAGAATTGTCACCAGCGTGCTAAAGCCGCCTTGGAGCAGACTACTGAGGAGCAGATAACCGGTAATATGGACACGTTCTTTGGTTCTTATCCTGGCTGGCAACTGGCAATGTTTGCCTATGACGAGCACTGGCATCACCGTGGACAATTCTACACTTACCTGAGACTGCTGGGAATCGAGCCGGTCATGCTCTACAGCTATGAATAACTTGTAGGGATCATAGACAGGAAATCGAAAAAAATCTTAAAAACCGCGATTTTTCTGTTGACAAAGGAATTAGCTTTCGCCTATATTTCGCTTTACCCGAAAACATTGAAATTTAACTCGGGAGGCAGCAGTGGGAAAGATTATAAGCCAACGTCAGCGTGAAGTGCTAGAGCATTTGCGCAATTTTATTGAAACACATGGGCATTCCCCCACAATTTGGGATGTTGCCAGGCATTTCGGTTTCTCGTCACCTGCGACTGTTCATAAGTATCTGGTGGCCTTGGAATCGGCCGGGTACATCACCAGAGGGAAACGCAACGCTCTGGTTCAGCTGGTTAAGGACGAACCTGCGGCTCCGGCGGCAATAGATATCCCGCTTTATGGAAAAATTGCGGCTGGTCGGCCCATTGTTGCGTTGCAGAACGATGAATTGTTTACGATTCCGCCGGATCTTCTAGGTAAGCGCACCACCTACGCTCTGCGTGTTGTCGGCGATTCGATGATTGACGATCACATCTGCGATGGCGATACGATTATCGTCGAATCGCGCGACACCGCTGAAAACGGCCAGACCGTCGTGGCCCTGGTGGGTGAAGGTGAGGCTACGGTAAAGCGATTTTATCGCGAGAATGACCGGATCCGATTACAGCCGGCAAACCAGTCATTGCAGCCATTTATTTACACGGAAAACGAAGTCAAAGTGCAGGGTGTCGTCATTGGTGTCGTCCGTCGGTACTAATGAACGCAATTTGCATCAAAAAAAAGAAGATGAGAGGGTAGTTGTCTCTACAACTGTGGGTTTCACTTCAACTTATTGGGCAGGCAGACGGAGAGAACCAATATGCAATTCCATCAGTGGTTATATGAAGTTCGATTTGCTAATTCGACGCTAACTGCACGTAGTCCAAGGGATTTCGCCAGAATTGCCGTTTTCGCCTACTGGTATAAACGAACCCGCCCGGATCATCAGCCGATGAGTTGTCGAGGGTTCAAACTGGCCCAGCCTGTCCGATTACTCGCGTAGAAAATTGATCCTGTTCGTTGCAATTTTCGCAACTCGATGCGAATTTTTTTGATACGGAATTTAGCTTCCGTTTATCTGGTTTTGAGGCCCGCGCGGTAGATTAGTAATAGTCAGCCGGTTGTTTGTCGGGCTTTGAAACAGCCTTACTGTGGCTATACACGTCTTGTGTGGGAGGACGATATGGCATCAATTCTCGGCGCAAACATAGTCAATTTCCAGGTTCCCGATAGGGCGCTCAGGTCATCATCTGACCGTTGTCAGCGTTGCCAGGATACAGGTTGGGAACGAGTTATTCAGGGCCTGCATAGTTCGGTCAGACGATGCACGGCGCGGTTACATCTGCGGGAAACCTTAATTTCGGCAAATGTTCCCGAGCTTTATGCGGATTCGACCATCGACGATTTTGCGGTTCCTTCGGGAACGATCGGACTTCTGGAACGAATCAAACAATTTTGTAGCGCCTATCCAAAAGTAAACGACGGGTTCTTTCTCACCGGTGGCCCTAACACAGGCAAGACGCATCTGGCGGTCGCGGTAATGTTCGAGTTACTTGCTCGAGGAGCCAGGCGCGTAAAGTTCCACGATACAACAGAATTGCTTCGCAGGCTTGATCCAGGTTCTGGGGTTCTGGACATCCGTTCACGCAAGGAATTGCTGGCAGAGACACAGTCGGCGGGGTTGATCGTCCTCGACGATTTTGGCGCGGTGACGCCGACCGACAGCGAGATTGAACAACTGGATTACCTGATCGACAGCCATTACAGGGCAATGCGTCCAATGATCATTACATCGCGTCGCACAAGCGACGACCTGTCATCCATCTTTGGTACACGAATCATTTCACGGATGGTTTCAATGGCGACGGAGATCGATCTCGGCTGAATTGGTTCCTAGTATCGCCTTCAGGCGCAATCTTAACAGCCTTCCGCCTGAAGGCGATACTACGAACTTCAATCTCCACTGCATTTGATTGGTCTGATGTGGGTTTTTGGATTTGAGGAGGTCCATTAACTCTTGCCGGCCAACCGTTTGTTGCGGCGAACTTCGCGGTGTCTATTGGCGATAGCGCGAAGGATAATGCTTTTGAATTTGATATCTTCTTCCGGCTCCACTTCGAGCTGGGCGGCGTAGAAGGATATTCCTTCAGGCAATAGACCTTCAATTTTGACAGCGTCTTTTTCCGTTGTAATGATTGCTTCGGCTCCTGCCGATTCAGCGGACTCTGCAATCTCCTTGATGTCTTTTACTGTGTAGGAATAGTGGTCCTTGAAAGATTTTTTCCAAGCTAGGTCCATTTCAAAATTGGCCAGATCCGAAAAAAAGACGTCCGGATTGCCGATCCCGCAAAAGGCTGCGATTCGGCTGCCTGAAAAAGTCTCAGGCACAACAGCCTCGCCGGTTTTCAGGTCTCGCAAACCAGTGATTGCGTGCGCGGCAAAAAAGATGGGAACATTGCCGGCAAGGTTCTCTATATTCTTTACGACGTATTCGTAATCGAACGGACGGTCGGCCCGCGTAATCACAACGGCATCTGCGCGCCGCATTGTCATTAAGGGCTCACGCAAACGACCAAAGGGCAGCATTTCGCCGCCTCCGAAAGGATCGGTCGCATCCAGCAAAAGAATGTTCAGATCCCGTTTGAGTTGCTGATGCTGAAATCCGTCATCGAGCAGAAATACACCGGTATCCAGGTGCTCCTGAGCCCACAAAGCATTGGCGTAACGATTGGGACCGACTATGACAGAAACGCGAGGCAGGTATTTCGCAAGCAGATATGGTTCGTCGCCGGACTCGTCGGCATCTGCATGAATCTGCTCGCCGTCAGAGACCAACACGCGTTCGCTCTTTGATTTTCGTTTGTAGCCGCGGCTGAGGATTGCAACTTTGAAACCTTCATCGGCGAGAAACCTGGCAATGTAATCGACCATCGGTGTTTTGCCGGTACCGCCAAAAGTTATATTGCCGACGGAGATGACCGCGGCATCAAGTTCCTGGGCTTTGAAACGGCCAGTTTGATAGAGCGTGTGACGCAGCAGAGCGCCAAACTCGTAAAGTTTGCGCGGCAGATAGAACAGCGCACGAGTTAAGATTGTGTCTCTGATCTGCTGCATAATCTTTTTGCGATTTCCTCAGCGTAGCGTTCCGCCGCGCCCCGATTTTCGAGTATTACCGCTTGCGCTCGTTCGCCTAATTGTCGGCTGGCTTGTTCATTGAAAATCAGTTCAGTAACCGTTGCTGCCAGCGCTTCACCGAGCGCCGGTCCTTCAAGCTTTGGCAATTGAACAACGGCGTTTCTCGTCGTGAAATCCGCCATCACCTGCCGAAAGTTTTCCATATACGGACCGACAATTATCGGCTTCGCGTATGCAGCGGGCTCTAAAATGTTATGTCCCCCTTTTGGCACAAGACTGCCACCGATAAAAACCACCGTGGCAAACCGAAACGCTGCCGCCAGCTCTCCGATTGTATCAAGCAGCAAAACATCAGCGTTTTGGACACTGGCTTCAGAGCGCCGTGCTAAGCTGAATCCGGCGTGTTTGATCAATCTTGCTACTTCATCAAATCGTTCCGGATGTCGCGGAACAATCATCAACCGGGTTTGTTCCAGCCCTTTTGTTTGCCGAACCTTTTTGAATCCCTCAAGGATAATTGGCTCCTCCCCTTCAGTAGTGCTACCAGCGATAATTAAGTGCTTGATATTATCCAGACCGAAATGCTCAGCGAGATTTGTGGCAATCCGTTCACGTTTCGATTCATCCCCAGCGCTGAGATCGTATTTAAGATTGCCCAAATTCTTTACGCTGTCCGCGGGAATGCCAAGCGCTACGATGCGTTCTGCGTCCGCGGCCGATTGCATTAGCCAGAGCGAAATGTTGTCGAGCATCCTCTTTGTCCACACTCTGGCTCGCTGGTATCCGCGAAATGATCTGTCGGACATTCGGCCGTTCGCAACGATTACTGGAATACGGCGACGTTTGCATTCGTAAAGAAATCGTGGCCACAGCTCTGATTCCATCATAATGATCATTTGTGGCTGCGCGATTGAAAGTGTTCTGCGCACTATCCATCCGAAATCGAAAGGGAAGTGAAAGACCGATTCCGGGCCGAATCTCTCTTTGGCTATTGCTTGACCCGTCACAGTGGTTGTTGAAATGACAATTCTGTAATCAGGCAATCGCTTCTTT
>Ga0070741_10007802_pt1 | contig 21911 bp, 16 predicted proteins | sample Coa_R1_4_FD_66440 | JGI IMG/M metagenome (GOLD analysis project Ga0070741, IMG submission 66440) | Surface soil microbial communities from Centralia Pennsylvania, which are recovering from an underground coalmine fire - Coalmine... | ecosystem: Environmental > Terrestrial > Soil > Unclassified ... | reverse complement strand
AACAGGCAGATACCACCACAACCAGTGTAGAGATCTATTCCCACCGGAGCAATTGCCCAGTGTTGCTCGTTAATGAGATGCAAACCCAGCCAGCCGACCTCTTTTTCGCGGCGGATGACCCGTTCTGTCAGACGATCCGCAATCAGACGAGCAGCTGAGAGAAAACGTTCCGGCGCGGCCTGTTCTGACAATGGCCGTAATTGCGAAAGCCTCCAGTACCCCTTGCCAGATCCCAGCGTGAGCGTTGTGAACGAGGCTTTGAGCAGCCAGAGTTGCCTGTCTAGATCCACTTCACTCAACTGAACGATGCGTTGCCTGACCAGTTCCAGGCACGGCGTATCAAAAAAGTCAGGAATACACTGACCCCGACTGCTGTAGAGGTGCCGATCATCAAGATAGGTAGTAAAGAGTGGTATATCGCCCTCACGCAGATCTTCTTGTTCAGCAGCTATAAGTCGGGCGAGGCGGCGATACTGGCGAACAGTCATCCAGAGACGATCCAGGAAGCGGTCGCGATCAAGCGCTCTATGCAGCAATGTCGGATGCCAGCTATCCTGTAATACCGTCATATAGGCCTTTGTTGAACGGGCAAGAATACGTATCTTGTCGTGTGTAAAAAGAGGCAAAATATCATTCAAAAATGCATCCCGATGTTCTAAGAGTGTACGATATACAGCAGTAAAACCGACAGCAATATGTGTGAGATAGCGAAGAGGATCGACTTCCGTATCATTGAGGGTTGGTCGGTTTTGCTTGCTTTCGATTCTGACTCGCTGGCGCGTCATTCTCATCTGATCAGTACCAGGGTTCTCCAACCTGGCAACGGGGCGAGGCGTGAGTCCTCCTTTACCACTTAAACCGCTAATATCTATGCCTTCCTCTTCGACGTGAGCCCCGAAACGGACGGGCAGCAGATGAGTACGCAGTACCGAGGAGCGTGCAAGTTCAACTCCCAGGGGAAGGGTAGCAGCATCTTCTGGCTTGAAAAAGAGATCTGGTTGAAAAAGCGTCTCTAGATCAATGAGTACGGGATGCTCGCCGCTAGCAATCAAATTCTCGAAGTGCAGATCGGTTGCCATCAGAGCATAAAGGAGCGCCAGATAGCCCCCCTGGCGCTGGTAGAAGCGCTCCAGTTCCTCTTCTGAAGTGCAACCGCTGGCCTGCACAAATTCAGACCAGCCGTAATCTCCCTTATCAATCACTTTTGTCAGGCGAAACGCAGGATGTTTTCCGCGCTCATTCAGCCAGGAGAGCAAAGTTTGGAAGTGTACCTCAGTCGCTAGCGATTTTGGCTTATAGACCAGGCGGAAGCCAGAACTGAAGCGCAGTTGTACTACACTGCGTCCCTGACAATGCGTATCACCCGCACCAAAAGTAATCTCCGTCAACAGCCCGGGATCATCTCCGACAACCAGCGTCTCACAAATTTCCTTCCAGTCAACGCTCAGGTGCTCCAGTATCTCCAGTGTATACGCCAACCAGTATTCAGTGGTGGTTATCAGTTGGCGTGCCAACACAGGATAGTCTTCCAACAACGCTAGCATCGCAGATGGCTCACAAAGTTGTTGCACAAAGGATCGAAAACGTTCCTCAGGCGTCTCTCCCGAAAGTTTGCCATGCATCCGTGCAATATTCAATTCCAGAGTCAAGGTCTTATTCAGCGAGGGGAACAACAGGGCTAATAGATTGGGTAGGCAGAGATCTCCAATGGTAGAGACCTCAAAGGGCACATAAGGATAGACCTGCTGAAGTCTCTCGATCCCTGCTCTCAGACGATGCAAGCTTTGCAACAGGAGAGGTTCCAGTGGTTTGAGCATCTCGATCATCGCTTGATGTTTGTCTGGTGCTGTTATGATGAGTTGGCCTACTACCTCTGATGCTTCAAAGGCTTTTTGGAGCTTCGACAGCCATGTGGGAGTTATCGCATAACGCTCCTGAAGCGTCATGGCAGATTCTCCTAACAGATAGGCCAGTTCATCTTCCGCGATACCATCCTGAGCCAGGCGATCAGCAAAATAGGTATCTTGATCGAAGGGAGATTGTGTTCTCCATTTGCGCAATCGGCGTTCGGCCAGTTCGCTTCTCTCGGAATGCACTAGTTCTAAGTAGTCTGGTTGTGAGCGCAGTGATGTCAGACGTTCTGAAAGCGTCAGCGCTTGATACCAGCTACTTCCCTTTGGATCACATCGGGACTGGGAAGCTCCAGGCAATGCCAGTTCTTTCATGTCTCAAACCCTTCCTCTAGAAAACGGGACGATTGTACTTGCAGACCCTTCTTGCATCTCCACATTCAGTATCTGTCAGCCATGACCCGGTTTTGTCAATCAGGCAAAGCCGGGTCATAGCTAGTAGTTAGCTATTAGCAGCAGCCATCCGAACCAACGGCACAGCTGCCACCATGCACGAGACTATTGCAATTCGCTGCAGACCATTGGGTCACAACTTGAGTAGCAGCAGCCGTAGCCGCGATAGAAACCAGAACCGAGACGGTTGGCGAATGAGGAACTTCACCAGCGCCCTCAACCCCTTTCAGTTCTTCTTCTGAAAGATCAGTATCGCCAGCAGGATTTTCTGGCAGTTGCTCACGCTTCTCTTGCTCCAGATCCTCGCGATACTCTTCGTCTTTCCAGGCCTTGGTGATCTCTTCATTACTCATGATGTTCTTTCCTTTCCTTGTAGAACTAGTAAAAAGTGACAATACGTTCTGTAAGTTACAATGAGAAACGCACTACAGGTACTCCGTCATCTAGACGATGGTTATACATGCTGGTGTACCAGTACAGCCGCCGAGGATCAAGGAAGTAATCGGGACGGTATGCGGATGATCTCCAGCAGCTCCCTCAGCCTCTTTCAGTTCCTCTTCTGAAAGGTCGGTATCGCCAGCAGGATTCTCTGGAAGTTGCTCGCGCTGCTCTTGCTCCAGATCCTCACGGTACTCTTCGTCTTTCCAGGCTCTGGTGACCTCTTCATTACTCATGAAATTCTTTCCTTTCCTTGTAGAGCTAGAAAAAAGTGGCACCTTGCTCTGTAAGCTGCAATGAGGAACGCACTACAAGTACTCCGTCATCTAGGCAGCGTGACATTATGGCAGAATGATGTATTGTTGTACTCAATAGCTGGCAACAGAGCCGGGCAAGCGTCACAAAAATCAGACACGATGTGTTGACTTGCCGCAATACACCTGCCCGGTGGGCCTTATTGAGTGACGCAGGGAATGCCAACCGGTGGAACAGTGAACCCTAGTGAGTTTATACACATAGCTGTCGCACAGGTACCGCCAATGGGAGCGGTCACGGCGATCTGGGGATCAGCTCCTCCAGCCGTACCCAACTCGCTATCGTTCAGCTCAATTTCACCAGCTGGATTGCTGGGCAGTTTGACCTGCTGTTCGGGATCGAGACTCTCGCGGAACTGTTCGTCTTTCCAGGCTCGCACGATATCGGAATCACTCATGTCGCATCTCCTAATCTAGCAAGACTGTACAGAGAGACAAACAATGGTAGCGACTGGTTCTGCTATTGAGGCTACACATGCGACGGCATTACAGGTCTGGAAGTTGACGCTCGCCTGGCAACAACCAGCTGTCAGATTAGCCAACGACTTTGCGCCTGAGGCCTTGCTCAGTTCTGCCTCGTCCAGCTCAATTTCACCGGCGGGATTGTCGGGCACTTCAGCCTGCTGGTCGGAGTTCAGTTGATTGCGGAACTGTTCGTCTTTCCAGGCTCGCACGATATCGGAATTACTCATGTTCTTTTTCCTTTCTCAGTGTACTAAGGGTCTACATACGTTACAACTTGTGACAGATTTATGGTTACGGGCCATAATCGACCGGCAGGAGCTTTGCACCTGCTACAGCCCGGAGTACCCAATGGTAGGTAGATAACCACTTTATTTATATGAATTGACCTGTTATGCCTTTTCGCCCCTCCAACCATCCTGCGTGAGCTGGCTTTGTACTAATCGTGCATACAGGCCATTGGTTGTCATCAATTGTTCATGGGAACCCTGTTCTACGATGGTGCCTTTGTCCATGACCAGGATCAGGTCTGCGTTGCGAATAGTGCTGAGGCGGTGTGCAATCACAATGCGCGTACACTTCAACGTATTGAGATTCTGGTCAACGGTCTGCTCTGTTGCTACATCCAGGTGGCTGGTTGCTTCATCGAATAACATGATGGCTGGCTTTGTTGCCAGAGCACGGGCGATGGAAATCCGCTGGCGCTGTCCGCCGGAAACGGCGCTGCCGCCTTCCGAAACCATCGTTTCATATTCCATCGGCATGTGCGTTACGTCGTCGTGGATGGCTGCAAGCTTTGCCACATCGATAACCTGCTGCATATCGATAGTAGGGTCGTTAAAGCTGATGTTCTCGCGAATAGAGCCGCTAAAGAGATGTGATTCTTGTAACACCACTCCCAGTTGGCTGCGCACCGCACGGTAGTTTAATTGCTGCAATACCTGTCCATCATAGAGGATCTCGCCCTGTGTCGGCTCATACAGGCCGAGCAGCAGTTTGCCCAGCGTGCTCTTGCCAGACCCGGTGCGGCCCACGATGGCGATTTTCTGTCCAGGCTGGATCTCAAGATTGATGTCGTCCAGGATCTTGACGCCATTGGGATCGTACTGGAAACTGACGTGCTTGAGTTCGATCTTGCCTGTCAGCACTGGAGGAGGCTGTACCGCGTGAATATCCTGCTCCGGCTCCGCTTCGATCACATCAACAATGCGGTCAAAATGGGCTCGCACGAGCTGCAATTTCTGTCCTGTACTGGCTAACGAAGCCAGCGGCGTCAGGCAGGAAACGGCCAGGGCATTGAGAGCAAGCATCGTACCGATGCTCATATTGCCGTTCAAGACCTGTTGCGCACCAAACCATAAGAGGATTAATGGCGCAAAGGTGTTCAATGTGCCGGTTAATGCCCCTACAATCGATGTGATATAGTCTCGCCGTACCGAGATGTTCAGATGATCAAAGAATAGGTTCGACCAGTGGTGCAGCGCGCGATGTTCGGCACCAGACGCCTTCAAGGTCACAATGCCGCTGAGCGCTTCTGCCATGTAGCCCTGTGCTTTGCCCTGTGCCTGCAAATCCCGCGCCGAGAGATCATGAATGACGCGCGTTGTCGCCGCAAGGAGCAATAGTTGCGCTAACCCCAGAGCCAGAGCCAGCAGCGTCAGTGGTGGCGAATTGTGCAGCAGGATAAAAAAGTAGACCAGCACGGTGCCTATATCTAACAGCGACGAAATGATCTGGTTGGTCAGCACTTCGCGAATGGCGAGGTTGCTGCTGAGCCGGGAAAGTAAGTCACCACTCGAACGCTGCTGGAAGAAGCGATAGGGCAGGGAAAGTAGATGCTCAAAAAAGCCTAACAGCATTTGCGTATCTACTCTGGCTTGTAAGTAAATCAGGATAGACGAACGTAATGAGGTGATAACGAGCTGTGTAAGTGCAACCAGCGCAATGCCAATCCCTATAATACCCATGAGATTGGCCATCCGAGCCGGAAAAATATGATCCATAAACAATTCCATCATCAGCGGTAGAACCAGCCCGATGCCTTGCAGAACCAATGACGCTACCAGGATCTGAAGAATAAACAATGGTAGACGAAACACAAAGCGCAAGTAGAGCCATAATGAAAGCTGGCGCGGCGATGAGGCGCGAGAAAACGCTGTCCCCGGCTCCATCGTGATCACGACACCGGTAAATCCCTTGTCGAATTCCTCAGTAGAGAGCCGCCGACGCCCCAGAGCCGGATCAACCACATCCACCTGGTTGGGTGACCAGCGATCTACAACCAGGAAGTGGTTGAATTCCCAGTAGACGATGGCGGGCATGAGCACGAACCGCAAGTCATTTTTCTGGAGTGAGACGGCTCTGACGCGCATCCCATAGTCTCGGGCTGCCTTGACAATCGTCAGCGCGGACAGCCCATCACGTCCTACTCCGCAGACCTGGCGTGTTTCGGCAATAGTGGTTTTGCGTCCGTAGTAGTTGAGCAGCATTGCTAGGCAAGCAGCGCCGCATTCAGCAGCATCCATTTGCCGCAGTTCTGGCACGCGCTTGCGCTTCAGAAAATGGCGTCCTGGTCCCTTCTTTCCAGAAGTGGTTTGTTGTGCCTGCATCTGGGCGCGTAGAGCACCTGGCGCGAGATGGAGAATGCTCTTCATGGTTTATGCTCCCATCAATGTATTGACTACTGGTAGCATCGACAGCAATGATTGTGTAGCTGTCTGGATCTGAGCGCGCACGAGGCTTCCCTCGTACATAGTTGGTATACTCGCCGCTCGGAGTGCAACCACGGCAACACCAGAAGGTTGAGTGATCAGTAGCGACATCTGTGCGTCAAGATGGTACCTCTGGCGAATGGTCATCGGGCTAAGGAGTGTTGACTCAACATGTGTAATCCTCTGGTTCCACTGAATGCCGGAAGTTGCTTGCAACTGTACGGGCTCTCCCGTATGAACTCGAGCAAGTTGATCAGGAGATAGGAAAATGATGACCTCTAGATCTGTCTTCCTATCCTGTGCTTGCAAAATTGGTAGGATGATCCCCGGCTCAATGCTATAGACTGGAACATGGGTGTTCCCAGCCAGAACTATTGCACAGGCACATAGCCCGCAAAAAATCCACATCAGCAGAAATACTGGTGGCGATATATAACGCGGTAATACATCACGGCTTCGGCTTTGCTTGTAATGCTGAAGCGCAACTTCACGAAATATAACGCGTTTCGTCTCTGACATAAGAATAAGCCTCCACCAGATGATGGCCCTGGTTACTGAGTGCTACCTCTCCTGTGATCGCTATCTCCAGGGCCTTCGGCTCTTCACCGTTTTTCGATACCTCATCACAGGTTGACTCAATGATGAATGTAGAGATGGTTCTTTTCAAACCTTTCTGTGTTAAGAATACAAGATGTTAGTTAACAAGTTGTGAGCATATGAATAAAAAATGTCCTCAATTTGTTTACATACGTAGACGGCTTATCCTTTTTATTTACTTTTATATGTAAAAACAAGCCTACACAAAAAAATATGCAATACATATTTTATGTAGGCTTGTTCCTGTTCTATAACCCGACTATGGAGGCCAGATCGCCCACCAGGGGCGGCGCTAGCGCCGCCCCTGGTGGGCGATCTGGCCTCCATAGCTATGTTCTGTTACCCAACTATTGGGCAGCAACCTCGATACTTTCACGCCTGTTGAGAAGCCAGAAACCGAACAGCAACAGCCAGAACAGCCAGAGCGCTTCACCCAGCAATAAAGGGACCGGCAGCGCCCCAACCGGAACTGCGACGTTAAACAGCCAGAGCAGGGAGTTCAACAAGACGAGCACAAGGCCAGCCGCACCCACGATGCCGAGTATGCTCAAGATTCGCTGCGCGCGAAACATGTTCTGGCAAATAAGCACAGTCCAGATAGCCAGCAAAAGAGGTGTGACGATTCCATAGAGAACGAGTATGACGTGTGCCCAGGAAGGATATTCCTGCATAGCCCAATGGATGTCGTGCAGTTCGTGAGTTCCGTTTACCAGTACTACCCACACGAACACGCTGATGACGTATACGACTCCAGCCCCATTTCCGGTCATCCAGAGGAAGCGAGAACTTGAAGATGATGCGACCGGGTGGTGGTAGATCAAGGCACGTGCAGCTATGAAGAGTAGTACGCCGCTGAGCAGCAATCCGCCAGAGGCAAGTTTCATTGCCAGACTTTCTTGCATAATCATTGGAACTGCAAGAGCGCCCTGCGCTGTCAGGATGGCTGGATAGTTGATGGTTATCAGTTGGATGTACGTTGAGAGCGCAAGAAGAATGGCTGTGAGCAATGCGATACCGCCAGCTCTTCTTAGCGTTTCCAGGCGTACCTCTGCTGGCGTTTTGTACGTCTGATACTGCTCCTTTTTCCTTGTGGTCATACCGAGAGCAATAGCGATAGCTATAAAGCTACCTCCGATAGCAAAGCCAGTCGACATTCGTGTAATAGCCCCTATGAGAACACCACCAGTAATCCCTATGATCACGAGCAGATCGGTTACTGTGATTGCCCCACGTGTACGTGCCGTGATAGGCGTTTGTGGATTAGATTGCATTGGCTTATTCCTTTCTTTGAATTGAAGCTGACGACATTTTGCCTCTATGGTACTTCCACTTACGCTCTGGGAACTAATCACAGCGGCACGCCGTCACCATCTGACACGATGTAATAAACCAGCTCTCAACAGGGGCCGGTACCCCCCCTTTCATCTCCCCTAACTCCTCGTCGCCCAACTCGATCCCCCCCGCCGGGTCATCTGGCAGGGTCTCACGTTCCATCTCACTGAGCGTACTACGATACATGGCATCTTTCCAGGCATGGATAATTTTCAGTCCGTTCATTGCCTTTGTCCTTTCTACTCAGACCTGTACGACAATACTTTATAATGACAAGCGCTTATAGAAACGTTCCCTCGTAGGACCCTCCAGGCATCGCCTATCCTCTTCGTCCAAAGTGTACAATATCTTTGTTGAAGTAGTGTACAATATCTTTGTTGAAGTAATGTTTACATTTACCGCAAATCACGTACCTCCCATTCAATTGAGAACTCTTATGTAGGAGCGCCCTGCTTCGTCGTCTGCATAGCTAAGGAAAGAACACGAAATACATCTAGCAGAACAGAATTATCATAGAAATTAAACACATTAAATATATTTTAAACACAAGCTTCATATACTCTATACAGCAAACCCGTAAGGACACAAACCAACACAAACAGACAGTGCGAATGCCCTGAGCCGTCGCATATGATCAAGGATGTTTTTTAAGGAGGGAAACAATGGCTGCACAATTTATTTCTCACTTCCACTTTGTGATGAAGGCACAAGCAGACGGTGACCCCTGGCCCCCAGACGGCCCCATTTGCACATCCCATCGACTCCCAGGATGACCCGGTTGAGCCTTAGAGGAAACACTTGTGAATAGAACGTACATCATTGCAGGCTCTATGAGCCTGGATTCCTAAAGTAAAAGAAAGATGATGGAAGATGGTCTGGCAAACTATCAATCAAATACTTGGTGAAGCCCTCATTAATCCTGATTTTTGTCGGAACTTGTTGGCTTCCCCCGTACAGACAATAGAGATCTCTGGTTGGCACCTGACCGAGGAAGAGCGGCAGGTTCTTGAGACCATCCATGCCCAAAGTCTCGCGGAATTTAGCCAGCTCCTCCTCTCACGTCTATCCCAAACTCGTGAGTAACCCTAGAACGCGATTTTGCAGGCATTACCGACACCTCGATGCGCTCCTTTTTTCCGGTTTCAGCCTCTTACTCACACTTCCTGAGGGGTATTGCCTACCAGGCGATTGTATAATGCCTGGATGGTTGCTCCTGGTGTAACGGCCAATTCCTCACGTAATGCATGCACGCAGCGTTGGTATTGACGCAGGGCAAGCCCACGTTTCCCCTGTCGCAAGTAGCAGCGCATCAATCCATAATGTGCTTCTTCCAGACACTTATCAACCGTCAGAATATGTTGCCAATGGGTGGCACTCTCATCAAACTGTTCGCGTCGCCAGGCCATACGCGCCAGCTGCTGACGCGCCTTGATATACATCTGCCGCAGTTCGTCGCGACGCATGTTACACCAATCACTGTAGAATGGCAGAAGATAATCCCCCCGATAGAGTTGCACAATGGCACTGAGCAGACTATAGGCCATGTTCTCATCTTCACCATCAATAGCTGCCTTAGCGGCCTGATACTGCTCACAGAAAATTGCCACATCATACCAGACGCTTGTTCCATATACAGCACTCAAGTCAAGAGAATAGCATCTCCCGCGAGAAACAACTGTTCTTTCACCCAGCGCTTTGCGTAAGTAGTACACTGCTGTACGTAGTACCTGATCGGAGGTACCTTCTTTATCAGGCCAGAGTGCTGTAAGGATCTGTTCTTTATGGCACGGGCGACCACGATCCAGTAAGAAAAAGCACAGTTCCATTGCATCTACCAACCTCCAGTGAGTAATAGGCGTTTCTTGCAGAAAAACAGCTGGCTCTCCAAAAGAAACGAAACGCAATCTGGCTGCATCCTGAGGCATAGCTGTTACCTGGGCAGTGGGCGTTACCAGTGGTCCCATGTTATGACCATTCTGGGTTTCTTGCTCCCGTTTCTCCAGATCCGGGAAGAAGTGCGAGCAGAGAAACAGCAGTTCTGGTTGCGTATGGATAGCCTGTAACAGGGGTGGCACTCGCTGAAGTTCTAGAAGAGCCAGCGTTTCGTAGCCATACTGCGTTACCAGCGCTATAACTTCTTGCATACACTCGATGACACGGGAGATATACTGCTGCGCCAGATAACAGGCGGCAAGCCGGATGAGCGCCTGGAGCAATTCTCGCTTCAGGTCATTGGAACGCAATGTCGCCTCGACAGTCGTAAGGTAGGCCAGAGCTTCTTGATAGTGACCCTGGGAGAGCAGAATGGCCCCATAGGTAAGATCGCGCAACGCCTGCTCGTAACTCATGGTTTTATCAGGAACGATCTGCCGATCTATTTCTGAGATAAATATGCAGGCAGTGTGAGGATCACCCATGAGCAGATACGTCATTGCCAGCGTACATAATGTACACGTAAGGAGATAACGATCTTTGAGTTTTCGTGCAAGGACCAGCCCATCATCAGCAGCTTTGAGGGCTTGATCATATTTTCCCTGGTCTTGATAGAGATCCGCGAGACTGACCAGGGCATACGCCTGCCCTTGCAGGAAGTGGAGGGTATTGGCGAGAGTAAGTGCCTGAGAAAGCACTTGCTCAGCCTCGACGAACTCTCCTTTGCGCTGAAGCACGATCCCCATAGCAATGAGATTCTTCACTTTTCCGGCTTCATCTTGCAACTGCTCCCAACAACGTGCCGCTCGCGCATGATAGTGTTCAGATAATGCATGATTGCCTACCATATGATAGGAGCTTGCCAGTTGATCATAAATCCGCGCAGCTCTATATCCTGCCATATGGTGTCCTTCAAGCTGCAATGCCTGCTGAAATTCTTGAATACTTGTGATAAAATCTCCTGATTGTCTCGCACACATCCCTAAACGGAGATGTGCATCGGCTCGCAGTACAATCTCATCTGGAGGCAATACAGCCATAATTTCCTGACAGAGTTCCTGGGCCTGTTCATATTTTCCTTCTAGATAAAGGGCCTTGCTGCGAGCCAGTGAGATTTCTGCTCGTAAAAAGACGATTTCTTCTTTGGACATCATCGGAGCATCGCAGATCTCATCAATACGCTTCAGTGCCTTTTCAAGCAGTGGAAGCGCCCCAGCATATTCACCGGACAACAGATAGATATTCGCGCGAACGACGAGTAAACGCGGATAGGCTTGCATCATTTCCTCTGGCAGTTTATCAATCCAATGCGTCAGGCTCTCCGAGAAATCCTTCGCGCCAGAATCCACACAAGCCTCCATAATCAATTCAGCTGCAAAATGATAGTCTTCGGCCTGGTAGGCATGATAAATTGCCTGTGAGTAGTCATGGGCGACAGAGAAAAGCTCAGCAGCTCTCCTCTGGAGTGCCTGAAATCGTTTTAAATTCTGCTTTTGCAATGCTTCACAGAACAACTCACGCAAGACCGGATGGCAGATAAAGGTCATCTGGGAACCTTCATCAGTATGCGTCACGAATAATCCTTGTTGCTCAAGATAGGTTAAGCGCTCCAGGGAATCCGTAATGCCTGATAGCTCGTTACATATACCTGGCTCCATCACCGGTAAAATCGACAACTCTTTGATGAAGGTATACATTTCTGGATCACGGCTAAAGATTTCATTCACTACATAAGCAAAGAGGTTCTCCCTGTTCATACGCATCGCCGGTGCTCCCCACGTCAAAGAGGCAGAAGTAGTGCTATGCAGAAACTGCAGATCGCCCAGGCGCGTACTGAGCAATATTCCCGTAATCCACCCATCAAATGTCTCCGCTAACTCCGTGGCTTCCCGGCTAGTAAGCATTGTGCTTCCCTGCAGCTGCGCCAGTTGATGAATCTCTTGTGGGGAAAAGCGCAATCCACTACTGCCCAACCCAAATATTTCCCGGCGTGCCAGGAAAGGCGCAAGATCCAGGTCTGGGACGGCTCGACTTTCAAGTATGACGAGACATTGTGATGGCAAATGGGAAAGCAAGAGGTCCATAAAATGCTTGATAAATACACTCTTGCCATTCACCTCATGATAATTACATAGGGCGATGGCAAAACGCGTAGGGATCTCTTCTTCGATGATTGTCGTCAAGGCTTCTACAAAGGTACCAACCGTATGAACTCTCTGTCCATCGGCAACGTCTGCCTCATCATGAGCGCGTAAGCTAGCAAGCAACATCTCCATTCTTGGAGCACATTGGGGAAAGCGCTCGCGAATACTCATCATCAACAACGAAAGAAACGTGATTTTATCGGCATCGTTATGATCGAGGAAGTACCAGCAACAAGGAAGATCTGTCTGCCGTAGAAAATCAGCTAACAACGTGGTCTTTCCATAGCCTCCGGGGGCACAAACCAGGATTAATTTGTAGCCAGATGAAGGAGCTATCGCATCATGAAGCGCTGCGAGTAATGCTTCACGTCTCAGCACATTTGAAGGAAGCACAGAACAACTCAGGCGCTTTAGAGCATGAGTATTATACAAGAGTTTCCTCCTTGAGAAGATTTCCTTTTTGGACCGTGTAGTGTATATAAAGTGCGAGTCGGCAAGCAAGCGAAAATACCTATATGTACATATAGTACCATATTACGGCAAAATATATCTCCTACGCTAATCGATTAAGCGAACGGATGCCCTTCTGATATTCAAATTTATTAGATAAAATTGCTTTGAAATGATTTCACCTATTCTAGCCATTGCACATCTGCCAATCATAGTATTCTCCAGAAAGATAAAGCTACGACTTCGACCTGTTTCCTTTCGTTTTTCATGTTTCCATCAACCGTGTGAACAAATTTTTCCACAGGAAAGTATACCTGTATTGACCAAAAAAAGAGAATACCATATATTCCAAAAACTATACCATTTATTCCATATCTGGCCTCGTACTATTCTCCTCTATGGTCCAAAGTCTGAGCAACGATCTTGATAGCCTCTTCTGAGGGCATGAGCGTTGAAAGCCTTTCAAAACATTTGCCGATATTTTCCTGCCGTGCGGTGATGAAAGCATGCCGTCCAGCTACTGCAACACCAGAAAGGGCTTGTTGTGCTGCCTGGTACTCTGCTTCGATCTGTTGGAGCAAGTGTGCCACTTCGCTATTCCTCGTAACTTCCATGTTTCGTATCTCCCTGGAATTAGAACTTACATTTTACAGACTTTCACGCCTCTATTCTTTAAACCTTCTGATTTACTTCTTCACTGGTAAAGTATGAACTGTAATGTGGTATAATGCCAGGACAATAGAGGTCATTTTTTTGTCCTGTTTATTTGTTCTATTAGCAAGGAAGATAAGATGTCTTCAGAAAAACGACTTTTCTTGAAAGTCGCCTTTGGAAAGCGTTTAGCTCAGGCAAGGACCCGCCTCCAGCTCTCACAAGAAGCATTAGCCGAAGTGGTTGGCACCTCCGCTCGAAGTATTCGCCGCTGGGAAAGTGATCAAGCCATTCCTCAGGAATACTACCGACACCGTTTATGCGAAGCACTACAGATTTCTGCAGAAGAACTCTTTGCAGAAGATGATGAAAAGCAGCAACCAGTTCCCCAACCTGCTCCTCTCTGGTATGTGCCTTATACCCGCAATCCCTATTTTGTTGGGAGAGAATCTATTCTCCTCCAGTTACATAATAAACTCCATACTGATCATCAAGTGTCATTAATTCAACCTCAAATCCTGTCCGGTCTGGGCGGTATTGGCAAAACACAAATGGCGCTGGAATTTGTCTATCGGTTTCGCCACGAGTACCAGGCAATATTCTGGGTGGGAGCCGAGACCGCTGAAACCTGGATGGCTGACTACCTGGCTCTGGCACACCTCTTCCAACTTCCTGAAAAAGACAGCTTAAACCACTCTTTGATCATAACAGCGGTGAAACGCTGGTTTCGCAGTCATGACGACTGGCTGCTCGTCTTCGACAACGTAGAAGATCTGGACCTGCTCCACAAAATGCTCCCCGACACCAGCCAGGGACATATCTTAATTACCACCCGCTCCCAGATTACCGGGGCGCTAGGTTCCCATATTGCGTTGCACAAGATGGAACCGGCAGAAGGGGCGCTGTTGCTGCTGAAACGAGCCAAACTGCTGAGCGCAGATGCACCTTTAGAAACTGCTTCGGCCACCGTGCGAGCCCAGGCAGATACATTGGTGGAACTTTTAGATGGGCTTCCACTGGCGCTTGATCAAGCTGCGGCCTATATTGAAGAGGCAGGATGTCGTCTGGCTGATTACCTTGATCTCTACAAGGCACGCCGCAAGGACCTGCTCAGCATTCGTGGTACACTGAGCAGCCACCATCCTGATTCAGTAGCCACGACCTTGTCTCTATCTCTTCAGCGTGTGGAGCAAGCCAGTCCTGCTGCTGCCGATTTGCTTCGCCTCTGCGCCTTCCTGCATGCTGAGGCGATTCCTGAAGAGTTCTTCACGCGGGCCAGGGATGCCCTTGGTCCTGAGTTGCACTCACTCTCTACAGATCCGCTCCTCTTTGACGAGGCAATGAAAACGTTACGTCGTTTTTCTCTGATCCACAGAGAGCCAGGAACGAAAACATTGAGCCTCCATCGCCTCTTACAGGCCATTCTCATGGATACGATGACTGAGCAGGAACACAGCCAGTGGATGGAGCGTATCATTCGGGCCATGCTTCAGATCTTCCCTGATTATAATAATGTCATGAATTATGATATTCGATTACAACCAGACTTGCATCGCTATCTCTCTCACGCACTTGTATGTGTTGGTCATATACAAGAAAGCGATCTTACATCATTAGAAGCTGAAGAATTTATTTATCGAGTATTCGTCTATTTACAGCTTTGGGGAGATGATGTCCAGGCTTTTCCATTGATACTACAGGCTTTTCAGATCACCAAAAAGATTTTTGGGATAGAACATGTAAAGTCGATTTTTTATCTCAATGAGCTTGCCCATAAGTATGCTGTAGTAAGACAATACAGGAAAGCCGAAGAATATTTTCATCAGGCTTTAACTATTTGTGAGAAGACCAGGGGGCCAGATCATCTAGAGACGGCAGAGAGTCTCTGGCGCCTGGCAAATCTTTTCAACCTTCAAGGAAGATATACGACAGCAGAAAGCTATGCACAGCGAGCACTGACGATCAAAGAACAAGCACTTGGGCAAAATCATCATGAAGTTGCCTTTCTTCTCAATATCTTAGGAATAAGCTCTACGTTCCAGCAAGAACACTCCAGAGCAAAAGCACTGTTCCAGAAGGCCATAAGTATGTATGAAAAGACACTCGGGGAGGACCATTTCTTCGTGGCTACTTGCTCGAGGAATCTAGGAACCCTTTATTTTCTTCAGCAGGAGTATGTGCAAGCGACAGCACTCTATCAGCAGGCTTTGCAGATTTATGAGAAGAGATTAGGATTACACCATTTAAGCATAGCCTATGTCTCACATAAACTAGGAGATTGCTATTGTGAACAAAGATATTATGAGCAGGCTGAAACTTTTTATCAAAGAGCGTTGAAAATATACAAGCATTTTCCAGAATTGGATCATCATGTTTATGTGGCATATATCCTGAGTAATCTAGCAGAACTGTACTTGCTTCAAGGCCATAGACATCTTGCCAAGGACTATTTGCAAGATGCTTGTACTACTTTGGGGGAAAGACTTTGTAGTGAATACGTGGATTACCAGGAGATTGTGCATTGTTTGCTGCTTGTTGGGGAACATCTAGAAGCACAGGGCGACCTGATGCGAGCACAAATATGTTACCAACGAACATTGATCGTTGCTGGAAGAGCGCTTGGATCAGATCACCCTTTTACAGTGCAATGCCGGAGTCGTTTGGAAACGATATCTCTTTTGTCAGACCCCAGCTCACAGAGCTGAGAAGAGATATCTCTTGAGGTTATCCACCACAGATCCAGTCAGTTGATGTTAAACAATCAATATATGTTAATAGTAGAGAAGTTTCCTCATCAGAGATAGAGCTGACACGGATATCCAATTCGAACATATCGTCCAGGTTTTCCTCGGAAAAAGAGGTTGTATTTTCCATATCCATTGATTGTCTCCTTCTTGTTAAAAAGATGAATGTTTTGTCCTGCTTACAGGGTCTTTCACTGCTCAATCCGCACCAGAACGGTAAGCGCTTTCTCCGCCGACCATTCTACAGGGAGTCTTCTTCCATCTGGAGCCAGCGAACAGCCGCCTGAAGGACTGGATCATCGACGGTTCCAAGTCGTGTCCAATCGATCTGAACATAGTGATCAGGAGGCAAGGAATCGTCATAAGGACGCCCAGTTCGATCGGCCCCTAAATGCGTTGTGAGGGCGATCATGGCTCCATCGCTCAATTGCTTGCCATCGTTGCCAGTGGGAACCCCACAGGTTGGCTCGCCAAAACTGCGTGTCTGTGGACGCCCACGGAAGGCCAGAGCGGCGAACTCACCAGCACTGGCGGTTAAAGGACTGGTCAGCACAGCCACAGCAGGGTATGGCCGTTTGAGTTGATAGGGTTCGTTCACTTCAGCAAGTACCCCCCATCGCTCAGTAGAGACTTGTTCACTCCGAAAGCTGACCACGACCTTCTCTGCAGGAGCCACAAACGAGACGAACTCCCCTTCTCCCAAGACAGGCCCGAGCCCTGCCCACATGGGCCACATCGTTCCTCCTACAGTGCGGCGGAGGTCGATGATCCAGCCACGAGGAGGGGTGGAATCAATCTCACGAATGAGTTGTTGCGTCGTCTCCGTATAGATCTGGTTGAATCCTGGCTTGCCACACAAGAGTCCGGGCAGAGCCAGGTAGCCGATGCCATGCTCAAGCCGTCGTCCTTGAGGGAGCCAGGTGGCCTCATAGGCATCCGCCTGCAAATGCAGGGAGCGTGATGCTCCCTGTTCTACAGATCGAAGCGTCAGATCGAGCTGGGCACCACGAAGCAGTTTTCGGAATTGCGCGTGAGTCAGAGCCGTGATGGGCTGGTGATTGATGGTTTCGATGCGTTCACCAACGTGCACTCCTGCTTTTTCGGCTGGGCTCCCAGTGTCAACCATGCCAATGATCCCTTTCGGATATCCGGCACGTACCCCTGTGAGTTGTAACTTCCCATCGTGGAGCAGTTGGTGTTGTTCCGGGGCTCGGAAAAAGCTATGATGATCCCCCAAACACTCCAAGGCTCTTTCGATGGCGGGATACGTCTCGGCGAGGGTCTGCGCTTGTGCCGCGAGTGCAAAGACCTCTTGCCACAATGTCGGCCAATCAATGTGCTCTCGCTTCACCGAGTGTTCCTGGATGTAGTCCAGGGCTTCGTTGAGATAGGCTCTTACTTCGTCAATCATGACTCAACCTTCCTGCTATGCCCGTCGAAAATACTGCTTTTTGAAAAAGATGAACATTCTATCCTGCTTGTTAGGATCTTCACTGCTCAATCAGCGTCAGAATGGCAAGCGCTTTCTCCGCCGCCCATTCTAATTGAGCTTATCAAGCACAGGAGATCAATATTGTTAGACATGGTGCACAATCAATATCTGTGAATGGTAGAGAAATTTCTTCATCAGAGGTAGAGCTGACGCGAATATCCAATTCGAATATGTCGTCCAGGCTTTCCTCAGGAAAAGAGGCTGTATTCTCTATATCCATTTATTGTCTCCTTCTTGTTAAACAGATAATCTTCTATTTTCCTTGTCTTACAGGTTTTTCACTGCTCAATCAGCAGCAGAATGGCAAGCGCTTTCTTCTCCGACCATCCTACAGGGAGTCTTTTTCTGTCAGGAGCCAGCAAACAGCCGCCTGAAGGACAGGATCATCGACGGTCCCCAGTCGTGTCCAATCGATCTGAACATACTGATCAGGGGGCAAGGAATCATCATAAGGACGACAAGTTCGATCGGCCCCTAAATGTGTTGTGAGGGCGATCCTTGCTCCATCGCTCAATTGCATGCCGTCGTTGCCTGTGGGAACCCCACAGGTTGGCTCGCCAAAACTACGCGTGCGTGGGCGCTCACGGAAGGCCAGGGCGGCGAACTCTCCAGCACTGGCGGTTAAAGGACTGGTCAGCACAGCCACAGCAGGCCAGGGCCGTTTGAGTTGATAGGGTCCGTTCACTTCAGTAATGACCCCCCATTGCTCAGTAGAGGCTTGTCCACTTCGAAAGCTGACCACGACCTTCTCTGCAGGAGCCACAAACGAGACGATCTCCCCTTCTCCCAAGACAGGCCCAAGCCCTGCCCACATTGGCCATACAGATCCTCCCAGTGTGCGGCGGAGGTCGATAATCCAACCACGAGGAGGGGTGGAATCAATCTCACGAATGAGTTGTTGCGTCGTCTCCGCATAGACCTGATCAAATTCTGGCTCGCCACACAAGAGTCCGGGCAGCGCCAGGTAGCCAATGTTGTGCTCAAGCCGTCGTCCTTGAGGGAGCCAGGTAGCCTCATAGGCATCTGCCTGTAAATGCAGGGAGCGTGATGATCCCTGCTCTCCTGCACGAAGCGTCAGATCGAGTTGGGCACCACGAAGCAGTTTTCGGAATTGCGCATGAGTCAGAGCCGTGATGGGCTGATGATTGATGGTTTCGATGCGTTCACCAACGTGCACTCCTGCTTTTTCGGCCGGGCTTCCAGGGTCAACCATACCAATGATCCCCTCTGGATACCCGGCACGTACCCCTGTGAGTTGTAACTTCCCATCGTCGAGCAGTTGGAGTTGTTCCGGGGTTCGGAAAAAGCTATGACGATCGTCCAAACACTCCAGGGCTCTCTCGATGGCGGGATACGTCTCGGCGGGGGTCTGAGCGTGTGCCGCGAGTGCAAAGACCTCTTGCCGCAATGTCGGCCAATCAATGTGCTCTCGCCTCACCGAGTGTTCCTGGATGTAGTCTAAGGCTTCGTTGAGATAGGCTCTTGCTTCCTCGATCATGACTCAACCTTCCTGAGATGTTCGTCGAAAATACTGCTTTCCCTTGATGCATCAACAATGAGGGAAATTCTTCCTCATGCATCTGCAGAAAGAGTATACTCTAGAACCTCATAAAAATGCTATAAATAATAGCGGACACTTTTCTGTCCTGATCATTTGTTCTTCTCATACCAGTTTTCTTGTAAAGTAGCTTGAGAAGAGGCATGATCCATACGTTGCTGCACTTCAAGCACCCATAGGAAATATTGAATGACTAAAAACCACTTGTATCTTTGATAGACAAATATCGAGAATTGTGATAATTTACACAAGGCATATTTCTCGTTTCTCTAGCGTGATATTCGCCAAATATACCGGAAGTAGAGAAGTATATGGATAGTCTTTATCTGCAGTCAGAGACTCAAATAGAGGATAATCACATCTCTCATCTTCCCTGGAAAGCGCTGCTCGATGAGCCACTTTGCTACCAGGCGCAAGAAGCGGCCCTGTTGGTAGCCCAACGTCTGCGCGATCCTGAGGATGTGCAAAGAATCGCTCAATTGGCCGAAAAACAGAGCTCCTTCCCATCTCGCTGGGATCTTTCACTTCCCTCAGCAGCGGCTGAACTGGCTCTCTTCTATTCTTATGTGGCTTGCTGTTTCCCTGAACACGGCTGGCATACCATTGCGCAACACTACCTGAAGTTGGTTGCACTTAGCAGTCAGCAGCATAGTTTGACCTCGCCAGCACTCTTTGGTGGCATGAGTGGGATCGCTTTCGTCGTCCAGCACTTCAGCGAGGCAGGACAACGCTACCAGCAAACACTTGCGCACTTGCATCGGTCCCTTGCTCAGCGAGTGCGTCAGCTGCCATGCTGGCAGAGATCACCCGAGGAAGGTGTTGCTGAGTCCGACTTCGATATTATTGTCGGAGCTTCTGGGATCGTTGGCTATCTTGCCAGCATAGCATCTCCGGATTCCATTGTCCGCGAGATCCTTCATACCCTACTCGGCTATCTGCTTGCCCTGACGAAGCCCGGACAGCTCCCTGGACAGGAACGTTGGCTCTGTCCACCATCTCTCCTCGTCACTGAAAGTGATCGACAACACTTCCCCTACGGGCGTTTCAATTGTGGCCTGGCACATGGCATCCCGGGGCCTCTCGCGGCGCTCTCCCTCGCCGCCCTGGCAGGCTATGACGTTCCTGGTCTGCACGAATCCATCGCGTATGTGAGTACGTGGCTCGTTCAGCACCAGATCCAGGATGCATGGGGTGGTACCTGGCCCACCCACATCCCGTACGAGCTCGCCTCTTCACCTGAAGAGTGGCATTCGCTGCCACCTTCACGCACAGCCTGGTGTTACGGCACTCCAGGCGTTGCCCGAAGTCTCTGGCTAGCAGGACAAGCCCTTCGTGATGATCACTTGATGGGAGTCGCTCTTGATGCGATCAAAGGAGTTCTGTGCCGTCCTCTCCAGATACGTGACATCGATGCCCCTACACTCTGTCACGGCATAGCTGGATTGTTGCTCATTTGCCTGCGTTTTGCACACGAAAGCCAGGACCCCTTCCTCTTGCAGCAGATCCCCGCGCTGGTCGAGCAAATCCTGGCACAGTTTGATCCCCAGAGTCCCTCTGGTTTCCGCGATAGAGAGCCAGGAGGCATTCTGGTAGATCGACCGGACTTTCTCAACGGCGCAGCCGGTACCGCGCTCGCCCTGCTCGCTGCTGCTACGGCGATTGCTCCCTCCTGGGATCGTCTCCTACTTGTCTCTTGAACTCTGTCAATCGGAAAGAAGGAGTTGTCATGACGAAGAAGAAAGGGACCCAAACACCCTCCATCGCGCTCTATGTCCCAACGGATTTCTTTCTGCTGCGTGCTCCCGCCCTATCAGCACAAACTCTTCAGCAGATCTCAACCATTGGGGCGCAAGAGTGGGCCTCTCTCTCATCTTCCTCAGATCTCGACCTGGCGCTCCAGGCTCAGCGAGACACTACTCAACGACTGCTCTTCGCTATGAGTTCTGATCCTCAGATTGATCAGGCAATCGCCATCGCCAGCACTTCCCTGCATAAAAGTCTCGCTCAGTTGCGGCAAGGAGATGTCAGTGCCAATCGGGCAAAAAAGGTTCTCTCTCGTCTGCTGCGCTATTTGATCCGCATGAGCACGCGTCCAACCCCCTTTGGCCTTTTCGCAGGAGTTGCACTGGGCTCCTTCGGCGAAAAGACGAGCGCCCACCTGGGAACTCCTGCCATTGCCCGTTTTCGCACGCGTCCCGATATGAACTGGCTGCTGGCCGTGCTCAAAGACCTTGAAACATCTCCTGCTCTGGTGAGACAACTCTGTGTCTACTCCAACCAGATGGCTTCTATCGTAGGTGGTCGTGTCTATCTCCCCCACATGGATACCTATGGTCAGCAGCAGAACCAGGCTGTTTCTCTGCGTGCCACTTCGATTGTGTGTAAAACCTTGCAACTGGCACAGGAGCCTGTACCCTACCTCGCTTTACGCGATGCGCTTCTGCAAACGTTCCCTGGTGCCTCCATCGAACAGGTCGAGCGCCTGCTCTGTCAACTGTGGGAGCATGGATTGCTGCTCAGTACGCTCCACCCACCCCTGACCAGCGCTCAACCGGCACGATATCTCTATCAGCAACTGGAAAAGCTTCAGGGCGTTGAACAGATTCGAGAACAGCTTGCGAACGTGCTCGAAAGCGCCTCAGCTCTTGATGCTGCTGGGATTGGCAGCCCACCTGACCACCTGGACAGGCTTGTTCATGTCCAGAATATCCTGGCAGCAGACGAAAAACAGTCCCCTCCAATCCAGGTGGATAGCCTGCTTTCCTTGCGCACACCGACGTTGC
>Ga0070741_10007801_pt1 | contig 21913 bp, 32 predicted proteins | sample Coa_R1_4_FD_66440 | JGI IMG/M metagenome (GOLD analysis project Ga0070741, IMG submission 66440) | Surface soil microbial communities from Centralia Pennsylvania, which are recovering from an underground coalmine fire - Coalmine... | ecosystem: Environmental > Terrestrial > Soil > Unclassified ... | reverse complement strand
TGCCAGACTGATACGAGGGGATATCGATGTCGGGATTGTTGGCGTTGGCTTTAGCAAGAGCGAATGGATCAACGAGGGCTCTATTAGCTGAGTACTGGTTGGCCAGGATGAAGTCGATAGTCTTGATGACCTCTTGGTACTGCAGCTGATTGTTCAGGTCGCTGATAGACGGAAGAAGAAATGGAGGTACAGGAGATCTGTTGAATGTCTTGTTGTAGTCCGGATCGCTGCCTGTATCTAAGTCAGATGCTTTGTCTCTGAGCGCGATGAGCGCATTCTTGATCTTGACGAAGTCGTTCTTAGAGAACATGTTGATGCGGGTGATCTCGTCATCCATCAGCTGCTGCTCTTTGTCGCTGATTGCCGTTGAGTCAACTGGCACCTGCTCCCATACTAGATAGAAACGATAGAATACGTTGCTGCCATCGAATGGGTTGACATTCGACTTGTTGTATCTCTGCACAAGGATGTAGCTCGACAGGTCGTCTATCTGTTGCTTGACTAGGCTTGCGTTGTCTACGCTGGAGAGCTTAGCGATAAGGTTCGGCTTATAGAAATCCCAGTTGTCTCTGAACCAGATCCAGCGGTACGGAAGTAGACCAGGAAAGTCAGCCAGAACGTACTCGTCTCCGGCCTGGATCTTGATCCACAGGTTGATGTCAGCAGCGCTATTATATGCTGTATTAGAATCTGCTGCCATCGTTAGCTACCAAACACGTTTAGTCCACCGGCAGCAGCGCCAAAGACGCTCTTAGCTCCGCTGGAGAAGTTCTTGATGTCACCGAATATACTTGAGCTCTTAACGCCATCTAGGCCAAGCTGAGTCTTGCGATCCTGTAGAGTTACCTCACCTTTCTCGTTCTCTGTGAGAGGTTGAATCTTGTACGCTCTAAGCTGAATGGTGTAGTTGTAGACCATCGGGTTGTCTACGGAGCGCTTCAAGATGAATCGCTGTATCGAGCAGTAGTACTTGTTATTGTCCTTGTAGTTGAAGAACAGTAGGGGATGTCCCTTATCAGCGGTTCTGGGCTTTAGGCTCAGCTCGCCAGAGACGTCTTTCTTGTAGTACAAGAAGAACTTGTAAAGGTTGTGGAATGCTACATAGCCAGTCTTTGTTGGCGTTATGCCGCTCCTGTTCTGCTGCGGAGATAGGATGTCAGCAGCCTTGTTCAAGGCTTGGTTGACAACGCCGATAGTCTTTGAGAAGAATCCGCCTAACAGTCCAGATGGGATGGTTTCCACTGCGCTGAACGATTTACGGCCTGTGACCTGTGTCTTGGCCATGGCATTCTGATCGACCGCCGTGATGTCGGTGTACGTTGGAGCCATGCCGGTGTTGCCGTCTATGACGATATCGAAGTAGCGCTGCTCAGAGTGCTCTTCAACCGTACCATACATCGTTGTGATTACGTTAGTTGCAAAGTGAGTCGTGATGCTCAGATTGTTGGGCGAGATCGGAAGAAAGATCGTGATCGGATCTCCGTCACGCGGCGTGAACTTAAAGCCGTACGGGAGAGCTTGATACCAGTTGGTAAGCGGCTTAGAGATCGTGCTGGTGCCCGAGTCGTTGAGCGACCCTCTGTTGGTCTCATAGATGTCCTCCATCGGTTTCTTGAGGTCAGCAACTTTACTGGCCTGCTTGACCGTCTTCTGAAGGTCAAGCACCGAGGAGAGGTCACCGAATGAAGTGTTTACGCCTAGCAATCCCATAGTTAGATTATATCCCGCTTACAGTGAACCCTTGATAGTAATGATGTCCTGCTTCAGCTTCTCGACTTGAGGCCACTGCTGCGACGTTCCGAAGGGGGCACAAGGTCCCTCTGGAGCATATATGACTACCATAGCCAATGCGTCGACCAGCTTAACTAGTGTATTCAAAAGTTCTATAGCGTCTGTGCCGATAGCGACTTTGGGAGTCTTGATCTTCACAAAGGTATCTGCAGTGAGCGAGTACTCTTTTGTGGTCTCTTTGATCGAGTTTGAAGCATCTACAGTGAGATCTTTAGTGACTAAACTAGTCAACTGAGCATTCTTGTCCATCGTGAGAACTACATCGCCAGAGGTGATGGTGATCTTACCGCCTGGTTTGTCAACTTTGATAGTCTGCGGCTTAGATGTGGCAGAATCTGTAAGCGTCCACGAACCCGTCTTATCAAACTGAAGATACGACGTTCCTACAGATGTGTTGTACGTGGGAGCTGGAATGTTGTTGCCGTCAGAGGGCTTGGAGAGCTCCGCAACGTTCGTCGGCTGCCCTTTGAACGTTAGCTTATACTCGCCATCCTTGTTGATGGAGGTTTCCATGCCGTTGAATTCTGACATGTAAGCTATACCGGTGCCGTTGTTTGTGCGCTCTTGTCTAGACGGGTGTCTGATCCCACCGAGGATGAATCCCTCGCGGGAGTCGCCGTTGGCGAACGCTACGATAACTACGTCACCTGCTCTAACAGCGTACTTGCTGCCGCTGGATAGGTTCTTGGCATCGGATACGTTGACGTTGTGCGTGTACTCTTCGTAGTTGTATGCACCGCCGAAGCGGTCCATGCGAACACAGACCACTGGGATCTGGTTAGTCTTGTCGAACACCTCAACAACGTACTTAGTCTGTCCGCTTACCTGGTCGAACATCTCTTCTCGGACCATGCCAGCTCTTACAGACATATCCTTCTTCGATGCTGCATCGAATGAGTAGTTGTTCTTCCATATGGAACTATCCATCACTATTTCACTCATGTGCCTGTTACCTTAGTGTCTGGATCGTTAGGACCCGAAGTAGCGAACACGTTAGCCGTGTTCTTCTCTTCGATCTCTGTTATACTTGAAGCGTCAATAGCCAACCTGCCGTCGTTGAACTGTTTACCTTCTGAGTTAGTCACTATACCTCTAACGAACTGGATAGTCGTGAAGTATGATCGTGCACCAGACTCAGGTTCGATACCGAACGAGTGCTGCACCGACTCAACGTGGCCTAGTAGGAATGACTTGGTGGTGTTGCTTAGATTGTCTCTGTTTATGTTGTTGGTCTTACCAGCAACAGAGGCATCTATAAGAATGTTGTCCCCTACCTGAATGTAGTCATCGATCCCTACGAAAGTCACTGTACCGTTAAGCATGTTGTGCGTGTCGAAGTACCACTCTTTCAGCAGGTACTTCCATTGTACAGTAGCGAACACATCGTAGCTTGTGTCTGGCGATGGAACCATATACTTAGTAGGAACGATCATGGGTCTGAAGCCTTCTCTTGAGAAGACTGGGCCTGAGAAGATAGCTGATTCGACCTTGACGTTAGCAGAGCGAACATCTTCGACCAACTGCTTATCCAGCTGTATCTCGATGTAGTTGTACTTGTCGCGCCAGTTGGTTCCTGCGTTGAAAGACACTATGTTCTCTAGAGGGATGTCAATCTGACGAATGTTCTCGTAGCGGGAGATAAGGTTCTTGATGAACGACTGCGCATTTTTACCCGCTCCGTTAGATACGATATCTGATGTTTTTCTGATGCAGAATGGTCTGATGCGTTTGTAGAGCGTAAGTGCCGGCTTGCCGCTGTCGTCCCACCGGATATCGGTGATGAGTTCGTTTAGAACGTTGTTGCAGTTGTCTGTGAGCAGCTGCCACATAGTATGCGTTCCTAGTAGCGTATCTGGCTTGATAACTCCGACTGCCTCTGTGATCTCGGTGTACGTATCGTAGTCAGTGAGAACACCTGTCTGATAGTTCAAGATGTCCACGATCTTGCGGCTGCCTGAGATCCTGCTGTTGAAGTTGAAGTAGTTGAACACTTCTTTAGGAAGCGAGAATGCGACGTCAGGTTTAACAACCACGTTGCCGTTGTTTGCAATATCTCTTGCTTCTTTGAAATAGGAGTTGGTGGTTCCCCAGAGATTGATCAAAGCCTTGGTATTCATTGTAGAAGTAGGAAGACCGTTGCCGCGGTTCATCTCATCAACATACTTGTTGTACAGCATGCGGTTAGCGGTACCAACCTCAGATGTTCCTCTGCCGCTAGGATCTGGCACTTCACGCGCTACAGGATCGACGTAAAGAGTCGTATTGAAGACCTGTGCCCAGTCATTGCCGATAACTGAGTACACTGTTCGTCTAGCGCCAGTCTCTTGATCGACTTTGACATCCACTCTAACAGAGTCAACTCTGCCAAAGAACTTAACCTTGTTTGGATCTGCTTTCTGAAAATCTTCAGCAACGAGGGGCTGTTGAGACATCAGTATACACATCCAGCTTCCTGGAGTGATGAAGCTTACCCAGTCCTTTGTAGGAGCCAACTCGATGACGAATGATCCAGAAGGCGTAGACTTGTTCTTGCTGGTCTTGATAGAGATTAGAGATAGTGTGCTTACGATCTTCTGATCGACCGTATCTAGACCGTACTGTACGCCGTTAGGTCCGATCCTGTCCCTATAGTTCCAGATGATCGCTGCAGCATGAGGAGTAACTATCTTGAAGTTCGGTGTTGCCATCGTTACCTCTTTGTGTTACCCATGCTTTCAACTGCTGTCCTAAACGTTGTGACAGCGTCACCGAACGCCTTAACAGGAACGCTGAAGCTGCCTGCTGCTTCTTTGGTGCTCTTCGCCATCTCTTTGGGGTCAAAATTCTTTGCAACTTGTCCAAGCGCATCTGTGAGACCTTTTAGGCCGCCTAGAGCATCGATGATCTCACGACCTTGGTCGATGATCTTAGCATCAGCTTCAGCTGACATCCTGCGCTGTCTATCCATCTCGCCAGCGCCGCCTTCAGTCTCTGTGCGTATATTGCCTTCGCGAGATCCAGTTCTTTCAACTGCAGCAAAGACCGCTTCTGCACTGATGCCGCGAGTAGCCGCTCTAGATCTTACATCTCTGCCGGCCTGCTCGCTTATCTCTCCGCGAGAGATCATGCCTTGGAAGTCGTCGTAGGATGTTGCTCTCAGCATACCGCGTCTAGCTTCTTCTGATAGACCTGGGCCTAGGACATTGTTGATGACCTGCTCACGTTGACTTCTCTGTAGCAGCGAAACTTTTGTAGGGTCGACTTGACCTTTCTGGTCAAGAACTAGATTGTCGATACCACGCTTGCGAGCGTAGTCTGCGCCGTTAGCACCTTGCAGCTGTGCTACGTCTTCTGCGCTCATCTGAGCCATGTACTCCATCTGAGCTCTAGAAGCTCCACGGAAGTTGCGTGCTGTATTAGACCAGCGACCGACTGTGTACAAATTCGTGCTAGTATCTGTTGTAACGCCTTGAACGAATGCGCCTGCTGCCTGAGCAACGGTTCCTCTCATGTTCATGGGGACACCGGCGTCTTCCATAGCATCCATCATTCGTCTGGTCACTGCACCTGCACCAGAAAGAGTATCGACGCCCGTGGCGGCAGTCCTAGATGCAAGGGATGATGTTGCTTGGACCATCTGTGCGATGCTCTTAGCATTGTCCATCCCGTTTGCTACTGCATTCTTCAGGATCTCTTCTAGCTGCTTGTCAGCGTTCCCACCTACAGAGCTCATCTGTCCGACAGCTTGGAAATACTGCTGCTCGTTCATATAGCCGCCCTGACGAAGCTGTCCGGCTCTCTCTATCTGATTAGGATTGAACTCTCTGCCCAGAGCTTGAACGCCTGCGCCAGCGAGCTGCGCTGCTTGATCTCCAGTGATGCCGACTGATGCGTATCGATTCAGCATCTGCTGGCTATTCAACTGTGTAAATCCTGCATAGCGAAGTCCGCCCATGCCCACTGTAGCGCCAGCAATATTAGCTGAGTAGTCTCTGTACGACTGCGCTGACTGATCGTTTATCTTGTTCAGTGCATCCTGTCTTCTGATCTCTGCTTCTGCGAGAGCTTGTCCGCGCTCACCAGCCTGCTGATTCCAGTTGGAAACGCCTCTGTTGATAAGACCTGCGACTCCCATAACTCCGAGAGCGACAGGAATACCGACACCTGTGCCTGCTAGTGCTGCTGCCGCAACACCAGCGCCTAGACCGATGCCTGCACCAGCGAGACCGCCAACGCCTTCCATAAGAGTTGAAACTCTCGATCCTGTCTTTGCCATCTGGTTAGCACTCTGCGCTGAACCGTATACACCGCCGAGACGACGAAGAGCAGACATATCGCCTGCTAGTGCTGCTCGCTGATCGTCAAACTGTCTATTTGCGATGTTCGCGTAACCGACCTGATTCTGTCGCTCGCGAAGAGGATTCATGTACGACCACTGGTCCGCAACATCTCTAACTAAGTTTGCTCCACCTTGAACAAGCTGCAGTCCTGCTTGAACTCGTGGGTTGGTGATAAAGCCTGTGAAACCACCGCCGCCAGAAACGCCCTGCCTATCCATCTCCTTCAGGGTGGATGCGGCTTTGTTTGCTGACTCAGTAAGCTTGTCTATAGCGCGTTGGAATCGCTCGAACTTCTCTGGATCGCCCGCGTAGCGACCCTGTGCGCCTTGAAATCTTTCTATCTGGTTAAGGTCTGTTCTGAGACTTGCTTCAACGTCTGCTCTTGAACCAACCTGTCCCGCTCTAACTCTCGAGGATAAGTCTTTGGCTTCTAAGTAAGATCCTATGCGACCGATGCTCTCTCTTGTGTTGGTCATGCGAGACTCAACATCGAGTCCCATTCTTCTCTGCAGGACTAGAGCGGCTTGTGCTTCTGCAGCAGTCGATACGTTGGCGCCAAGCTTCGTCATCATGCCGGGAGGAAGCGACGCTGTTGGATCGTTCGTTATCCTTGATATGATTGAACCGCTGGTTTGATTCAGCGAATTCATAGCCGCATCTCTAGCTGCTTCTAGCTGATACGTTGGCATGCCAACTCTGCGTGATGCAGCTGCGATAGCGGCAGCTCCACCCGATACAGCGTTAACCTCTGTTGCAAGGTTAGAGGCGCGAAGAGCTGTGGTTGTCCCAGAGATGTAGCCTTTTGTGGCTGCCTGCTCTCTTCGGGTCTCCAGCGGGCTTAGAGTTCCATACAGACGCTCGATCTCGTTCTGCATGTTGTATATGTCTGTTGCGGCTTGGGGGAGGGAGTTGGGCGATGCAGCAACTGCGTCCATGCGCTGCTGAAGTCCACCGATCCTCTCAAGGATGTCGACTTCTTGTGCACCTGGTAGATCCATGCGCTGCTTGAATCTTCTCTCAAGCTCCTGCAGTCTGTTGACTACACCAGAACTGTTGCTTGTGTTCGGTTTGCGCGCCATCTATTAACCACCAAAGTCAGTATCTATATCTTCTCCGAAGTCCTCGCCGTACTGCTGCTTGGCTTCTTCAAGAAGCTGCTTCTCGACCCAGGCTTTGTTAGCGGGATCACTCATGGGGTCAACAGGTTGAGCACCTTTAGCTTCCTGCATCTTCTTGAGTTGTTCCAGCTCGGCCTTCTCTTCCTTCTCGGCCCAGTCCAAGGTCTCGTCGATCTTCTTCTTATCTATATTATCACTTTCCTGCTCAGCGCTCTCCTGAGATGCTAGCTCTCTCTCGATGACGTCGTAGTACTCGTATAGGAGTTCCTCGGTGGTGTAGGACATGAGGATAGGATCTTTTTGAGGCCTACCATAGTGCTTAGACCACCAGTGCTTCAGAAACAGATCTAGCTTCTTATCGCTGTCTATCTCCTCTCTGGCGAGGCTTCTAACTATGTTTCGGATTGCTTCGTGGGTGGAGAGCTCTTTTAGCTCCCCGCTGGGGCGTTTGGGTCAGGTTGCCCATCCTGTGGAGCGGCTTTAGCGCCCTTGTTCTTCAAGTTGGCGCGCCACTCTAGCTCTTTCTCTACTACTTTCTTGTAGAGTTCTACTAGAACGTCTTCGTCCATGATGTTGAGACCGCCTGCACTCTGCTTCCACCACTCAGGGGCGTCGATCACCTTGACTCTCAAGTTGGAGAGGATGAGGGCGATGCCAGCCAGTTCGTTGGTGGGGTTGAGGAAGTCAGCTAGCAACTTGCTTTTCTCAAGTTCTAGAAGGTGTTTCTGACCCATGTTAAGAGCCGTTCTCACGGTGAATGTGCCGTCGTATTTGTTGCCCGTAGTTTCACCTACGTGGTCGAAATGAAATACAGCTTCGTTTTTTGGAAGTTCCATGGTCATACTCCTTAGGTAAACATTATACCTTCGTTAGAATATGTTCTTTACCTTATTGAAGGCGTCTTGACCTGCTTGGATCAAGCGAGAACCAGCGGATTGGTCAGCTGCACCACCGTCGATGGAGTCGGCACCTTGAGGTAGCTGAGGATCTCGCTCGTCTTTCCAGCCGATAGCTTTGAAAGAGAGCTGAGCGCTACCAAGTTGTTCACTCTGTAATGTCTCTAGTCGACTAGTAACAAAGGCTTTGTCAGTGAAGAAGAGCAGCTGATCAGTTGCTGAATCTCTTACTTCGATAGTGATGTACTTGTGGAACAGGAAGCCTAGAACATCCGCTTGGATGAGTGCCGCGGAAGCACCCTGTCCTGGGATGTGGAACATCCCGATGGTGCCGTCAACGCTGATCCTGGTGGGGATCAACTCGTTTGGTAGATAGTCGTCGATGGTGCGATTCTCCATCACCTCTGTGTTGATGCGCCAGGACACGCTGAACGCGAATCCCACGATCTTGTTGTTGATCTTGAGGGTAGTGCGTGCACCAGATGCGTACTTCGCGGTAGGTTTAGTTGAAAGTATGCCAGCGACGCCAGTAAGCGCGTTGTCTACGATACCTTGAACTATGCCACCTTTATCGTTGGTGAAACCCTTCTGGGACATCTACTTCCTTACTCAAACTGCTGACCAACTCCAGAGAAGCCAGCTAAGAAGCTGTCTCCATCGAAGTAGATCGCCTGAAACTGAAATCGCTCAACGAGTGGTGTCTTCTTGGCGATGTCGCCGGTCATAGCCGAGAGTCGGCAGCTGCGTATGCGTGCTACGCCTCTTGGCTCACTGTCGTTGGGCATCTTCTGATAAACTTCTATGTCAAAGAACGTTCCGTTCTGTAGCTTACTTGGATCGAAAGATTCTTGAGCTCTTCCGTCGTTGCCGAATGCACCGCTCTTCAGGATCTCAGCGCCTAAGGAACTGCCTTGGTTAGGAGAGAAGTTACCTACTCCGTTACCATCTGGGTTAACTCCGTCTGGAGTCTTGAAACCCTGATTCTGCAGCTGTCCCTGTACGTTGTTTGCGTACCTGACAACAGAGAAAGTTCCTGTTACTTTATATGCGAGAGGTTCGATCGATGATGCTTCGTACATGCCTAGCACCGTAGGTGTGGCATGAGTTACTGTGACATTATAGGATAGGTTGGTGCAGAAGGCAAGAGTGACTCCATTGAGTTTTATCTTTGCATTCGCGCCTGTAATGAAGAAGGGAGCTAAACCAGCCATCTGGCACCAACCTTACTATTGATTACGAGGACGAGAGATCTTGGTCTCCAGAGTTCGAAGCAGTGAAGCTGTCGTCTTCAGCGAGAATCCCCACGAAAGCGAAAGCCTCAACTAGGATACCGCGCTTGTTGATAGCGCCGCCCTTGCTGCGGAATCTGCAGTCCTTGACCTTCGAGACAAGCTGCGAAGCAGGTTGCCCGTTGTCGTCGTATTTTTGGAACACCTCAAGATCCCACGTTTGAGAGACCAAGAGATCACCTGGGTTGACATGCTGTGAAGCAACGCCACCAGTCGAGAAGTTCCACTTGCCGACGCCGTTACCGCCAGCTGCAGCGCCGTTCATCCCGTTCTGTTGGGCCACTTTCGTGTACCTAACAACGTTGAGGTTACCCTCAACACGGTATCCAACTGGCTCGTTGGACACGACTTCGTACCGACCCATGGTTTCCACGGGGACGATATCGACTGTTGCAGCATAGCTGACGTCTTGAGCATACGCCAGAGTCAAGTTGCCTGCCTTGATCTTTGCGTTTGCGCCTGTTACAAATGACGGTTTCATTCCAGCCATTGTTTTCTCCTTTTGGACTTGCGGTTGTCCAATACCTTGCTATTTTTTTAAGCCAATAAGTTGACTCAATTCTATAGTAACCTGAAACAGCTTAAAAAATAAAGCCCTAGGCCGGAGTGTTTCCAGCCTAGGGCGTTATTCTGTAAGACTTAATCTATCTGCGCTTAGGCGGTAGATTGAGCTCTTTGTAGCGTGATATCCGCTAGGATGAAGTCGATGCCTTCAACAAGCTTGACAGTGACGCTGATGTTGATCGTGTTGCCGTTGATACTTACGATCAGCTGTTTGAAGCCGTTCGGAGCATCGGACGTGCTGACCGTGATGCCTTGTGCCAAGTAGGTCGCTAGGATCGACTCACACACAGATTTCACTTCAGCAGCCTTGACGGTGTTCTTCACACCGACGTAGATGTTCTCAAGTTGAGTTCTGAAGTCGAAGCCGAGAACGTCAGCTGCGTACTGAACGTTACCGCGGTTCTTAACCCAGTTGTCATCTTTGCCGTAGGTCGTGTTATCCACAACTATGCGGAAGCCGCCGGACTGAGGAGCTTCTAGGAACGTGATCCCGTTTTGGATCGCGTCGTCGTACATCGTATCTGGATCGAAGTCGATAACGATGTTCTGCTCAGGAGTCGAGAGAGGCTGAGACGTCTGACGGATGCCGCTGCAGTTCAAGTATTTGAACGTCATAGGAGTTCCGACAGGTGAGCCGCCACGCGCACCAGCTAGCAAGCAGGATCCAGCCCATGGCAAGAACCACTCGAGGTTGCCCTGCGAGTCGATCTGGCGGATGTCTTGGATCATCAGCTGAACACGCTCGTAAGCGAGGTTCTGCGCCTGCGTTTTGCAGTTTACGTACGTATCCTTGAGCGACAAGTAACCTTGACGTTCAGAGCGACGTTTAGTGGTCGACATGAGCGACAAGTGAGTCTTGACAGCCTGGTGGATACCTAGGATCGTGTACGAAGACGAAGCATCAGTGAGCCCGTCTGCGATGTCGTCCGAAGAGTCGCGCGAGAACAGAGGAACAACAGAGTTGACCCTGATCTTCTCGAACTTCGCAAGAGCGTTAGTGATCTCAGCAGTAGAGGTGCCGCCGAGAACGCCGCCGCTCAAGAACACTTCTGACTGAGCATCTGGTAGACCAGCAACTGCGCTGCCAGGAGTCAAGGAGACTTGCGAGCTGAGAGAGAACATCTGCTCAACTTCGTATGCGTCCTTCTTGATCTGTGCAGGCTGAGTGCTGCCGCTTCCGCTTGCGCCGAGGTTAGAAACTTCGTCGAGAGCAGAGACAGGTAGCTGTCCGTACAGCGCGCTGCCTAGAGATGCTGACCAGTTTGGAATAGTGTTGATCTGTGCAACAAGCTCGCTGATCGCGCCGAATCCTGCTTTCGCAAGAACAGCTTCGTTAGCAGAGTTGTTGATCAGAGTGACGTTGTTTGCGTCGATAGTGATATTTGGAGCAACACCACCGTTGCGACCGACCATCAGAACGATGTTGCCACCGACTGTAGACGACTCATCGATGAGGTCTCTCTTGTTCGAGATCACGATCATTGCCATGTTTTCAGATTGAGAAACCTTCAAACCGGTTGAGATCGGGAAGTCGGTTAGCAGCGAACCGCTGACCACTTCAAAGTTTCTGCCGTAACCTTCACGCTGTGGGTTACCGCTGGACGACCGACTGATCGTCAGAGTAGCAGCGGTATCGATTCCGCCGACCGTGAAGCTGATTCCTGCTGGAAGCGAAGGGGACCAGTCTGCAGAGTTGTTCAATTCGGTCTGGAGTTTAGCAACAGTGTTCGTCGCAGATGCTCCTGGAGAGGTCCAGGTGTATGCATCGCTGCCGTTCACCTTCACAACGAGGTTACTGGTTCCAACACCGCCGACCGTTAGATCGAAAGTTCCGGAGTGAGTAACAGTTGCTGAAGTTGCTGGTACAAGAGTGTTCTTGTACGTGATCTTGTTTCCGCCAACACCCCATTCGAGAGCGGTGATCGTTCCCCAGTTCGTTAGAACAGGAGAGAACGAAGCCCGAACAGCCGCGTTGGTCTTGTAGATGTACACAGCCTGAGCGCCTGAAGGAATCGCTCCGTCAGCGCCAGGTGAGAAGAGGAAGTTGCATGCGTCGACAAGCGGTCCGCTGCGATACTTCGATCTGATCTGTGGCATCTGCTCTGGTGAGAACACGTTGTTGGCGATGTTGATCTCGTTAGCTCCAGGAGTGCCAGCGTCAGCTTCACCGAAGATAGCGACGAGGCCCGTTGGGCTAAGAGGAAAACCGCCGCCTAGGTCGATGATCTCTCTAGAGTAGGCGCCTGGTTTGTAGATTGTTGCACCGTTAAAACTTACATTAATAGCCATCTTTTAGGCCTCCCTGAGCATAAAAAGTCTTACTTAAAAATTATAACATAGGAGCTAAGTCAGATTACAACTTAACGCCGTAGTTAGCCAAAGCTTTATCGTAGGTTGCAAGAGTCTCTTTATCTTTTAGACCGCGTCCTTTGAAATCTGCTTTGATGATCTCTTTCATGTGATGACCCGGAATCATCTTGTTCCTCATCACGTGCCAAACATCGAACTCAATGAGTTCTTGGGCCGGTTCTGTCGCCATCTCTGGCGCAGGGGCAGCCTCTGGTTGGCTGTAGGCTTTTCTTAATTCTTTCTTTGCCATACATTCTCCTTATAAGAACCCTTTCCTATATCATAACTTGCGAGACGAGTTAAAGGGGCACATTCTCGTCGTCGTCATCGTCGCCCACACGACCTGCTTCAAGATCGATCTCAACATCGTCTGGCTGGTCGAGTCCATCCTGTATCCAAGCATTCTGAGTGGTGCACCTGAAGCGAACCCATCTAGTGAAGATGTTCTCAGCCATGTACTGGTGCTGCTTGCTGTAGTCAGAAGCGTTCCAGGTATGAAGCTGGATGCCTAGTCTTATAGCCATCAGCTTGTGCTTGAAAAGTATGTAAGCTAGTATGTAGTAAAGCCAGATGACCTGGTCGCCCGACTTGTTGGCATGGCATCCGATGTCTACCATGACGCTGAACACGCCGACTCCGATCGTTCCGTCCTCACCCTGTCCGAAGTAGTCGCCAGCTGCAGCCTTTGACTCATCTTCTAGCTCAGTTGCTAAGTGAATGCTATAGCAAGGAATACGCTGCGCGTTGAGTGACCAAGCTTGAACTACAGGAATCTTAGTCGTGGTAAACCACTGCTTGATCTGGTCGATGTAGCCCTGACCGTAGTCTTGGATCATCTCTGGCTCTAGGTAGCAAGCGAAAAGCTCGTCTAGAGGGGAAGGATCTGCCTTGAGATCGTCTATCCCAGTCTGCACTATCTTCTGTATCACTAATTCAGGCATTATGAACGACATTAGGTTGTCTCCTCATATTTCTGAACTACTGAGACTATGATGTCATCTATAGTCTGTCTTAGTCGCATGTTTATATCAGTAACCGTACTAGTCATGTCTTTATTCTTAGCTGGCTGAACCCAGTTCTTCATCGGATCCTGCTTGCTAGACACAGTTCTAAACTTTATGCCGCCTTGGTTGGTTTTGCTAGCTATATTCTTGCGAACTGTGTTGTTTCTAGCTGAAACCTTCTGAGCAGCGAATGATCCTGAGAACGTTGCTGGTCCGGTGCTTATCTCTCTACCGGTTGTGCTTGCGTCGGCCGCTGCATCTCTCGCTCTTGCGATACCTGCTTGCAGGTCAGCGAGGCTGGAGAAGTTCTTAGCGCCTTCATTCTTGGAACCGACAGGGATAACCTTGTACAGCGAACCATCCTTGGCTACCTTAGGGTTCTTTAGAAGGTTTGCCATCATAGGAAATGGAGGTTCTGAGAAATCTAGGTTGCCGGAATCAGTCGAGATGTAGTAGTCATTGTTTAGGGCGACAGCGCGTAGTTCAGAGACAAAGTCTTCTGATCTCACCTCTTGTCCAGCTACTGCCGCTTCTTCTACGGCGGCTGCTAAAGCGTCAGAGATCGCTTGACCCATCTCAGAGGATGCACTGCGACAGATGTAGTCAATGTCTTGCTGACCGTAGCCTCTCGCTCTAAGCGAGGCCCTTAACCTTTCCAATTCAAAATCCGCGTTGACCATTAGCCACCCGCTTTCTTGATAACTTTCGCTTTCATATCGCTGAGAAGATTCTCTTTCTCAAGCGGCGTCCAATCTTTGCCGAAGCTGATCTTGATCTTGCCTTCTGGCGATATCTCTATCTGAGGTTTTGATAGATAGCAATAGTAGTCATCCAGTATCTTGTTCTGGTTAGGTCGTTCCTGCGCGTACGCTTCAACGACATCTGGTTTCTGTCCTAGTTCTTCAATCTTCTGCTGGATCTCGCGGAGCTTGCGCTCCATCTCATCGATCTCATCTCCAGCATCTCGTGCAAGCTCATTGTGCTTGCCCGCTAGATCTTGTACAAACTCTTCCATGCGGTCGAAGAGTTTCATCATCTTTGATTCGACCTGCTGTAGGTCGACTGCCATACCGTTGCGGATCTCGCTTCGTATGGTCTCCATCTCATCGTAGATGTTTGCGATGTTGTGACGCTTGTAGTCGTTCACCAACTCGTTCAATCCACCATGAATAGCATCATCTGGCAACTTCACGTCATCGAGAAGTTCTAATTCTGCTTCATCTTCAGGTAAATACCATTCAAAAACACTCATCAGTGCTGCAGTAAGATGCGGCAAGGATTGGTTGGTGAACTGGTATATCACTTTGTGCCCGTCGCTGACTCTACCTGAGTAGACATCGCTCATGTGGCGACGCAGACTCAACGTGTAGTTGTCAAGCTGAACATCTTTAAAATCTTCATCTTTCATCCCCTTGACTTGCTCACGCAGCCAGCGGAATGCACCATTGCCCACGAGACGTAGCGCGTCACCGTGAGTAACTTCGAATACAGCGTCACCCCTCTGTCGGATGATATTCTTCTCGAGAGTCTCCATCGCCAGCATATCCTTGAGGGATCTAGACTTGCGAAGTTTGCCTTCGAGATACAGCTGCAGCGCACGAAGTGCGCAGGGTCTCATGTTGTCGTATGGGATACTGTCGGCGTCCATGAAGCTCCATCCGGAGACTTCGTCGCAGTCGCGAACTTTACCGCGCCATGCGTCTACTACAAAAATCTTGTTGTCGTTGCCGTTCATGCTGAAGGAGCCGATCTCGGTGGGACCTGAACCTATGATGCCAGCTTCTTCTTTGAGCTCGCGCAGTGCGCCCTGCTCGTATGTTTCACCTGGATCTACGTGTCCACCAGGCAGCGTAAACTCTTTGTGCTTCTGCTGTTTGCCTACGAGGATCTGGCCACGGTCGTTTAGAACGATCACGCCTGTGCCCTGACCTTTATAGAATGCTTCAAAAGCTTTCTTCAGCTTGTCTTTGTTCTTCTTGCGCTCAGTTCGTTCGGCTTTGGTTTTCTCTTTAGCTCTAGCGTGATGAGCCTCACCCCAGGTACCACCAGAGTTTGATCCACTCTGCTCTGGAGCATCCTTGCCAGGGCCGACATACTTAGCAGCGACGGATTTGGGCGGAGTGCCGCGCGGATGGGCCTTAGGCTTACCGTGCAGGATAGCCTGCATAAAACGCCACTGTCTCTTAGAAACTGCCTTTGGCATACTGAGCCTTTACCTCAACGAAGTGTGTAACACTTATATTATAACTCAATGGAGAATTAAGCTTTGGGCGTATCGCCCAACTTCTCGCCGGCTCCGACGAGGAAGTCGCGTCTGACTAGCAACTGCTGCGGTAGACGCTTAGCTACCTTCTGACCGTTCACCCACTCTTGAGAGACTCTTAGCTCACGGAGCGGCTGAAGGACTTTATACACTGGAAAGGCATAGTACGCTATGGTGAAAACATCGCCGACGCCTCTAACTGGGTCGTAGCTAGGTCCTTTTCCTGGTAACCACTGGATCGCTCCGTCGGTAGTGATCGTAAAATCAACACCTTCTTGGAACCTGGTGAGCTGATCGTTTGTTGTAACGGCTAGATAGTCAACCTTCTCTAGGGGATAGCGGAATGTCTGCTGTCCCTGAGCATCTGGTATGAACTCTTTAAGTTCCCACATGCGGGCAGTGAAGTCAGGAATAAGTAGTTCGTCGTAGGTGTTGAAGTCTGCAGGAGTTCCATCAGCGTACTCGCTGGGCATGGATACGACCGCAGAACCTATCTCCCAGATACCTTGCTGCTCGAACGTCTTCTCGATCGAGTTGCTCTGGAACACACCGAAGATCTCACGCTCATCGTAGTAGATGATCCCTGAGTCGTCGCAGAAGGGACAGTCAGGAACATGGTTGTTGTCGTCCAATCTTGTCATGTTGGGACATGGCACTGCACGACGATGGATGAAGCGGATACCTCTGTTCTCTAGGATCTGATCCCAGCTTGCGCCTCTGAGCGAGGGATCTGGAATCTGAGCGGGCATGAACTGAGGAGTCGAAGTCGAAGAAGGGTTATATAACTTATCTGGTTTGTCCATCGCCATAGTACTTCAATTATACCAGGCAGGTAGAATGAATATCGGAATGGTAGACCGATCCGATGACACCTAACGATATTCTACAGAAGATAGTCGAAGAGAATGGCAGCTGCGAGTTTGCGAGCCGCAGACCCGACATCTGTAAGCTGTGTCCGATGTCTACTCTAAAGTATCGCGAAGACGGTAACCCGCTTAGCTGTGCCGACGCGCTAAGCATAGAAGGCTTGGACAACGAGGAAGCTAACGCTGTGTATAAAGAGGCGGCTGGTAGACTCTTGGCTGAACGAGCTATTGAAGATATAGTAGAAAGAGGTTAAATTGGGTTTAAACAAGCAAGATGAGACTATCCTGCAGGAGATAGTATCCACAGATGGAAACTGTCTCAAGAGTGAGAGATGCGCGGCATGCCCGTTTCGCTCCATGTGCCTCCCAGAGTTCCTGTTCCCTAAACCTCCCACGCAGCAGCAGCGGAGGGATATGGCACTAAAGGTACTGACGCACAGCGCCATCTTTCACGATGAGGAGCCCGAGAAGGAATATTCATGGCCGTCACAGCGAAAGTAGAAAAAGACCTGTTCAACAAAGATGAAGCATTTCTGGTCGCGATCACGTTTCTCATAACAGTATCTAAGCTGTATAGAAAGAACATGGTGGACAGTTTAGCTACAGCTACTGCTAATCCTGATTTTCGTATAGATACAACAGCCCTCTCCGCTCTTTACAAATAAGCTGATAAAATAGTAATGATGACTTTAACTCAGTTAGTAACTTCACTACAGGAGTCCATTATGAACAAAGCCGTCATCCGCTTCTCGAGCAACCAGCAAGCCATCGATACCTTCTACATGATCGAGCTTCTATTCATCCTGAGAAAACTGAGTTATCAGACTTATCCCTAGCCCCTTAAGTCAGTTTGTGCAATATAATGGAGAGATGACTGAGGCTATCCACTGGTCTTCTCACGATATTCTCCATTCCGTAGCGCTCCTGTTCGTGGCGACTAAGATAGGCTTGATCAAGGACCAAGACGCCGTGATGGATATATGGCGGCAGGCGTATCACACGCTTGTGGTCCAAGAGATGATTCAAGAGGTGAATGGTGGGAACCACGAGTGGCAGAAAACCTAAACCACTCAAGCGAATGTCTATAAAGAGACTCAAGCGCTTGAGACGAGACTACGCCGTAGTCTATAACTTCTGTATCGCTACTTCAAAAGTTGGACTCAAATCCGCCAACGAACCTGCTCAGCAACTAAGACAGATCATCGACTTCATAAGCATGAAGCTTATCGAGAACAAGAACAAGTACTACGTGGTGTTCTGATGAAGCTGTGGATCCTTATCACCTGCATACAGGTCATGGCTAACTTCTTCCCATTCATGGAAGCTCCGTGGATATATCGCAGGATGCGATGCTGGGTGAGAGGTTGTCAGTGCCTCAACTACCACACTCCAAAAGATTCTACGCACCACCTCAAGCGACTGCTCGAGAACGAGATGATGAAGATGGAGTTCATCAACACTGGATGGAACCTGTTCGAGCGAAAGAATCTCACGAAGGCTCAGCGAGTCGTGAAAGATGTAAACGCTTATTTTAACGGGTATAAAGGTCCAGTATGACTCTAGCTGACGGCTACGCAATCACTGCGTTTCTCATCACTGTCGACCGCCTAGGTCTGATGTCTATGAAGAAGTACTGCGATGTGCAGGGCTTCCACATCATAGGACTAGACGACCCAGAGATCGACAACAGTATCCACAAGCACTGCGTTGACGAGCTGTGGAAGAAAGTTGAAGAGTTCAGCGATGGATCCTAGAAGATGGCGCCGCATGGGGATAAGAGGCCGCAAAGGCATCAACGGCATGAAGCGTCGTTTGCAGCGACGCGCTATATATGCCTACAGCGAGAGCATAGCATCAGTTGCTTCTATGAAGTTCTCTACTGTTGAGCTAGCAGAGTTGGAAGATATAAGACTAGTAGTTGTTCTTCCGATGAATCGCAATCCTAAGTCCACGTAATCAAAGATAAATTTTAGACGTTTTTAAGATATTGCATACTTGTAGCAATTTTTGCACGTTATGTTTACAAATCTTCAGGAGTATCGCTACTTTTTCGACGCCAGGTAACCACGCTTGGGATGATATTGACATGCGGCTCCATCTCTACTGGGTCATACTGACCTAGAACATAGACGGGCTGATAGGTGTACTCTATGCGAGACTCTATAGTGAGCGTGTAGTCTTTTGGGTTGAGAAGCTTGTGCGCTGTTCTCAGGAACTTGCTTACGATCCACTCAGTCTCAGGATCAGAGAGGTCAATCTTCAAGCTCATCCTTCTCTCCCTCGACCCTCAGTCGCTCGAACTTCTCAGTGCTGCACTTCCCAACTGAGATCCTGTAGGACTGCAGCGACCAACCGTTGAACACGGTCTTCGCCGATCCAGAGAAGTAGATATTGGCGTCCATGCCGAACAGCTTCTTGAACACTACGTACATAGCGTAGACCTGCTTGGTGTTGTCTACAACCTTCGCTGTGCGCATGTACGACTGTCCCTTGAACTCTGCCGTGTTGATGTTGTTAATTTGGTACGTGTAGCTCACGTTAGCGAACGGTATAGTCTGTCCACCGATCTTCACAACTGCTCTCGCACCAGTGATCACCTTTGAAGACTCAGAAGGGGCCCCCTGCGTTATAGTTGAATCACTATAACTATAATAGTCACCACTAGGTGATCTTGCTTCGATGATGCGCGATCTCACAGTTTTCCCTCGTTCGCCATGTCATCCAGCGCCATCCCGAACAGTCTCTCTTTTATGTAGCCGAAGCGCATGTCGCTGTACTTCCCGCCGACGAACCTAACACACAGGTTTCCCTGCGTGTCGTGTCCAGAGTACGCAACCCAGCCCGTATCTCCTGCCTTGTGAGACTTGCGATACGCTTTGTGATACTTCTTCCACAGACCGTAGTTACCACCGTTGTATCCTACTGAGTCGTGGAACCTCTTATTGGCTCTCATGCGCGTCTATCAGCACCCTTGTGTTGTCGTACATGTTTGGTTTTACCTGGTGGGCGAACTGAATAGAGATCTTGTAGGTCTTCTCGTCGTGGCGATCGTTAGCCATAGAGTGAGGTGTTAGGTCCTTGATCTGAGCATCCATGACGAAGCAGCGATCCTTGCCCATGAGCCTGTAGAAGGTCTTGTAGAAGTCTACTACGTTCTCCACGGCGTCGTAGATGATCATGCCCCTGTATAGGCCTTGCACCTGCGTCTCGATGTTCTCCCTGTACCGCCAGAAGCGCTGAGACGCCTGTCCGTGGTACGGTCTGAACACCGTGAAGTTCTGCTGCCCGCCGACTAATATTTTCTGTGCCAATCTTTACTCCTGATGCGTTTGAACTTATACTCGTGTTTCTTAGCCCAAACAACAGATTCCAGCACGTACGGTTGAATGAGTGACCTCGGGTTGTTAGACATCTCACACGCAAGCTTCGTGCCGTCTTGAGTATGCCACCAGCTGCAGCCCCCCCTTATACTCATCCTGCTGTTGCAGTCCAACCTCGCGTTGACAGCAGCATTGTTCTTCTTTACCTTGACCCACGACCATTTATCGAACATCGTCACCCTCTTGCTCTCGATCGGGGGCCCTGTTGTAACCTAGAACCACATAGATCTTCATAGTGGTCTCACCTGCCACCTGCTGATACCTGTAGTTGACGAGGTCACAAGCGCCTGTCAGCTTGTAGAAGGTCCTGTAGAACTTTACAACTGGCGTCATGTCGAAGTTTGACGGGCACTCCCAGACTTCGTTGACGCGGTACTTCGACCAGCTCACATAGAAGTTGCCTGATCCACCGGGTGGATACAGCTGCGCACCTGCGAACCTAATGTTGATCGCCATCGTCTATCCTCTCCCGTCTACGGTCGTGGCCGAGCACAACGTTGAACCTAACCTCACCACCTTCGTCGCCGTCGATGACCACATGGAAGTCTATGGGAAAGCACATACCGGTTAGCTTGTAGAAAGTTTCAAAGAACGGGTAGATCACGCCGGAGTACACGTCCAGGTCTCCGAGCGTCATGCTCGCTGAGTACCTTTCATTGAACATGAAAGGAGCATGGACGATGCCAACGGCGCGGGCGCTGCGAAGCTTGATGTGGCTCATACGGTGATGTACCACGACACCCTGCTGCGGTAGGAGCAGGCATGTCTCTTGAGGCGGAAGCGGTTGGTCACTGTGGAGCGCCAGTCGTAGTACGGCCACCCCTCGCTGTGTGCTTCCTCCTTGTCGGCCTCGTCGAAGTATATGGGGTTCATCACGGGGTAGCGTCTCATAGTGGCTCGCCTTGAAGTATGTTGATGCGCATGGGGTTGAGTTCTTTGTGGAAGAGCTTGGAGCAGGTGTTGAGAAAGTACTGCGAGAGGAATAGATTCTGCAGACGATCGTTTAGCTCCCTGTGGGCGTGGATGAGTTTGGCTTCGTCTTCGGCGAACTCAAGGTCGGCGAGGATGTACTTGTTCATGAATGATGAGCTAATAGGTTTATTCATCTATATATTTATACCGATGGGTAACCTGGTACCCAGTTGCCTAATAGGCGAGGAGGATGTATACGAATGTTAGCATGGTTTATACACTATTTCGCAGGTGATGTGCGTATAGTAAAGATTATCTAGATATGTGTGGGAAAAATTGGCACGTGATCGACAAGTGGCGGTAATTATTGAACCGTTTTCGTGAAAGATGTGTCAGATTTTGTACATTATGTTCAATAAGAAGCACAATATATCCGTTGTTGATTTTTTATTATAGGGATAGAAGTAACCTGGTACCTCGTTTACCTAATAGGGTATGTAGGTCAACTTTTTATAAAAACTCCACGTACAGAAAGTTCACGCCGCGTGCACCGGTACCGAGTCGAGGGGTTCCCTGTAAGCCGAGGCCAGCGGGCGGCCAGATCTGCAAGCTGGTTAGAGACCGAAACGACTTACACGCATATACGGAGGGTATATGAACAACTACGTATACTTAGGCGTTGTCGTAGCGATGATAGGCATCTGCTACTGGATCTAAGGAGGGAACATGGACAAGAAGCAGCGAGCCAAGCTTCTCCTCATAGAGATCGAGGGTTTGGCCGGGGAGTTTGAGAATACCAGAGACCTTATGGCTTACGCCAACGAGGTCATACGAACGGCCAAGACATTGGCCGAAGAGACCATCGAGTCAGAGGATAAGGAGGCTGCATGAGCAAAGATAAGGACATGTGCAAGGTTTTCGAGGAGTTCATCGCCAGGAAGGACAAGGAAGAGGAGAGGGAGATGATGGAGGACTTCGTGGTCCACAACTTCTTCGAGCTCCAACCCTGGGAGATCGCTCAGGCGATCAGAGAGGGAGTGACCAAGCTCGAGACCATCGAGCAGGTCCTCAGCAAGCTGTAGGTTAGTCCCCCGCAACCCCCAACAGGCAGGCGCTGGCGATAGCTGGTGTCTGCCTGCCCCCGTTGGCTACTGACACTGCT
>Ga0070741_10007800_pt1 | contig 21918 bp, 22 predicted proteins | sample Coa_R1_4_FD_66440 | JGI IMG/M metagenome (GOLD analysis project Ga0070741, IMG submission 66440) | Surface soil microbial communities from Centralia Pennsylvania, which are recovering from an underground coalmine fire - Coalmine... | ecosystem: Environmental > Terrestrial > Soil > Unclassified ... | reverse complement strand
CTTCATCTCGAGCATCTGGTTGAAATCGCAGTCGTAGATCGCGCCGTCGTAGCCCACGCTGATCAGATTGCGGCACATCACGCCTTGCGCTGCCGCCGGATTGAACGCCGCGAGCAGCTTCTCCATGTACGCCTCGTACTGCCCGGACTTCTCCAGGTGCAGCTTGAAGCGGTTGATCGGCATGTTGGTGATGGTGAAGAGCCCGTTGAAGCGCACGCCGAACCTCGCGGCGAGCTCGCGCTTGTAATCGGCTTCGAGCGACGCCTGCGCCGCCGGCAGGTACGGTCCCACCGGGTTGTAGACGAGGTTCAGCGTGAGTCCTGAGCCGTCGACGCCGTAGCCCTGCGCGTTCAAGAGCTTCATCGCGTCGATGCTCTTGCCGAACACGCCCTTGCCGCGCTGCGAGTCGGTGAAGAACTCCTGGTAGTACGGCAGCGACGAGATCACTTCGACGCGATTGCGCGCGAAGAACTCCGGCAGATGGCGCTTCGATGCCTTCGTCTGCGGATTGCCGTCGAAGGTCACCGTGAGGTTGTGGCGGACCATCACGTGACGTCCTAGCGCCACCGCACGCTCGACGAATTCGTCGAACAGCGGATGCAGCTCGGGCGCACCGCCGGTGATGTCGAGCTTGGCGATCCCGCGATGGCGCTCGAGGATGGCGATGCACGCTTCGATGCCTTCGCGCGACATGCTCTCGGTGCGCGCCGGTCCCGCATCGACGTGACAGTGCCGGCACACCTGGTTGCACAGCTTGGTGACGTTGACCTGCAGCGTGTCGATCGCAAGCGGCGGCAGCGCGAGATTGCGCTCGGCGAGCAGCGCGTCGAAGTCGTAGCGCACTAGCAGCACCCGGCCTTCGTGCTATCCGACGGACCCGCAACGGGCGCGCAGTCGAACAAGCCGTGATGAAGCGCCTTGTCGCCGTCGACGCGGAAGTGTGGCGCGTAGCGCGTGCGCGAGATCATGTCGGCGGTGTTGCCGCAGACCAGCATCGGCTTGCCGGTGAGGAACCGATGATGATCGTCGAGCTCGAACGCGTGCGGAGATTCCGGGAGCGTCCCTCGATACCACGCGACCTGGCCGTAATCCTCGCAGCGATCCTCGAGATCGAGCTTGAACGCGCGGATCGTCATCGATCGAAAGCCGATGAATCCGGCCTTGCGCTCGATCTCGGCATTGCCCAGCGACAGCTGCGAGCTCGACACCACTCGCGCATCGAGGCAGCTGCAGCTCGCCATCAAGCGCCGGAAGTCTTCGACGTAGAGCGCGCCGCCGAGACATTCGCCGATGAGCTGCGGATCGGCCGCGAGCGCCGGCGGCACGCGGCGATCGGCGAACACATCGGAAAAGTACAGCTCGCCGCCCGGCTTGAGCACGCGGAAGATCTCGCGGAACGCGCGCGCCTTGTCCGGCGAGAGATTCAGCACGCAGTTGCTGATCACCAGGTCGACGCTCGCATCCGCGATCCCCGCACCGGCGAGGTCTTCGATGTAACCCTGGCGGAAATCCGTGTTCACCCAGCCGAAGCGTTGCGCGTGCCAGTCCTGATGACGTCGCGCGACGGCGAGCTGCTCCTCGGTCATGTCGATGCCGATCACGCGGCCGGTCGCGCCAACGAGCTTCGACAACACGTAGCAGTCACGTCCGCTGCCGCAGCCGAGATCGAGCACGGTCGCGCCTTCGAGCGCCGGTGGGATCGGCGAGCCGCAGCCGTAGAAACGATCCTTCACTTCCGGATGCACGTCGGCGAGGACGGACGCGACGTGCGCCGGCAGAGCCTCCGTCAGACAGCACGCGGAGGTCTGAAGGTCGGCCGACGACTTCAGGATGCGGCCGTAGTACTGCTTGACCGTTTCGGTGATCGATCTGCCGGAGACGAGGTCGTTCATCGGCAGCTCAGAGCACCAGCTTCTTCAGGTGATTGCCCATCTGCACGGAATGCACGAGCGTGATCCCGGCCTGCATCACCGCGGCGACGTGCACCGCTTCCATCATCTGCTCGGGATTCGAGCCCGTCTCCAGGCACTGCGTCGAGTAGGCGTCGATGCAATACGGGCACTTCATGGCGTGGGCGACTGCGAGCGCGATCAACGCCTTCTCGCGTTTGGACAGGGCCGAGTCGGTGCCGGTGACATTGCCGTAGTAGCGGAAGAAGTCGTCGGCCATCGACTTGGCGCCCTGCTCGCCGATCTTGCCGAACAGCTTCAGGTCGTCCGACTCGTAGTAATTGGCCATGCGCCCTCCTCCGATGAGAACGGATAGAATACGCGCCCTTCACCGCTGTCCTGCTGTATGTCCTCCGTTGCCACGCGCCGGTCGCGCCGCGCGCCCCAGAATCCAAGAGTCGGCTTCGTCTCGCTCGGCTGCCCGAAGGCGCTGGTCGACTCGGAGCGCATCCTCACGCAGCTGCGCGCCGAGGGCTACGAGACCGTGCCCACCTATGACGCGGCCGACGTGGTCATCGTCAACACCTGCGGCTTCATCGACTCCGCAGTGGAGGAATCGCTCGACGCGATCGGCGAAGCGATGGCGGAGAACGGCAAGGTGATCGTCACCGGCTGCCTCGGCGCGAAGAGCGACGTGATCCGCGAAAAATTCCCGGACGTGCTGTCGATCAGCGGCCCGCAGGATTACGCCTCGGTGATGACCGCGGTGCACAAGCAGGTGCCGCCGCAGCACGATCCGTTCGTCGATCTCTTGCCGCCGCAAGGGATCAAGCTCACGCCGAAGCATTACGCGTATCTGAAGATCTCCGAAGGCTGCAATCACAAGTGCAGCTTCTGCATCATTCCGTCGATGCGCGGCAAGCTCGCGAGCCGCAAAGTGGACGATGTCCTGCGCGAGGCCGAGAAGCTGGTCGCGGCGGGCACGCAGGAATTGCTCGTGATCTCGCAGGACACCAGCGCCTACGGCGTCGACCTGAAATACGCGAAGGCGAAATGGCGCGATCGCGAATACGAGACGCGCATGCTCGATCTGTGTCGCGGACTTGGCGAGCTGGGCGCCTGGGTGCGGCTGCACTACGTGTATCCGTATCCGCACGTCGACGACGTGATCCCGCTGATGGCCGAAGGCAAGATCCTTCCCTATCTCGACATCCCGTTCCAGCACGCGTCGCGCTCGGTGCTGAAGGCGATGAAGCGTCCCGCCGCCGCCGAAGACACGCTCGAGCGGCTCAAAGCCTGGCGCAAGATCTGCCCGGACATCACCGTGCGCTCGACCTTCATCGTCGGCTTCCCCGGCGAGACCGAAGGCGACTTCCAGCAGCTGCTCGACTGGCTCGACGAAGCGCAGCTCGATCGGGTCGGCTGCTTCAAGTACTCGCCGGTCGAAGGCGCGGCCGCGAACGCGCTCGCCGATCCGGTCCCTGAGGCCGTGAAGGACGAGCGCTATCACCGCTTCATGCAGAAGCAGGCCGCGATCAGCGAGGAGAAGCTCAAGGCGAAGGTCGGCAAGACGCTCGAGGTGCTGGTCGACGAGGTCACCGACGGCGGCGCGCTCGGGCGCTCGCACGCGGATGCGCCGGAGATCGACGGCACCGTGAAGATCGCCTACGAGGGTCCGGGCAAGCTCAAGAGCGGGCAGCGGGTGAAGGTGCGCATCACCGCCGCCGACACCTACGATCTCGCCGGCGTGTTGATCTAACTCGTCGTCCCCGTTAGGATTTGGACATAACTACAGGGAGCGACGCGATGAGAAACCTGATCCTGATCGGTGCAGCGCTGGCTTGCTTCGCCTGTTCTTCGGAGCCTGCGTACACCGGATCGGCGAGCGCGCCCGCATCGCGGCCGGCGCCGAAGAACTCGTACGGCGCGATCGCCGCGTCGCGCGCAACGCTCGCGACGGGTTACGCGATCAATCAGGATTCTGCGCAGGAAGCCGAGCATCTCGCGATGCAGGAATGCCAGAAGAACGCCGAAGGCCATCCCTGCCAGATCCGCGTGCACATCCGCAATGCCTGCGGCGCGATCGCCGACGGCACCAACATGCACGCCGGCTACGCCTGGGGCACCACCAAGGAAAAGGCCGAAGAGCAGGCAATGAAGAACTGCCAGGTCTACGGCCAGAACTGCCAGGTCAGCGCGAGCTTCTGCTCGCCGCAGCGGCCGGCGCTGTCGGGCGAAGTCCAGCAGTAAAGCGTGGGTCGCCCTTCAGGGCGACGCTTCAAGCAATCGATCGAACCCGAACGCGCGCGGATTGAGCACGTTGTTCGGATCGCGCATCCGTTTTGCCGCGACCATCTCGCGCAGCGCCGCGGCTGGCGTGCGTCGCGCGAATTCCTCCGCCCACTTGGTGCCGACGCCATGCTCGGCGCTGAACGTGCCGCCGAACTGCTGCGTGACGTCGAGCACGAGCTGAACGAGCTCGCGCGCGCTCGCATCGACGGGATGCTTCGCGTCGCCGAGCAGATGCAGATGCGCGCCGCCGACGCCGGCATGACCGAAGGCGACGAGCTCCACGTGCGGATGTGATTCGCGGATCGCCGACTCGAGCGCCGCGAGGTAATCGCCGAACACAGCCGTTGGCGCCGCCGTGTCGAATGCGAGCCGGCCGCCGCCGCGCGCGCGCATCCGCAACGTGCTCGATTCGCTGATCGAATGGCGGATCTCCTTCAGCGCCTTGAGCGGCGCATAGCCGATCCGCTCTTCCGGCAGCGCGAGCTCCTTGGCGAGGAAGTCATAGAGGCGCGCGGTGAGATCGTCCTCGCCGCCGGATTTCACCTGCAGCAGCAGGTAGAACCTCGCTTGCGGATCGCGCTCGAACGGCCATCGGAAGGCTGATCCCTTCGCGGCGCGCAAGAGCTCCATCGCCTCGCGCGAGATGAACTCGAATTCCTCGACATCGCCGGCGAACTCCGCGCGTGCAGCGCCGAGCACGTCCATCGCCGCCGGCATCGTGTCGACCGGGATCAACGCCGCTTCGCGCTGCGCCGGGATCGGGTGCAGTCGCACGCGCACGCGGGTGATCACGCCGAGCACGCCTTGCGAGCCGATCAGGCGATTGCCGAAGTGTGCCGAGTTGATCGCAAGCTGCTTCGGCGACGGAGCGCGCCATGCTTCGCCCACGTCGACATCGGCGGCGCGACCGTCGCCCCAGAATCCCCACGCGGCGTCGCAGAGATTCGCGGCGGTGCCGTAGCAAACTGCGTTCGCACCCGCCGAGCCGTTGGCGACGCAGGCGCCCAGCGTCGCGGCGGACGACGAGCCCATCTCGAGCGGAAACATCAGCCCCGCGGGCTCGAGCGCCGCATTGAGCGCGTCGATCGAGACGCCGGCTTCCACCGTCGCGAGCCTCGCCGATGCGTCGATCTGCAGAATCCGGTTGAGCTTCTCGAGCGAGAGCACCGCCTCGCCGTCCGGGCGCTGCGCTTCGACCAGCCCGGTGCGTCCGGCACTGAGCACGAGCTTCAGCCCGTCGCGATTGGCCGCTTCGATTATCGAAGCGATCTCCGCTTCCGACTCCGCCAGCAAGACGCACTCGGCACGGCCCGGACGGCCGCGCTCCGGAACTTCATAGCGCGACAGGCGCTCTTTGTTGCGGACACAGCGCGCTCCAAGAAGGGATTCGAAATGTCCGCTGGCGTACATAGCCGCACGATAGCAAATGCAATCATTGCCCTGACGCTCGCTGCGTCGAGCGCCGCGCGCGCGGATGCGCCGAAGCTGCCGCTGCCGTTGCCGGAAGACAAGCCCAAGCTGAACACCCCTGAGCAGCAGCAGGCGCCGACGCCGTTCGCCACCGAGCAGAAGCCCGAGCCGAAGCCCGGCTGGGGCGTCGGCAAGGGCAAGAGCTATTTCATTCCCGCGCTCGACATCGTGCTCTTCGATTTCGGCGTGAACCGCTTCGACCACTACGTCGTCGACGACGAGGTCTACGGCTCGCCGACCTCGAACTTCCGCCAGAACATCCACCGGCACTGGGTCGTCGACACCGATCCGTTCTCGGTGAACCAGTTCTTCCACCCGTACCAGGGATCGATGTACCAGCAGTTCGCGCGCTCGGCGGGACTCGGATTCTGGGAGTCGTCCATCTACACGTTCATGGGCAGCGCGCTGTGGGAGACCGCGGGCGAGCACACGGCACCGTCGATCAACGACCAGGTCGCCACCGGCATCGGCGGCAATTTCCTCGGCGAGCCGCTGTTCCGCATGGCGAGCCTCTTGCTCGAGACCAACGACAACGAGAAGCCGGGCTTCTGGCGCGGCCTCGGCGCCGCCATCATCTCGCCGTCGACGATGGCGAACCGCATCTTCTACGGCGACAAGTTCGACGGCGTCTTCCCGAGCCATGATCCGCCGGTGTTCACGCGCATCGACCTCGGCGTGATCATCTCGGCGCACGAGAGCTCGACCGTCAATGCGAGCGCAGAAACCGGAACCACCGGGATTCCGCAGGAGTACAAGAAGAACGTCGCGAGCCTCGACGCGACCATCGCGTACGGCCTGCCCGGCAAGCCGGGCTACACCTATACGCGACCGTTCGACTACTTCTCCTTCGAGTTCACTGCCGCGACGACGAACAGCTTCGAGAACATCATCAGCCGCGGCTTGCTGCTGGGCACCGACTACGCGTGGGGCGACAACTATCGCGGCATCTGGGGCATGTACGGCACGTTCGACTACATCGCACCGCAGATCTTCCGCGTGTCGACCACCGGCGTCGGGCTGGGCACGACCAATCAATGGTGGATGTCCCGCAGCGTCGCGGTGCAGAGCACGTTCCTCGCCGGCACGGCCTATGGCGCCGGCGGCGTCATCCGCGGCGCGGGCGTGGGTCCTTCCAACGCCAACGGCGAAGGCCAGCGCGACTATCACTACGGCTTCACGCCGCAGGGCCTGGTCGCGGCGCGACTGATCTTCGGCGATCGATTCGCCATCGATTCCACCGTGCGCGACTACTACGTGAGCCGCCTGGGCGCGAGCGAGAGCACGGGCGACGAGAACATCCTGCGCGCGGACCTCTCGATGACGCTGCGCGTGTGGAACCTGCACGGGCTCACCGTGCGTTACACGGAATCGCGCCGCAACGCGAACTACGAGGGCATCGGGCCGACGCGCCAGAACGTCGGCGCGATCAGCATCGTCTATTCGCTGCTCGGCCAGACACGCTTCGGCGCCGTCGACTGGCGGCCGCCGGAACAAGGAGGTCCTCCGCAATGAGAGCGCTCGGGCGCTTGCTCATCGCGCTGCTGATCTCGTTGCCAGTCGTGGGCCGGGCGCAGGAATCCACGACGCCGCCGCCGCAGGACAAGGTCAACGATCGCGCGATCCTCGCCGGCGACATCGTCACCGGCCTCATGCCCGTGCTCGCGTTCGGCAAAGCCTGGCTCGGCGAGAACGACAACCGCGGCATGAAGCAATGGATGTGGAGCACCGCGATCGACGAAGTCGTGTTGACCGCGGCGCGCGTCGGCTTCAACGAAACCAGCTGGGGCAAGCGCCCGAACGGCAACGCCTACGGCTTCCCTTCCGGTCACGCCGGCTTCCTCTATTCGCAGACGGCGTTCCTCCAGTACCGCTACGGCTGGACCTGGGGCGTGCCGTCATTCGTGGTCGCGACGGGCGTCAATTACATCCGCGTGCGCTACCACAAGCACCGCTGGCGCGACATCATCGCGGCCGGCGGCTTGTCGTACGCCTTGTCCTGGCCGGTGGTCTCGCGCTACGACGGAGGCGTGGTCATCACGCCGGTCGTCGAGCCGGGGGCGTGGGGCGTGCAGGTCGAGAAGACGTTCGGCGATCCGAAATAAAAAAACCGCTCCGGGAGCGGCCGCCTCGGCGACACCGCTGAAATAAAAAACGGCTCCGATCTCTCGGAGCCGAGGGTGAACGGCGCTGGGGTTTCGGGCAGTCAGCGCCGGGTGCGAATGAGTCCCGCGAGGATTCCTGCGATGCGGAACGGCGGACGATCCTGCGAATCCGGATCGACGTCGCCGAGATCGATCTCGATCGGCTTGTAGCGCGGATCGGCATTCTCGGATTTGAGCGTGATGCGATTGCCGCGGCGGTAGTAGCGCTTCAGCGTGACGGTGTCGGCGCTCGTGCGCTTCTCCGCGACCACTGCAGCGACGATGGTGCCGTTGTCGGCCTCTTCCTGCGCGTGGATCGCGACCAGATCGCCGTCGAGGATGCCGGCGTCGATCATCGACTCGCCGGCAACGCGATGAAGGAAATCGGCGCGCGGGCGGAACAGATCGGGATCGACGGTGACGTGCTCGTCGATGTTCTCGGGGGCGGTGATCGGCGTGCCGGCGGCGATACGGCCGATCAGCGGCAATTCGAATTGATACGCGAGCGCGCGCTGTGACTGCTCGAGCAGCCGGATGCCGCGCGAGCTGCCGCGCACGATCTGGATGTACCCCTTGGCTTCGATCGCACGCAGATGCGATTCGGCTGCGCTCGGCGAGCCGAAGCCGAACTCTTCGGCGATGTCCTGGCGCGTCGGCGGCATGCCAGAGCGGCGCAGGTGCTTCTGGATGAAGCTGAGGATCTCGGCCTGGCGGTCTGTGAGCTCGATTGGCGGCATGGCGGCAACTCCGGCCAGTTACTGTATGGACATAGACTAGTGTATGGAATTACACTTGTCCAGCCCCAGCCAAGAAACCGGAGTCCTGCGATGACCGCCGCCGCCCGCGAACTGCTCTTCCCCGCGACCGCTCCCGCTCGCGCGCTCGCGCCGTCACGCGCCCTGAAGCCGCGCCGCCGCGCTTATCGCCGCGGCGAGTTCGGCCGGCCCAAGTTCGTCGAGCTCGATCCGCAGATCGCGCCCGCCGGCCGCGAGGCGAAATTCTGGGAGCGCTACGCGATCCCGTGCGGCATCGGCGCGTTCTGGATCGTCTTCGTGGCTTCCAACTGGGATTCGCTCGGCAAGGTCTTCGGCTTGACCTGACGCTGCTCCATCTTCTGGAACGCGATCAGCAGCCATAGCCAGGCTGCGAGCACGGAGAAGATCAGCAGGAGCGGCGCCCAGATCAGCACCGACAATTCCGACGGCACGATGCCGCTCGTGCCCGCGTCGGTGACTGCTACGACAACCGGTGTCATCGCGTCCATCTGGCTCTCCCAAACCTGGCCCTTCATGGGCCGGGTTCAGGAGACCAGTTCTGCATCGAGCGCTCAACGACGCACTGTGAGCTGGCTCGCACTTCCCGCAGGTGCGACTGTGAGCCAGCCCGCAATTCCGTCGGAAACCGCTTTCTAGCTCGAAGTGAGCGCCGAAGCCGGGACGGTGATCGTCTTGCCGCGCACGCTGATGCGCCCCGCCTTGGCGAAGTCCTTCAGGATCATTCCGGCGAGCTCGCGCGAGCAGCCGGCGAGCTTGCCGAGATCCTGCCGCGTGATGCGCAGCGTGCGCGTGTCGCCGCGCGCGTCGATGTTCGCGGCCATGTCCTTCAGCACGATCCACATGCGATCCGCCGCGTGCAGCGCGGGCATCTCCGCGAGTCGGTGGTTCACCGTGCGCAGCCGATGCGCGAGCTGGCCCGCGAGCTCGAGCCACAGGCTCGGATATTTGCGGGTGAGCTCCACGAACGGCTCGTAGCCGATCTCGAGCAGCGCGCAGTCGGATGCGGTCTTGATCATCGCGCTGCGCGCCTCGACGCCGGGGAACAGGCACATCTCGCCGAAGAAGTCGCCGGGATACAGATAGGCGAGCAGCAGATCCGGATCGCGCGGGCTCGCGTAGCGCACCGCGACCAAGCCGGAAACGATGAGATAGAGATGCCCGGGCTTCGAGCCTTCCTCGATCACCACGCGGTTCTTCGGCAGATCGCGATGGCGCGCGAGCTTGAACAGCTCGCGGAATCCGGGATCGCGGCTGACCCGATCGAAGTTGGTGGTCATGCGCTCAAGGCTATTCGACCGTGACCGACTTCGCCAGATTGCGCGGTTGGTCGACGTCGGTGCCGCGCAGCACCGCGGTGTGGTACGCAAGGAGCTGCAGCGGCACGGTGTAGACCAGCGGCGCCTGCAGCGCCTCGATGTGCTCGGGCATCAGCAGGACCTCGATCCCGGGCTCGCTCTTGAAGCCCGTACTCGGATCGGCGAACACGTAGAGCTGTCCGCCGCGCGCGCGCACTTCCTGCAGGTTCGACTTCAACTTCTCGAGCAGCGTGTTGTTCGGCGCCACCGCGACGACGGGCATGTCGGCGTCGACCAGCGCGAGCGGACCGTGCTTGAGCTCGCCGGCCGCGTAGGCCTCGGCGTGGATGTAGGAGATCTCCTTGAGCTTGAGCGCGCCTTCCATCGCGACCGGGAACGTCGGGCCGCGGCCGAGGAACAGCGCGTGGTGCTTGTCCTTGAACGCTTGCGCCCACGCCTTGATCTGCGGCTCGAGCTTCAGCGTGTGCTCGACCTGCTCCGGCACGTGCGCCATCTGCTTCACGAAGCGGCGCAGCAGCGCCGGCTCCATGCCGTTGTGACGCGCGAGCGCGCCGCCGAGCAATCCGAGCGCCGCGAGCTGCGTGGTGAACGCTTTTGTCGATGCGACGCCGACTTCCGGGCCGGCGCGCGTCATCAGCACCATGTCCGACTCGCGCACCAGCGACGACTCGGGCACGTTGCAGATCGCGGCTGTCGCGACGTAGCCGAGCTTCTTCGCCTCGCGCAGCGCGGCGAGCGTATCAGCCGTTTCACCTGACTGCGAGATCGCAAGGAACAGCGTTCCCGGCGGAACCACGGGTCGCCGATAGCGATATTCGCTCGCGACCTCGACGGAGCACGGCAGCCGCGCGCCCTGCTCGATGTAATAGCGAGCGATGAGACCGGCGTGATAGCTCGTGCCGCACGCGACGATGTGCACGCCCTTCACCATCGGCAGCACGTCTTTCGCGCGCGGGCCGAGCGCGGCCTCGAGGATGTGATCGCCGGCGATGCGCTCGTTCAACGTATCGGCGATCGCACGCGGCTGCTCGAAGATCTCCTTCTGCATGTAGTGCGCGTACTCGCCGCGCTCGACCGCGTCGGCGGAGAGCTTGGACTCGTGCACCTTGCGGATGACGGCCTTGCCGGCGCGGTCGTAGATCTTCACGCCTTCACGACGCACGTCGGCGAGCTCGCCTTCCTCGAGGAACTGGAAGCGCCGCGTCACCGGCAGCAGCGCCTGCACGTCGGAGGCGACGAAGTTCTCGCCCTCGCCCAGGCCGACGACGAGCGGGCTCGCGATGCGCGCGGCGATGATGCGATCGGGCGTCTGCGCGTCGAGCACGACGATCGCGTAGGCGCCTTCGAGCTTGCGCACGGCCTGCTGGACGGCGGTGGTGAGATCAGCCCCCGCCTTGACGTTCTCGTAGATCAGATGCGCGACGACTTCGGTGTCGGTCTCGGACGAGAACTTCACGCCACGGCTCTGCAGCTCGCTCTTGAGCTCGACGTGGTTCTCGATGATGCCGTTGTGGATCACCGCGATGCGCCCGCCGGACACATGCGGATGCGCGTTGGCTTCGGTGACGCCGCCGTGGGTCGCCCAGCGCGAGTGCGCGATGCCGACCTTCCCCGCGTGCGGCTGCGCCTTGAGCTTCTCGTCGAGGCGCACGACCTTGCCGACCGCGCGCGTGAGCCCGAGCTTGCCGCTGGCCTCGATCACCGCAACGCCGGTGGAGTCGTAGCCGCGATACTCGAGGCGGCGCAGGCCTTCGATCAGGATACCGACGACGTCGCGATCGGCGACCGCGCCGACGATGCCGCACATGTGGAGCCCCGGACCTGGAAAGAGGTCCGGCTATTTTATCAGCGGCGCTGCCGTCGCCAGATCGTTGCGAACAGTGCGGGCAGCATCAGGAACCAGAGCGTCATCCCGTCGAGGGCGCCGCCGCCGGAAGAGCCTCCGCCCGAACCGCCGGAGGAAGACGGCGACGAGCCGCCGCCGGAGCTCGAGCCGCTGCCTTGCGTCGGCGGCAGCGGCAACGTGTCGGCCATCTGAACGGCGAGCACCGCATCGAGACCTTCGGCATCGTACGCCTGCGGCGACGACAGGATCTTCGCCACGTCGCCCGGCGAGAGATTCGGATTCGCGGCGATCACCATCGCGGCGACCGCGGAGGCGACCGCAGTCGCGAACGAGCTGCCGGTCACGCCGGCCCAATCCGGAATCGGCGCGAGCGGCGTGCCGGACGGCATCACCGTGAACAGGTTGGTGCCGGGCGCCGGGATGATCGGCATCGGCTCGCTGGTGATCGGCAGGCTCTTCGCCGCCGAAGCGGTGACGACGCCGACGATGCCCGAGAGACCGGCCATCGACTGCGAGATCTGCGGCGTGCTTTCGCCGAGCGCCGTGATGACGATCGAGCCGGCCTCGTTCGCCTGCCGGATCGCATCGACGAGTCCGGGATCGTTCATGTTCGACATCACGTACGACACGTTGATCACCGCGGCGCGCTCCGGCGAAGCCAGTCCGTAGTCGTTGCGGATGCCGGCCGCGTAAAGGATGCCCTGGCGCAGCAGGTTGCTGTCGGTCTGCCCGCTCGAATCGGCGCAGCAGATCTTCACGGGCAGGATGCGCGCGCTCGGATACACGGCGCGCGGCCAGATCGACAGCAGCGGATCGCCGGTGATGATGCCGGCGACCGCGGTGCCATGCGTGTAGAGGACGGAGTCGGTCATCTTCAGCCCGACGTCGACGCCGCCGGTGAAGACGTTGTAGCCGGGGACGAGCTTCGTCACCAGCGACGGATGCAGGACCTCGAAGCTCGTGTCGAGCACCGCGACCAGCGGCGAGGCGCTCGACGGCAGCAGCGCTGCTGCGGCAATCGCGCGCAGGCTGGTGATCTCGGCGCCGATCGGCTTCTCCGCTTTCGCGGCGAAGCTCGACAGCAGAAGGAGAGCGGGCACAAAAAAACGGCCATGAGGCCGCAGGAAAGAGGGCATCGGAGCACCTGCAAGGGACCTGCGTATTTCACGTCAGTGCAAGTCCTGTGCTCAGTGGTACAAAGCTCACGAGCGCCGGAAAACCGGCGCGATGCCTGTCGGTAATTCCTCTATTTCTTCTTGGTGGGCCGCTGCCAGCCCGGGATGACCTTCTGCTCGCGCGCGCGGCAGATTGCCAGCACGCCTGGCGGCACATCGCGGGTGATGGTCGAGCCGGCGCCGACGGTGGCGCCGTCGCCGACTTTCACCGGTGCTACTAATTGCGTATCAGACCCGATGAAGGCGTCGTCGCCGACGACCGTGGGATGCTTGTGCGCGCCGTCGTAATTCACCGTGATGACACCGGCGCCGACGTTGACGCGCGCGCCGATGGTGGCGTCGCCGACGTATGCGAGATGATTGGCCTTGGCGCCGGGGCCGAGCGTCGATTTCTTCACCTCGACGAAGTTGCCGATGTGCACCGAGTCGCCGAGCCTGGTCTCCGGACGGATGCGCGCGAACGGGCCGATGCGGCAATCGCGGCCGGTGTCGACGAAGTCGAGCACGCTGTGCGCGTCGATCTTGGTGCCGTCACCGAGCCGCGCATTGCGCAGGATCACGTACGGCCCGACGGTTACGTTGTCGCCGAGCTCGACGTCGCCTTCCACGACGACGCCGACGTCGAGGCTGCAATCGCGGCCGTGCTTCAGCGTGCCGCGCAGATCGAAGCGCGCGGGATCCGCGAGATTCAAGCCGTCGCGCATCAGCTTGTCGGCCTTCGCGCGCTGGTAGGCGCGCTCCTGCTGCGCGAGCTGCGCGCGATCGTTGACGCCCAGGACCTCTTCGGGCGACGCCGTGGCGAGCGGCGTGACCTTCACCTTGTCCTTGAGCGCGAGGCGCACGAAGTCGGTGAGATAGAACTCGCGCTTCTCGTTCTTGTCGTCGATGCGCGCGAGCCAGGACTTGAGCCGCTTCGCCGGCGCGACCATGAAGCCGGTGTTGACCTCCCGGATCGCGCGTTGCTTCTCGCTCGCATCGCGTTCCTCGACGATGCCGACGATCGCACCGCGGCGATCGCGCAGGATGCGCCCATAGCCGAACGGCTCGTCCAGCACCGCCGTGAGCAGCGCCGCGCCGGTGCCGGCGGCACAGATCAACTCCCGCAGCGTCTCCGGGCGGATCAGCGGAACGTCGCCGTAAGCGACGAGCACGGTCGCGTCGTCGGGGATCTTCGGCATCGCCTGCAACACCGCGTGCGCGGTGCCGAGCTGCCGTTCCTGCAGGACCCAGCTGAGCGGCGTCGTCGTTCGATACGACGACTCGCACCAGGCGCGCACCGCGTCGGCGCCGTGGCCGTGCACGATGTGGCATCCGGCGGCTTCGAGCGCGATCGCGGTGTCGAGCACGTGCGCGAGCAGCGGACGTCCGGCGAGCGGGTGCAGCACTTTCGGCAGCGACGATTTCATCCGCGTGCCCTGCCCCGCGGCGAGGATCACCACGTGCAGCTGCGGGTCGGCCTTCTGGCCGACGCTATCTTTCCGGCTTGGTCTTGCGGGCTTCGTCGAACTGCGGCGCGTAGGCTTGGACAAAGGCGTTGTGCAGCAGGTTGATGAGGGTGTCCAGAGTACTGGTTTTCGGGTTCTTCAGCGTACCGTTGAACTCGACCTTGGTCGCCAGCTGGTTCTCGGGCTGGTTCTTGAACAGGTTCTTGACGAAGCCCGCCGTCGCTTCCCACGCGACGCGCAGCGGATTGTCGTGCTGCTCCTCGACGTCCTGCTTCCAGCTCGCGATCTTCACGTCCTGCAGGATCGGCTTCGCGTAGCCGGTGAGCTGACTGTCCTTCGCCTGCATCTGCACGACGAGGTCGCCGCTGCCGGAGGCGGCATCGAGCTTCGCGTAGGCCTGGAACAGCGGATTGAGCTTGGTCACGTCGATGTGCGTGACCCTCAAGTCGAAGGTGAAATCGGTGAAGTCGGTGAACGGGTCGAACGTCGCTTTCGTCTCCATCGGTGCGTCGTCGAGGATCAGCGCGTTGAGCTCGAGATCGGCGACGCGCTTGCCATCGCGATCGCGCACGTTGGTCAGGTTCTTCACCACGCCGTTGACCTTGGTCGCGCGCAGGTCGACCGGCGGATTCGAGATGAAGTTGCGGAAGAACACGGTGCTGTCGACGACGCGCACCTCGTTGAGCTTGACGGGCAGGATCGCTTCGAGCTCGCGGCGCCAGTTCACGCCGCCGCCGGCCTGCGAGCTCGACTGACTGCCGCCGTCGACGAAGTTGAGCTGCGCCCGATCGAACTCGACGCGGCCGACGATGCCGCCGTGGAAGATCTCCTTCCAGCTGATGGCGAGATCGACGCGCGGCGCGTCGAGCAGCGGCACCGGGACTTTGCCCGTGGCTTTCTGGATGACCAGCTTGTTGAGGCTGTAGGCGCCGCGCCACAGATGGATGTCGACGTCGGCGACGTGCCCGTGATAGTCGCCCATGCGATCGATGCGCGCGTTGATCTGATCGCGCACGAGCTCGGGGAGGTACGCGCGGAGCGCGACCAGCGCGAGCACGAGGATGAGGAATGCGAGGAAGAGCTTCTGCCCGCGGCGCAAGTGCTGGCGATGACGCGCGCCGGCGTGCATGGTCGTTGTGCTGCCCATGCACCTTGAGACCCCTGGCGCGGCGCCGGGGTTTCAGGTTTCAGCAGCCGCCGGAGCCCCAGCAGACGCGGAACGAATCGCCGCCGTCACCCGGTACCGACGGGCTCGCCAGCACATTGCCGCTCTGATCGACCATCTCGCTGCGCTGCGACAGCTGCAGCGCCGGGTTGGCGCCGTTCACGGTCAGGCCGGTGAACTGCACCGTCCCGAAATTCGCCAGCGCCATCTGGCCCGCGCCGCCGGTGCCCGCGGAGAGCGGCGCTTCCTCGATCCACTCCGCGGTGTCGCCGGCGGCGAGATAAGGAATCGTCTGGTTGAACGTCCAGCCCTGCGTGGCGTTCACGATCGCGATGGTCCAGACGACGAGCGTGCTGCCGATGGTGACGGTGATCTGATCGCCGGGATTCACCGGATAGTCACCGGTGACGAGGAGGAATCCGTCGGCGGGGACCTGCGGCGCGGGCAGCGCTTCCCACCAGGCGTGGAAGGATTTGTCGGAGCCGCTGCAGTCCTGCTCGGTGCCGGCCTGGATCAGCGTGGGATCCTGGGTCACTCCGCCGCCGATGCCGATCCAGGTCGAGCTGTTCGCGTCGCCGGAGCAGTTGAGATCGGGCACGATCCAGCTGCCGCTGATCGAGGTGAACGTCGTGGGCAGGCCGGACTGCACATAGCCGGCCCAGTTCAGCGATTGGGTTTCGTCGCCCGAGGGTGCGGGCGTATTGGATTGACCACCGGGCGGGTTATTCGAAGTGTCGCTCGGAGTGCCGCTGCTGTCGTCGCCACCCCCACACGCACTCAACACGAGCGCAACGCTCAAGAGACTGGCGATGCGCGCGATGCTGGTCATGTTCGCTATCCGCCGCGGGTGATGTTCTTCAGCTCTTCGACGAACTTGAGACGCGCCGCGGCCTCGACGAGTTCCTGCTGCGCCTGCTTGAGATCGGTCTCGGACTTGGCGCCGGCCAGCTTGGCTTCGGCTTCTTCCTTGGCCTTGCGGGCGGCGGTCTCGTCGGCGTCCTTGGCGCGCAGCGCGGTGTCGGCGAGCACGGTCACGAGATGCGGCTGCACCTCGAGGATGCCGCCGCCGACGAAGAACCGGAGCTCCTCGCCGCTCGGCGTCTGCACGCGCAGCTGACCGGGCTTCATCGTGGTCAGGAGCGGCGCGTGGCGCGGCGCGATGCCGACCTCACCCTGCGACGCGGGCGCGAACACCATCGCGGCCTCGCCGTGATGGATGTGGCCTTCCGCGGAAACGATGTCGACGTGCAGCTGCGCCATGACGTCCTCTTACAGCTTCTTTGCTTTTTCGACCGCTTCGTCGATCGTGCCGACCATGTAGAACGCCTGCTCGGGGAGATGATCCATCTGGCCGTCGACGATCGCGCGGAAGCCGCGGATCGTCTCCTTGAGCGGGACGTACTTGCCCGGCGAGCCGGTGAACACTTCGGCGACGTGGAACGGCTGGCTCAAGAAGCGCTGCAGCTTGCGCGCGCGCGACACGACCAGCTTGTCGGTCTCGGAGAGCTCGTCCATGCCGAGGATCGCGATGATGTCCTTCAGCTCCTTGTAGCGCTGGAGCACGCCCTGCACGTCGCGCGCGGTCGAGTAGTGCTCGGCGCCGATGACGTTTGGATCGAGCTGACGCGACGTCGAGTCGAGCGGATCGACCGCCGGATAGATGCCGAGCGCAGCGATGTCGCGCGACAGCACGACGGTGGAATCCAGGTGCGCGAAGGTCGTCGCCGGCGACGGATCGGTGAGATCGTCGGCGGGAACGTAGACAGCCTGGATCGAGGTGATCGAGCCCTTCTTGGTCGAGGTGATGCGCTCCTGCAGCACGCCCATCTCTTCGGCGAGCGTCGGCTGGTAACCCACCGCCGACGGCATACGACCGAGCAGCGCCGACACTTCGGTGCCCGCGAGCGTGTAGCGATAGATGTTGTCGATGAACAGCAGGATGTCGCGGCCTTCGTCGCGGAAGTACTCGGCCATGGTCAGGCCGGTGAGCGCGACGCGCAGCCGGTTGCCCGGCGGCTCGTTCATCTGGCCGTACACCATCGCCACCTTCGACTCGCCGAGGTTCTTCGCGTTGACGACGCCCGACTCCATCATCTCGTGATAGAAGTCGTTGCCCTCACGCGTGCGCTCACCCACGCCGGCGAACACGGACAGGCCCGAGTGCGCCTTCGCGATGTTGTTGATGAGCTCCATCATGTTGACGGTCTTGCCGACGCCGGCGCCGCCGAACAGGCCGACCTTGCCGCCCTTGGCGAACGGGCAGAGCAGATCGATGACCTTGATGCCGGTCTCCAGCAATTCAGTCGAGCCCGACTGATCCTCGTAGCTCGGCGCCTTGCGATGGATCGGCCAATGCTCCTTGGACTTCACCGGACCGACTTCGTCGATCGGGTCGCCGAGCACGTTCATGATGCGGCCGAGCGTCGCCGGGCCCACCGGCACCGAGATCGGCGCGCCGGTGTTGGTCGCGGTCATGTTGCGCTTCAGGCCTTCCGACGAGCCGAGCGCGATGCAGCGCACGGTGCCGTCGCCGAGCTGCTGCTGGACTTCCAGCGTGAGCTCGGAGCCTTCGATCTTGAGCGCGTCGTAGACCTTCGGGATCGCGTCGCGCGGGAATTCCACGTCGACGACGGCGCCGATGATCTGGACGATCTTGCCGGTGTTGGTCATTTCTTTCGTAGCCATTGCTTGAATCCCGAAGTTAAACCGCTGCGGCGCCGCCGACGATCTCGGACAGCTCCTTGGTGATGTTGGCCTGGCGCGCCTTGTTGTAGGTGATCTGCAGCTTGTTGATGATCTTGCCGGCGTTGTCCGACGCGGACTTCATCGCGACCATGCGCGCGCTCTGCTCGCACGCCGCGTTCTCGACCACCGCCTGATAGACCTGCGACTCGACGTAGCGCTGCAGGACCGTGTCCAGCAGCTCCTTCGGATCGGGCTCGTAGAGATAGTCCCAATGCGAGAGCAGGTTCTCGTCCTTCACCGGCTCGATCGGCAGGAGCTGCGCGACCGTCGGCTTCTGCGTCATGGTGTTCACGAACGCGTTCGAGATCAGGAAGAGCCGATCGACCTTCTCTTCGCGATAGGCGTCGGTCAGCACCTTGATGGTGCCGAGCAGCTGCTCCGTCGTCGGCTTGTCGCCGAGGTGCGTCGCAGTCGCCAGCACCTTGCCGCCGACGCGCTTGAAGAAGCCGACCGCCTTGTTGCCGATCAGCGCGACGTCGACCTCGACGTTCTTGTCCTTCCACTCGCGCATCGCGCGGATCGCCGTGCGGAAGACGTTCATGTTCAATCCGCCGGCGAGACCGCGATCCGACGACACGATCAGGATCGCGACGCGCTTCACTTCTCGCTCGACCGTGAACGGATGGCGATACTCGAGCTTCGCCTGCGCGAGATGACCGAGCGCGCGGCGGATCAGCACGGCGTAAGGACGCGCGAGCGCCATGCGCTCCTGCGCCTTGCGCATCTTGCTCATCGCCACCTTTTCCATCGCCCGCGTGATCTTCTGCGTGTTCTTCACGCTCTTGATCTTGTTGCGGATCTCTTTTGCGCCTGGCACTGCGGTTCTCTCTTTAGATCGCCGACTGCTTGATGAACGCTTCCATCGCGCCTTTCAGCTCGGCCTCGAGACCGTCGTTCCAGTCGCCGGTGTTGAGCTTGTCGAGCGTGGCCTTCGCGCTGGTGGCGAGATACGTGTGCAGCGCGGCTTCCCACGCGAGCACCTTCGTCACGTCGACCTTGTCGATGTAGCCCTTCTCGACCGCGTACAGCGTCGCGGCCATCTGGCCGACCGACAGCGGCGCGTATTGCTTCTGCTTCATCAGCTCGGTGACGCGCTGGCCGCGCTCGAGCTGCTTGCGGGTCGCTTCGTCGAGGTCGGAGGCGAACTGTGCGAACGCCGCGAGCTCGCGATACTGCGCGAGCGCGAGGCGCACGCCGCCGCCAAGCTTCTTGATCACCTTGGTCTGCGCAGCACCACCGACGCGCGACACCGAGATACCGGCGTTCATCGCGGGACGAATACCGGCGTTGAAGAGATCGGTCTCGAGGAAGATCTGGCCGTCGGTGATCGAGATCACGTTGGTCGGAACGAACGCGGACACGTCACCGGCCTGCGTCTCGATGATCGGCAGCGCGGTGAGCGAGCCGGTCTTGCCCTTCACTTTTCCATTCGTGAACTTCTCGACGTACGCCTCGTTCACGCGCGCGGCGCGCTCGAGCAGACGCGAGTGCAGATAGAACACGTCGCCCGGATACGCCTCGCGGCCCGGCGGGCGGCGCAGCAGCAGCGATACCTGGCGATACGCCCAGGCCTGCTTGGTGAGATCGTCGTAGATGATCAGGGCGTCTTCGCCGTTGTCGCGGAAGTACTCGCCCATCGAACAGCCCGAGTACGGCGCGATGAACTGCATCGCCGCCGATTCCGACGCCGAGGCCGCGACGACGATGGTGTTCGCCATCGCGCCGTTCTCCTCGAGCTTGCGCACGACGTTGGCGATCGAGCTGGCCTTCTGGCCGATCGCGACGTAAATGCACTTAATGCCCGAGTTCTTCTGATTGATGATCGTATCGATCGCGAGCGCGGTCTTGCCGGTCTGGCGGTCGCCGATGATCAGCTCGCGCTGGCCGCGGCCGATCGGCACCATCGCGTCGACCGACTTGTAGCCGGTCTGCACCGGCTGCGACACCGACTTGCGCGCGATGACGCCGGGCGCGACCTTCTCGATCGGCGCATGACCCGCGGCCTTCACCGGACCCTTGCCGTCGATCGGACGGCCGAGCGCGTCGACCACGCGGCCGAGCAGGCCGGGACCGATCGGCACTTCGAGGATGCGACCGGTCGTCTTGACCGTGTCGCCTTCGGCGAGATGCTTGTAGTCGCCGAGGACGACCGCGCCGACGGAGTCGCGCTCGAGGTTGAGCGCGAGCCCGAAGGTGTTGCCCGGGAACTCGAGCATCTCACCCTGCAGCGCGTCGGACAGGCCGTGGATGCGCACGATGCCGTCCTGCAGCGACACGATGACGCCGGTGTTGCGCGCTTCGGTCGCCGCTTCGAAATTCTTGATCCGCGACTTGATGAGGTCGCTGATCTCGGAAGGGTTCAGTTGCATGTCGAAAATCCTCCAGAAAACGTTTCAGGCGGTCAGCGCAGTGCGGAGCTGGTCGAGCTCGCCTGCCACGCTGCCGTCGATGACCAGGTCACCCGCGCGCACACGCGCGCCGGCGATGAGCGATGCGTCGGTCTGCCACTGCACGTCGACGTCGCGATTGAGGCGCTTGCGGATCGCTCCGACCAGCGTCTCTTTCTGCGCGCCGTCGACCGTGGTGGCGGTCGTGATCTCCACTTCGACGCGCGACTCGAACTCGGCCTTGAGCGCTTCGTACTGCTCCTGGATCACGGGCGCGAGCTTCAAGCGGTCGTACTCGACGAGCAGGCGCAGCAGGTTCTTCGCTTCGTCGGATGCGGCCTTGCCCATCGCCTGGATCAGCACGTCGGCAAGCTGGCCGCGGCCGATCGCCGGATGGCCGATCGCAGCAGCGACCTGCGGATCGCGCACTGCGTCGGCGATGCCCTTGAGCAGCGCGGACCAGTCGGCCAGCTTCTTCTCTTCGCGCGCGAGCTCGAAGATCGCTTTCGCGTACGGGCGCGCGAGGGTGGATGGTTCAGCCATTAGATCTGCGCCGCCAGTTCCTTCAGCACGTCGGCATGCGCCTTTGCGTCGATCTCGCGCTTGAGGATCTTCGACGCGCCCGCGACCGCGAGCTCGCCGACCTGCTTGCGCAGCGTCTCCTTCGCGGAGGTGATCTCGCGAGCCGCTTCCGCACGCGCCGCTTCCTTGATGCGATCGGCTTCCGCCTGCGCCTGCGTCTTCGCGGCCTCGACGGTCTGCGACGCCTGCTTCGACGCGTTCGACAGGATTTCCTGCGCCTGCGTGCGCGCAGCCTTCAGCGCTTCATCGCTGCGGGACGACGCTTCTTCCAGCGCCTTGGTGCCGCGCTCGGCGGCCGCGAGACCGTCGGCGATCGTCTTCTGGCGCTCTTCGATCTTGGTCGTGAGGAACGGCCACACGAACTTGACGTTGAACCAGATGAACGCCGCGAACACCAGCGCCTGAACGATCAGGGTGAGATTTGGAAGCATGTGCCGCGCCCTCTGCGGATCGAAGCTCGATTACTTGGCGACCGCGCTCAGCAGCGGGTTGGCGAACGCGAAGAACATCGCGAGGCCGACGCCGATGATGAACGACGCGTCGATCAGGCCGAGCAGCAGGAACACTTTGGTCTGCAGCATCGGAGCGAGCTCCGGCTGGCGCGCGGCGCCTTCCAGGAACTTCGAGCACATGATGCCCACGCCCACGCACGCGCCGAGCGCGCCGAGGCCGATGATGAGTCCGATGCC
>Ga0070741_10007799_pt1 | contig 21918 bp, 31 predicted proteins | sample Coa_R1_4_FD_66440 | JGI IMG/M metagenome (GOLD analysis project Ga0070741, IMG submission 66440) | Surface soil microbial communities from Centralia Pennsylvania, which are recovering from an underground coalmine fire - Coalmine... | ecosystem: Environmental > Terrestrial > Soil > Unclassified ... | reverse complement strand
ACTGCGGTGAAGAATCTGTCCTTGGTGTTGGTCTGGTAGTAGTAATACGGCAGGTTCTTCTGGTACGCGATATAGATGTTGTCCTCTGATACGTAAAGTGTGCTTGCAGGGTTCATCATGAATGCTGTCGAGTTTACCGCATTTTTGGCGCCAGAGGCAATGTCTATAGAAGTCACGGTGTTAAAGCTATAGTATAGCTCAGGGTTGTCAAAGTAATAAATCGGCGGCATGGCGACGGTCCGGTAAGATTCCATCACTTTTGGCATTATCGGGTGGCGGTAGTCGTAGAGGTCGCTTACCGTCACCAAGTAGACATGGCTGCCTATCATTCGGGCATTGTTGTAGCTACCGGTGACTACATAGTTATCAAGGACTTTGGGGTTCTCCCTGTCAGACACATCCATCACAAGTGCATGTGTCTCTGGTTGAGAAATTGGCTGCGGGGCAAAGTCATATTCTGGTATGACATAATCTTGTTTGTATTCCTGATAGAATATGACAAGCGTATCGTTGCTCAGGAACATGTTTTGCAGGTACTGGCCCTGCTGGATGTCAAGTGCCACCTTGACTACAACACTTGCATTTTCTGCAGGGTAGGCGTCAACTATCGTGAGCCTGTCGCCTGACAGGATGTAGGCGTACTTGCCGTCATTTTTGATAAAGTCCGGCTCGTCCACTCCCTGCACCTGAACGTTTGTTGTTGAATAGCTTGAACTCTTTTCCGCGGATGGCTGGCCAACATTACTAGATGGTGACTGAGATGTGGCCCCGTTTTGTTGAGGAGCAAGTGGCACATTTTCCATAGCCGGAATGCCACCTCCATAATAGCCTCCTGTCATGGCACCGCCTCCAGAGAATGTGTTTCCTCCTCCCATCACTTCGCCAAGCTGCGCCCTGTTTGCTTCGATATTCAATAGAAAGCCCGCAAGTTCGTCAGCTGAAGTAAATTTTTTTAACGCCTGAGTTGCAGTCACTGCAAATGTCGTTGGCGGGATACCATTTGTCTGGTTTTTGAATACCTCGGGGCCTTCGACATCCGGTGGACTTGGAAGAGTACTCCCAAGCGAGGTCAACGCGAAAATGAAGCCTACCGCAGCCGCTATGCCAATGCCAGCCATGCCAAACATCGAATATCTTGCCATTCTCTATAGCCACATTAGGCGCCCATCTATCTTAATTCTATAGTTTAGAACAGCCTTTTAGAGGCTGTTCTATGTTTTGGACAACACTCGTTCCACCGTTCCAAACACAATTTGCACTTGCCAATGCCAAATCATCTGATGTAAAATCACAAGAAAAACAAGGAATTATCGCTAAATTTTGCATTTGTAACTGTTAACTTTCCACAAGCCAGACAGCAAAACTCAGAATCTGGTGTCCTGAAACGGCGAACAGCTATTCCAGTTCTGTTCCGAAACCTAGGCTTACTTATGGCGCTCACCTAACAAAGTGCGAAAATGTCAGACCAGAAGACAAACAACAGAAAGACGTTTGCCCTGATTGCGGGCATACTTGCAATCGGCATGGTGGCAGCCAGCATAACGGGCGGCCAGATGCTAAGTGCGCAGGCACAAAACCCAGGAAACGCTTCCTCAAGTAGCGTTGATCTGCAATGCAATCCGGATTCTGAAATCTGCCAGCAGCAGATACAAGACGTTATACAGTCGATAGTCTCCACTTCAGGCACGGCGACAGTAAAAGTCAGCCCTGACAAAGTCTCGATAACAATTGGAGTTGACACACAGGGCAAGACGGCAGAGGGAGCCGCGCAGGAAAACGCAAAGTTGATGGAAAAGGTTCTGGCGGCGCTCAAGGAGCTTGGCATAAAGGATGACCAGATCAGCACAAACTGGTACAGCGTATACCCTATGAGTGAATTCAGATCGCCGCCATGCATCGAGATCTACCCGCAGCCTCCTGAATGCCAGCCAAAGAGCGAAATAACCGGCTACAGGGCATCAAACAGCGTAACTGTAACGCTTGATGCGAGTGCCGACGTGGGCAAAGTGATCGATGCGACAGTCGTAGCAGGGGCTAACAACGTGAATGGCGCCAGCTTCTTTGTCTCTGACGGCAAACAGCAGGAGATCCGCGATAGCCTCATCAAGCAGGCAATAGACAACGCCAGAAGCCGCGCAGACAAAGCAGCAAGCGCAGTAAACATGAACATAAGTGGAGTGAAGTCGATAAGCCTTAACGACGTATACTTTCCGGTGTTCTACAAGGACTTTGCGCAGGAAGCAAGCGGAGCTCCAACAACTCCAATACTGCCGGGCCAGCAACAGGTCTCGATGACTGTGCAAGTTACCTTTACGATGAGCTAAGCGTTCAAAACCTCTTTTTTTATTTTATAGACTTGTAAAGCAAGAGCCTCTTTTTTCAGGGTCGCAAGCTCTTCATCCTTGGCCCTCAACTCTCTATTGAGCCGGATTATTTCCTCTACCCGCTCTGCTCTTTGCCACTTGCCCGTTTTCTGATAGAGTCATTGCCATGCCTGTTTGTACATGGAAATAAGACGTCAGCAGCTGCCAAATTTGCCAATTGCTCTAATTTTGTTGATCTAGAGGCTTGCTCCGCAATTCTTTTTACAAGGCTATTGCTGGTTATTACTGTGGGCGCATTAACCTGGATAATTATCGCTATAATCATACTAGCCATTATCGGACTTGGGTGGCAGACCTTCTTCTCAGGTATCTGGCAGGGAGCTCAGAAAGTAGGCCAGAACCCGGTGGTGCAGAATCTCACCAACGAAGCCAAGGACAGCGCCAAAGGGATCATCAGCAACGCTACGAAATAGCCGATATATACCTGCGGGCAGTTCATGATTTCTATTGATAGAAGTTTATTTTGACGGGCTTTGCCAGCCAGTCAACCCCGGCGGCATCGCATGTTATGCTTTTGTCGTGAAAAAGGATGGTAAGACCATCCAAAGCGACTATGGAGTAGCGGCCGAGCCCTTCTCAAAGGATGCAACCAACAATGTCGCTGAGTACACGGCGCTTGTAAAAGCGCTAGAATGGTTGCTTGCCAACAGCACAATCTCAGGCAAGGTCGAGATAAAGAGCGACTCGCAGCTTGTTGTCAAGCAGCTGAGTGGAGAATACAAGGTAAAGGCAAAACGGATAATCCCACTTTACAAGAAGGTTTTGCTGCTCAGAAGCAAGTTCAAGGACATCGAGATAAAGTGGGTGCCAAGGGAAGAAAACAAAGAAGCCGACAGGCTGACAAACAAGGCGTACGCCAAAGCCGTACAGGACAATCCCGATTATCTGGACAGAATATTTAGTGACTAACCGCCACTTACAAACTGCTATATCGAGTCATCCATCGTGATAAACCGGCTTTTGTTCTCCGCTATCAGCGGGATGACCTTGCCCATCACTACAGAGTCAAAGTTTTTCTCTTCGATGTCCAGCGTGACTAGCAGATAATAATCTTCATTTATCGGTATGGTGACCCGGTGGAGCTTTTCATACCTTCCATAGGCGTACACCATCTTGCCTATCTTGGGTTCAAACTTGCCTCTTGTTTTTTGCCGGGCAATTGCGCTTGACGCGTATTCTTCATTTTCTTCTTCTGTAAGCAGGAGCTTTGTGCCCTCCCTTGCCTTCTGCGTCAGTATTACACCGTTCTTGTTGACCATGCCCGCCCAGCGTATAGACTTGTCTTTCTGCAAGGCGCTTTTGCAAAATGAGTTAAAGAATTCATAGTCTATTCCCAATATGACTCACTGCTCACGCTTGGTATAGTTGCATTAATTAATAAAATGAGTGGTCACCATCTATGCTACCTATATTAGCAACCATGACCGATAATAGGTTAAGCATGTCTGAATATGAATCGGGCACTTTCCGGTGTATGGATTGCGCAAAGGAGTTCCTGACCAAAGAAGAAGCAGACAGGCACCACCGTGAACACCATTCGGGTGTCATCGTAGGCGAGTAAACCAATAGTTGATTAAAAACTGACTGACTGGTCAGTTATCCTTATTAAACACTAATTGTAACCGGATATCATGGCTTTTGCCAGTATCACAGGCTGTTGTAACGGTGTTTCAAAATGTGCCCCAAAGTAACTGGCCAGTACAAGACCGAGGTCAAGGAAAAAATAATTCAGGCAGCGATAGAGAGCTTTGCGCAGACTGGCTTTGACAGGACAAAGATGGAGGATATTGCCAAGAGGCTCGGCTTGAGCAAGGGTACTATTTATCTGTACTTTGCAAGCAAGGAAGAGCTTTTTCTGGCCATTTTGGAGCACTACCTGAAAGTCATGAAGGAGCAGCAGCTTGCGGCGATGTCTGCAAGGAAGGAGGATATGGTTTTAGACGCCGAGCATTTTTACGAAAACTTTCGCAAACTTGAGCGGGGAAACGACAAAGTCATGCTTGAAATGGTAGTCGAGTCAACCCGCAACCAAAAGCTGAGGAAGGGTATGTATGAGCACAGGCTAAAGGTGTACGATGCCGTAGTAGAACATCTTAACAAGCAGATTGAAAGGGGGTTTATCAAAAAAGACATTGACGTGAACGGCCTAGCCTCAGCATTTGTTGCACTCTATGACGGCCTTGCAGCTAGCAGGATGCTTGGAATAAGCGAAGTGCAGAGCAAAAAGGCTTGGGTGACGATGGTAAGAGCAGTAATGGCAGGAATCGGCGGCTAGTCGCTTGTCGTGACTTTGACCATCTTTGCCTGCTCTGAATCTATTGGTGTGTCAGCCGAGTCAGTCTTAAGCGCAGCTATCTTGTCCACAACATCCATCCCGGATGTCACCTTGCCAAACACCGTGTACTGACCATCAAGAAAGTTGGCGTCTTTTAGCACTATAAAGAACTGCGAACCGGCGCTGTTTGGGTCCTGCGACCTTGCCATCGACAATGCACCTCTGCTGTGTTTGTTCTTGTTAAATTCTGCCTTGACCGTCCATCCTGGACCGCCTGTTCCCCACATGCTCTTGTTGGCTATGCTTTTTGTGTTAGGATCTCCGCCCTGTATAACAAAGCCGGGAACAATCCGGTGAAATACCAGCCCGTCATAAAACCCGCTGTTGGCCAGTTTTTTGAAATTTTCAACAGTCTTTGGGGCAGCGTCCGGGAAAAATTCCAGCACAATGTCTCCAAATTTTGTCTGTATCTTGCCAGTTGTCATGCAGACTGCAACTATAAGGGGATATTTGAATCAACGTCAAGCTTTGAGAATAGATATGGATTTTATCGAATTGTACAGCGTCAGGTATTGCAGGCCAAGTCCGGTAGTCTTGTAAGCGGGCCTGTAATCAGAGCCACTCTGCTCTGTAAGTAGCTTTTTTGCAACCAGCAGATCGATATACTTTTTGAATTGCGCGCTCGTAAGGTTCGCCTTTGTCAGCAGCCTTGTTTTTCCTATGCCACCGTTTGCAGCTTCTAGGATGGTCGCAATGATGTCAGGGCTGCTGCGCTTGCCCATGGAATTATCTAGTACAATGTATGATAAAAAGTCGATCCTTGCATTCTCAAAGTTCTTGTACGGTTTCTTTACCGCTCTTGATTCTCTTGAAACGCCTTAGCAGCATTGCATTTCTTCCTACCAAGAGCCCGGCAGCGACCATCAAAAGGCCGTCAGTGATAGCTGCTGCCATTATAGTTTCAGGAGCTGCCTTTTCAACGGTTTGTACTATAGGATTAACAAAGAATTCCTGAGAACCAGTAAGAGCATAGCTTACCAAAATACGTGCAAGCAGAGCTGCAATGTAAAAGATGTAGATGGCCGTTCCTCCTTTCGCATGTATCGAGCCGTCAAGAGCGCGCCAGAATACAAGATTACTAGAATACCTGTATGAATAGTATGCCAGCGCGCCGAAGATAGCAGCATATGCCGCACCATAAACCACGGGGACTCCGATGACAAAAGAGTTCAGTACCGCATATGCAGAGAATCCCGCAAGATAAGCGACGATCCCAACAGTCCTTGCTGCGCTGACCTTTGTTCCTTTAGCCATCCTTCGCATCCTAAAAGCGATCACGGCTGAAATGATTGCTAGCGTAATAATTAGAGAGTATGAACTGGGATTCGTGAGTATATTTTACAGTTAGAATATTTTTGTGTTAGGTGCCATTGTTAACGGTTTGACTGCTACAAATTCTTTCAGAAATAAGAGGATCCCCTTCATGATTTTCTGCCATATCTTTCACTAGTAGCTGTTATCAGGTAGTTTATTCTAGTACCTAACACCGTTATTTTTTAATTATAAAGCCTTTGAAGGTATATAGAAATGCCGTCCCATAATCTACTTGTCAAAGATTATAAAAAATTGCAATTACAGTTTGTCATATGCGAATCATGCTACTGGTGCGCGACTTGCATAAGCTATGAACTGACCAGATGTCCGGAATGCAGCTCGAAGCTAAATGCAATGCCACTTCACCTGCAGGAGAAGCAGCTGCTGGTTGAGAGGTGTGTGGCATGAACATCGTCGAAGAAGACACGCTCGTAGAGGCTAGGACCTGCGGCGACAAAAACAAGCGTGTGGCATACAAGTTCATGGATGCCTTCCACAGCTTGTGCCTTGACAAGAAGGACATCTTGCTGGCAGAAATAGGGGCATGCGAGACGCTGCTCCGGTGCTGTCGCGAGGATGGCGATAGGAAGGCTGTTGAGAAGGAAATTGCGGAGCTGAAAATGGCGCTCGATCTGATGCCCTGATCGCTACAGAAAATATTCCTTATTTTCCATTATGTAAGGAAAGACCTTTTTATTGATTATAGAGTCGGCCTCAGCATCTATGTCAAACGACAATAACAGTAAGAACCTGCTCTTGCCAGATGACTTGATCGGTATGGTGGCCCTCACTAGTCTGCTGTAGCGGCTTATCGAGAATTGCAGTTCCCCTATCTTTGACTCAAAAGTCTCCCTTGTGGCGGCCCGAATTGCCGCCTGAACTGCATAGCGCGACGTTTCTTCAACTGTCATTAGCGGGATGAGATCTTTTCTGTAAGCCGTAGCTATCAGGTGCCCAAGGTGGTTTGACACACCGGCAAACCGGATAAAGTGATCCTTGCCTAACACTCCTTTGCAAAAGCTTTCAAGAAAATCGTCCTTGTCGCTTACCACGTTTCCTGCTCTGGATCTATGAACCTGCATATGTATAAAAACTACCTTGCAAAGATTCCGTGGAGCTGCAGCAATGGCGTTTGGCATTGAAAAAATTACAATGTTTTACCAGTTTTATAGTACAATTATCATAGCTATAGCTCCGCAAAGGTCTTTTAAGAGACTCGACAATCATAGTATATGCACGAATACCTCTCGCCTCTAAAGCACAGGTATAGTCAGTGCAAATGGTGCAGCAAGCGATCTGCTCACCTTTGCATCAAATGCGGCTATTGCTATTCGTGCCACCCAAAGGTAGAGGAGGTCGAAAGGAAGAAGGTTCCTGCGAACATCAATATGAACCGACTGACAGACATTGAGAACCTCCCCCTCTCTGGCTAGTGCTGCGGCCATTATATGCTAAAGCCCAGAGCTTGGCGATGTTTGAAATATTTTGTCGGTTGCGCGGGGTGGAGGTACGGCAGTCTGGTGACAGGCTTTTACCCTGCTACGCTTGATCCAAAGGACTATCTTGCGTATTACTCGCGAGTTTTTGATCTCGCGCAGGTCAGCATGTCAAGCTCCTACAAACACGCGCTGGGCAGGTGGGCTGAAGAGACGCCAGACAGCTTTCGTTTCATAGTAAAAGTGCCAAGGCAGGCTACTGACATCAACCTGATCGGGAAATTCCTTGAAGATCTTGCAGCGATTGAAGAAAAGGTCCTTGCGATAATAGTGCAGGTGCCAGCGGCGATGACTTTGATGGAAGGCAGGAAGTGGCTCGACAAGATCCTTGCAAAATGCGTATACCACGGATACTCTGCTGCGGTAGAGTTTGGCCACGGGTCATGGTTTCAGGACATGACGTACAACATTTTGAGGGAACACGGTGCGGCCCTTGTGTGGTCTGACAGGCACCTCAATCCAATAGTCACTTCAGATTTTTTGTACCTGCGCCTTGCTAACAACAACGAAAAGGCATGGATTGAAAAAGTAAAGGAGCAGGATCAGCTTGAATTTGCAGTAATAGTCGTCGATAATCCAGCCAAGGCAAACGAAACTTTGGAATTGCTTGGATTGCGTAGAAGAAAGTATGCGGGGCCGCTGCCAGCCCCGCCGCTTCCATACATGGAGCCTTGGAAAGGCAGGGTAGTGATGTGCGTCGACCTGAACGCGTTCTATCCCTCATGCGAGGAGCTTCGCGAGCCGGCGCTCAGGGGCAAGCCGCATGCAGTGATAATGACTGATCAGAAGGACAAAGTAACGAAAGGAGTTGTTTCTTCGTGCTCGTATGAAGCCAGAAAATTTGGAGTAAGGTCTGCCATGCCGCTGGCAAGGGTGCTCGTGCTCTGCCCAGACATTGTGCTCCGGCCAGTCGACATGCCGTACTACAAGCAGATATCGGAAAAGGTGATGGACGTATTGGCACTCTATGCCAGCGTGCTGGAGCAGGCCAGCATCGACGAAGCATTTCTTGACTGCACTGGCAGGGCAGAGAATGATCCATACGAACATGCAACCAGAATCAAGAAGGCAATAAGGGAGGAATGTGGCCTGCTGTCTTCAATTGGCGTGGCGCCTTCCAAGTCTGCCGCCAAGATAGCGTCGGATTTCAAGAAGCCTGATGGGCTTACTATAGTGCACCCGGATTACGTGCAAAAATTCCTTGCGCCTCTGGAGGTCAGGAGGATATCCGGCGTAGGCCCAAAGACCCAGCTGGCGCTTGGCAAGATCGGGATCGAAACGATCGGCCAGCTGGCAGCCTTTGACGTGCAAAAGCTGACTGAGAGGTTTGGCAGAAATGGGCTCTGGATGTGGAAGATCGCAAACGGCTCTGAAGACGAGGCGGTCCAGCCAAGGGAGGACAGTGTTTCACTCAGCACAGAACACACGCTTGAGGAATTCACCAAGGATAGGGACAGGATATTCGTCTATCTTGACGAGCTTGTAGATGAGATCTATGGCAGGTTGGTAAGGCACGGATACACGTTCCGCACGGTGGGAGTCAAGATTGTAAGGGCGGATTTTACGACAGAGACACGTGAAATATCGTTTCAGGAACTGCAGGCAAGGCGCGAAAGCATCTCCTCAGTCATCGGCCAGCTGCTCAGCAGATTCTCTTTTGGAGACTCAACTCAGGCTGTCAGAAAGGTGGGCCTCAGGGCTACAATCCTCGTATCGATACGCGAAGAAGAAATCCAGATCAGATCGCAAAAGACGCTCCTTGATTACCTGTAATGTATGGTATCCTACATATCTGATCAAGTTGCTCGGAAATAGTAAACATTCTTCCTACCGTGCGTCTACATTGTTAATCCATAGCGTTTATAGCTTGAACAGCGGAAAGGTATTCTATGTTGCCAGCGGGGTCCGAGGTAACTATAGAAAAACTAGATAGAATCTATTTTTGTGCAGAATGCAAAATGGTGTTTCTCTTTAGGACAGACGTGCATGAGCATGAAAAACTGACAGGCCATGCAAAAGCGCGCGAGATGCCTTTTGACGGCTAATCTAATTTGTCCCCTCCTTGCAGTAACAGATTTGCGGTTATACCAAAAAGACATTTGATTTAATAGTGATCGCAGCGTATATCGCATTAAAGAATGCATTGTGATTTGTGCGGCGCTGAAGAAGCAATACCGTTCAAGTGCCGCTACTGCGAAGGCACATTCTGTTCAATACACAGGCTGCCCCTTAATCACAACTGCATCTTTGTGCGCGATTACCAGGAACAGCCGGCAAGAGCCAAAGAGTTTCTCGAACGCATACAAGGCAGATCAGGCTCGCCACAGGAGCGCATAAAATCTACGTTGCGGGATGCGATCTACCTGAGGTTCTCAAGAACGGAGGTTCTCCACCTCTTTATCGCGGCAGTCCTTGTAATTGTAGTGGGCATGTCGTTTTATGGCTTTAGGTTTCGGTGGGACTTTGTTGTAATCTTTCTAAGCGCATTCATCATACACGAGCTGGGTCACAAGTTTCTGGCGCAATTCTACAGGGCATGGGCAGAATTTCGCTTGATATTTTATGGAGCGGTAATGACTGCGATATCGGCGCTTCCGTTCTTTCCATTCAAGTTCATAGCGCCCGGAGTAGTATGGGTAAGCGGCAACCTGAGCAACAGCCGCAGCGGCAGAGTTTCGTGGATAGGGCCCCTGACCAACCTGGCAATGGGAACTGGGTTTCTGATTTCCTACCTTGCATTTGAGGCTATAGGGTTCGCAAGACCTATACTGCTTGCAGGCGTAAGTTTCAATGGCTTTATCGCCTTCTTTAACATGATACCATTTCTTGGCCTTGACGGGCAAAAGATTTTCGGGTGGAACAAGATCGTCTGGATATTGACCATGGCGGCGGCACTGGGGCTTTTCATTGGAGGAGACCTGATTACAGGCGGCGGCACCATAGGATTTCTGAGAAGGTTCTTTTAGCCATCTTCGAAGTTGCAACATTATTAACCGATATTTGTCCATTTTTGTCATGAGCGAATCTCCAGTAGAGCGCAGCACCCAGAATCCAAAAGGCAAGACCAATGTGGAGCAAATGCCAGAACCTTCTCCAAAGACTGACCTAACAGAGCCTGTACAGATTTCAGATCCAAAGCAATCGCCTTTTGAAAATCTAGAAAACACAAAGCAGACAGATAATACGAAAAGTGTCTAGGTCTGCTTCAATCCCTTTTTCAAACGGTAAGAATGGCCTTCTTTAGATCGCGAATCCGGTACGAGATCATGCATGTATTGCATTTCCACCCATCGGATCGCTCGATAAAGCTCCGTCCAGTATGCTCAACCAGCTGCGAGCCACAGTAAGGGCAATGAAACACATAATGATTCAATATCGCAAAATTATAAGGAGTAGCGGGAATTGTTTGTTCTATACGTCATAGAACAATCCTAGTCGCTGCTAATAAAGCAGGAAGAGCAATAAAGATTTCCCGTAGATGAAACGACCGGCACGTGGTGCATGATGGGTTTAGGCTCAGAATGTGTCTCTGCCGTCCGTACCAGTCTACGGGTTTTCAACATTTCAGCGCTTTATCCGGTACAGGTTCCTACGCGATACTACGACTAGCTTGCTGTCCCGCGCCCTGCTTATTTCATAATCAATCGCCAGTATGCCGTAGCCCTTGTCCTCTTTTTTCTCAGATACCGTGTATTTTACTTGCAGTTCTTCTCCTGCATAAACTTCGCCAAGAAACCGCGTGTGCCGGTTGCTCCAAGCAGGATCTCCGTCCATACCGTAAAGGAGCATAATACAATCAGAGAATGCTGTAAGCCGCGTCATTTCTCCTTCCGCTCTTGCAATTATGGATCTTCCTGGCAGCATTGTTCCTTCGATGCCCTCTTTTGCTGCCAGCTCGGGATTTTCATGAAGGATGTTTCTTGTCTTTGCAAATGAAATGTAGCTGTCAAAATCAGACTTGGTTATGACAATCGATGCTGTAAATGTCTGTCCGACTGCAAAATCCTCAAACCTCATGCAGCCCATGCCGATAGGCTGGCTTTTATACCTACACGTCACAGGTAATTCTGTGCAGCATTATTCCAATCTTGCACAGATGAACTTTGACGTCTCTAAAGAGCAAAGCAGGTTTTTGCAAAAGGTTGAAGCCGCATGCAAATCTATCCGCGATTACGAAGAAAAATGCTACCTTGAAGAAAGGCTCAATGACAGGATTGTGCCGGTGTTTGGCAAAATCGGGATGCTCGGATGCCCAATTTCAACGAAATACGGCGGCCTTGGCTACGACATGCTGACCTATGCTCTGGCAATTGAGAGGATAGGAGAGGAAGGCGCGTCGCTTCGCACGTTCTTTTCAGCTCATACGTCAATAGGCCAGCTTGTGCTGCAGGGGTGGGCAGACGAGGAACAAAAAAAGAAACACCTGCCAGATACTACGAGCGGGAAGAGCGCGATGGCTTTTGCGCTTACAGAGCCGGCCGCCGGAAGCGACCCGGCCTCTATGACTACAAGGTTTGAAAGAAAGGGAGATATCTATGTGTTAAAGGGAAAAAAGCACTGGATTGGCAACGGCACATTTGCCGGTGTCATGACCACTTTTGCAAAGGATGCCGCAAGCGGCAAAATTTCTGCATTCATTATAGAGCGTCATATGTCCGGACTCGGGAGCGAGGAAATGAAAAACAAGATCGGCCTGCTTACCGTCAAAAATGCCGAAGTCTACTTTGACAACTGCATCGTTCCAAAAGAAAACCTGCTTGGGAAAGAAGGGCAGGGACTAAACATTGCGTATAGCGCGCTGATAGACGGCAGGCTCAGCGTTGCCGCAGGCGCGGTTGGGATAATGAAAGACTGTCTCAATGAATGCGCCGCACACGCAAAAGCAAGGAAGCAGCACGGCTCGCCTCTTGCCAAGAAGCAGCTGATACAGGAGCACATCGCAAGGATAGCCGTCAACATCGTCAGCTCGCGCTGGCTGGTCTACAGGGCGGCTGCGGCAAGGCAAAGGCTACATGAATACGTTGAAAGCATAAAGCAAGAGGAGCGCGAATGGCTATCAAAGCTTGGCAGGAACAACAGAGAATATTCTGCCCTCAGAAACGAGGCTGATTCGCTTGCAGCAATGGCAAAGTTCCATGCGACCAACTGCGCCTTTGAAGCGGCAAACAGGTCAGTCCAGGTATTTGGATCGTTTGGCTACAGAAAGACTGCCAGAGTTGCAAGACACTTCCTTGATTCCCGCGCGACTACCATATACGAAGGGGCAAACGAGGTACTCGAGCTAAAGATAGCGTCACAAGTCCTTGGCGACGGCTACAGGGCATACTAGCCAGATGACAGCACGTCTTCCATCAACTCCAGCCCCTCCTGCACTTCTTCCTCTGTTATCACGAGAGGAGGTATCACCCGCATCGCCTTCTGTCCCGCGGGCAGTAACAACAGACCTTTCTTGAATGCCCGCGTTAATTTTTCGTCTCTAACTTGTTTTGTGTTAAATTCAATTCCTATCATAAGCCCGAGGCCCCTGACGCCAACTATGCTATTGCTCTTTTGCTTTAGGTCATCAAGCCCTTTTCTGAGCCTTACACCCATGGCAGATGCGTTGTCAAGTAGTTTGTCTTTCTTGATGACTTCAATAGATTTGGCGCCAACTGCCATGTCAATCCTGCTGCCTCCACCCCACGTGCTAGAGAGCGCGCCCTGCTCGCCGGGTTCTAGCCTGCTATCATAAGCGGTCATTCCCACCTGCAAGGCTTTGGCCGCGCTCATTATGTCTGGCCTGACGCCATAGTGCTCAAATGCCCACCACTTGCCTGTCCTTCCCATCCCAGACTGCACCTCATCCAAGATCAGTGGAACACCGTACTTGTCGGCGCAGTGCCTGAGGTTCTGTATAAACCGCCTGCTTGCGATGTTGTAACCACCTTCTCCCTGCACCACCTCGCTCAGGATGAATGCGACCTTGCTCTCATTGAGAAGTTTTTCAACCACATCTATCTCTGGGTCATCGTCAGAAGTACAGAACTTGATCCGCATTACTGGAAGCTCGGGATACCCTTTCTTTTGCACCGGCTTGCTGAAGGTGAAGCTGAGTGCCCCAAGCGTCCTGCCGTGGAAGGCGTTGACGCAGGAAATGCCAGGCAACATTGATGGCGTGTCTGTGGATATTTTCCTGTACGCTATCTTGATCGCATTCTCGACTGCTTCCGCACCGCTGTTTATGAAAAATGTCTTGAACCCTTCGGGAAGTATCGACACGGTTTGTGATGATAGCTCGGCATGCTCCTTACAGTAAAAGTCTTGGCCAGCAATCTTGTGGGCGCCGTTCTTTGATAATTCTGCCAGAACTCTCATTATCTCCGGATGCGAGTACCCCAGCGGGCAGGCGCCGATATTTGAGGTAAAATCAAGAAACGAGTTCCCGTCAACATCCTGCAGTGTGCACCCGCTCCCATCTGCAATCACAAGCGGATAGGTAAACGTGGAATCGTAGCAATTCTTTTTCACAATGTCGATTGTGCGTTTGGCGTTTGGACCCGGCGGCTCTGAGACAATCCTGCTTTTCATACCAACAGGTAGCCTGCGCCCGTATTAACCATAACTCGCGTGATACTGATAACCGAAAATGTATCCTACCGGCGATCGGGCTGTTGCTCAAGCCGCCTATAGAACTCTGTCATTACGAGAGAAGCGCCATTACCTAGTATAGTAGTCAGGGCTTTTTCTATCTTCTTCACAGGCGGGCAGTCCCTAGCAAGTGAAATGCCAAATTCACTTCTGAGGCAAGACAGGAGAGTCTTCTTTGAGGGCTCTCCTAGCAACGTCAGGCTTTGCTCGAATGCCCGCCTCTTGCGCATGCAATCGATAGCGTCTTGCCTCGACAACTGCGATACTAGCTGGGCTGCACGTATTTAGGAATAGAGCTAAAAGTTTTAACCCTTTGCTTACAAGTTATAGTCCCGGTTGATTTCTTGTCGCCAGTACAACGTTGATTTCTTGCGCAGTATTATCGTGAATTACCTTCAATTTTACGTTATCTCCTATATTTTTTGTAGCCAAGATGGCATAAAGGTCTCCGGATGTCTTGACCTCTTTGTCATCCGCGCCGATAATTATGTCTCCAATGATCAGCGCCTGTTCCCCGTTTACAACAGTACGTTCGACACCTTTTATGCCTGCCCTCCCGGCGGGGCTGCCGGGCTCAACAGTAATGACAAGAATGCCGTAAGGGTTCTCCAAGTTTAGTTGCTGGGCAATATCTGGTGTAATGCTCCTGCCCTGCTCAATGCCTAGCCACGGCTTGGACATTGAGATATATACAAATGAACCGCCTATTACCAGTGCTAGCAAGACAAACGAGACTGTTGTGCTGACAGGGCTGTGCACTGGCTCTTATTTTAAAGGATGGGGCAATAACCTTTTCGACTCATATGGTGCCGTATTTTGGTAGCGGAGTCTTGCATGCCCTGCATCCAAACATCGCCACTTTGGTGTCATGTTTTATTATGTTAGTATCGCCTATGACAAGTCGCCCTTCGCTCTCGGCAATCCGCATCTTCTCGATATCGCTTTCCTGAATTCCATAAATGATTGGAATTATGGTTACTAGTCTGCCGCACTTGTCGCAATAACCCTGAGAAACCTGCCGAGGGCTTTTGGCATGATAAGCGGAATGGAACCTTTCTGCCTCTTCTTTTGTCATCTTAAAGATATCGACTAGCCGGTAGTTTATCCTATAATACAGGAGGTCGCCCTCGTCATGCTCATTTCCCTTCAGGAATGAGGCGTGCAGCTCTTTTAGCAACCTGGCAACTTCCGCTTCTCTGTCCATATTTAGCGAGCCTCGGCGATCCTATAGAAGTTTTACTGCACGAGCCCTGATTCGACATCGCCTACCAGATCTTCATAGTGGTCTCTTGTCCTGCCAAGCTCTTTTAGCTTCGCTTCTTCAGACTGAGCGAGGTCTTTATTGACCTGCTCTGCCTTACTCTGAAGAATCATGTCAGCCATCATGAAAAGCCGGTGATTCTCTTTTGCGAGGTGCAGCGCCACGTGGTCTACGTAGTCCTTGATGTCTACGACAAGCGCATCGGGACTTCCGGATTTGAGGTAGCTCTTTGCAGACTCTTCCAGTTTTGAAGTCAGCTGCTTTGTCACCTCATGCTCAAACAACATCCTTGCTATTGGGCCGCCTTCTCTTGGCATACCGCTTTTCTCAAGTGCCGGGAAAAGCGAATCTTCTTCCTTGCCGTGGTGGCACACTATCGTAAAGTTCTTGGTAAAATCTATTATTTGGTCAAGAATCGGGGCAGGGATTGCCTTGCCGCTCTTCAGCAACGCGGAAGTGATGTCAAGTGCCTTTAACATCTTTTCAATTAGATGGTGATCCTTGCGCAGCGATTCTGTTGACATTGCAGAAAAACATCAGAACAAGATAATTTATTCCTTGTAGGCGATAAGCTTATTCAATTCCATGTACCTGTATCATGCATGCTGTTTCTTGTAATAGATACCGTAAAGCTGGAATTCATAGAGCCGGAGCTTGCAGTGGCGCAGATGAAGATGCTGCAGCAGACATTTGGAATATATCGAGACTTGAAGGAGCAGGGCAAGCTGAAGTTTGTGTACGCATTGGCAGACTCGCCGGGCGGTATTATGGTGCTTGACGTTGCATCAAATGATGAGCTTCAGCAGACTCTATTTCTGCTACCGTCCATGCCACTTGTCAACAGGACCGTCAGGCCGCTGACAGAGATGAAATCTGTTGAAGAGCTCATTAGCGAGCTCGAACCAATAGTAAGCTCTATGCCTGAAAAGAGCAAAGAAAAGGCCGGTTAAAACCATTGATCTAATTATGAGTATCCGGATATGCCCTTCAGGTTTGAGCAGCAGAAGTTTCTACTTGCCTAGCATAAGGGTTTATAGGTACCAGTTGCGTTAGAAAGAACTACCTCTAATGCAAGCGTCAATTGTATGCTCTGCATGCAGAAACGAGGTTGTGGTAACGGATCACGAATGCGGAGAGGTCATTTGCACTCGCTGCGGCATCGTAATTGACAGGGTAGAAAGTCCCGCAATCCAAGAATGGCGCGCATTCACAGTTGACGAATTTTATCGCAAGAGCAGAACGGGCAGCCCGACTTCACTCGCGCGCTATAACAAAGGTCTTCTTACCTCGATAGGGAACAGGGACTCTAAAGGAAACAGTTTTGGCGGCAGAATCGACAGAATAAGGATATGGGATTTCAGGATACAGGCTGCAAATGACAGAAGTCTCAAGCAGGCATTGCCCGAGCTTGACCGCATGCATGAAAACCTAGGTCTTCCCGACCCGATCGTCGAAAAGTCTGCCTACTTTTACAGAAAGGCAAGCAGGATGGGCCTGATAAAGGGCCGGACCGTGTCTTCCATCCTTGCCGCTTCTATCTACCTTGCGTGCAGAGAGCTTGAAACCCCAAGGACACTGAGCGAGATCGCGGCCGCATGCAGCGTTCCTAGGAAAAAAGTTTCCCGTGACTACAGGCTGCTTGTACAAATCTTTGACCCAAAAGTTCCTGCAGTAGATCACATAATGTGCATAACAAGGATTGCAAACAAGGCTGGCGTAAGCGAAAAGACAAAGAGGATGGCAATCAGAATCATGCGCGAGATTATTACTATGCAGATATCTGCCGGCAAGGGCCCAATGGGCATAGCTGCCACTGTCCTTTACATAGCATGCCTCAATTCCGGCGAAGCCAAGACACAAAAAGACCTTTCAATAATTGCAGGTGTTACTGAAGTGACGATCAGGAATCGCTACAGCGAGCTAAAGAAATACCTACAGCACTTCGCCAAGTCGTCTTCAATTGCGATGGCAATATTCATGGTAATACTCCAGTCTCCGATCTTTATCAATTCAGCAAGACACGCGACTACAGTATTTCTACACTAACTATCTCGGCATTTAGAAAAGAACTCCACAAGCGATAATAGCGATGTGCAGCTGGCAAACATGATAGCAATGATGCCCTCTGCATCGGTAATTGACCTGAGCATCGCAGGTCTAGTAGTAGCGTTTTCGTCTGGTATGACTTATGGGATCATACAATGGTTCAGGCGCATAAAAGAAAGAAGAGTATCTAAAGCTGAATCTTTCTAAAGGCCCTTGACTCCTTCTGCCATACTGGGCGGTCAAGCGGCCCTCTCTGTTGCTGGTTTGCTTAGCTGTGCAAGGAGTTTTGTCATGCTCCGGTAATGCGACAGGAATTCATGCCCTCTTTCTGTCGTCCGAAACCTCATGTCCGTAGATTCTTCTAGTAAGCCTAGCTCAACCAAATGCCACAAGTAGAATTTTAACATCTGATGACTCAGGTTGGCTTTGTACATTACCTTGGTTTTCTTGTTCCAGGAGCCGCACAAAGAAAGGATGTCTGCGATAATATCAATACTGCCCCGTGCGCCCCTCCTGAACATTCCAGTGTAACTATAGTCGTGATTGATGGACAAAAACTACTCCCCTATTTACGCAAGAGATAAACTGCATCTAATTTAAGGTCGATATACTACAGACACTAGAGTGAACCATTATCACTTTATTCTAGGGTAAGACTATAGAGTCAAAAATCATATGGGCTATGTGGCTGCCATTTTTTTTTACCTGAAATGTTCTTCTTTTCTACATAAGTAATAACTCTAAACCAAACCAAGTACACCAACGTTCCTACCAGAAAGAGACGCGAATAAGGTTCCATGACAAAGGAAGTGAGTTTGTTGTCAAAAGAGTCCCAGTATCCTACAAATGGCAGGTCATGATAGGGCCATTTCTTATGCTCGATTAAGAAAGCTCCCAGAACCTCTTTGTTGCACTGGAATGCAAGCTCGTTTGTGCCGTTGATACTTGAGCAAGAGTTGACCGTGGTGGTTGAAAGCCAGAAGGATATGGCAATTGCAACGCTTGCATAGGTGGCAAACCTTTTCCTTGTTAAAATGGACTCCGGATTCACTTGTTGCATTATCCTAGAGCTCGATATCACAATTTGTTTGTAGTAAATCATACTAAATGCTTCTAAATCTTGCATTTTACTTCTGAGCGAAGGATCAGAAACGAGACAATGCCAAGAATGGCTCCTGTTGAGCCAAAGGCGACTGACCAAGAAAGATAGCTGCCGCTGAGCGCCGAGATAAGGTAGCCAACAAAAAGCGGCCCGAGGATCAAACCCAAATCGCCTATCATCCTGTTAAAGCCAATTCCACGCGTGACATGCGAATGTACTCCTCGGACTGCCCTGCTGGTCTGGCTTTCTTTTCTTCTCCTTACCTTTTGTTCTATCTGCTCGGCAGCCCATGCAATGGATTGACCAAAGAACCCTGAAGCGATCCCAAGCAGGGTAATGATGACTAGCAGCTGGATCATTGTTGAAGCTAGCGGGATGATGGCTACAAGCACAGCCGAAAACAGGATTGCGGCGAACAGCGGCTTTTGCATACCATATGCTTGGGTGAGCCTACCAGAGAAGAACGAGGTGGCAAGGTTGGCAACAGATGCCATGGTGAGCATAATGCCTACATCAAATACCGACAGTGCAAGGTTTCCATATGCAAACAACGGCATGCCTGTAGTAAAGATCCCGGATCGAAGAAATGCAAAGCCAAAGGTGGCGATGCCTGCCGTGTTAAGATAGGTTGTGACCTTGGCTTGGCTGTTGCCTGCGGCTTCCTGATGATGACCTACAATGTTCCGGACGTCTAGCCTGCCGCGATAGATGAGGATTGATATCACAAACAGGGCTGCCAGCATAAAGCCTGCAAAGGCAAAATACGGCGCATTATATCCGAGAAACACTGCAATGGGCGCTCCGACAATTGGCCCGGTAATGGGACCAAGCATGAGTATCGACTGGTAGGTCCCGATGTTTGTTCCTCGCTTTGACGCTTCTGATGAGAGAAGTACAAACGCTATGGCTGCGCTGACATAGATGGACGAGCCGATGCCTTCCACTATCCTTGCAGACAAGAGTATCCAGTAGCTTGGTGCAAAGCCGGCAAGCGTTGAAGATCCTATCAGAACTCCGAGCCCAAGGACCATTGTCCTTTTGATGCCAAGCCTGTCAGCAAGAAAGCCGGCAGGCACGTCGAAAACAAGCCGGCCAATGGCAAAGCCGGCGATCACCGCGCCTACCAGAAACTCGTTTGCCCCAAGTCCCTGCTTGGCGTAGAGCGTTAGCGAGGGAGCGACCATGCTGGAGCCCATCATGACGATAAGTGACACTAGGGAAAGTGCCACTATGCTTGGCTGTATGCGCAGATGATCGTTTAGTTTGAACATTTTGCTACCAGCATGAAATCGTGAGAGGCCGCAGCACTATCATCATGCATCTTTCCTAATTTATCTGTGTATGTAATTGTACCAAAAGAGCTTCAAGTATTATTGAAAAGCAAGCAACAAATAGTATATGTTGAACTGCAGGTAGTACTGATCAATTGAACCTGTCATGGTACATCAAGACCAAGCGATTCCAGTACCTTTACAGGATGTACGAGCAGACCGGCGGCGACCCTTGCAGAATTTGCAAGCAGTATGCCACTGGCAGGGGAATTGGCTTTGACACCGAGCTAACGGATTTTGTGGTCGCTGATCTCCGGGATAAGGGGCTAGTCATGTTTGCAAAGCAGGATCAAGGCGATGTTCCAGACTTTGACCTGAAAATATCTATTACAGAAAAGGGCATCGAGGAAATCAGGACTGCCACTCAAAAGCCTCATTCTCCGACACAATACTTTCCCGCCCAGTCAATAAAGTTTGCAAGTAAAGAAACAAAAATGCCTCCAAACTATCCTTTCAATTCCAGAGAATCTGGTGTTATTGCCGACGGAGCTCTTATAGAAAGCATCCATGCCCATGTTGTAAAAAAGACAACAGCCAACATCGAACAGTTCAGCTTGGAGTCGAATGAAAAGAAAGAGCTCTTGGCGGAGATCCAGACTGTACAAGCTCAATTGGCTTCGCCAAATCCAAAAGCCAGAATTGTGGCTTACGCCCTTGCCTCCGCAAAATCAATACTGGAAAACGAGAAAGCGATGTCTGCCCCGGCGTTCATCATAATACACAATATTATCAGCGCTCTTCATTCATTATCCTAGAGAAACTTCGACTCGTACTCCTGTAGCATCGCTGTTTTCTTCATTTGGTGAGAAGTTTTGCGTACTGTTTGAAGATGAGCTATCAGTACTGTTACTGGTTGTGGTTCCATTGCCAGTATCATTTTGCTGTATCTGTGAAGCTGTGTTACTTTCGATCGATGGTATTTCATGGCTTGTAACATTCTCAAAGGGGGCAGGTGTTGTAGTAGAGCTTTCATCTTTGTGGTTGGTGTTCACCAAAATTCTGTCAGAAAAGACTAACGGCTCTGATGGAGGCGGAGGCTGCTTTTGTTCAGAATGTTGCTTTAGATTATTAAAGCGTTCTTGGCTATCATTGACATATTTTCCAGATACTGAGCTCCATGGAAAATCCTTGATAGCCATCAGCTCTTGTTTTGCATCCGACATAGCACTTGTATTCCCTTCTTGTGGTTGCAAAGTGGAATTCGCAATGGTATTGCTTGGTTCCTTATCAAACACATCTCTGGAAATGACTGTCGCCACACTAGAGGTTTCTGGCGCAGGAACAGTAACACCATGTTGATGGCCGGTGTCAGCCGGCGATGGCGCGGATGACTGTGCAAACAATGCGCCGTGCGATGCGAAATATGCCACTGCCAAAGCCACACCTACAAAAATGGCAATGATTGCAATGCCGACGCCCTGTCCGTTTAGCACTCCGCTTGAGCGATTGCCATTATTGTCGTCAGGCATGGCCATCAACACATAGGGTTACTTATGGTTAAAATCAGGTTTCTATTCAGGCACCATAACATTCTTAGCTTCTCTCAGCCAAGAGTGGCAATGCAGAGGGATAAGCCGCAATTCGTGATAAAATCAGGAATCAGTTGCCCATGAATTTTTAATGGAGCTGTCCGTATGGCAGCCTCGGCAGGCAATTCTTTAATACCATCCCATTTTGTTATCAATAACATGGCTGAAGCATACGTTCTTATCAACTGCGACTTGGGTACTGAAGACTCTATAATTAAGGAATTGAGATCCGTTTCAGGAGTATCGGAGGTCAAAGGTGTATTTGGAGTCTACGACGTTATTGCAAGGGTAAACGCAGATTCCGAAGGCGACATAAAAAAGGTAATCGCAAAAATTCGCTCTATGGACAGCATCAAGTCGAGCCTGACAATGATGGTAATAGAAGGCCAGGGCGGCTAGCCTTACAGTTCTGCATAGCCTACTTTCAGGTCAAGGAAAAGCCATAATTGCTTGTTCATATCCTTGGCATTCGCGGTACCTTGCACCGACTTTC
>Ga0070741_10007798_pt1 | contig 21918 bp, 19 predicted proteins | sample Coa_R1_4_FD_66440 | JGI IMG/M metagenome (GOLD analysis project Ga0070741, IMG submission 66440) | Surface soil microbial communities from Centralia Pennsylvania, which are recovering from an underground coalmine fire - Coalmine... | ecosystem: Environmental > Terrestrial > Soil > Unclassified ... | reverse complement strand
CGTGGTCTCCGTGAGGGTCAACGGCCGCTCGCGCAGCACGTCGCCGAGATTCGCATCGTCGGCCTCCATCAGCGCGTACGTGATCGCCACGCCGTCGAAGTTCGTCTGGCCGAAGCGCTCAATGTTGATCAGGTTGTCCTCGTGCATCCCGGCAACCTGGCGCCATCGCTTCAGCAGCTCGTCCTCGTCATAGTGCGCCTCAGTGATGCGGATGACGGCCGCGTTTCCAGTAGTGTCCGAGGTCGAGAAGAAACCGTTGCGGCCCTCCGAGCGCAGCAGCTTGCCGAGCGTGTAGGTCCCCTCGATCTTCCTTCCTTCGTATTCGGTCCAGAGTTGCATCAGTACGCTCCATATTCCAGGAATCACTCGCAGAGGCAGCGGGCTCGGCGGCCCGAGGGAGTTCCTCTTGAGAGGAGGCAGTTTTGCCTATTCCAGTTTGGACGTCCTTGCCCGCGCTTTGGCACGTTTTGCACCGCTCATCAAGAAAATCCCGAACCACGGCTGGCACATCCCGTCCTGGCAACCCGCGCGACCTGAGTGCGATAGGCGAACAGCGGCCGGAGACCCGGGCAATACGAATGTGAGAACCTGAGAGGGAGCAGCTCCGCCTGCCGGCTGCGTCGATCCGTGCCGCGGGCTCTCGCTACAGGAAAACCATGCCAGACGAAAAGTTCATCGGAACGCCGCGCAAGGCGACCACGCACGTCAACCAGGACGAGAACCTCATCTTTGAGAAGAGCTCGCCCGGCAAGAAAGGCTACCGCCTCGCCGAACTCGACGTGCCCGCCGTCGATGCCGCCGCCCTGCTCGGCGATGTCGCGCGCGAGGACCTCGGCGTCATGCCGGAGCTCAGCGAGATCGAGATCATCCGCCACTTCACCCGGCTCTCGACGTGGAACTACGCCATCGATCTCGGCATGTACCCGCTCGGCTCTTGCACGATGAAGTACAACGCCCGCATCAATGAGACGGTCGCGCGCCTCGAAGGTCTCGCCGAAGCGCATCCCTATCAGCCGGAGTCGCTGTCGCAGGGCGCGCTCGGCATCATGAAGATCCTGAGCGAGTGCCTCATCGAGATCACAGGCATGGACGCCATCACGCTCCAGCCGGCGGCCGGCGCGCACGGTGAGTTCACGGGCATCTTGCTGGCGAAGGCCTATCACACAGCGCAGGGCAACCCGCGCAAGAAGATCCTCATCCCCGACTCCGCGCACGGAACCAATCCCGCGACGGCAGCAGTCTGCGGCTACCAGGTCGCAAACCTGAAATCGAATGCAAAGGGCATGGTGGACCTCGCCGAACTCGAGAAGCTCGTCGACGATGACATCGCCGCGCTAATGCTTACGAATCCATCCACCATCGGCGTCTTCGAAAGCGAGATTCATAAGATTGCCGACATCCTGCACGCCAAGGGCGCGCTGCTCTACATGGACGGCGCGAACATGAACGCGCTCTGCGGCAAAACGCGCCCCGGCGACTTCGGTGCAGACGTGATGCACCTGAACCTGCACAAGACCTTCTCCACGCCACACGGAGGCGGTGGTCCGGGTTCCGGTCCAGTCGCGTGCAAGAAGATCCTCGAGCCATTCCTCCCCACTCCAGTCGTCGTCACAAAACCAGACGGCACGCTCGCGCTCGACTATAACCGCCCGCAGAGCGTCGGCCGCGTGCGCGCCTGGTATGGCAATTTCGGCATGTTCATTCGCGCCCTGGCGTACATTCTCGCTAACGGCCCGGATGGCGTCCGCCAGACCACCGAAGACGCGGTGCTCAATGCGAACTACCTGCGCGCGAAGCTCGAAGGCACGTTCGAGCTGCCCTACAAGTCGCCATCGCTGCACGAGGTGGTGTTCTCTGACAAGCTGCAGTCACGCAACGGAGTCAAAACCGGCGACATGGGCAAGCGCCTCATCGACTACGGCTTCCATGCCTACACCGTCAGCTTCCCGCTGGTCGTACAGGGCGCGATGATGATCGAGCCGACCGAATCTGAATCCAAAGAAGAGCTCGACCTGCTCATCGATGCACTGCAGCAGATCGCGCGTGAGGCGGAGGAGAATCCGGAGATCGTGCAAACGGCGCCGCACACCACACGCATGCGGCGTCTCGACGAGACGACCGCCGCGCGCAAGCCAGTCTTGCGCTGGAGGGCAGCCATAGCCTCCACTCCCGTAACCCCTGACAGCGCTGCGAAGGAATGGTAGCCGTGGCCGATGACCCAAAGGCCGCCGGAACGCCGTTCTACCGGCACGGCGATATCCTGCACACCCGCGGCGAGGAACTCGAACGCGAGATCTTCATGCGCGGCGAGGCCGCCGGCCGTCTCGCGGTCGCGCTCGATTCACTGACCGACGCGCTTGTCCTAGTCGGGCAACACGGCGTCTACTGCACGAGCAATCGCAATCCCACGGTGCCAAAGCTCGATCTCCAGGCCGTGCTCGCCGGGATCGGCGGAGCAAAAGAGCTCATCGCCGGCGCGATGGACGAATTGCGCAAGCAGAAGGAAGCCCGCTAGCCGGCTTCCTGCGCGCGTACACTGGACGCACTTGATTTTCGCTCCAGGAGCTCTCCCACAAATGCATCTTTCGCGCCTCTTCTGCGCCGCGCTTACCAGCGCCGCACTCGTCTCCCCATGTCTCGCGAGTGCGCAAACCCCCATCACTCTCGCCGTCGACCTCACCGATGCTCCGCGCAAGATCCTCCACTCCCGGGAGACGATGCCTGTGCAGCCCGGCCCGATGACGCTCGTTTACCCCGAGTGGATTCCCGGCGAGCACGGCCCCACCGGCCCGGTCGTCGACCAGGCCGGCTTCATCATCACCACGCCCACCGGCCAGCGCGTGAAGTGGGAGCGCGATCCAGTCAACATGTACGCGTACCACATCACCGTTCCCGAGGGCACAACGCAACTCGACATCAAGATGGATTTCCTCGCGACCGCAAGCGCCGAAGGCTTCTCCGCCGGAGCTTCGACCAGCGCCAACCTCGCGCTGCTGAGCTGGAACGAGCTGGTCGTGTATCCAGCGGACACGAAGGCTGCTGATGTAATGATCACGCCTTCGCTGAAAGTGCCTGAAGGCTGGAAGTTCGGCACAGCGCTCGAGCCCACCTCCGCCCCCGGCGTGCAAACCAGCTTCAAGACTGTCTCGCTGGAGCAACTCGTCGACTCTCCCGTGCTCGCCGGCCGTTACTTCCGCGAGGTTCCGCTCGCGCCCGAGGTCACGCCGAAACACTTCCTGGATATGGCCGGCGACGGCCCCGAGGACGTCGAGCTCTCGCAGGAGCACATCGACCAGTTCTCTCGGCTCGTGCGCGAGACAGGAGCGCTCTACAAATCCCGCCACTATCATGCCTATCACTTCCTCGTCACACTCAGCGATCAGGTCGCGCACTTCGGCCTCGAACACCATCAGTCCTCCGACGATCGCGTGAATGAGAAGACCTTCACCGACGACAACAGCTTCATCGAAGCCGGCCTTCTCCTTCCGCACGAGTTCACGCACTCCTGGAATGGCAAATATCGCCGGCCCGCCGGCCTCGCCACGCCCAACTACCAGGAGCCGATGAAGGGTAATCTGCTCTGGGTCTATGAAGGCCTCACCGAATACCTCGGCGACGTGCTCGCATCGCGCTGCGGCATCTGGGCTCCCGCCGTCTATCGTGACCGCCTCGCCACCGTCGCCGGCTATCTCAACGACCTTCGTCCCGGCCGCACCTGGCGCGACCTGCAGGACACCGCAACCGCCGCGCAGCTTCTCTACAACGCCGGCGGAGGCTACGACAACTGGCGCCGCAACGTCGATTACTACGACGAAGGCGAGTTGCTCTGGCTGGAAGTCGATCTCACCATCCGCGCCAAGACCCACGACAAGAAAAGCCTGAACGACTTCGCTGCAGCCTTCGAAGGTCTCGGCGGCAATACCCCGCCCAAGGTCGTGCCCTACACGTTCGACGACATCGTCAACGGACTGAACGCGATCGTGCCCAACGACTGGGCCACCTTCCTGCGAACGCGGCTCGATTCCAACGGCGTCCACGCGCCAGAGATGGACGGCATCGACGCGCTCTCCGGCTACAAGCTCATCTACACCGACAAGCCCGACTACTGGTCACAGCTTCAGGAGAGCCAGCACAACTACGTCGACACCCGCTACTCGCTCGGCATGTCCGTGGGCACGGACGGCAAGGTGAACGATGTGATCGTCGGTGGCCTTGCAGACAAAGCAGGCTTCGGCCCCGGCATGCAGATCATCGCCGTGAACGGCCGCGGCTTCGCTCCACTCGTGCTTCGCGCGGCGATTCAGAAGGCCAAAGGAAACGGCCCGGCGCTCGAGTTCATCGTGGAGAACACGAACTACTACAAGATCATCCGCATGGATTACCACGGCGGAGAGCGCTATCCGCAGCTGCAGCGCGTCGAGGGCACGCCCGCACGCCTGGATGACATCCTGCAACCCATGGTCAAGTAGAAAGCAAAAAAAGGGGACGCGTCATCGTCCACGTGGCGCGTCCTTCCCATTTAGATGCACGTCAAAAACACTGCGTCAGCTCGCGAGCGGCACCGGATGCTCTGGATCTGCCGTCGCCTCGGGTGGCAGTTTACCCGACTCCTTCAGCCGCTTCTCCACCACGGCAGCCTGGATCTCCGAATTGAGTTCAGCCCCGGCCAGCAACGCAAGCCCTGTAATGTAGAACCACATCAACAGAATCACCACCGCGCCCAGCGATCCATACGTCACCGTGTAGCTGTTGAAGAAGTGCAGATACGCGCGAAAGCCAAGCGATGCGAGCACCCACATGATGATTCCGAGCGCAGCGCCCGGTGTCAGCCATCGCCAGCACTTCGTCTTCAGGTCCGGCGCGTAATAGTAAATCGTGCTGAAGATCAGCATCAGCAGAGCGCAGGCGATCGCCCACGTGACGAGGTGAATCGCAATGACCCCGGCGATTCGCAGTGGCCGATGCCAGATAACGAGATACGCTCTGTGGGCCACAAAACCGCCGGCCATCAGCACCGTTAGATACAGTGTCGCGATCAATGCGAGCAGTATGGTCACCAGAATCGCTGCGCCGTGAGCCTTCCAGTAAGGCCTCGTCTCGCGCACTTTGTACACGAGATTAATCGTGTCCTGAATCGCAGAGAACCCCATCGACGCCGACCACAAGGAAACCACCAGGCCAAACGTGATCTTTCCTCCGGTCGAAGCTCGCGCGGTCTGATTGAATGTACTGATCACCAGCTCGTACGCCGACGGTGGAACCATCATCGCGATGTTGTGCAGCAGCCGGTCATAGATACTCGGCGCGCTTCGAGCCGCAAGCCCGAGCACCGCACTCGCGCAGATCAGCATCGGGAAGAGCGAAAACAGAAAATAGAAACCCAGCTCCGCCGCCCGCGATACCAGGTCGTCATTCACGAACGACTTCGCCGTACGCTTCAGCACCACGCCCACTGGCGTGCCCTCAAAGTCCCACAGGCTGCGGAACTCCGAGTGCGATACGTAGTCCCACACCCGCCGCGCAACGGGATCACTCGCCCGGTGATCCTTGTGTTCCGAAGCTTGAGGCGGCGGCGGTGTCGATGGTACGCTCTGCTGCATTGCGCAATCGAATCCTCTGCGTCTATCGTTGAAGCCGTTACAGCGGCGGCTTGTCTCTCTGATGCAGCTGGACATGAGCCGGTAACTTGCAGAATCGCCGCAACAGGCATCGTTCGCCTTGCTCACGCATCTGATTTAAGGGAGACCACATAACAGCATGAAACGCCGCAGGAGCAGGGCCCCCCGGAGCGCACGAGGAATCCCCTTCTGGATGCGCAAGTTGGGGCAGCTCTGGCGGCTCGTCCGCGAAAGCCACGCCGATCCGCTGGAAGGCGAACCGCGCCTGCCTCTGTCGGTTGCCGAACACGAGGCCGCCATCACGTTCATCGGCCACTCCTCCTTCCTTCTCCAGCTCGGCGGCCGCAACCTCCTCATCGACCCGGTCTTCGCCACACGCCTGATTCTTCTTCGCCGCAAGCGCGTGGCCGGCGTCCGCGTCAGCGACCTGCCGCGCATCGACGCCGTCCTGCTGACGCACGCGCACATGGACCACCTGGACCGCCCCTCGCTGCGAGCCGTAACCCGCGAGATGCGGCGGCGCAAAGTCCCGGCGCCGGTCGCCATCGTGCCCCACAACGTCGAGGATCTAGTCGCGGATCTTGGGTTCTCCGCAGTCCAGTCGCTGCGCTGGTGGCAATCGACCGAGCTCGGCGAGACCACGCCGCTGCGCGTCACCATGACACCCGCGAAACACTGGGGCGCGCGCCTGTTCAATGACACGCATCGCGGTTTCGGTGGCTACGTGCTGGACTCTCCCGGCGCGCCGCGCATCTACCACTCCGGCGACACCGCCTACTTCGCAGGATTCTCAGAGATCGGCCGCAAGCTGAAGCCCGAAATCGCGCTTCTGCCGATCGGAGCGTACTTCCCGGACACCTACCGCGCCGTGCACACCAGCCCCGAAGAGGCGCTGCAGGCCTTCCTCGATCTCGGCGCAGAAGCCATGGTCCCCATGCACTACAACACCTTCCGCCTCGGACGCGAGCCGATGGACGAGCCGCTTCCACGCCTCATGCGCTCCGCCGAAGCGGCCGACGTGGAAGATCGCGTTCACCCACTCGCCGAAGGTGAAAGTTGGCTGATCCCGGAGAGCTTCGCCGACACCGATGCAGAAGCTACCCTCTCGGAACGCAACGCAGCCGACTGACAACAGCCGGGAACCTGCCTTTGCCTTTCTGGTTTGTCATCCCCGAAGGGCATCTGCGTTTGCTTTTGCTGTTGCCTTTGCCTTTTTTTCTGTCATCACCGCAGCCGGGGTCCCCGGCCAGCTTGCTGGCTGGGGTGGGAAGGGGATCTGCTGTTGCTTTTAGTAACCACCAACCACTAACTACTAACCACTCCCATCCCCTCACCGCCGCGCCCGCGCACTCGACCGCATCGCATACGCAATCGCCTCCAAAAACCGCTCCGGATTTCCCTCCGGAACCGCGACATCCATCTTCGTCGCCATCTGCGCCGCAATCCGCCCGGCAATCTCCGCACGCGTCGCAAGGCTCAAATCCAGCGCCCGCGCAAAGAACGACTCGATCAGCAGCAGATCCTCGTCGTGCAGTTTGGCCACCGCGTCCGCCGGCAGGCTCCCCGCACTCTGCGCTGCCGCGGACGCGAACGGATCAAACGCCGCCGGCATCGAGCGCGCCGGCATGATGCTCGTTCCCCGCTCGATCAGCAGCGGCTGCTCGTCGCTGCGCTCGTGCACCACCAGCGTCCCCGCACCCAGGTCCCCCAGCCGCTGATTCCGCTTCGTGCACAGCATCGTGATCACGCCCGCCAGGTAGAACGCCGGCAGATAATCCACGATCCGCAGCAGGTTGCGAGACATCGCCTCAAACAGAGTGATCTGCCGCCCTGAGTCCTTGATCACGCGCAGCTTCATCACGTGTTTGCCCGGCGTCTGCCCGCGCCAGAACGCCTCAAACAGCGTGAAATACCCCCAGTACAGCAGGAAATTCAGCGCGATAAACACCGCCAGCGTCCACTTCCCGAGCATGCCAAGATGTCTTTCCAGCGAGTCGAAGATGAACGCCGAGAGAATAGTCAGCAGAAGAAAGGCGACGCCGATGAGCAGGTGATCGAGCAACACAGCCACAAATCGGCTGCCGATTCCCGCGATCGCGAACTCGAGCTCCACCTGCTCGGGCGTGTCAATGTTAAGCTGGTCGGCAAACCCGCGTTGCTCAAATGCAGCCATGATCTCCAACCTCTGGATCGACCTTCGCAAGGATAACTGGAACCGCCTCGACGCTCTGCTCCGCCAGGTCGAGAGCCACGGCCTGTGTTCGCTTTCCCAACCGGAGCTGCGCGACCTCGGCCTGCTCTACCGCCAGGCCGCTGCCGACCTCAGTGCCGTCCGTACCGATCGCTCCTCCCGCACGCTGGAACAATACCTGAACAAGCTCGTCGCGCGCGCTCACAATTTTGTGTACTCCGGCTCGCGCACGTCGTTCGCCGGCCTGTGGCGCTTCATGGTCCACGGCTACCCGCGGCTTTTACGCAGGCTCTCCGGCTACGTCTGGCTCGCGACCGCCATCACCATCGCCGCCGCTGCCCTCGGCGTCTTCATTACCCTCGTGCGGCCTGAGTTCGGCGCGATGTTCCTCGGCCCGGACAAGATGGAGGGCATTCGCCAGCACCACCTCTGGATGGACTCCATCCTCAGCATCAAACCGCAGGCCTCCTCGCAGATCATGACCAACAACATCACCGTCTGCTTCGTGGCGTTCGCGGCCGGCATCACGGCTGGACTCGGCACCATCCTTACGCTGTTCTTCAACGGCCTGATGCTCGGCACCATCGCCACCGTCTGCGCGCAGTATCACCTCTCGCTCAGCCTGTGGAGCTTCATCGCCGCCCACGGCGCCCTCGAGCTGCCCAGCATCATGCTCGCCGGAGCCGCCGGCCTGCGCCTCGCCGCCGGCATCCTCTTCCCCGGCATGCTGCGCCGCAAAGACGCCCTCGCGCTCGCCGGCCTCGAAGCCGTGCAGCTCGTCGCCGGCACCATCCCCCTGCTCACCATCGCGGGCACACTCGAGGCCTTTCTCTCGCCCACCCACGCACCCACCCCATTGAAGTTCGCCGTCGGCGCAATCCTCTTCGCTGGCCTTTGCCTCTGGCTGGGTGAGAGCGGACGCACTCCGGTCTCTCGCACCGACGGACGCCCTCCCGATACGTCCACTGCCGCTCCCACGTCCGTATCTAATTGAACCGGCAGGCACTTATAATTTGTGCCGGGACCTCCCTGCGAACCTTATCCCTTTGTTTTCAAGAATTTGCACAAAAACACACCTCAGGTCCACCCCTAAGTCCAGTCTTCTGAAGATTTTGCGCAAAAAGCGGGGGGAGGGGGGTACCCCGTCCACCTCACGAATTCTTCTATAGATGAGGCTGTGTCGTCTCCGTCGAGCCGGCGCCAGTTGGCGGCGCAGGCTGGTTGGGCGCAGGACTTATCTTCCCTGGCTTCTGCGCCGGCTGCGGCGTATTCACTGCCGGTGTAACCTGTCTCGCCTGCGCTCCGTTCGTCTTGCCACTTCCATTGGGCTGACTCGACGAGCCCGGCGGCGGCGCCGCTCCGCTGGCGACTCCATCGACCGATCCCGGCCCGCCATTCTTCGCGTTAGGCGGTCCTTTCGCCGGAGCAGGAGGCGGCAGCACATGGAACGTCAACTGCGCCCCGGCCGGGAGACCCGCATCCGTCCCCACCGCAGGCGCACTGTCCGGAAGGTCCTTATGCCCGGGTTTACCGCGATACGTTAGCGTGTCGGAGAAGACCCCAACCGAGCCCACCCGCTCCGCCTGCAGCGAAAACTCGCCCGCCGCATAGATCCGCCCCGCCGGTAGTGTCTCGATCACCGTAAGCTCGACCGGGGTTCCCGCCGGCAGCGTCCCCTTCGGGCTAAGCGTTACCGGCTTCGACAGCGTCGCCTGCACCGTCTCCCCATTTTTCAGCCTGCCCGAGTCGATGCTGCGCGACAGCTTGACGTCGATCGCCGAGTGCGGCGGAATCGATTCGCCATGTCCGCCACCGAGACGAATCGGGCTCGCCTCAGCGGCAGAGTCCGTTGCGGGAACAGCAGGTGCCGGCTTGATCGGGCTTGCCTGCGCCGCGGAATCCGTCGCCGGCTCGTTCTGCGTCTTCTGCCCCACAGCCGCGCCCAGAGACAGCACAGCAGCAAGCGGAACAACAGAAAATACGATGGGGAGCCGGAATGTCACCGTTCGCATCACGCACAGCTCTCCTTGGCCCGGGCTGCCGCGCCACAGTCTTGAGACGGGCAACAGGCCGGCCATGTTGCATCTACAGCAGGACTTAACCCCAACACGACACATCGCGGGTTGCTCCACTGCGCCACCAAAACCTATCCTGAACAGGAATGCCTCACAGTTCCGGGATCGCTTTTACCGCCGCCGCAGCATCCGCCATCGCGGTCGGCGGAACGCTCGCCTACGCTGCGCTTCACCCGGAGTCGCAGCTCTTCGGCCGCACCGTCATCGCCGGCCGTGATCCCGCCGAGATCGCCCTCACCTACGATGACGGCCCCAACGACGCCGCTACCCTCGAGCTCCTCGACGTACTCGCGCTCCACAACGTCCGCGCCAGCTTCTTCATGATCGGCCGCTTCGTCCAGCAACGCCCGGAGATCGCCCGCGCCGTGCACGCCGCCGGTCACCTCGTCGGCAATCACACCATGACTCATCCGTGGCTTTCCTGGGAGTCCGAGCGCGCCGTCCGTGAACAGCTGCGCGGCTGCAACCAGGCGCTCGAGGATGCGCTCGGCGCTCCCGTCCGCTATCTCCGCCCACCGCACGGCGCCCGCCGCCCCGCCGTGATGCGCATTGCGCGCGAGCTCGACCTCACGATTGTGCAGTGGAACGTGACAGGAAAAGACTGGGCGCCCATCGGGGCCGAAGGCGTCCTGCACAAGCTAGAACGCGGCCTCAACACGACACGACAACGCGGCACCGGCGCGAACATCCTGCTCCACGACGGCTACGATCGGCACATGGGCGCCGACCGCTCCGCCACCGTCCAGGCCACCGACCAGTTCCTCATGCAACGTTCAGCAGACGGCAGCCGCTTCGTTACTGTGGACGCCTGGGGATGACACTCAAGCTTTGAGGGAAGTGGTGCGCCCGAGACGATTCGAACGTCTGACCTACAGCTTCGGAGGCTGTTGCTCTATCCAGCTGAGCTACGGGCGCTTCAGGAATGACGCGGCGAAAAGCCGCAACCCACTCATCTAGGGTAGCATGGTGGGCCATGAAGACCTCCCATCGTTCCGCACTCGCAGCAATCCCGCTCGCGGCACTGCTGGCCGCAGGCGCAAGCATTTTCCTCCACACCACGACCGTTTCCGCGCAAGGTGAGCCCGGCTCCAAACCCGAGGCGAACGCACCCGCTCGCGCCGCGCAGGACCAGAAACCCTTGCCCAGTCCTCCCGCGCAAGCCGAGGTCACGCTCGACGGCAAGGTCATCACGATTCACTACAACTCGCCTCGCATGCGCGGCCGCAAGATCATGGGCGAGCTCGTGCCCTATGGCAAAGTCTGGCGCACCGGCGCGAATCCCGCGACCAGCCTCGTCACCGAAGGCAACATCAAGATCGGTGACCTCGAAGTGCCCGCCGGCAAGTACACGCTCTACACCCTCCCCGCCGAATCCGGCTGGCAGCTCATCATCAACAAGCAGACCGGCCAGTGGGGCACCGAGTACCACGAGGACCAGGACCTGGGCCGCGTCCCCATGCGCTCCCGCACACTGCCCTCGCCGCAGGAGGACATGAGCATCAGCTTCGAGCACACCACCAAGAACTCCACCGAGCTGCACGTCCGTTGGGAAACCACCGACGAGTGGGTCAGGATCGAGGCCGCGCACTAGGCTGATCCCGAAGCTTTACACATTGCCACGAATGCAGCAGCCGCTGTGGCGGCGTTGACGTCTTCTTTCGCGGCTTTCCGTGAAATCTTTTTTGTCGTCTGACACCACCGCGCCAGACGTGCCGATAGTTCTGTCCGCTAGAATGCCCCATACAACATGATTCTTTACGCGATTGTTCTTGGCCTGATCGTTCTGGCGTTGCTCGGCGTGTCGGTCGCCCGGCTTGGCAAGGTAAAGACCAAGGCAGACTACCTCGTCGCCGGCCGGTCCCTTCCGGCTTTCGTGCTCGTCTTCACGCTGCTCTCCAGTTGGATTGGCTCGGGCTCGCTGCTCGCAGGAGCTGAGAACGCCTACAAGCACGGCTTCGCGGCTTTGTGGCAGTCCGCCGGCGGATGGGCCGGCCTCGCACTCATCTACTTCATTGCTCCCCGGGCCCGCAAATTTGCGCAGTTCACCATTCCTGATCTTCTCGAAGCGCGTTACAACCAGACCGCGCGCGTGCTCGGTGTGCTCGCCGTTCTCTTCGCCTATACAGCGATCACCAGTTATCAGTTCATCGGCGGCGGCGACATCCTCCACCTCATCTTTCCCTCCATCTCTGCCACTGAAGGCCAGTGCATTCTCGCCGCGTTCGTGACGCTGTTCACCATGATTGCGGGCATGGGTTCTGTCGCGTATATGGACCTCGTCATCGGCCTCTTCGCAACGATTACGCTGATCGCCGCGCTGCCCGTGTTCGTACATCTGGCTGGCGGCTGGAATGCAGTTCACGCGGTCCTGCCTGCGACGCACTTCCAATTCTTCGGCGACATCCGCCCGTTCAACCATTACGTTCGGACGATGCCCGACGGCTCCCAGCAGGTCGTTCAATCGGCACTCGAAATCTTTCTTCCCACCTGCCTGCTCATGCTCGGCAATCAGTCCATGTACCAGAAGTTCTTCTCGGCCAGATCCGAGAAGGACGCAAGGCGAGCCACCCTGGGGTGGATCGTCGGCACCGTCATCCTGGAAACCGTCATCGTGGCGCTTGCCGTTGTCGGGTCGGCACTCTACCGCACAGGAGAGGTTAGCCAACGGCCGCGTGAAATTCTCGCTTACACCGCCATCCATGCCTTCGGCGGCTCGAAGCTGCTCATGCTTCTGGGTGCGCTGCTGGTCGGCGCGATCTTCGCCAAAGTCGTCTCCACAGCCAACAACTATCTCTTCTCGCCCTCAACCAATCTCATCAACGACGTCTACGTCCGCTATGTCCGCCCCTCCGCCTCGAACGCTGAGGTACTCATCGTCTGCCGTCTCGTTGTCATCGGCCTTGGTGCCTGGGCGCTGTGGCAATCACTCGGCACCACCTCTGTCCTTCAGCAGTCGCTCTACGCCTACACCATCTACTCAGCTGCGCTTACTCCGGTAATTCTGGCCGCATTCTTCTGGCGCAGAGCGACCGGCTCCGCCGCCGTGGCCAGCATCGCTGCCGGCACAGTTGTCACAGTCCTCTGGGATAAGCCGTTCGTCAACCAGCACCTGCCTGCGTGGCTCGCCGCTCGTGACGCGATTCTTCCCGCGCTGGTTGTCTCGCTGATCTGCCTCGGATTCGTCAGCCTGTTGACGACGCGCCCCTCCGAAGCACAGCTCCGGCCGTTTACCGAGCAAAAAATTTGAGCGTTCCTCTTCCCGGCAACCTGCATCCAACGGGCAGGCAAGCTGCCGCCCTAAGGAGAACCTTCCCCATGCCCGACAAGAATCCTATGCCCGCAACCGACAGCGCCCGAGACCTTCGCAATCTGGTGCACGACGATGCCACCGCCGAATTCGAGGACGATCCGAAGTTCGCCGACAGCAATCCATCCGCGAACGCCTCCAGCGAGAACCTCGCCATGCGCGATACCGACGACGAGGAGGAGTCCGACGACGAGCTCGAAGACGAGGACGATGAGGAGTACGAAGACGACGAAGAAGATGATGATGATGAGGACGTCGAGGACGCTGACGAAGAGGACGAAGTCGACGATGAGGAAGACGAAGACGATCTCGACGACGAAGATGATGATGATGACGAGGACTACGAAGACGATGAGGACGAGGTCAGCGCCTCTCGCTTCGTCCTCAAACGCGCTGCATAATTCTCACGCTGCAGCAAATCGCTCTGCAGGAAAATTCCCACTGAACCTGGCAATCCGGAGGCTCGGTTGAGCAGCACGTCAAGCAATGGTGCACCATCGCTTTGGAAGGGTCTTGTAGCGGGCCTGGTCGCAGGAGTGGCGGCCACTGCAGCAAAGACACTCGCGGAAAAGTTCTACCCTCCGCGCATCCACGGTGAACCCGAGCCCCCGGAGCTGCTCACCGAGCGCATCGCCGGCGACGACCTCGACATGACGACGAAGCTCGTCGCCAGCGAAGGCATCCACTGGGGCTTCGGCGCTGCCGCTGGCGCGTTCTACGGCGCACTCGCCGAGTTCTATCCCGCGGCCACCTCCAAGGAAGGCGCTAACTTCGGCCTGGTCCTGATGGCGCTCACGCATGAAGGCGTGCTTCCGGCCATGGCGCTCAGCGCACCCGCCGAGCAGCAGAGCGAGCGCGAACACTCCAGCGAAGCCCTCACCCATCTCATCTACGGTGTCGTCGCCGAGCGCGTCCGCAGCATGGTCCGCGACATCCTCGCCTAACTTCAGCCGCAGCCGCGCATGCTACCTGGCCGGCTCCGCATGCCCGCTGAGGCTCTCGAACACCACTCGATTCTGCTGGTCCAGCACCACAACGCCCGTTAGAGGACTCGAGCTCCCGCGCGACTGCCACGGCAGCACACCCATGAAGCGCGGGTCCCGGAACGTCACAACCGTTCCGCGCACCGGCGGAGCCTCATCCGCGTCTGCCATCGCCTGCTCCACCGCCGCGCGCGAGCTGTCCGCCGACAAGATCGGCATCGGCGACCAGTCCAGATAGACCCGGCCCAGCTTGCTTCTCTCCGCCGCAATCAACGCCACGGTGGCATCCGGCTTGTCATACGTCCCCTCCGTAGCGGCGATCTCCTGCTCGCGCGTATCCGCCCGCTCCAACTGATACACCGGCCCGAAGTCGGTCACCGTGTACCACCGGAACACGCTCAACGGATCGGGGTTCGCCAACACCCGCTGCGCGGCGAGATACGTCGGCAGCTTCGCCGCGCTCTGATCTATAGCCTGACCTGTAGTCTGATCTGTAGTTTGACCCGAGCTCTCCGGTGGCGCCGGCGCCTGCAGGCTCTGCCCCATCGCGAGCTGCGTCGCGCGATCATGCTCAATCCACCGCACCCCCCACACTGCGAGGATCAGAAACAGCGCCGCGATTGGCCACCCCGTGCCCGTAAACGGCTGCCGGCGCGCGCTCACCTCGGAGCTCACCATTCGGAAGATGGGCGGAACGATCAGCCCCATCAGCAGCACCGCAAAGATCAGCGGATCGAAGATGAAGACGATCGAAGCGGCATACCAGTGCGAATTGAAGGGATAAAACGGCCTCAACCCGTAGTTGTTGGTGTAGTCCAGCAGCAGATGGCTCAACAGCGCAATGATTGCGAAGCCATAGAGCGCACCCCAGCGCACCGGCGCCGCCGTCAGCGGCCGCTCAATTGGGACATGATCCGCGTCCACCGCCGGCTTCGGCCGTTTCGCATATCGCCCGGCCCTCCAGCGATGAATGGCGTAGCAGACCAGCACAACGAAAGCGGCCTCGAACGGCACGCCAAGAAAGGTATGCGTGATCCCGCGATGATGCTGCAGAGCTTCGACGGGACCGCGAAATCCCCACAGCGAGTCGATGTCCGGGAGCTCCGCCGCGGCCGCCATCGCAAACGTCGCGTACGCCGCACGCCGGTTGAACCCGGCCCGTGCGAGACACGCGCCGGTCAAGACGTGCGTTACAGGCTCCATGCGCCCAGTTTACTGAGAGACAGCGAGAGGATGCTTCAGCGCCGGCGTCGGGCGAGTCTCAACCGCGGGAGGCGTCGCTGCGCCAAGCCGCTCCTGCTTGTGGCTCGCCGAACTGAGAACCTTCAGCTCAGCCGCCGCAAGCATCTGCGGCTTGAACCCGGCAACGGCTACATATCCCGGTTCATCGCCCAGCGCTTCGGAGATTCGGTTCCACGTGAAGAACGGCGACGTGGTCGGCAGCAGAATCATCTTCCGCTCCGGCTCAGGCAGGAGGAAGTACACTCCCCACACACACGCCGCAAGCAATGTGCCCACCGTGCCGACGATGTAGATCGGTGAATAGAGCGAGTGGGCTCCGCTGGTAGCAAACCACGCCGCCTGAACCAGGAACGCTGTGGTCATGACACCCAGGCCAAGAGCAACGCCGAAGATTCGGCTGCGGAACGTGAGGCCAAGGGGGCGAATCGCAAAACATACGAAGAGCAGCAGACAAAGGGTCAGCACACATACACCCTGCTGAAGTTGCGGCGCGATCGCAGCCGCAATGCCCGCAATCGTTGTATTCGTATTATGGGGTCCGGCGGCGAATGCCAACGAGACGGCGACCGAGACGACCGCAACCCACCGGAAGATGATTCGTCCGAGGCGTTGCAATCCCTGCATCGGCCTCATGGCTTCGTTATAGACGTGATAAATGACGCCAATAGTAAGGAGAGCCTCGGCGAAGGCAGAGATCCACGATGTGCAGAAGAGGATATCGTACGCCATCGGGAGGCTTAGGCCTGTAGCCTTCCGGAAGAAAAGAATCGGAATCAGAATGGCTGCCGAGATTGCTTGCACCGCAAGAAATCCGGTGAGCGGTGCAAACTTCCGCCAGTGACGCCCGTAAAAGAAAAGACCAAGGACAGCGAAAGAGACGACGCACTCGACGATGTTCAGATCCCGCAGCCATAGGACGTTGTTCATAAAATGGAACTCCCTCGCGAGGGATATGCTACCCCGCGAGGGCTAATCCAACAAGCACTTCCGTGTACGTCTTAAGAGTGATTACTGCAGACCGCAGTAATCGCCGCTGCCCGGCATGCAGAGGGGAACGGGCTGGCCAGTGAAGCTGCTCGTAACGGTCTTCGCCGGAGCAGTCGTCTTCGCGGACGTCATCGAGGGGGCCATAAGGCCAGCAACAGCAAGGGTCATAACGGCAGCGCGAATCATCGTGGTCTTCATCGGGTCTCCTGGGTGCATCTAAGGCTGGTGAGAGAGTTTCTGGCATCGCCAGACGTCTACAACCTTAGCGTTAGGGTTGCTCTAAGTCCATTGGATTGAGGTTGATACACAGGTATTACTTAGTTATCGTTACTAAGGTAATTGAGCACCAAAGTCTCTATTTTGGCGCCGCCCTGTCGTGCGCGAGAACCGCCCGCCGGTTATTCTCGACCAGATGAGTGGCGGCCCCTACAGTCGGTCAGACCGGGAATTGATGGCGCGCGTGCGCCGTTCGGCAAATGGCCGGGCCGGCTATAAGCAGCTCGTTCGCGAGCTCGGCCTCGGCGGCGGCCGCGAGCGGCGCCTCCTTGTGGAACAGTTGACCCGGATGGTTGCAAGGGGAGACCTCGTCCGGCTGGACGGTGAATCCTGGGCGGTTCCGGAGGCCGTCCGGCCAGCAAAGGCCGCAACGGCAGCCGATAAACGGACTGATGCAGGCGAGCCGCGCTCCGGCCGCGAGCGGCTCGCGAGCGGCAGGCTCGACCTTCATCGGGACGGCTTCGGCTTTGTCCGGCCTGAGCAGGGCGAGGACATCTTCATCCCGCCCAACGAGATCAGCGGAGCCATGCAGGGAGACCTGGTACTGGTGGACGAGGCGCCGCCCGGACGCGACGGTCGCCGTTCGGGTCGCATCATGCGCGTGCTGACTCGCCGGAATCCGACCGTCGTCGGAATCTTCCACTATGCGCGAGGTCAGGGACGCAGGCGCAGCACGCGCGATAGGGGCGACTATCGGGATTTGGGCCTGAACGAACCGCGCGGGAACTTCGTGCGTCCGTTCGACGAGCGGGTCGCGGGATGGATCGAGATCCCGGAAGGCGCCGAGGAGGTCGCGGCCGCTTCTGAGTCGGAGCATCGCATGCTCGGCGAAGAGGCACGTGCGCAGCGAGCGCAGTGGGAACCTAAAGATTCTCGCTGGCCGCTCGAAGGTCTGGCCGTCGATGTGGAGCTGACACAGTTCCCGGCTGCGGGACGCCCGGCGCGAGGGCGCATCCTCGAGGTGCTCGGTCCGCCGGACGCGTTCGGGGTCGACGTGGAGATCGTCATCCGCAAGCACCATCTTCCGCACAGCTTTCCAACGAAGGTGATTGCGGAGGCGCACGAGCGCGCGCAGGAGACGGTTGCAAGGCTCGAGGAAGACGAGCTCGCGCGCCGCGAGGACTTTCGCGGGTTGCCAATTGTCACGATCGATGGCGAGACAGCGCGGGACTTCGATGACGCTGTGCTGGTGCGCCCGCTGGAGAACGGCAACACGGAGCTGCAGGTGCATATCGCCGACGTGAGCTGGTACGTGCAGCCGCAGAGTGCGATCGACACCGAGGCGCGCGTGCGCGGAACGAGCGTCTACTTCCCCGATCGCGCCGTGCCGATGCTGCCGCATGCGCTCTCGAGTGGAATGTGCTCGCTGCTGCCGAATGAAGATCGGCTGGTCCAGAGTTGCGTCATGGAGATCGACCTGCGCGGAGAGATCGTTGCGTATCGTGTGTGCGAAGGCATCATTCGCAGTGTGCGGCGATGCACGTATACCAGCGTGCAGCACTGCCTGAATGCCTCACCACAAAGATCAGAGAACAGAGATGAGAGATCGAGCGTTACGCCTGAGCCGACCGCGGAGGACTTCGCCGAGCGCGAGCGCGTTGCGGCCGAACAGCCGGAGATGCCCGCGGCATTCGACGCGATGCTGGAACTCGCTCTGCGGCTGAATGCCAAGCGGCAGCGCAGAGGATCGATCGACTTCGACCTGCCTGAGCCTGTGGTCGAGTTCGATCCAGACGGCAACATGAAGGCGATTGTGCGGTCGGAGCGCGGATGGTCGCACAGGCTGATTGAAGAGTTCATGCTCAGCGCCAACGAATGCGTCGCGACGTGGCTGCGCGATCAGGGCATTCCATCCATCTATCGCATCCACGAGATGCCTGACCCCAAGCGGATTGTGGAGTTCGAGGAGACGGCGGCGAGCTTTGGGCAGACGCTGGGGATCGGTGCGCTACCGGTGAAGCGCATAACGATGAAGGCCGACCGGAGAGCTTCCCTGCGATCGTCGGCACGCGGGCGAGGATCCCGCGATGTGCGGAAGCATGAGATTCCGGAGAGAATTCCGGTGACGCCGCAGATGTATCAGCGGCTGGTGCGGCGGATCAGCGGCCATCCGGAGGAACGGATCCTCGCGTACCTGATGCTGCGGTCGTTGAAGCAGGCGCGATACGCGGAGCAGAACGAGGGGCACTTCGCGCTGGCGAGTCCTTGCTACACGCACTTCACGTCGCCGATTCGCCGCTATCCGGACCTGATCGTGCACCGCCTGCTGCGGGCGATGCTGCGCGACGGCGGTGATCCGCGCGGCGCAGCGATCAGGAGTGATGATCCTCAACCCTGGAAAGAACAAGGGATCAGGGACCAGGGAGCAGGGATCAAGAATGCGAGTGATGGGCCGATTGCGGCGCAGGAGCTGAGTGATATTGCGGTGGAGAGCTCGCAGGCGGAGCGGAGGGCGGCGGACGCGGAGCGCGAGCTGATGGAGTGGAAGAAGATGAGGTTTATGGCCGACAAGGTTGGCGATGATTTCAAGGCGATCATTTTGTCGGTGACCAAGTACGGATTTTTTGTGGAGCTCGACGAGCTGTTCATTGAGGGGCTGGTGCCGATCGGGTCGCTGGTGGGGGACCACTACAGCTTCCGGGATACGGACCGGACGATCTGCGGGGCGCGCACGGGATACTGCTTCCGGGTGGGCGAGCGCGTGGAGGTGATCCTGGATCGCGTGGACCGCCAGCAGATGCGGCTGCAGTTTGCTTTGCTCCCTGGAACTGAACCGGTAGCGACCAGTGGTGTCAGGAAGCCTCGATTGAAGCGGAAGGGCGGCAGGTAGGGTACCCCCCTCCCCCTGTTTTTGCGCAAAATCTTCAAAAGATTGCACTTAGGCTTGGACCTACGTGTGTAAAATCTTGATTCTATTCAGCTAGAGACGAGACAGGGGGTGCGCTCGAACTTTGGGCCTGGGGCATGAGGTTGCGCGCGAGCTTACCGGGCCTGTTTTCATGGGTTTGAGCGGCGAATAGAGCTCAAGGCTTCGAAAAACCGGATGACAGCGTCGAGGTCGCGGGCGGGGAGGGTGGAGAGGCTGCGGCGGGTTTCGGCTTCGATGGCCTCATAGGTCTCGCGGAGCTTGAGCAGACGGCTGGGGATGAGGCGGATGAGGAGGCTGCGGCGGTCGGCGGGGTTGGGCTCGCGGCGGATGTAGCCTCCCTTTTCGAGGCGGTCGAGCGCGACGGTGACACCGCCGGAGGAGAGGCCGGTGCCGGCGGCGAGGCGGGTGGGGGTCGAGGGGCCGTAGAGCTGCAGCATGTGAATCATCTGCGTGTCCGTGAGGCTGAGACCAACCTTCTCGGCCGCCTGGGAGTTGAAGAAGGTGGCGGCGGCGATGAACTTGCGGATCTCGTAAAGGATGCGGTCCTCGACGGTCTCCTTCGGAACCGAAAGAAGGTCCGCGTGCGCGTTCAGATGGACGGCAGACTTCCGGCGAGATTTCTTCGCGGCCATTGATTTCGATTTTTGTGACGAACGGCTGGACATGGCTGGATAGTTCTGGTTTAGTATACATATATCTTAGTTACTAAGATATATGGAGAATGAGATATGACCACGATGACGAAGGCTTACAAGGGAATGGGCATGGAAGGCGGCATAGCGCGCTGGTACGACAAGACGACGCGCAAGGACATGCCGGCGGTGCGCGAGCTGGCGGCGAAGATTGCCGGCATGGCGCCGGCCGGAGGAAGTGTGCTGGAGGTTGCGCCGGGGCCCGGCTTTCTGTCGATCGAGCTGGCCAAGCGCGGGCTTGATGTGCAGGCGGTCGATATCAGCAAGACGTTCCTCGAGATTGCGCGGAAGAATGCGGCGGCGGAGGGCGCGGGCGTGGTGTTTATGCACGGGAATGCGGTGGAGCTTCCGGTGAGGAAGGAGAGCGTGGATTTTGTGGTGTGCAGGGCAGCGTTCAAGAATTTCACGGAGCCGGTGAAGGCGATGCGCGAGATGCTGCGCGTGCTGAAGCCGGGAGGGACGGCGCTGCTGATCGACATGCGCAGGGATGTGTCCGTTGCGGAGCTGCGGAAGTATGTCGATGGGCTGGGTGTGAGCTGGTTGAACCGCAAGTTCATGATGCTGACGTTTCGCGGGATGCTGATCAAGCGCGCGTATCCGCTGGAGCAGATTCGGCAGATGGCTGCGGAGGCTGGGTGGAAGGATGTGCGGATGGAGACGACGCCGGTGGGGTTTGCGGCGTGGGTGAAGAAGTAAGAGTTCCCCACTTGTCCGTTGTGGAGAAGTGGGGGACAGCTTTACTGCCGAGAAGCCGACTTCACAGGACTGATCCGTTCAGCCAGCTCAGCCTTATCTCCGCTGTTTGTCTAAGAGCAATAAGTAACGGTTAGCGATCGATCAGCTTCTGATGCGTTGCGGGGTACCGCTCGCCTTCAATCCTGATTGCGGATGAGGCTTCTTCGAGCGCTCGCATATCGTCTGTGTTGAGCTCGATCGTTGCGCCGCCAAGATTTTCTTCCAGTCGCGAGAGCTTGGTTGTCCCGGGAATCGGCACGATCCAGGGCTTCTTTGCGAGCAGCCATGCAAGAGCAATCTGCGCAGGCGTGGCTTTCTTCTGCTGTGCAAACTTTGTCACGACCTCGACCAGGGCTTGATTGGCTTTGCGGTTGTCTTCGCTGAAGCGCGGCACGATAGCACGGAAGTCAGTGCTGTCGAATTTGGTGGACGCATCAATCTTCCCGGTAAGGAAGCCTTTGCCGAGCGGGCTGAACGGAACGAAACCGATGCCGAGCTCTTCGAGGGTGGGCATGACGGATTCTTCAGGTTCCCGCCAAAAGAGGGAGTACTCACTTTGCAGCGCCGTAACAGGCTGGATGGCGTGAGCGCGACGAATTGTTTTTGCACCGGCTTCGGAGAGGCCGAAGTGCTTTACCTTGCCTGCCTCAATCAGGCTCTTGACTGCACCGGCGGTCTCTTCGATGGGAGTGTTGGGGTCGACGCGATGCTGGTAGAGGAGGTCGATTGTGTCGGTTTTGAGGCGTTTCAGCGAAGCCTCGACGACCTGCCGGATGTGATCGGGGCGGCTGTTCAGGACTGTCCATTTGCCACCGTTGTCGGGATCAGCTTCGAAGCCGAATTTGGTTGCGATGACGACATCTTTGCGGAAGGGTGCGAGAGCTTCGCCGACGACCTCTTCATTCACATAGGGGCCGTAGACTTCGGCAGTATCGAAAAAGGT
>Ga0070741_10007797_pt1 | contig 21924 bp, 13 predicted proteins | sample Coa_R1_4_FD_66440 | JGI IMG/M metagenome (GOLD analysis project Ga0070741, IMG submission 66440) | Surface soil microbial communities from Centralia Pennsylvania, which are recovering from an underground coalmine fire - Coalmine... | ecosystem: Environmental > Terrestrial > Soil > Unclassified ... | reverse complement strand
GGCATCGTCCAGTGCGGCAGCGGGTGTCCGGGCGCGGGCGCGCTCTTCGCCAATACGTACACACGAGTAGTCTACGACTTTAACAATCTTTTTGATTTCGCCAAGGACGATCCGCTTTCAGAAAGCAACATCGGCTTCGACCCCAAAACAGGCAAACAGACTGGACCAAACTTCCGCCCCGTGTTCCTGAATTTTGGCGCCTTCATTCAGGACGATTGGAAAGCAAAAAGCAATTTGACCTTGAGCATGGGCCTTCGCTGGGAGGTCTATTACAATCCATGGGACAAAGACAATCTTTTCGTCAGTGCCACATTTCCTACGGGTAGTAATTACTTGCAACGCATTGCTGGCCTAACACCTGTCGTTAAGCAACCTCATAACGGCAGTGATTGGAATAACTTCGCGCCACGATTGGGAATTGCATGGGACCCGAAAGGTGATGGCAAGAGTTCCATTCGTGCCGGCGCTGGTATGTTTTACGATCGCCCGAGCGGACAATTCTATAACGATGCAGGAACGTCTCTCCCAGTCATAGGAAGTGCTGTCGCGAGCAAACTGAACGGTATCCCACCGGTCTACGGGCTGAGCACAAGCACCAAATCGCCCTGGCTGTTTCCCGCGCCGGCGATTCCAACCGGATTGGATGCGCGAAATGGTCTGATCGGCATCCCGTCGTCGATCAGCGTTTGGGACCCCAACATGAAGACCATGTACACGTTCAACTATTTCTTGGGAATCCAGCGTAGCTTCTTCGGCAACTGGGCGGTAGAAGCGAACTACGTAGGATCGAAAGGGACGAAAACATTTATGGGGTTCGATGTGAACCGTTACGCGGGTGATCTTCTCGACGGCACATTGAACCGTATTAACTCTAGTTTTGCTGGCATTGGTTACGGACAGGCCCGCGGCAGCAGCTTCTATAACGGCTTCAATGCCAGCGTACGCAAACGTTACAGCTATGGGTTAAATCTCCAGGTTGGCTATACGTACGGCAAGGCGATCGATGATTCGAGCAGCTTTGGTCTTGGCCTGAATGTTGTTGACGCTAACAATTTGCATCTCGAACGCGGCTTGGCGGATTTCGATGTACGGAACAAAGTCGCCATTAGCCTGCTCTATGACACGCCCAAGCTGCACGGCAATGCATTTTTGTCGTTCCTGAGCTCATGGGAATTGGGAGGGATCGCCATTCTTCAGAGCGGTACTCCATTCAGCGTGTACTGTGGTTCCGCATTCGCCCCTGTGCTCAATTCCGCCGGAAAGGTCATTGGGAATACCGGATGCGACTACAACGCCGATGGTTTCAACTACGACTTCCCGAATGCTCCAAGTTTCGGAGGATATCTAACTGGCCTCAACCGGCAGCAATACCTGAATGGGATTTTCACAGCGGCCCAATTCCCGGTGCCGGTGCTTGGCCAAGAAGGCAGTCTCGGCAAGAATATGTATTTTGAGCCGGGATACGACAATGTGAATTTCAACGTCGTAAAGCACTTCCCATTGCGTTTCCTCGGGGAGCAGGGCAAGTTAGACTTCCGCACGGAATTCTTTAATCTCTTCAATCGCACTAACCTTAGCAACGTAGATGGAAATCTGGCAGACTCACAATTCGGCAGAGCAACCACGGCTTTGGGCGGACGTAATATTCAGTTCGGTGTGCGGCTTGCTTTTTAGCCGCGCGTAGAGCTAGAGCAAGTCGTCACCGAGCCGGCTGTTGCTTCTGGATAGCCAAATTGTACTCTCGCTTCGCTTCCGCATCTTGAGGCCTGAAAGCGACTACAGACCGAAATTGATCGGCTGCAAGAGACCATTGCCCACCATCGAATGCTGCTTTAGCCAGCGCTTTTCTTGCGTCTACGTTGCAAGGGGCCATTTCAATGGCGATACGATATTCCGACATTGCGTCGATTTTGCGTCCAAGACGTTCGAACGCAAGACCGATCTCGTAATGGGCATCGGCCCGCTCGGGATCAAGACTCAGGGCGCGCCGGAATGCCGCAATCGCCTCATTCGAATCTCCTCCAGAATCGCGGATGACGCGGCCAAGTTCAAAGTAGGCATCCGCGAAGTCAGGGTTTACCGCGATTGCGCTCTCTAGCGTGAACACGGCGTCTGCCTTTCTCCCGGCTGTGAACTGCTCCCTCGCAGACTGGACGTCAATCATCGCTTTACCGCGATTCCGCAGTTGGGCGGTCAGGCTTGCTACACGTTCGCTTTCACGCTGAGCATCGGTAGCACGGCCACTGCGCTGGTACGCTTGGGCGAGATTTGCGTGTGCCTTGATGAGATTGGGATTTAGTTCAATCGCTCGTTCCAGACTTTGGACGGCGCCGTCGTAGTCCTTCAATCGAAGCTGAACGGTGCCGAGATTGTTGGCAGCTTCCGCATCGGACGGCATAACTTCGAGCGCGCGCCGGAGATTGTTTTCGGCCTGTTCGAGTTTGCCTTCATGCATCTGGGTCACGCCGAGGGCGCGAAATGCTGCCGCCTGCTGGGGATTCAGTTCTAAGGCTCGATTTAACTCTCGTTCAGCCCCGTCGTCATCTCCGTTGGTAGCAAGCGCGAGTCCTAAATTGTAGTGAGCATCCGCACCATCAGCGCCGTGTTGCAGCGCGGCGCGGAGCATTGTGACCGCCTCTTTCCTATCCACGTCTGCCAGGGCAATGCCGAGCGCCAGCATGTATTTCGAATTCTCAGGACTGAGCCGCACGGCAGCGCGAAATTCTTGAACCGCGGGCTGAGGCTTGTTCTGGCTTTTAAGAGCAACACCGTAGTTGTAATGAGCTTCCGCGAATTGCGGGGCTCGTGCTACAACCTGCGCCAGAATATTGAGTTCCCCAGCAAAGTCTCCGCGCTTACGACAGCAATCCGCAAGCATGTAACGCGCTTCCACGTAATCAGGCTTGAACCACAAAGCCTCTTCGAATCCGGACATGGCGTGATCCGTCTGCCGCGCTTGATCGTACGCAAGCCCAAGGTGATACCAAGCATCGGCGTAGTCCGGCTGGAGACGCAAGGCCGACCGGAACTGCTCGATAGAAGCAGCCAAATCACCGGACTGCGCCAATTTGACGCCGCGCTGGTCGCAAGCGACCGCCTCCGCAGCAGGCCCGGATTCGGGTTCGGGTTGCTGGGCGTTATACTCTCCCGAGAATGCGGAGATCACAACAAGTAACGCCGGGATTGGGACGGCGAAAAGAATGCGCTTCAAAACAGGGTCATGGCGCATGCTCATGGCTGCTTTTTGTACTGTACATTGATTGTAGTTTCTGAATGCCCCGCGCTCGTTTCGCTATTACCGCCGCGAGCTTTGTCCTGATGCTTCTCTTCGGCGCTTCGTCACTACATGCCTTTCAGGGCATGGCCGCGCCACAGCGGACGTTTCGGCGGCCGCCCCCAATTGAAACCAACTTACCGCCAATAAAAGTTGACTTCCGCGACGTTGCCGAGGCTGCGGGGTTGTCGGCAGTGGACGTATCCGGATCGCCGTTGCATAAGAAATATATTCTCGAAACTACGGGTCAAGGTGTCGCGATCTTTGACTACGATAATGACGGGCTTCCGGACATTTTCCTAGTTAACGCGACAACGTTGGAAGGCAAAAAAGGTCAGCAGCCAACAAACCACTTATATCGTAACCTGGGAAATCTCCGTTTTAAGGATGTGACAAACGAAGCAGGCCTGACGAAATCAGGTTGGGGACAAGGTGTCTGCGTCGGAGATTACGACAATGACGGGTACCGCGACTTATTTGTGACCTATTACGGTCACAGCGTTCTCTATCACAACGAACGCAATGGCACGTTTAAGGATGTAACGGGGAATGCCGGTCTGCTTTCGCATGAAACCCGATGGGACACAGGATGTTCGTTTGTCGACTATGATCTGGACGGCAAGCTAGATCTCGTTGTCACTGGATATGTAGATTTCGACCGGGACAAAGTGCCCGAACCAGGAAGCAACGGATATTGCCAGTGGAAGGGAATGCCGGTCATGTGCGGCCCCAGAGGCTTGCCGGCCGGACATAACTTACTTTTTCACAACGATGGATCGGGCAGATTCTCGGATGTATCGCAGGCAAGCGGAATAGGAAAGCCGACAGGCTGTTACGGATTTACCGTAACAGCATCGGATTTTAACGGTGACTTTTACCCCGATCTCTATGTTGCGTGCGATTCCACGCCCAGTCTGCTTTATCGAAATTTGAAGAACGGAACATTCGAAGAGATTGGAGTACAGTCAGGTGTCGCGCTAAATGAGGATGGACAAGAGCAAGCAGGCATGGGCGTGGCGATTTCCGATTACGACGAAGACGGTTACGTAGACATATTGAAATCGAACTTTAGCGACGATACGCCGAACTTATATCACAACAACGGCGACGGGACCTTCGACGATCGCGTATACCAATCTGGAGTAGGCGCACACACCCAATATTTAGGGTGGGGCGTCCATTTTCTCGATGCGGATAACGATGGACGAAAAGACATAATTATCGTCAATGGTCACGTTTACCCGGAGGTGGACGAAAGTAAACTGCCTGTTCACTATAAGCAGCCGAGGCTCTTTTATTGGAATGTAGACGGCGGCAAATTCAAAGATCTGTCGGATGTGGCCGGGCCAGGAATTACGACACCCAACGTATCGCGTGGATCTGCAATGGGGGATTTGGATAACGATGGCTCAGTCGAAGTTGTGATCAATAATCTGGGAGCACCGCCATCGCTCTTAAAAAACTATGGGACCAACAATAACTGGCTGCTTACGCGATGTATCGGAACAAACTCCAATCGAGACGCTATTGGCGCACGCGTGTTCGTGTATGTGGGAGGAAGGCGGATCTCCGGCGAAATTCAGAGTGGAACAAGCTTTCTCTCTCAGAATGACGCACGCCTTCATTTCGGACTGGATCGGGATAGCCGATATGACCACATCGAAGTCATTTGGCCAGGTGGCAAACGTGAACGCTTCGACGGAGGCGCCGCCAACCAAATCGTGGTGCTAAAGGAAGGATCCGGCAAGCCGATCATTGAAAAGACAACCAGCACGGCCAGTCTTCCGTCGTCACAGCGCCGATGAAGCTGCATTACATAGGAGCGCTTCTGACTATGGGCGGGGCGCTCTGCTGGGCTGTTATGTTTTCTGGGCCGGACGTAGGAGGCACCGTGACCTTTAACGACGTCATCGCCACCTCCAAAATCGCTTTTAAGCACGACAATGCGGCGACGGCACAACGTTATCTGATCGAGACCATGGGGTCCGGAGCAGCCTGGATCGACTACGATAACGATGGCTTCCTGGATCTATATCTTGTCAACAGCGCTGCTACCAAGGCCTATAAACCGGCACAACCCTTACGTTCGGCCTTGTACCACAGCAACGGCGACGGAACGTTCACCGATGTGACTGCAAAGGCGGGCGTCGCTGCAGTCGATCTATTCGGGATGGGAGTTGCCGTGGGCGACTACGATAACGATGGCTTTGAGGATCTTTATGTCGTGGGCTACGGCCGCTCGATTTTGTACCACAATAACGGGAACGGAACGTTTACCGATGTGACTGCAAAGGCGGGCGTGGCAAACGTTGGCAAATGGGGTTCGAGCGCGGCATGGTTTGATTATGATCGGGACGGAAAGCTTGACCTGATTGTCGCTAACTATGTCGATTTCATGCCCGAAGGAAATCTGATCTGCATCAACGAAGGGCGTCCGGCATATTGTCATCCGAACAAATATCACGGCCAGATTCCCACTCTCTTTCATAACGAAGGGAATGGCGTATTTACTGACGTGAGCCGTGTTTCGAAACTTGGCCTTAAGCCCGGAAACGGATTGGGCGTTGTCTGCTTCGATTACAACGGTGACGGATGGACCGATGTATTCTTGGCCAACGATTCCATGGATAACTTCCTCTACCGAAATAAAGGTGATGGGACATTTGAGGAGGTGGGGATCGAAGCAGGAGTGGCACTCGGCGAAGATGGAAAGCCCGAGGCCGGAATGGGTACCGATGCCGCGGACTATGATCGCGACGGTCTGCCGGATCTGTTTGTGACACATCTCGACTTGGAGTACAACCGTCTGTATCACAACGAAGGCAACGGCTTTTTTTCAGATGCTACGTTTGCCTCGAAGCTAGGCGCGGGCACGTTTAGAATGAGTGGATTTGGAACGCGGTTTATCGATTATGATAACGACGGCTGGCGCGATCTATTCATCGTGAACGGTCATGTTCTGGATAATATTCGCTACTTCCACGGAGGTACGGAATATGCAGAACCCAAGAAAGTCTACCGAAATGTGGGCGGCACATTTCAAGATGTGACGAAACAGTTGGGGCCAGATCTTGCTGATCCGCGCGTGAGCCGGGCGGCGGCCTTTGCGGACTATGACAACGATGGCGATATGGACGTGCTGGTCACCAATAGCGGCGATCGCCCGCAGTTACTTCGCAACGATGGAGGCAATCGTAATCACTGGTTGGAGGTCCGGCTTATTGGTACCCGGTCCAACCGTGATGGCATTGGGGCAAAAGTAAAGATCGTCAGCGACGGCATCTCGCAATCAGATGAAGCGAAGGGGGGAATGAGTTATCAAGCCGCTCACGATCCACGGCTCCACTTTGGGTTAGGCAACGCTACTCGCATTACAGCTTTGAACGTCATTTGGCCTAGCGGCACAGTCACCAAACTCACCAATATACCTGCTGATCAATGCATCACGATTAAGGAAGACGTTGGACAGGTAGAATCGAACGCCCCTCGATTTGTCCGTTAACGCGTGTCAGCACGCCGTCCAACCCGTCTACGACAGCCTTAAAAAGTCCCTTGTGTTCGAGAAAAAGTCGTAGTTGCTCATTAAGACCGCCTTTGGTGGTGTGGCTCTCTGCAATCTTTTCAAAAGACTCACTAGACGAACCGGCAGCATCGACGATGCTGGCCAGCAGGCCGGTCACATAATTCCGGGCAGCCAAACCCTTTATCCCATGCATGCTCAGCCATGAGGTGATCGCCTGTGCAAACACCGCACAAGAAGCTACTACGGCCGTAGATGCGCTCAGCGCATTGTATTGGGATTCATCATCGACCGGGAGCGCGGTCCCGAGTTGGTCAAATAACTCAACCACGACGGTGTCGGCTGGATAAATAGCTGTGGTTCCTCGCCTCTGCGCAACGGCTGGCAGAGGTATCGCCTTTGTAACAGCCGTGGCTGGCGCGACTAGTTCCGAAAGGCGCTCATAAGAAAGAGTTGCAACTACGCTGATCACTCGATGGTCGGCCCGAAAATGCAGAGCCGAGACAACATCCACTGCCACCTGAGGTCGCAGCGCAAGAAGGATGACGTCGCTTTGATCGAGTATGACCTGGTTTGATCGCCCTACCGTGACATTGGTAAATTCTGTTGCTAATTGAGCGGCTATTTCCCTATTACGTGGCGAAACTCCGATCTGTCCCGCAAAAGAAGTTCCGCTATTTAGCCCTCTCACAATCGCGGAGGCAATTGTCCCCGTTCCGATGACTCCTAATCTCATCGGTTTCAGATTCTCACAGACACTCGCTCGACTGATCTGATTGCTTTGTCGTGAGATTGTGGATCTGCGCATCCTATTGCGCCATGAATTCGATTCTCGTCACGCTCTCATGACGAAACGTATAATGTGCTCTGGAATTCGTGAGATTCACACTCGACTGGGCCGGCTTGATGTGCTGCGGCTGCGTCTCGTCGTTCTCGTCGTAAATGCTCGGCGCGAACAAGGATTCCACGGTGCCGTGGCCTTTGGCAGTGAAGCCGGTCAACTTGATATCGGCGGAAATATCTTCCGTCAGGCGGCGATTGACGCAAAAGAGCGTAAGCCGATCGCCGGTTGCGTTTAGCACCGCAACGGTATCCAGGTACGGCACCTTAGCAATTTGCGGAAGACGAGTGACACCGTCGTGTACGTCGTACTGACCCGCGGTGTTCTGCACATCAACCGCAACGTCAGGATCGGCACTCGCATACATCCGAAAAGCATAATAAGCAGGCGTCCCGTACACTCGTCCGCGTTTCTTCCAAATCCCGCCGAATTCAATAATTCCTGTCATGTCCGCGATGGGCACAATGTCGGCATTTTGAATCAGCATGTTGAAGAATCCACCCGCCTCAACCGCGCCACCCATGTTGTCGTACCGCGGCGCGTTTGCCGGATTCCGTCCGCAACAAGCGAATAGCCATTCTGTAAAAGCGATATGCGCTTTGTCTCGAAAGTTTGCGCTCTGGTCGATCTGCGTTTGCATCGCGCGTAGTCGCCGCCCTAATTCCACCGGCAAGGCAAATGCCGCTGTGGCAATTTCATCCGCAGTCGGGTTGCGGTTCTCCAAGCGATCTGTTGTTACGACGAAGTGCGTGGAAAGAAAATTAAACGTATTAGGCGGATTTGTCAGTTGCGCCGCGTTCCATTTTTCGTAGTGATCGGGATCCTCTCCCGTCGCAATGAGACGTGCTTCTGGGTCGACACCGCGAATCGCCTTGCTGAACTCCAGCGTTCTGCCGGGCAGCTCTTCTAGGGTGGGATAGCCGAGGTTCCAATCTCCCCAAAGCTCATTACCCAGCTCCCAAAGCAAACCTTTATGGGTGGGCCAGCGCTGATTGATGTAACGAACCCAATCGGCCGCTTCTTTCGGCGTGCCACTGCCCAGGTTCAACGCAACCTGTGGTTGCGCTCCAATCAGTTGGCAGAAATGTAGGAACTCATCGGTCCCGAATTGGTTATATTCCGGAATGCCCCATGCAATGTTCAACATGTTGACGCGTTTGTCGCGTGGGCCGATTCCGTCACGCCAATGGTAGCCGGACGTGAAGTTTCCCCCAAACCTCACTAATGGCGTTCGCATCTCCTTAGCCATCGCGACCATCTCGGGATCAAGCCCATCGATCGCATCGGCAGGCATCAGACTTACTTCGTCCACGAGCGTCCGCTCATCGCCTTCCACCCGAATAATGAAATCAGCGGGCTCGAGTGGCGCAAGTTGTCCGGGTTTGAGTTCGATAGTGAAGGGATATTTCGTCCATTCGCTAGCAGCCGCATCTATGGCGGACTGGCCAAGCACTTCTTCCGGGTTATGTCGCTTGGTCACAAGTATTTGCAATCGGTTCTTCCCGCTGAGATGCTTCACATAAATGTTGCCGTTGTAAGTTAGTTGGCGATAGGTTGGCAGAAAGATCTGTTGCCTGATACCTGTCGCGCGTCCGGGTAGGCCGAAGATTGCAAGCGATTGCCAGGAATTGGCCGCGTCTCCCCGCTGAGGCTCGTAGCGATTTCCTTGCTGCGGGTCCAACGGCTCCCACGGCAGCGGCAATGCTAGTCTCGATGCTGCCGCCAATGCCGGCTCGTCACGTATCATCCGCGCCACATTCGACGCGCTCCATAGCCCCGATTCGAAGCTCGGGTTCTGCAGAATCTCGGCCCAGAGCCCACCGTAGGTAGAGTTACCGATCGGCTCCAGAAAGCTGCCAAAGATCGAATGAGGCACTTTAAACGGAGCACGCTTTCCGGCGTTGATTTCGATCCTCACCGGCTCGGATTGCCACGCGACGCTTTGGAATGCGCCGAGGGCAAGAACAAAACAGCAAATAACAAATTTTTTCTTCATGATTAATGAGCGCTCGCCGCTTCGGGTAATACTAATCTCAATTGCGTCTTGCTAGTCCGAGTGGCTTCGTCATTCAGGCGAGCTGCGATGGCCTTTTCGCTTTCAGCTTTCTCCCTCTCATGCTTACGAAAGTACAGAAGGGAGAGCTTGTAATGCGCCGCCGCCAACATCGGGTCTTGAGCGATTGCATTTTCCAGCAAGGTCTGCGCTTCCTCCAACTTTCCGCTACGCATCATTATGTCTCCCATCGCTGTATTCGCCTTGGCGTCTTTTGGGTTCACGTTCAATAACTGCTCGAAAAGTTTTTTCGCAGGTTCGATCTCTCCCTCCTCCAGATCGAGCTGTGCCAGCTCGTAACGCGCACCCGCCAGGTTCGGATCAAGAGTAAGCGCATGATTGAGTTGTCGTCGTGCATCCTCGGTGCGATTCAATCGAATATCCAGCCATCCCATCGCGTAGTATGCGGGCGCGAATGTCGGAACTCGCTTGGAGAAATCGTCAAAAAGATCGTACGCCTGTTGCCAATTCTCTAGTGAGATATCCGCGCGCGCGAGCAGATAGAGCACTGCATTATTGGTTGGATCGAGCTCATGCGCTTTTGCCAGCGCGTCGCGCGCATCCGGCCCCAGATCCCGCCGTATGCAGACTTCCCCAAAATGTGCCAGGGTCGCGACGTCTTTTGGAAACGCTGCACGTGCTCGAATCAGATACGCCAACGCCTTCTCATCTAAGCCTTGCTTCTCGGCTGCCGTCGCAGCGCCGTTCAACGCGCCCAGGTCATCCGGAGTCAGCTCAAGGGCACGATCAAAACTTCTTTCTGCAGCCCCAGGATTCTTTGACAGCTCAGCCCGTGCCCGCTCCTGCCAGTAGTCACTGACGTTCGCCAAAGCCGGTTCGAGTAATCTCAAATCCGCCAATGCCTGATCTTGCTCCCCAGTTCGCAGCCGAGACGCGGCCAGACTAAAGAGAACACCGGGCTTTTGACTGTTCAGTTCAACGGCGCGCCCGAGATATTTCTTTGCGGTCTCATAATCGGCTTGCTTGAAAAAAACAAGTCCGATGTTCTCATTCAACGAAACGGAATCCGGCGCCAGCGCGAGGCCATGCTCGAAGGCCCTTTTAGCCGCGTTCGTTTGTTTCAGTTCGGCATCTGCAATACCCAGCAGGTTCCACAGCTCAACATCGCTTGGGTGCTGTTGTACACCTTGTTGCAGAAGCTGTGAGGCGGATTGAAAATCGCCATTTTGAATTCGCTGCCTCGCTTGCTTCGTAACATTCTGCACAGTGTCCTGTGCGACTAGCAGAGTCGTGGCAAAAAAGATAGCGACCTTGCGGAAAGTCACGGTATGCAATCCGTTGTGACAAACCCAATTGGACGCTTTCCCCGACATAATTGCAACTATTTATCCGTCTCAGTAATTCTTCCGGCAAATACGTTGAAACTCTTTTGCTTTCTATGAATTATAATTCGGCCACGGGGTTTGCCAAAACAGGCATGTAAGGCTGGCGAATCTGGCTAAAAAGGGACAGCATGTTAAGTTCACTTCCGAAAAGACTTGCAAATTCTTTGCTCATTTTAGGCCTCTGTTTGCCAACGTTGCGAGCACAGACCAATCAGGGAATTCTGGCGGGAACGGTCCTTGATCCTTCCGGCGCTGCAATCGAAGGGGCAAACGTCACGGCCAAAGACGAGGCCACCGGTTATACCTTGACCGCAACAAGCGGGACCGGAGGAGCCTTTCGGTTCCCCTCCCTGCCGATAGGCCTCTACGACATTACAGTGACGCACCCCGGCTTCAGTTCCCTTACACAAACGGGAGTGAATGTCCAAATCAGCACTACAACCGCAGTAACTCTTACACTCAGCGTCGGGAAAGCGGAGCAAACAATAACCGTGCAGGCGGATGTGACGAAAATTGCAACAGAAACGTCCGAAGTCGGCACCGTTATTACCAGCACGCAAGTAGTGGAACTTCCGCTCGCTCTCGGCGGTGTCGGTGCGATGCGTTCGCCTGAGGCGTTTGTCTTTCTTGCACCGGGAACTACTGGCCCAGGAACGGCCAATAGCAACAACGGCATCTTCATCTCGAAAATTGGCGGTGGCCAGAACTTCGGCGCGGATGTCTTGCTGGATGGCACCAGCATCTTGCGATCGGAAAACGGCTCCTCTTTCGACGAAGCTGCGCCTTCAGTAGAAGCGATTTCAGAATTCAAGGTAATTACATCGAGTATGCCGGCGATGTATGGGCGCACAACCGCCGCCGTCGAAACATTCACCACGAAATCCGGGACAAACGTTTTCCATGGCACCGCCTACGACATTCTGCAGAATGAGGACCTCAATGCCAATTCCTGGTTCAACAATGCATTCGCGGCACAGTGCCCGCCCGGCTCTGGAAATGCGGGATGCCGGTCTCAATATGTGCGGCCATCCGACAAGAAAAACGACTATGGTGGTAATCTCGGCGGCCCGGTACTCATTCCGAAACTCTACAACGGCAGAAACCGAAGCTTCTTTTTCTTCAACTGGGAACAATATAACCAACACATTGGTGGTGTATCCACGACGATTGTTCCGACAAACGCCCAACGTACCGGCGATTTCTCCGGAATTCTAAATACCAGTGTCAATTTGGGCACAAACCCCTGCACTGGCGCGCCGGTATTTCAAGGCCAAATCTTCGATCCGAATACGACTACGAGCGGACCCAACGGATTGCCCTGTCGCACACCTTTCCCGAACAATGTCATTCCGGCAAGTCGCATTTCGAAGGTCTCTCAAAATTTTCTCGGGTTGATTCCCGCGCCGAACGCCAGCTTGCCAAACGGTCGAAATTACGTTTTGGGAAGTAGTACGCCACTCCAGAACACCACCTATACGATTCGCATTGACCATTCAATTTCCGACAAGAGCAAGATCTTCGGTACGTACGACACTCGCGATAATGCACGCTACACCGCCGGTTTCTACAATCTGCCGCCGCCGCTCGATTCAAATGGTTGGGAGCAGAACTTCGTTACTCATTACGGGCGCGCGGGATGGGATTACATCATTACACCGGCGATATTGAATCACCTGGCGCTTGGCTATAACCGCACGAACAGTCAGAACTACTCTGATGGAGCTCTACAAGGCATAAACAAAACTGTCAACTGGAACGCCAAATTCGGTATTTCCGGTATTTCGGGTGTGAATTTTCCGATCACAAATCTCGGCGAGGGTGTTCCACAATTGAGCGCGAGTAACAACGATAACGAAGTTGATAACGGCGAGCGCCTGATTGATACGCTGACCTGGATCAAAGGGAAGCATAATTTCAGCTTCGGGTTCGATTTCCGCAACCAGAATTTTGGACGGTTAGGCGGCAACAACGATTCGGGAACTTATAATTTCGCGCGCGCACAAACAGCAGTGGATCAAGCTCTGAATGGCACCAGCGGCAATTCGATCGCTAGTTTCCTTTTGGGCGCTCTTAATACCGGGACCGCGTTCATACCGGCCCATACTCCTCGGTGGATTTCGCAATACTATGCGACGTTTTTACAGGACGATTGGAAAGCGACGTCGCACTTGACGTTGAATCTCGGGCTGCGCTGGGAAGTGGATGTGCCACGCCGAGAATCGTATAACGATACATCGAATTTCAATCCCACTATTCCAAATCCTGCCGCAAACAATATTCCCGGCGCGCTCCAGTTTGGAAACCTCTGCAATGGCTGCGACGCTCGATGGGCGACTACGAAATATCACGATGTGGGGCCAAGGATCGGCTTCGCCTACAATCCGAACGGCGGCAGGCTCGTCATCCGTGGCGGGTACGGGGTACTGTATTCACCGCTGCAATATACGGACTTCGGAGGCAATCAGATTCAAGGCTACGCCGGCACGCCCACATTTAACAGCTCCGACAATCTTTCGCCGGCATTTAACTGGGACAACGGCTTCCCCCCATCTCCACCGCCGCCATTCACCAATCCCTCCGCTGTTAACAAAGGAAATCCTAATTGGATACAACCTCGTTTTGGGCAGCCCGGCATTATCCAGAGTTGGAGTTTTCAAATCCAAGAGCAAGTCTCAAAGGATATGGTCGCCACAGTTGGCTATGTCGGCAATCGAGCACAGAATTTGCGCTCCGCGATCATGAATTGGAATAACATTCCAGTTCAAAACCTCAACCTCGGCCCGGTATTGAATCAGCCGGTCACTAACAACACACTTCACGTTACTGCGCCTTATCCGGGCTTTTTCACAGATTGGGGGAGCAATGCTCCGGTCTGGCGAGCCATTCGCCCCTACCCGCAATACGACTTCATCTATATGGACGTCCTGCAGAACATCGGCCAATCCACTTATGAATCCTTGCAAGCCACGCTCGAACGGCACCTCAGTGCCGGGTTAAGCCTTCAGGCGTCGTTCACTTGGGCAAAGACCCTCACAGATGCTGATAGCATTCTGCCCGGCACGAATGGCGGCATCAGCCAGGTTCAAAATATTGCGAATCTTACTCAAGAGAAATCATGGAGTAGCCAGGACGTTCCTTTCACATTCACGACCTCGTTCCTTTACCAATTACCATTCGGCAAAGGAAAGCCGCTGCTTACCCACGGTATCGCCGGCACTGTATTAGGAGGTTGGACGATCGGTGCTGTGCTGCGATATCAAGACGGCGTCCCAATTTCCTTCGGTTGCGCAAACGGAATTCCAGGCTGGCAAAACTGTATTCGATTTAATCGGCAGTCGGCGCCTCCGCTCAATCCAGCCGTCACGAATGGCACCTTTAATCCCTTCACCCAGAATTTCTTCAGTCCGGTCTGTAGCTATCTTGGCCAAGCGGGTTGCGCTTTTGCAGACCCGAATACTGAGTTGATCGCGGCCGGGAGTACGACTACCATTCAGCAGGCCCGCGGAGGAGCCTACTTCTTTGGCGACTATCCCCGCAACAACGGAGATGCTCGAACACCTAACTATTACAACGAGGACCTCAGTGTACTTCGAAACTTTGCGATGTACGAACGCTTTACACTTCAATTGAAAGGTGAGTTCTTGAACGCTTTCAACCGCCATATTTTTAGCGCACCGAACGCATCACCCTATGCCTCCACCTTCGGGCAAGTGACCGGCACTATCGATGCTGCGCGCATCATACAATTCACTATGCGTCTGACTTTCTGACGTATTGTGATCTCTGTCTTGCTCTGTATCGCCCTCGGTCAAACGGGGTTGGTCTCGTCGCAAAGTGCGCGGGACTTCTACGATCTCGGCTCAACACAATTTCTTCGGCATCAATTTAACGAAGCGGCGAAGTCCTTTTCTCGCGCGATCGAAATCGACCGAACGTATGCGGAAGCTTACCGAGGTCTTGGTATGAGCGACCTGGAGCTGAAAGACTACAACGGCGCGTATCGTGCTTGGCTCAAGGCCGTCGAGTTGAACCCCAAAGACGAAAAATCGAAATACTTCTTGGGACGACTTTTCTATGAAGCAGATCTCCCGAACGAAGCGGCGGCTTGGCTTCGTGAAGCGCTACAACTCTCGCCCGACGATTACGAGGCGATTACGTATCTGGGTCTTTGCGCCGAGGCTCTCGGGTTAGACGACACAGCCGCTCCTCTCTATCGAAAGGCCATCTCAGACAGTAAACTGCAGAATAGACCCTATTCATGGGCCTTTCTTAATCTCGGCAATTTCCTCAAAAAACACGGCGATCCAAATGGAGCGCTCGCCGTGCTGGAAGAAGGAGCGCAAAGATGCCCAGAGGCGCATGAATTGGCGGCGCTGGGCGAACTACTGGCTACGCAAAACGAAGCGCAGCGCGCCGAAGAAGTTCTTCGCCAGGCGATAGCCCTGGACCCTGAGTTGCCACAGCCACATTACCGGCTCGGTTTGTTGCTCAAGTCAACAGGCAGATTAGAGGAGTCGCGCATCGAAATGATCAAATTTCAGCAAGCGAAGGAACGCGAAGACCGAAATGCGAAGATCATTGCGCTTCGAAAGTAGGGCCGCTACGGTTCCGTTATTGTAAGGATCTTTCGCATCGGCGGATTCTCAATCGTCTGCTTCGCACCGCTCGGCCATTCGATCTCAACGCTGCGCACCACTTTCTCCTGGGCTAGACCAAAAAATAGACGCCTATCCTGCGCGGATTGGTAACTCGCGGTTGTCGTCACCATCCCGTACTGAACTCTTCCAGATTCGGCAATCAGCTTCACCTTCGCGCCGATGCCGTCGCGATTGCTTTTCGTTCCACGCAGGTCCAATCCAATCCACCCGTTTTGATTCCCGCCGTCATTCCGGAGGACGTAAGCAGGGCCTCCGCACGTCACCACGATTACGTCGATGTCTCCATCGTTGTCCAGATCGCCAAACGCAGCGCCGCGGCTCGCCCATTTTTCACTGAATATTTCTCCGGATTGCTGCGACACGTTCACGAACTTTCCTTCCACCTGTTTCAAAAGCAGCGGCGGCTGAAGGTACTCCAAATGCGGTTGCATCTTTTCTACGTTGTCCATCACATGACTATTGGCAAAGAAAAGATCCTTGTGGCCGTCATTGTCGTAGTCGAAAATGCGCATTCCCCATCCTCCAAGTAATCGTGTAAATTGCCCCAGGCGGGAGATATTAGTGTCGTAGTTGAAAGTGCCATCGCCGTTGTTGTGGAAATAGGCGTAATTCTCGTTTGAGAGAGCAGTTGTGACTATGTCGGGCTTGCCGTCGTCATCCACGTCGGCTGCATCCGTTCCCATGCCGGCAAAAACTTTACCATCTGCCGTATATCCGGCCCCAGCCGCAAGTGCATTTTCCGTAAACGTTCCGTCGCCGTTGTTCATGAATAGAAACTGTTGAAACGAATCATTCGCAATGCTGACGTCCAAACGTCCATCATTGTTGAAATCGGCAAATGCTACTCCAAGACCTTTGCCGGGGCTGGCCGCAATATGACTCCTGGCGCTTACATCGGTGAAGGTGCCATCGCCGTTATTATGGAACAGGTAATCGGGAATCGGATTGAAGTTATCGGGGTGGCAATAGGACCGGCCGCCCTCCACGCGCGAGCCGCAATATTTGTTCTTTGAAAAATTCCAGTCCAGATAACGACAAATGAACAAGTCCAATTTTCCATCACTATCGTAATCAAAAAATCCGGCACTCGACATCCATCCTTGCGTCCGCAAGCCGGCCTTCATCGTCACGTCGGTAAAAGTGCCATCTCTGTTGTTGTGGTATAGGATTACGCTTCCATAATTTGTTACGAGCAAATCGTCGAAGCCGTCATTGTCGAAATCCCCTACGGCCGCGCCCATGCCGTAGCCGGTCCCACGCACGCCGGCTCGTTCCGTGACATCTGTAAACGTTCCGTCGTGATTGTTGTGATACAACCGGTTCCAGAATTGCGGCGGTGATTTATCGGGCGGTTCGCTATCGAGCTGTCCGGCTCGAATTCTCGCGCCATTTACCAGGAAGACGTCCAGCCAGCCATCGTTGTCGTAATCGAAAACGGCAACACCTCCGGTCATCGTTTCGATTAGGTATTTGTCAGACGTCGCCGAATTATTGTTATAAAAATGAATGCGGCTCGATAAGGTGACGTCGGTATAGGTCACCGGTTTATCGGCGTTTATCAAAGCAAGAAAGCTTGCCAGGGCACAACCAGCAAGTGCCGATCGGGAAGGCAAGATGCGAAACATTTCTGAGATTTATTGCCGCCCGCGAGCTAAATTTCTTTGGCACATATTGCTTCCGCGACTGAGCGAGTAAGCGGACATCGGCGCTAGACCTCCGAGACGAGAATAGGTCAAATACCAGTCCCGGTCAATGCGACCCCTCAACACAAAAGCACTCGACCAAGGCCATTCGGACAGAAGTTTGTCTGGCTTAGTTTGACGGTCGGTAAAGCGACGGAAAATAAAGACTAAATGATGAGTTAAGCCGTTGAGTGATGGTGGCCAGGGACGGAATCGAACCGCCGACGCCAGCCTTTTCAGGGCTGCGCTCTACCGACTGAGCTACCTGGCCGTTCAGGCGCAAAGCCTTAGTTTAACAAACCAAACGTACTGGATACGATGTAGCCTGCGTGTGCGACTATGCCGGGTTCTTGATATACTCGCGCTTGACAGGCATCTTCATGGGCGAACAGCGATTAGGCGATATCATAGACGATCACTGTGTGAAGTGTCGCCGCATCACCAATCACTCAATTGTCTCTCTGCTCAACGGAGAAGCGGCAAAAGTGCGCTGCCGAACCTGTTATCACGACCACGATTATCGGCATGAGCAGGCGCCGCCTTCGAAAAAAGAACTAAAGAAAGCGGAGGCTGAGGCCCAGGCAGCGGCCCTTGCAGCACAAGCAGATGGCCCCGCTGAAAGTAACGGAGCGGGTGAGCCTCAAAAGAAGGTGAAGCGCGAACACGCCTGACGCTCGGTCAGCCGAAGATACGCGGAATTCTCGCGAGCGGCTCGCAATTGAGATCATTCTTGAATTGCGGCGTCACGGCCACAAAGCCTATCTGGTGGGTGGCTGCGTGCGCGATCGTTTGTTGAGCATCGTTCCAAAAGATTACGACGTCAGCACGAGCGCTACACCACAACAGATCTGCTCCTATTTTTCCGATTCGCAGACTGTCGGCGCTCACTTCGGCGTAGTGCTCGTTTCGAAACCGGGTGCGCAGGTTGAGGTTGCCACGTTTCGTAGCGAAGCTGTCTACTCCGACGGCCGGCACCCGGATCAGGTTAAGTTCGAAACAGATCCCGCTCTTGACGCGCAACGCCGCGACTTCACTATTAACGGCCTTATGGAGGATCCGGTATCGGGCCGCGTATTGGACTTTGTCGGTGGCCAAGCGGATCTCGCGAGCGGAATAATTCGCGCCATTGGACCCTCCGGTCGACGCTTCACCGAAGATCATCTCCGCATGCTCCGTGCTGTCCGCTTTGCGGCGCGGCTATCCTTCACAATCGAGCCAAACACCTTGTGCGCAATTCGGAATTTGGCGAACTATATATGTCAAATCTCAGCCGAACGCATACGCGAAGAAATTGTTCGCATTCTCATTGAAGGCAATGCGCGTCGTGGTTTCGAACTGCTGGACGAAACTAATTTGCTAGCCTTCATTTTGCCGGAAATCAAGGCACTTCAAGGCGTTCAGCAACCGCCCGAATTTCATCCCGAAGGCGACGTATGGACCCATCTTCTTCTTATGCTGGCGCAACTGCACAAGCCTACGTCGACCTTGGCTTTGGGTGTACTGATGCACGACGTTGGTAAACCCGCTACGTTCCGTATTGCGGACCGCATTCGCTTCGATGGACATGCCGAAGTAGGGGCCCGCATGACCGAAAAACGAATGTGCCAACTGCGGTTTTCAAATGAAGATATTGATCAGGTGACGTCACTTGTGGGCAACCACATGAGGTTCAAAGATGTCCGTCAAATGCGCGTAAGTACATTGAAACGCTTTCTACGTTTGCCAAAATTTGAGGAACATCTTGAACTGCATCGGCTGGATTGCATGGCCAGCAACGGCTATACAGATACCTACGATTTTGTACGGGCCAAGCTAGAGGAACTCAGCCAGGAAGAACTACGCCCCGCCCGTCTTATCACTGGCAACGACCTGATTCAAGCCGGTTATAAGCGGGGGCCGGCAATAGGGCGGGCGCTCGATGCAGTGGAAATAGGTCAGTTGGAAGGTGACATTCTTACGCGACAACAGGCTATGGACCGTGCGAAATCCGTTCTGGACCAAGCTTCGCTCTCCGAAGTACCCATACAAACTAAACAAAACCCCTCAAAATCATAATTTTTGCTATGACGAGCAATACTTTGGCGTCATAAGAACATTGCCCGATCATTTAAGGGCGGGGAGATTCTTCTGAACATGCCACTTGTAGAAGCGTTACCCGGCAAATTGCTATCCGAAATTGAGTCCGCAAGAAGGGAAAGCGATCGGCTTTTCAAAATACTAAAACCCGAGGCGCTTTATGAAAGACCGATTGCGGAACGGCATCGCGTCGTCTTTTATATAGGACATCTCGACAGTTTCGATGCCATTCAAATCGCGCGCGAGGGGATGGGGCGAAAATCACCGAATCCTACATTGGACGCGCTTTTTCAAGCTGGCATCGACCCAGATTCAGCACATCTGCCAACGGATACACTTGCCGACTGGCCTTCACTGAACCAGACTCGCGATTACGTGAATCAGTGCCGTAAGCGAGTCGACGAAGTTCTAGATCAAGCTCCTGAGGAAACAGTGCTAATGGCGCTAGAGCATCGGCAAATGCATCTCGAAACACTAGCCTACATGTTTCACAACTTCAAGTATGAGTTGAAGAATTGCTTTTCAGCAACGCTATGTAACGATGCTGGGACCAGCACGAGTCCGACAAACGAGTGGCGCGACATACCCGCGGGTGAAGCAGTTCTCGGTTTGCGTGAGGACGGAAGGTTTGGTTGGGATAACGAGTTTGGTCAAATACGCCGGCATGTTCCGGCGTTCCGCATTCAATGCTACAAAGTCACTAACGGCGATTATCTACGCTTTGTGCAAGAAGGCGCCGCCATGCCGCATTTCTGGATTCGCCGTAACGGCCGGATTTTCTACCGCGGCATGTTTGAAGAAATATCCTTGCCCCTTGATTGGCCTGTATACGTGTCTCAACAAGAGGCCGCCGATTATGCAAAGTGGATCGGGACTCGTCTTCCTACCGAAGAGGAATTCCACCGCGCCGCGTATGGAACGCAACAAGAAAGTGCTCGCAAGTATCCGTGGGGTGAAGAGCCTCCTGCCTGGCGGCATGGCAATTTCGATTTCAAGCGATGGGATCCCGAGAGCGTCACAAGCACTCCAGACGGCGATAGCGCTTTTGGCGTCAGCCAACTCGTGGGTAACGGTTGGGAATGGACCAGCACAGTTTTTGGTCCCTTTCCCGGCTTTCGTTCGCGGGCGAGCTATCCAGGCTACTCGGCAAATTTCTTTGATGGAGAACACAACGTAATGAAGGGCGGATCTGCCCGCACGGCTGCCCGACTGCTTCGCCCATCATTCCGAAATTGGTTTCGCCGTGACTATCCATATATGTACGCTGGTTTCCGTTGCGTTGATAGCAGCGCTGCCTAGAAAACGGAACTCACATGTCAGCATCCATCCAGCCGCAACTCTCCCCATTTGCACTTGAAGTCCTGGAGGGTTTGTCTGCCCCACAGAAGAAGCTTTCTCCGCGGTATTTTTACGACGATCTTGGGAGTGCCCTATTTGAGGCCATCACTCTTCTACCTGAATATGGTCTGACGCGCGCGGAAACTCGCCTCCTGCGCACGCACGCAGCGGATATCGCTTGGCATGCCGGCTGCGTCGGAACTGTCGCTGAATTAGGCAGTGGGAGCGGCAAGAAGACAAAACGTGTGCTCGAATTATTAGGTCGCCGAAATGCCAGGCTGCAATACCGCCCTATCGACGTCTCGAAAGCAGCTCTCACAGCATGCGAACGTGAACTGGAAATGATCTGTGAAATTAATCCAGTCTGTAATGACTGGTTGCAAGGTTTGCGAGAGGTTGCGCACGCGCGACGTGAAAACGAAGTTTTGCTGCTGTTGTTTCTTGGAAGTTCAATCGGAAACTTGGACCGCGAAAGCCTTCCGCGTTTTCTCGAAGACGTCCGGCTTCACCTTCAGCCGGGAGACTTGTTCTTGCTTGGCGCCGATCTCGTGAAAGATGTGTCACGGATGATCGCTGCATACGATGATCCGACGGGAATTACGACTGCCTTTAACCTTAATTTGTTGGGTCGCATCAATCGTGATCTCGACGCCGATTTCGACCTTAGAACCTTCGCTCATGAAGTGCGCTGGCATGCTGGCGAGCGCCGCATAGAAATGCACTTGCTCTCCTGCCGAGATCAAAACGTACGTTTAGGGGCGGTGAACACCATTTTGCGGTTTGTCGAAGGAGAAACGATCTGGACGGAATCCTCTCATAAGTTCACTTGCGGAGAATTAGACGATTATGCGCGATCCAGCGGCTTTCAAGTAGTAGCGACATGGGTCGACCATGAATGGCCATTCGCCGAAACGCTCTGGAGAGTAGAATAGCGCGAAGCGCCCAACAAATGGGTCGACCGTCTCGAGACATTTTCGTGACCTCCAACGCGATGTTATTCTGAAACTGCGCGACATCCTACGGGCCGGTAGCTCAGTTGGTAGAGCATCGCACTTTTAATGCGGTGGTCGCGGGTTCGAGTCCCGCCCGGCTCACCATTGTTTTCAAATTTTCTGAACCTCCAAATTTTATCTAGC
>Ga0070741_10007796_pt1 | contig 21925 bp, 19 predicted proteins | sample Coa_R1_4_FD_66440 | JGI IMG/M metagenome (GOLD analysis project Ga0070741, IMG submission 66440) | Surface soil microbial communities from Centralia Pennsylvania, which are recovering from an underground coalmine fire - Coalmine... | ecosystem: Environmental > Terrestrial > Soil > Unclassified ... | reverse complement strand
CCAATCACCAATTTCGACCGATCGCGCGCGCGATCCGTTCGCGGCACGAACCGATCGAGATCCGCGCACGTCGGGATGACCTGCACCGGCATCCCGGGACGCATCCCGAGCTGCGGCAGCTCGCGCACTCCCGCCTCAGTCAGCGACACGATCGCGTCCGCCTTCGAGAGAAATCGTCGCTCCCACCATTTGCCTGCGCGGTGCAGCATACCGCCTCTCGGCCAGTGACCCGCTTCGACCTTCTCGTCGACCCAGAACCCGCGCATGTCGAACAACACTCGGGCGCCGGACGCGCGCTTGGCGCGGAGACCGATGAGTGCCGGCACGTAGCCGCGTACGTGCACGATGTCGGCTCGAACCGCGCGAGCGACGCGGACGCCGACGAACACGTCGTAGATGGTGGACAGGACGGGCGGGCGTTTGTGGTACCGGCGCGGCAGCCAGGTGACACCGGCGGCGTGCAGGCGGGCACGCATGCCGTCGACGCGCGGACGGTCCGCGAGATCGGCTGACCTCTCGAACGACAGCAGGGTGATGTGTGCGTCCGCGGCGAGGCGCTCGAGATAGGCGACCACCTGCGACTGGCCGAGCGGCTCCAACGCGCCATCGTAGGAGATGTACAGGACTCGCGGGACCTGCGCCATCGCCTCCTACGCGACGACGGGCGCCGACGCGATGACGCGACCGGACAAACGCACGATGGTCGGCGCGTCGAACCCGCGCAGCGCGTTGCGCGTGTCGACGATCGGCACGCCGCTGTCGACGACGGCGCGCCAGTTGAAGACCGAGTGATCCGTGCAGATGACCGCGCAGTCGGGCGCCGGCGACAACGCCGTCGACTCGTCCACTGCCGTCATCGTCCGGCCGGCGTGCGTCATCGTTGTCACGTACGGATCGCTGTAGCTGACCACCGCGCCGCGGCGTTCCAGCAACTCGATGATGTCGAGCGCCGGCGATTCGCGCATATCCGACACGTCCTTTTTGTACGACACACCGTAGACGTGGACGCGCGAGCCGTTGATCGCCTTGCGGACGCTGTTCAACGCGTCGCCGACGCGATCGACGACGAAGTGCGGCATCGACGAGTTGACGTGGCCGGCGAGCTCGATGAAACGGCATTCGAACCCGCTCTGGCGCGCCTTCCACGACAGATAGAACGGGTCGATCGGAATGCAGTGCCCGCCGAGGCCGGGGCCGGGATAGAACGGCATGAAGCCGAACGGCTTCGTCTTCGCGGCTTCGATGACCTCCCAGACGTCGATGTCCATCGTGTGACACATCTGCGCGAGCTCGTTCACCAGCCCGATATTGACGGCGCGGAATGTGTTTTCGAGAAGCTTCACCATCTCGGCGACGCGGGTAGAACTGACCGGTACGACATTACTGACGACCTGCGCGTACAGCGCCGTCGCCGCACGCGTACTGGCCGCGCCGTGACCGCCGACAATCTTCGGAATGTTGCGCGTGGTGTAGGTCTGGTTACCGGGGTCGACACGTTCCGGCGAGAACGCGAGAAAGAAATCGCGATCGGCCACGAGCCCTTTCGCCTCGAGCATCGGCAACGCGACTTCGTCGGTCGTGCCCGGATAGGTGGTCGATTCCAGGATCACCAACTGACCCGGCTTGAGCGCCGCGGCGACGTGTTCGAGCGCGCGGACGACGTACGACAGATCGGGATCTTTCGTCTTGCGCAGCGGCGTCGGCACGCAGATGTCGGCGACGTCCATGTCGCCGAGACGAGTCATGTCGCTCGTGGCGCGGAAACGGCCGGCCGTTACGGCGGCACGCAGGTCCGCTTCCGGCACGTCCGGAATGTAACTGTGGCCGGCGTTGATCGCGGCGACCTTCGACTCGTCGACATCGAAACCGGTGACGTCGAAGCCGTGTGTCGCGAATTCAACCGCGAGCGGCAGGCCGACGTATCCGAGGCCGATGACGCCGACGCGCGCGCGCTGCGCGCTGATGCGTTCGAGAAGTGTGGAGATTGCTGTGCTCATGGTGTGAAGTTACAGAGTGGACGCGCAGTCGGTCCCTTGCGGTCCGTGGGCGACGCGCGCGATATCCGCATCAATCATCATCTTGACGAGACCCGAGAAGTCGACCGACGGCGACCATCCCAGCTGCGTCTTCGCCTTCGTGCAGTCGCCGATCAGATGATCGACTTCCGCCGGCCGGATCAGTTTCGGATCGAGTTTGACGTGCTTCGTCCAGTCGAGCCCGGCATGGCCGAAGGCCACTTCGACGAGATCGCGCACGGAGTGGCTCTGACCGGTCGCGATGACGTAATCGTCCGCGCGATCCTGCTGCAGCATCATCCACATCGCCTTCACGTAGTCGCCGGCGAATCCCCAATCGCGTTTCGCATCGAGGTTGCCGAGCCACAACGTATCGGTCAATCCGTGCTTGATGCGCGCGACGCCGTCGGTCACCTTGCGGGTCACGAACTCGAGCCCGCGTCGCGGCGACTCGTGGTTGAACAACAGTCCGGATACGGCGAAGAGATCGTAGCTCTCGCGATAGTTGACCGTGATGTAGTGCGCGAACACCTTCGACACGCCGTACGGGCTTCGCGGATAGAACGGCGTCAGCTCGCTTTGCGGGACTTCGCGGACCTTGCCGAACATCTCGCTCGACGACGCCTGATACATCTTGATGCTCGGATCGACCTGCCGGATCGCTTCGAGCACGCGGGTGACGCCCTGCGCATTGAACTCGCCCGTCAGCATCGGCTGATCCCACGATGCCGGCACGAACGACATCGCCGCCAAGTTGTAGAACTCCGTTGGACGGATTTCGTCAATCAACCGGATCAGCGACAGCTGATCGAGCAAGTCGGCCGGCCGCAGCGTGACGCGGTCGAGAATGTGCTGGATCCGCCACAGGTTCGGCGCGCTCGACCGTCGGACGACGCCGTACACCTCGTAGCCCTTCGAGAGCAGAAGTTCGGCGAGATAGGATCCGTCCTGCCCGGTGATCCCGGTGATAATGACTCGTTTCGACATGGAGTGGGTTTGACCCGGAAGTCACATGATTCTATGAGGATACGGGCACTCAGGTCAAGAATGAACCATGGGCATTGTCCGCAGTAACGCCGCGTTTTACCTCGACGCGCATGCCCGCGGCGTGCGGTTCGATCGGACGCTGACGCTCGGTCGCCAACGTCTCTACGTCTCGCCCGCCGAGTTGGCCGACCTCGCGTGTCGTCATCGGCCTGAGGCACGCGATCGCGCCGCCGCGATGGCGTTCGGCGATCATGCGGATGATTTTCTGAAGACGTTTCTGGATGTGGCGACGCTCGATACGCTCGATCACTCGACGTACGAAGGCGCGACGATCGCGCACGATTTGAATCAGCCGCTGCCCGGTTCACGCCACGAGCAGTACGACGCGGTGATCGATTCGGGAACCCTCGAGCACGTGTTCAATGTGCCGGTTGCGCTCGCCAGTTACATGCAACTCCTGAAGCGCGGCGGATCGCTGTTCCTTTCGACACCCGCCAACAACATGTGCGGGCACGGCTTCTATCAGTTCAGCCCGGAGCTTTTTTTTCGCGTGTTCAGCCGCGCCAACGGATTCGCGCTGACGAAGATGGTGCTCGTGACGCACCCGTTCCCGGGCGCGGAGTTGAGCGCACGGCAGATCGCGTACGACGTCAGCGATCCGGAGGAACTTGGCGCACGCGCGCCGCTGATGACCTCGACACCGGCGTTTCTCATGATCGAAGCGCGCCGGGAATCCATCGCGCCGATCTTCGCGACGCCTCCGCTGCAGAGCGACTACGTCACGAAGTGGAGCGGAACACGCGTGCCTGCCGCGCGCGGAGGTCTTCGGTCGATCTTCAAGCAGTTGCCGCTCGCGACCCAACATTTCGCGATCGGCTGGTATCAGCGCGCCTATCAGTGCACGCTACGGAACCGTCGTCGCTTTCGTCGACGGACCGACTGAAGCCCGCCACAGGCTGAGCGCGGCCGCCGTGGCCGTGCCCGCGACAATCACGCCTTGCAGAATCTGCAACCGATCGGTCCACGCGAGCCACGCCTGAATCGCCGACACGGCTAATCCTGCGGCGACGATGACGCAGGTCCGCGCGGTGTCCTCGTCCGTGTTGCCGAGGAACCAGACGAGCGAGACACCGCACGCGGCGACCGCACTGATGCCGTATCCAATCGGCACGCCGACGATGCCGATGTGACGGACGAGATAAAGCGACCCGAGCAGCGCGATCACCGAATAGCCGATCCATCCGGCGAGATACACGCGGAGGCGCGACAGCCCGAGCGCGTACACCGAAAACGTCAGCGCGATGAAATAAAAGTAGTCGCCGACCAACTCGGCGGGCAGCAGATTCGTCGCCGGCACGAACGCACGCGAGTACGCGAGCGGAACGAGGACATCCTTCAGAAACAGTATGGCCGCGATCGCCGCGGCGCTCAGCGTGGCCGTCACTCGCAGCGCCGCCGTCAACTCGCGGCGCCCTTCGGGGCTCGCGCCGACACGCGTGATTGTCGGATGCAGCCGTCCCCACAACGCGTTTGTCAGGAACGGCGTGTAATACGCGGTGATGGCGAGCGGCACCTGGAGCAGCCCGTTCGAATCGGGCCCGTACCGGACGATGACGTCACGCTGAATCCAGAGCCGCGCCAGGGGCACCAGCGCGCCGCTGACGAGCATGACGATGCTGAAGCGGACGAGGGCATTGGCTTCGGACAAGTCGAAACCGAACCGGAACAGGTGCGAATACGGACGGATCCGTCGCACGAAGACGAGGAACGCCGTCAGCAGCAGCGCCGAACTCGCGAAGATGCTCCAGAACGCGCCCGGCAGCCGCCAGAACCAGATCATCGCGAGGGTGGAGACGAAACCTGACACGGTCGCCCAAATCGACGCCTTCACGTACAAGTCGTAGCGCCCGCCGCCGAAGAACACACCTTCGAGATAGCCCGAGGCGACGACCGACAGCGGAACGCTGAACACCACGGCGAGCACTTCGAACGACGAGATCCCGAACGACGAGAGCGGCGTGTCGCGACCGAAGAGCGCGATCGTCAGGCGAGCCGGCGACGCCACCGCGAGGAGCAGCATCGCCGACGCGACCGTGATTTGCGCCGTAAACGCCGTCGAGAGCATCCGGCGTTCGTAGTCGCGCTTGTCGCCGAGCGCACCCATCCGGTTGATGATGCCGACCGCGAGGGACAGCGACGCGATCGAGATACCGAGGAGCTGAAGCTGCGTCGCCTGCGACAGAAAGCCGACGCCGGCCGTGCCGAGGACGAGCGCGACGTATTTGATCCGGACGAACCCGGTGAGCAGGCGCGTCAGGCTGAGCGCGCTCCCGGAAAAAAACGCGCGCCAGTGATGTTTGATGATGGACTCGCGCTCGCTCACGTTAGGCGTCGTCGGCGTCGGCAGAATACCATGAGGCGTCATGGCCGCCTCAGAGCTGACGGTCGTCGTCATCGGTGACGGCGACGTCGACGTTCGCGGGATCCGCCGCGCGCTGACCGCTGCGTCGATCGACCACGACGTCGTGGTCGTGCGGTTGGCCGGCCGCGGCTACGGCGACGCGTTTCGGGAGGGCGCCGCGCGCGCGACCGGTCGCTACCTCCTGACCGTCGACGGCGATGTCGCCGCGGACCCTGACGTCATCGAACGGATGTGGGCGGCTCGCGGCTCGAACGGCGTGGTCATCGCGTCGCGATACGTCGACGGCGGAAGCGCAACGGTCGGGTGGTCGCGCCACATCGCGAGCCGCCTGTTGAACGCGATCTATCGCCGCGGACTCTCCATGCACGTCCGCGATCTGTCGAGCGCCTACCGACTCTATCGGCGCGACGCGATCGCGCCGTTGACGCTGCACGGACGCCACTTCGACGTGCTCGAGGAGGTGCTCGTCGGCATCAACGCGGACGGGTGGCCGATCGCCGAGGTGCCGTTCCGCTATGTCGCGACCGGCTCGGAGCGATCGCTGGCACGTCCGCTGTCGCTGGCGTGGGCGTTCGTCCGCACGTTCGGATCGATGTGGGTCCTGCGCAACTCACCTTTCTCCGCTGACTACGACGAACGCGCGTTCAACAGCCTCATCCCACTGCAACGGTACTGGCAGCGCACGCGCGTCCGCATCATCAGCGACATGGTGAAGGACGGCGGTCGCGTCCTGGACATCGGCTGCGGGTCGAGCCGGATCATCATCAACGTGCCGACGGCGGTCGGCCTCGACATTCAGCTGAAGAAGCTGCGCCGCATTCAGCGGCGAATCATGCGGCTCGTGCAAGGGACGCTGACGACCCTGCCCTTCACCGACGGCGCGTTCGACCGCGTCATCTGCTCGCAGGTCATTGAGCACGTGCCGGTCGATCTCGTGGATTTCCGCGAGTTCGCGCGCGTGCTGCGGCCGGGCGGCGAACTGATCCTCGGCACGCCGGATTACGGCACGTGGACTTGGCCGTTCCTCGAATGGCTGTACGACATCGTGCACCCGCGCGGCTACGTGAAGGAGCACATCAATCACTACACGGCGGCGAGCCTGCGCGCCGAGCTCGAACGGCATCAGTTCCGCGTCGAGGAGCTGCGGTACGTCGGCGGCGGAGAAATGATCTTCCGCGCGATCAAAAAATAGGCGTGCGCCAGTTGTAGCCGAAGTGGTAGGCGGAGCCGGCGATCGGCTGCTGCAGCAGCGTCGCGGCGCGCGCAAACATCGCGTCCCACGAGGCGGCGGCATCGCGGTAGTCGAGATCGGTCGCCGCGACGGACGAAAACGCGAATATCCGGCCGATCGGTCGTCCGCCGTCGCGGATCGTGCAGACGACGCGTGCGCCGTCGCGTTCGAGACGCGCAATCGTCGCCGGCTTCACGTGCGCGCGATCCGGCTCGTCGAGAAAGTCCACGTAGTAATCGAAATGCGCGATCCCGTATGCGCGCGCGAACGCGTCGGGCGGCACCTGTTGCCCGAATCGATTCGCCGCGAAATCGAACAGGTGATTCGCCTCCTCGGGCTGCGACGACCGGCCGTAACTCAGCCCGTCGTAGAACTCCGCGATGTGACCGAGGTAGATGTTCCAACCGTCACTGGACAGGTGGAAGACGAATGGCAGTCCCTGCTCGTGCGTGCGAATGTAGAACGCCGCCGCCTTGACCACGCGGCATGTGCTGACCGGCATCTCCGTGTGATGGACGAGGTCTTCGACGCGGACGCCGAATCGCGGCCGCTCGTCGAATGCCGCCACGTGCGCCTGCACGGCGAGCGGGACCAGCAGCGCCGCGCCGATCGCAGTCGCGACGCGTGCGGGACTCCGCGACAGGAGCCACGCCAACAACAGAAAGGTCGGCGGCGCGAGATAGTACGCGTTCAACGCGCCTGGCGCGGCCGCTTCGGCGTATCGCATGACGCCGAGCGACGCGAGGGCCCACCATGCCGCCACAATCCCGATCGGCGAGCCGCGGCGAGCGTCACGCACGGCGAGCCCGAACGCGATGGCCACGAGAATCCAGCCGCCGCGAATCGGGAGGTAGGCGTCGACGCAGGCTGCCCACGTGCGCACGCTGCTGAACCGCGGCAGCCACGATCCCGTGGCGCCGCGCAACAGCAAGTAGCCGACCATCGTGAGGTCCGTGTGCCGCCGATGCGCAAGCACACCGAGCACGACGTCGACCGAGAGAGCTGCCGCCATCAACGCCAGCCCGATGAGAAAGACCGGACTGCGCAGCAGATATCGAACGCGATCGCGGAACGAACCCGCCGGCGTCGCCCAGACCGCCGCAACCGGCACGATCGGCAACATGATGAACGCGTCGGTCAACGCCACAAACGCGCCCAGCAGCCAGAACAGCGCGGTCGGAATCCATCTAGGACGTTGCAGCGCCCGGTCCTGCAACACCAGCAGGAGAATGAACAGCAGCGGGGACCACGACAGGCGCGCCCATCCGGTCTTCGATACGAAGACGTAAAAGGGCGAGACAAAAACAAGCGACGCAAAGATCCAGCCCGTCAGCGCGCTGTCGATCACAATCGCCGCGAACGCGGCGCCGGCAACGGCCAGCGCGATGTTGACGCCCCCTCCGATCACATACAACCAATGTTCGGACACCGGCAGACCGACGCCCGACAGCGCGGCGCTCGCGAGATAGTAGAGCGACACGTCGCCGAGCCCGTGCTGCGAGTAGAACATCGATTGCAGGAAGCTGTAGCGAATTGGAAGATGCAGGCCCGGGAACGCGAGCGCATGCAGACGCAGGCCAGGCATGATTTCGCTGAATTCGTCAGGCGAATGGCAGAAGACGTCCGGAATGCCGACGAACCGCAGATAGAGACCGAATGCGAGCGTCCCGATCGTCAGCGCGGCTGCGCGTGACTGTCGCATGTGGCTGCCACCCGCGCGTAAAGATCGATGAGTTCCCGCATCTGACCGTCGAGCGAAAAGTGCTGTCGCACGTGACGGCTGCCGGCCTCCCCCATCACGTTCCATTGTTCACGATGTTCGGCGAGCCACCGCATCCGGTCTGCCAGCGACTCGGCGTCGTCTTGACGGCAGAACAGGCCGGTGACGCCGTCGATGAGCGACCGCTCGGCTCCGGCAAACGGCGTGGCGATCACCGGCAATCCGGCCGCCTGCGCGCACACCATCGTCAACGCCGGACCGCCCTCGTCGTCGCCGGTCGAGCCCGTCGTGGAGGGCAGAACGAAGATATCGTGTGTCGCCAGTTGCTGCCGGTAGAGATCCGCGAAGTTGGCCGCGAGTTCGGTGTCGATGATCGAGACGCGGTCGCCAATGCCACGGGCGGCGATCTGCGCTTCCACCGCGCGACGAAACGGACCGTATCCAATCATCGTGAGCCGCGCGTCGATGCCCGCACGCACAATCCGATCGAACGCGTCGATCAGATACGCGTGCCCTTTCTTTTCGACGAAGCGCGCCGCGATGAGAAAGCGGGTGACGCCGGCCGCCGGAGTCCGCGGTGTGTATGGATACCGCTCGACCCCCGCGGGCAGATTCCAGATGACGAGCTTGTCCGCGGGACAGCCGATCTCGACGAGCCGATCGCGTGCCGCATCGCACAACACGATGACGCGGCTCATCCGATCGAACATCTCGCGAAAATTTTCGCGCCACCGCGGAATCCGAAGCGACGCGCTGACGTCGACGCCGTAGAACGTCACGACCGCCGGACGCCGCATCGAGCGAATGAACGGCAGCGCCATGACGCCCGTCGTGCCGAAATGCGCGTGGATGACGTCCGGTGCGAAGGGTTGCGCGTGTCGAAGGCAGAAGCGATTGAATTGGCTGAGCGCGAGCGGCGCGCCCGCCCACATCGAATCGGGCCGCTTCCCGCGCGCAAGACGACGCAGCGCTTCCGCGAACTCGCGGCGCAGCCGCCGTCGCATCCGCACCCACAAGGACGGCACGATGTCCTCCTCGACCGACCGCGTGTCGAGAAAAAACGTGTTCGGCAGGAGCGCGGCGCGATTCTCGATCAGGTGCGCCGCGAGCAGCATCGATTGGTGCTCGGGCTGCGCGAGCAGATACGGATGCACCTGATCGAAGAGCGTCGGCGCGTACGCGTCCCAGATGTGGACGACTTTCACGGCATGCTGATGTTACAACGTGACCGTGGCAGACAATGCGCGCATGGTATCCTACCGGCCACGTGGTACAGAACGACGTTCGCGTGATGACCGCACGCGACATCGACGACGTCGTTAAGTTGCAGGTTGCCTTTCTCGATGGATCGCTCGTCACCGACCTCGGTACGACCTTCCTCAGATCGTTCCACCGCGCTGCGCTCGAACACCCCGACACGCGAGCCTTCGTCGCGACATTCCAGGGCGCCGTCGCGGGCCTCGCGATCGGATCGCTCGACGTCGCACGGTTCAATGCGCACGTGCGGCCGCGGATCGTGCCGTCGCTCGTCGCCGCGATCGCTGCGCCACGCCGATGGCGTCTCGGTCTGGCCATCGCGAAGAGCCTGTTCGAACAGAAGCCGCAACCGCCGATTCCCGCCGAGTTGCTCCTGCTCGTCGTCGACGAGGGCGTGCGGCGTCATGGCCTCGGCCGGGCGTTGCTCGCGCGCCTCGAAGCGGCATTTGCCGACGCCGGCGTGACCCGCTATCGGGTCGCTGTCAGGAGCCATCTCGCCGTCGCTCGCGCGTTTTACGCGCGTATCGGTTTCGATTTCGAGCAGGAACTTTCGGTGCTCGGCCAGCCGATGGTGTATCTCACGAAGCATGTCGGGCGCTAGCGACTCACGATTCGTCGCCGCGACCATCGTCGCGACGTTCGTGCTGGCGCTGGTGCTTCGACTGGCGATCGTCATGGCGACGCCGCAGATCGCCACCTCGAACACCGACCTCGAGATGTACCGGATGGGCGGCATCCTCGTCGCGCGCGGCGTCGACGCGTACGATCCGCGAGATCACATGGCGCTGCGCGCCCAACTGCGGGCGGCGACGCATAGCGCGACCTTCCGCCTGACGCAGGGCTTCTGGGATTACGGCGCCGGATCGCTGCTGCCCTTGAACCTGCTCGTTCTCGGTGCGGTCGCGCGGATCTCGGATGCGCCCGTCGCCTTTCGAATCGCGTTCGCGATCGCCGATTCGATCTTCGCAGCGCTGGCGATGCTGTGGATCCTACGGCGGTGGCGCGCGTCGCGACTCGAGGCGATCGGCGCCGGGCTGACGATCGGCGCGCTGTCGCTCGTCATGCTCCACATGGGCACCTATTCACCCGAGGACAAAGGGATCGAACTGCTGCTGATGGTCACGACGCTCGTCGCCATCGATTCGCCGTCGCGGCGATCGGCGATCGTCGGCGCGCCGCTCTGGCTCGGGCTGGCATGCGCGTACAAGGCGACCGGTGCGTGCCTCGCGCCCTACGTCGCGTACCGATTGTGGGCGCGGCGCGATGTGAGCTACGGCGATCTGCTGCTTGCGGCGGGCATGTTCAGCTGCGCCTCGCTGGCGTGGTTCGTCCCCTACATCAGTGACATGGCGTCGATGCTGACCCGACGCGTCGGCGACGACCTGAACGTCCCTCGTTTCGCCTCGCCATTCGTCCTCGTCGCGTCGCCGGATACCTTCAGCAGCGCGCAAGCCGTGGTCGTGCGGCGCGCCCTGTACGCGCGCGCGGCCGTCACCGGCGCGTTCGCGGCAGCGATGACTGCCGCGTTGTGGCGCCGGCGTCTGGATGCCGAACTCGCGACGGCAATCGTGCTGATGGTGTTCTGCACGGTCCTCCTGGTGGCCGGCGGCCTCGACCGATTGAACATCGCGCTCGCCGTGGCGGCGCTCTTGATTGGCGTCCACCATCGGCTTGCACGACGGATCGCGGTCACGGCGTATGCCGTGCTGGGCGCGGCGAATCTCGTGTTGTATCAACGCGCGCGGTTGTCATCGGTTCGAATCGAGGCGATGTTCATTGCCGTCTGCGTCGCCGCGCTGCTGGTCTGGCTCGTCGTGCTGTGTGTCGTCGGCGAGACGGTGGAACCGCGTCCAGTCGTCGCACCTCCGCAGACGGTCCCGAACCGAACGCGCGAGCGGCTGACGGCTGCGGCCTGTTGCGGGCTCATCGCGCTGCTTACCGTCGTCGGCGCTCGAGCGAACGCCAGCACACCCGACCGGGTCGATCCGGCGCTGTGGACGCGCAACCCGTTCCTCGGAGGATGGGCGCTGCGCGAATCACCTGCCGCGGTGCGGTCGAGCATCGAACCGATCGAGTTGGATTGCGAGGAACACGCAGGACAACTGTCCCTGGTCCTGCGCGAGGGCGTCTTGCGGCGTGCGATCCTCGATCAACCGATTTCGCTCGACGGCCGCGACCACGCGATCGAGGCAACGGCCTGGCGTGGAAAGGTCTTATCGATCACGCGCCTCAACGAATACATCGCCGACATCGTCATCACGGACAGCAGCAGACAGCGTGTGTACGGAACCGGAAGCATCACCGCGTCGCCGTACTACACCTGGTTGACGCTGACGCTCACGATCGCCGACGAGCCCGCGCTCAGCGGCACGTACACATTCGAGAAGTACTAGCGGCCGTCACACTGGTTTATTCGCCACGGCCACGATCTTGGTCGTCAGAATCCTCGGATTCGCATCGTCGAACCCGCGCTCGACGAAATAGATCGATCGCAAAACCACACGCCAGGCGGCGGCGACGATGTTGAACACGATCCGCTTCCACGACACGAGCGGCGGCCGGTGCGGCAGCAGCGTGACGGCGGTGAATCCGGCCCGTTCGAGGGCGCGCCGAATCGTATGCTCGGTCGGAATCCATCGGATGCCGTCGTCCTTGAACGCGACGAAGGGCCCGGTGTACGCCGCACCGTTGAACACCTCGATGAGGACGCGGCCGCCGGGGCGCAGTGCGTCGCGCACCCGTTCGAGATGCGACGTCACGGCGTCGACCGGCACGTAATACAGCACGTCTTTCAGAACGATCAGATCGAAGGCGGCGCGCCGCGCGGACAGGTACTCCGTCCAGTCGCTTGCGAGCGCGATCGGAGCCTGCACGCGTTGCTGCGCCGCGGCCACCGCGTCCGCATCGGCGTCGAATCCCTCGAGGTGCGTGTAGCCCTTGCCGGCGAGAAAGGCCAGCACGCGTCCGCGTCCGCAGCCGACGTCGAGAATCGTCGCCTCGCGACTGGCGGGCAGCCAGCGCACGTAGTTCGCGTCGAGATCGGCATATTCAGCGGACACGATTTGGTGTAGTACCGAGCGCAGAATAACATGTCACGTCATGCAGGACGCTGATCAGACACGCCTGGCGCGCGAGCAAGTCGAGGCGGATCGCGCCTACAACGACGCGTTGACCGCGTTCGATCGCGCGGTCGCCGACTGTCGCGGCCGCGATCTGACGCACGCCGACTTCGAGGTGCTGTCGCACGCGCTGATCATCCTGCTCCAACGGATCACCGCGTTTGTCGACTCGAAGGATCGCCTCGTCGCCAGCGGCGCCGCCGATCGAGTGGCTCAAGTGGCGCGCGCGCTCGACGAAGTCGCCGAACTGCGGACGCGGGTCAACGTGCTGCAGCGGGGACAGCAGATAGACAGTCGACAGGCGCCACGTGACAGTCGACCCCAGACCGTTGAGAGCCGACTGCCAGTCCAGCCTGCAGCCTCCAGCGATCGGGCTCCTGCAGACGCCGTGTACCTGGGTTTCGAAGACGAATTTCGCGGGTCGGACGGGAGCGTCGCCGCAAAGCTGCAGGCCTACGTGCCGATTTTTGCCGGTGCGGCCGATGTCGTCGATTTGGGCTGCGGCCGTGGCGAGTTTCTCGCCGCGCTGAAGGCGGCCGGCATCACAGGCCGTGGCGTCGACGCGAACGCGCAGATGGTCGCCGTCGCGCGCGACCGTCATCTCGACGTCGTGGAAGGCGATGTCCTCGCGTTCGTGGATGCGCTCGCAGACGAATCGATCGGCGGCGCCATCGCCACGCAGGTCGTCGAGCATCTCGAGCCGGCGTACCTGATCCGGTTGATCAGCGCGCTCGCGCGGGCGCTGCGACCCGGCGCGCCGATCGTGATCGAGACGATCAATCCCACCTGCTGGCTCGCATTCTTCAGCAGCTACCTGCGCGACTTCACCCACGTCAATCCGATTCACCCCGACACGCTGCAGTACCTGCTGCGGGCGAACGGATTCGAACACGTCGACATCCGGTATAGCGCGCCGGTGCCGAACGAGATGAAGATGCGCACGGTCGATCTGCCGGCCAGCATTCTCGGATCCGCCGATCCATCGGTCGCGGCCGTCGTGCAGCTCGCGCACGCCGTCAACACGAACGCGACGCTTCTCAACTCGCTGCTGTTCGGCTATCAGGACTATGCGGCCATCGGTCGTCGCGCATGACCGACAACACGAATGCCAGCGCGAGCAGCGCGACACCCACCATCGGCAATTCGTACCACATGAATTTTTCGTGCGGAATCATCGCGGCTGGTGGATTTCCGGCGATGCGATCGAGCCACGTCAATGGCACGACGCGCAGTACGAGTGACAACGGGACGAGGTTTCCGGCGAGCACACTACCGGCCACAAACACCAGCACGACCAGCGGCGACATTCCGAACCACAGCGGTGCGTACATGCTGACAACGATCGGCAGCAGCAGCGTGATTGAGTCGTCCGGCGAAAAGGCGAACATCAGGAAGCCGATCGTCGACTGAAAGATGACGGCGGCGGTCGGTCTGGCGTTCACCGATCCGCGCCACCGCTGCTCCGTCCACGCCAGACCGACCGCCGCCGTCGCCGTCGTGGCAACGAGCAGCACCGTGAACACCGACGTGACCCGTCGCGCCAACGCCAGCGTCGCGGCATCGACCGGATGGACGCGGAATCCCGACATGACGCGACCGGCGAGCGACATCGGACCAAATACTTCCTTGCTCAAGATCGGGATCAGCTCGGCGTCGCTGACCACGGATCCGACCATCGATACCGGGTACAGGAACCCGTTACGCCACCCGCCGAAGGCGAGCGAGACCGTCGCGATCGCCGCCGTCGACACGATCACTGCGCCGCAATAGCGACGATGTTCGCGGGACATCGACGCGAACACGAAAAACGGAAACGCGAAAACGGCCGGATACAGCTTGAAGTAAATCCCGACCACGATCGCCAGTGCCGCAAGCCAATAGCGGCGCTGCAGGAACGCCCAGAAATGGACGACGACGCAGAGCGCGGAGACGATCTCGCCCATCCCGTTGCTGATCGCGTAAATCGCGGCGGTCGACTGCAAACCGAGTCCGACCACCAGCCACTGCCGTGTCCGATCGGCGATGGTGAGGGCGAGCAGCCACAGCGTGACAGCGTACGCGGCGGTCAGCGCCGCCCGCGTCAGCGCGCGCTTCGTCCGCAGCGCGAGCGGCAGACGCGAATAGCCATCCATCGCGCCGACGAACAACGGTCCCCACCGCCGTTTCAGCGTTGCCGATTGGTCGAGGTGCAACTGGTACACCGTCTCCATGTACGTCGTGCCCGTCCACCCTTGCGGGGATGCGGTCAGCGCGTACGCGAAACGAAGTACGCCGAGAATCACGAATGCGAGTACGAAAATGCGGGCGCGGATGTCACATTCTAGACGGATCGCATATCTTTGATTGGTGGAGCGAATCGACGTCGTCGTGGTCGGCGCTGGTGTGACCGGTCTCGCGGCCGCGCGCGCGATCGCGCAGGACGGCCGCAGTGTCTGCGTGATCGAACGCCATCCGCGGCCCGGCCTTGATACGAGCACGCGAAACAGCGGCGTCATCCATGCCGGCATGTATTACCCGCCGGGGACGCTCAAAGCGCGCCTGTGTGTCGAGGGGCGTCATCGGCTGTACGAGTTCTGCGCGGCGCACGATGTTCCACATCGGAAGTGCGGAAAGCTGATCGTCGGGCACGACGACCACGACCGCGAGCAACTCGAAGCGTTGAAAGCGCGCGGAGACGCCAACGGCGTCGAAGGGTTGACGCTCGTCGATCACGCGTTCATCGTCAGCCGCGAGCCGGCGGTCGACGCGCCGTTCGCGCTGTGGTCGCCCGAAACCGGCATCGTCGACGCCGACGCGCTCGTCAGGTCGCTGCTGCGGTCGGGAGAGGAGTCGGGCGTGATGTTCGTCCCGGCGTCGCCGCTGCGATCGGCGCGGCGCGAGTCCGACGGTCTCGTGCTGACGACGATGCACGAGGAGATCCATGCGCGCGTCGTGGTGAACGCCGCCGGGCTGTACGCGGACGAGGTTTCGCGCATGCTGGGGGGCGAAGCGTTCACGATCTATCCGTGCCGAGGCGAGTACGTGCAGCTGACGCCGGCAAAGCGCTCGATGGTCAACGGATTGATCTACCCGTTGCCGCCGAAGCACAGCCTCGGCGTTCACGTCGTGAAGACGATGAGCGGCGATGTCTGGCTCGGGCCGACGGCGACCTTTCAGGATCGCAAGGACGATTACGAATCGAACCGGCTGCCGGTCGACGCATTCCTCGAACCGGCGCGCCGGCTGCTGCGGGGAATCGCGCTCGGCGATCTGCGGCTGGCCGGCAGCGGCATCCGCGCGAAGTTGTACCCGCCAACCGACTCCTTCGCCGATTTCATGATCCGCCGAGACCGGACGAATCCATTCGTCGTTCAGACGGCAGGCATGGAATCGCCCGGCCTGACGTCGTGTCTCGCGGTCGGGGAACTAGTGCGCGACCTGGTCGCCGCCGCTTTGTAGGAAGCGCGAGAGCGCATCCTGCCACGAGGGCATCTCGATGCCGAGCGCGCGAAGCTTCTCGTTCGAGAGCGCGCAATACTGCGGCCGGATAGCGCGCAGCGTGACCTCGCTCATCCGCATCGGAGTGAACGATGCGGCGATGGCGGCACGCTGCGCGAGCTCGCGCGCGAACTCGAACCAGGTGCAGTGGCCCGAGTTGACGCAGTGATAGATCCCGAACGGCGCGCGCATCTCGACCAATTTCCGCGTCGCCACACCGGCATCGATCGCGTACGTCGGTGACACCGTTCGATCGACGAACACTTTTGGCGCGCCGCCCGCGCGCAGCGTGTTGAGAATCGACGCGACGCTGCCGCGCGGCAGCGGACCGCCGGCGACGCCGCCGAACAGGCTCTCCACGCGGAGCACGTACGCTTTCGGCGCATCGAGCGCGAACCACTCCCCCAACAGTTTCGAGTGCGAATAGACGCTGCGCGGGTTCGGTTGATCGCGTTCGGTATACGGTTGTGTGGTCGTGCCGTCGAACACGAAGTCAGTGCTGTAGTGAACGAGGGTCGCGCCGTGGCGCAGAGCGGCGCGCGCCAACGCGCGCACGCCGAACGCATTCGCGTTCAACGCGTCGACCGGATGATCCTCGGATCCGTCGACGTCGGTGTACGCCGCTGCGTTCAGGATCAGCTCCGGCTGCACGGCATCCATCGCCGCCGCAACTGCCCCATCGTCGCCGACGTTCAGCTCGCGATGCGAAAAGCCGACGACGTCGTGGGCCGATTGGAATTCGTGGACGAGGACGGCGCCGAGTTGACCGCCGGCGCCAGTGACCGCAACGCGCATCAGGCCCGGCTCACGCAGCGCGACGGAAGGCGCGCACCTGCGAATCGTCGAGCACGCCTTCCCACCGCGCGACCACCACGGTCGCGATGCAGTTGCCGACGACGTTCATCGCCGTGCGGCCCATGTCCATGATTTGATCGATGCCGAGCAGGATCGCGGCGCCTTCGAGCGGCAACCCGAACTGCGTCAGCGTCGCGGTCAACACGACGAGCGCCGCACGCGGGACCCCCGCGACGCCTTTGCTGGTCAGCATCAACGTCAGCATCATCACGAGCTGATCGCGCAGGGTCATCGGCACCCCGGCGAGCTGCGCCACGAAAATACTCGTCAGCGACAAGTACATCGTCGTCCCGGTGAGATTGAAACTGTAGCCCGTCGGCAGCACGAAACCGACGATGTTCTTCGGAACGCCGAATTCCTCCATCACTTCGAGCGACGAGGGCAGCGCGGCTTCGGAGCTCGCGGTCGTGAAGGCGATTAGAAAGGGCTCGCGTGCGGCCTTCGCGAACGCCAGCACCGGCACGCGGATCAACCACGCCGTCGCGACGACCACGATCGCAATCAGGATCGCCAGGCCGATGTACATCAGCGCCACGAGCTTGCCGAGCGTGTACAGAATCCCGAGTCCTTTGCCGCCGACGGTCGCGGCAATCGCGGCGAACACGCCGATCGGCGCGAACGCCATCACGTAACCGGTGAACTTGAACATCACGTGCGCGAGGCTGTCGAGGACGTCGAGGACCGGTTTGCCTTTGTGACCGATCGCGGCGAGCGCGATACCGAAGAAGGTCGAAAAGACGACGAGCTGCAGGATGTCGCCGCGCGCCATCGCATCGACGACCGACGTCGGGAAGAGATGCAGCACGATGTCCCAGGCGTGCTGCTGATTCTGCGCCATCGCGGCGACCGCCTTCGTGTCGGCGTCCATCGCGATCGACACACCCGCGCCCGGCTTGAACGTGTTGACGAGGAAGAGCCCGAGGAAGAGCGCAATGGTCGTCGCGACCTCGAAATAGACCATCGCTTTCAGGCCGATGCGCCCCATCGACTTCACGTCGCCGGTTCCGGCGATGCCGACGACGAGCGTCGCGAACAGCAGCGGCGCGATCAGCATCTTGATCATGCGCAGGAAGACGTCGGCGAGCGGCTTGATCTGGACGCCAAAGGACGGGAACGCCCAGCCGATGACGATGCCGATCACCAGCCCGACGAAGATCTGCGTCGTCAGCGGAATACGCTTCATGACTGCGCCTCGAGTGAGGGCGACGGCGTGAGCCGGCCGGTGACGAAGGCTGCAATCGTATTGACGACAGCCTGTTGTTGCTCGAGGGTGAGCTCGCCGTAGATCGGAATCGCGAGCGTCTCGTTCGCGGCTTTCTCGGCCTCGGGAAACGCACCTTGCCGATATCCGAGATCCGCGAAGCAGGGCTGCAAATGGAACGGGACCGGATAGTAAACCTCGTTGCCGATGCCGCTGCCGTCGAGATGTTTCTTCAGCGCATCGCGCTCGGGCGACCGGATGACGAACTGGTTGTAGATGTGCAGGCGATTCGGCGCCTCGAAGGGGAGCGCGATCGCGTCGCCGAGGTCGGCCTTCTTGAACAGCTCGTGATAGCGCGCGGCGTTTGCGCGGCGCCCTTCGGTCCACCCGTGCAGATGCGGCGCTTTGACGCGAAGGACCGCCGCCTGGATCGCATCCATCCGGAAGTTCGCGCCGACGAGATGATGGTAGTACTTCGGTTCCATCCCGTGCGTTCGCAGCAGCCTCGCGCGTTTCGCCAGCCGATCGTCGTTGGTCGTCAAGAGTCCCGCGTCGCCAAAGGCGCCGAGGTTCTTGCTCGGGAAGAACGAGAAGCAGCCGAGTGCGCCGATGCCGCCGACGGGCTGCGCTTTGTAGCTCGCACCGATGGCCTGCGCGGCGTCCTCGATGACCGGAATGCCGCGCCGGTTCGCGATCTCGATGATCGGATCCATCTCGGCGCTCTGGCCGTACAGATGGACGGGGACGATCGCTTTCGTCCGCGGCGTGATCGCGGCTTCGATCAGATCGACGTCGATGTTGTAGGTGAGCGGGTCGATGTCGACGAGGACCGGCCTCGCGCCGACGCGTGACACGCAACCGGCGGTGGCGAAGAACGAATACGTCGGCGTGATGACTTCGTCGCCGTGCGTGATGTCGAGCGTCATCAGCGCCAGCAGGATCGCGTCGGTGCCTGACGACACGGCGAGCGCGTGTTTGACGCCGAGCATCGCGGCGAGCTCGCGCTCGAGCGCGTCCACTTCGGGGCCCATGATGAAACGCTGGCTGTCCGCCACACGCGTCATCGCGGCAAGAATCTCGTCGCGCAGCGGTCGATACTGCGCCTGCAGGTCGAGCAACGGCACCTTCATGGGTCCGACTATTCTATCTTCGTGTTTTGATGGCCGCGCGCGTCTCGCGATCGACCTCGCGGCGCTTGATCGTTTCGCGCTTGTCGTATTCCTTTTTGCCCTTGGCGAGGCTGACGGCAACCTTCACGCGGCCGTTCTTGTAATACAGCCGCACGGGGATCAGCGTCATGCCCTTCTCGACGGTCTTGCCAATCAGCTTTCGGATCTCGTCGCGGTGCAACAGCAGCTTGCGGCGCCGCAGCGGTTCGTGATCCGCGTATCCGCGATGGCTGTAGGGGCTGATGTTGACGTTGTAGAGAAAGACCTCGCCGTCCTCGAGGCGTGCGAAGCTGTCGCGCAAATTCACGCGGCCCTCGCGGATCGCTTTCACCTCGGTGCCCAGCAACACGATCCCCGCTTCGAACGTTTCGAGGAGGTGGTAATCGTGGAACGCCTTTCGGTTCTCGGCGATCGAGGTCTGCGCTTTCTCGCGCTCGGTCTTATCCATGGTCACGACACGCGCCACGAAGATCGCTTCGTGGGTTTATCCATTTTTCGCGAGCCTCGCCGCGAGCAACACCGCAGCGATCATGCTCTCCGGATCGGCAATCCCTTTGCCGGCGATGTCGAACGCCGTGCCGTGATCGACCGACGTGCGGACGATCGGCAGGCCGAGCGTGACATTCACCGCCTGCCCGAATGCGACCAGCTTGACCGGGATCAATCCTTGATCGTGATAACAGGCAATGACGACGTCGAACTCACCGCGGCGGGCGCGCACAAATATCGTATCTGCCGGAAACGGTCCGCTGACGTCAATTCCGCGATCGCGGCACGTGTCGATGACCGGAGTGATCGTCTGCGCCTCCTCGCGTCCGAACAGTCCATGTTCGCCCGCGTGCGGATTCAGTCCGCAGACCGCGATGCGCGGCCGCGCGAATCCAAACCGCGGCAGCTCGCGATCGGTCAGCACGATCGTCCGCTCGAGCGACTCCCGTGTCAGCGCGCGCGGCACCTCGGCGAGCGCGATGTGAATCGTTGCGAGGACGACCCGCAGCGATTCGGAATAGAACATCATCGCGACATCGGGCGCGTTCGTCAGGTGCGCCAGCAGATCGGTGTGTCCTGCCCACGGCAGGCCATCCAGGCGGAACGCTTCCTTGTTGATCGGCGCCGTCGCGATCGCGGCGATGTCACCGCGTTCGGCATCGGCAACCGCGCGGACGATGGCGTCGTACGCAGCGCGGCCGGCGGCGGCACTCAACTGCCCGAGCGTATACGACGTGTCTGCCGGAGGACCGTAGACGACTGGCTCGCAGACGGCTCGTACGCGCGCGTCCGCGGCAGCCTTCGCCGCGATCTCGGGTCCGATGCCTGCCGGATCGCCGGCGGTGATCGCTATGCGTGGCAGTTGCACGATCCGCAATTGCCAGTTCCGCAGCCGGAAGGATTGTCGCAGCCGCCCTCGCCGCCGCAGCCGCCGTGCTGGACGCCTTTCGCGTTCGGCAGTTCGTAACGCAAGCAGCACTTCAGCCGTCCGCAGAGCCCCGACAACTTCGACGGGTTCAGGCTCAAGTCCTGCTGCTTCGCCATCTTGATCGACACCGGCTCGAACGTATTGAGAAACGTCGTGCAGCAGAGCGGGCGGCCGCACGTGCCGTATCCGCCGATCATCTTCGCTTCGTCGCGCACGCCGATCTGCCGCATCTCGATCCGCGTCCGGAACTCGCCGGCCAGCTCGCGCACGAGTTCGCGAAAGTCGACGCGCGCCTCGGCCGTGAAATAGAAGACGAGCTTCGAACCGTCGAACTCCTGCTCGACGCGCGTCAGCTTCATCCCGAGGCCGCGCTCGCGAATCTTCATCACGCCGATCCGAAATGCTTCCTGCTCGCGATGCTCGTGCTTCAGGCGCGCGAGGATGTCCTCGCGGCTCGCGATACGAACGATCCGCTGGGGCGTGTCAGTCGGCAGCTGGCGTTTCTCGTCGAGCTGCGGAATGTGGCGGACGACGGTCCCCAGCGCCGGACCGCTTTCGGTGTTGACGATCACGCGATCGCCGGTCCGCGGCTGCGCGTCGGTCGGGTTGGCGTACGCGTGCGCCCGACCGACTTTCGACAGTTTGACGCTGACGAGGGGCGCAGTCATACGTGCAACACCACCCAGTCGGCGACGACCTTGACGCCGGCGTTGCGATCCAGCGCCGTGAGGGCCTTGTCGACGACGGCGTACGCATCGACGGCGCGCCGGCTGCTGTAGCTGGTCGTCAGGCGTTCGAGCGACACGCTGACCTCGCGGTTCGCGAGCGTCGCCGGGTCGGCCTTCGCTCCGATCAGCGCGAGATCGCGCAGCAGCGAGGCCATCGCGCGCAGGTGCGACGCGACCTGCTCGCGGTCCGTCGCGCCGCCCGCGCCCGTCTTCGCCAGCAGTTGTTTCGCGGCGTCGAGCTTTGCCGCCGGATTTCGGCTCGCGGCCACGTCGGCGAGCACGCGCGCAGCGACATCACGCGCCGCCTCGTCGATCTCGGTCGCGGTG
>Ga0070741_10007795_pt1 | contig 21927 bp, 15 predicted proteins | sample Coa_R1_4_FD_66440 | JGI IMG/M metagenome (GOLD analysis project Ga0070741, IMG submission 66440) | Surface soil microbial communities from Centralia Pennsylvania, which are recovering from an underground coalmine fire - Coalmine... | ecosystem: Environmental > Terrestrial > Soil > Unclassified ... | reverse complement strand
CAGCCAGTAGGTGGATTTCCGTAGCTCAATCTGGATGAGGATCAACACCAGGCCGGCGGCGACGAGGCCCATCCAGATGAAGGCCGTCAGCCGCAGATAGGTTAGTGAATAGCTGGCGACGTAGAGATCGAGCCTGAAGATCGAAGAGATCACGAGCAACACATTCTGCGCGATAAAGATCAGCACGAGTGGACGGATCAGGCGGGACTGGTCCGCAGGGCCGCCGCGGCGCATCGCAATCAGCACGAATGCGGCGGCAAGCAACGCCGTGAAGATCAACGGATAGGCGCCTCGGTGCGCATATTGGGCGTAGGTCATGCCGTTCGGCAGTGCAGCGCCGCCCCAGAGATAGACGACGTCCATCGCGGTCTGAGCTGCGAACAATGCGTTGAAGAGAACGAGGGACCGCATGACCGCCTGTGTGCCCAGGAGGTAATCAAGTTCGGACGTTGCCGTGGGGTTGATCGGCGCGAACTCCCAGGTCCGCGCGGGCTTCGATTTGATGCGCCGACAGATCAGTGGCCAGATCATGCAGGCGACAAAGGCCCAGAAGCACAATCGCCAGGGGCTGATGAATTCGAACAGCTTGCGCAGGTCGATCAGCATCAGGACGTGTTCGATGACCGGATTGGCCGACGAGAAAAGGATCAGGAAGATCGCGAAGACGCATAAGGGAACGATCCAGGCAACCAGCCAACCGATCCAGTTTGGCGTCCAGATGTTCATGTGCCGGAGGGCGCCAATCGTGTCTCTTGCAAGCAGGAACGGACCGCGAAAGGGCACTGTTGCGGCTTCGAGCAATTGCCAGGGCCAGGATGCCGGCTGCGTCGAGATCATCGCGATGACCGACATCGCTGTCGCGACCGTTGCCACGGCGACCGACAGCAGGTTCACCTCTTCGATGAGGGGCAGAAGACCCGCCGCCAAAACGATGGCGGGAATGATTCGGGCCCTGCCTCGCATCTCGATCCGGTTGCCGAAGACGGCGGCGACCCCAACCGCGCCCAGAAACACGGCCAGCGAGATGCCGATGTCCCAGCCGTAGAACAGCCAGTCCGCCAGCACGACGCAGCCTGCGGCGCAGGCAAGCGGCGTCATCAGCGGACGCGCGGGTACGGTTTCGAGCTCGGTGGCGGCCGCGATCGACATGGCTTCAATTCCCGGAATGGACGAGGGTGAGGTGAGGGGCTTTCGCCCTTGGCTTGGTTGAGTGGCGGCGAATCGGCTTTGGCGGCGTTTTCGTGAAACGAACGACTGCCCCGCGAGCGGGTGGTGCTTCCAGCCACCAGCCGTCGCGGAGCAGTCGCCGGGGGAGGCGGGGAGGGCCGAACGAAACGCGGATGATTTCTGTCATGGCTGGACCTTGCCAGCCTCCTTGGCAGACCGTTTGTCCGAGTTGCCGAGGATCTAAGGATTTGTTTGCAGATTTTGCGCAGCCGCTCTGCGGCAGCCATCGACCCCACGCCATTCCTTCCCCGGGGGCCGGGTGCTATGACGCCCTTCCAATCCAAGGCTTTCTAGTCCAAGGCCTTCGGATCCAAAGCCTTCTAATCCAAGGCCGAGCCGCAGAGCACATTGGGGGGAGAAACTTAATGGCCACCACGACGATCGCTTCCACTGGGGCCGCGAGAAGCGAACTGGAGATGTCGACCATCCGCGCCATTTCATGGCGGCTGATTCCGTTTCTGGTGCTGGCCTATTTCTTTTCCTATCTCGATCGCGTCAATCTCGGCTTCGCCGCGCTGACCATGAACGCTGAACTGAAATTTTCGCCGACGGTGTTTGCCTGGGGCGCCGGCATCTTCTTCATCGGTTATTTCATTTTCGAGGTGCCGAGCAATCTGGCGCTGGAGAAATTCGGCGCCAGCCGCTGGATCGCCCGCATCATGGTGACCTGGGGCATCATCTCGGCGCTGATGGCGACGGTAAGCGGCGAAACGAGCTTCTACGTCCTGCGTTTTCTGCTCGGCGTCGCCGAAGCCGGGTTCTTCCCGGGCATCATCCTCTATCTCACCTATTGGTATCCGGCCGAATACCGCGCGCGCTTTCTCGCGGCCTTTGCCATCGCCGTTCCGGTCTCCACCGTGATTGGCGCGCCGGTGTCGGGGCTGCTGCTGGGGCTCGACGGCGTGATGGGGCTGAAGGGATGGCAGTGGCTGTTCATCATCGAAGGTGTGCCCTCTGTCCTGCTCGGCCTCATCACCTGGTTCTATCTCACCGACAGGCCCGAGCACGCCACGTGGCTTTCGGCTGAGCAGAAGGCGTGGCTTGCGTCGAAGCTCAACGCCGAGATCGCCGCCAAACAGGCCGTGCGGCACATGACACTGGGCGAGGCGCTGACGTCGCCGAAAGTCATCGTGCTGAGTCTGGTTTATTTCGGCTTTGTTGGCGCGCTCTATGGCATGCAGTTCTGGTTGCCGCAGATCGTCAAGGCGTTCGGTTTGACGAATGCGCAAACCGGCTTCGTCACCGCGATCCCGTACCTGTTCGGCACCATCGCGATGATCCTGTGGGCGCGGCATTCCGACGCCTCGCGCGAGCGCGTGCTTCACGTTGGTGCGCCGCTGTTGCTCACGGCGTTCGCCTTGGCTGCCTCCAGCTATATCAGTGATCCCACGATGACGATGGTGGTGCTGACGGTCGCCGCGATCGGGGTGTTCTGCACCTTCGGCGTGTTCTGGACGCTGCCGACCGCCTGGCTTTCCGGCACGGCCGCAGCCGGTGCGATCGCGCTGATCAATTCGATCGGCAATCTTGCCGGCTTTGGCGGGCCGTATCTGATCGGCTGGGTCAAGGAGGCGACAGGTCAGACCTCGACCGGGCTGCTCGTGCTGGCGGTGCTTCCCCTGATCGGCGGGCTCCTGGTGTTTTTGGGCGGCCACGAGTCCATGGCGGAGTTCGCCAATTCGGAAAAGGCGGCTTAGGCCGCTTTCTCTTCCCAAGTCTATCCCTCGGAGCGACCACGGCTTTTCCAGCCAAGCCGGCGATCACAATTTCATGATTACTGACGAATATTGACATTTATCAGTCAACAATCCACACTCCCCATATGGCTGGAGCCGTGAGGAGGGTCCGATGTTGGTTCGCCTGATTTTTTCGAGTTATTCCAGGCTCTTGGCCGGAATTTCGCTGGCAGCGCTGGCCGTCACGTTAGGTGGCTGCGATAGCGCCGTGGCCGACAAGCCCGCGGAAACCCGCCCGGTTCTGGTCGCCACCGCCCATTATGAAGCCCAATCTCCCGAGCGCAGCTTTGTCGGCACGATCAGGCCCCGGATCGAGTCCGACATGGGTTTTCGTGTGCCCGGGAAGGTGGCGAAGCGGCTGGTCGAAGTCGGCCAGACGGTCGAAGTCGGCCAGTCGCTCGCCACATTGGATGAAGTCGATCTGAAATTGCAGGCCGAGCAGGCCGAGGCAGAACAGCGCGCCGCGACGGGCGTGCTGGCGCAGGCGGGCGCTGCCGAGCAGCGCGCCAAGGACCTGCGCGGCAAAGGTTGGGCCACCGATGCGCAGCTCGACACCGCGAAGGCCGCCGCCGACGAAGCACGCGCGCGGCTCAATCGCGCCGAGCGTTCGGTCGAACTGACCAACAACTCCCTCTCTTATGCAACGCTCGTGGCGGACACCCATGGTGTCGTCACGGCGACCATGATCGAGCCTGGCCAGGTGGTTGCCGCGGGTCAGGCCGCGATCCGCGTCGCCCGGCTTGGCGAGAAAGAAGCGGTCGTCGCTGTCCCCGAGACGCTTCTCAATCGCGCCAAGTCGGGCGTTGCGACGGTCACGCTGTGGTCGGAGGCGGGCAAGACCTACGCCGCGAAGCTGCGTGAGGTCGCGCCATCGGCCGATCCCGCGACGCGAACCTATCTCGCGAAATTCTCCCTGCCGGATGCCGGCGACGATGTCTCGCTCGGCATGACCGCGACGCTGACGTTGTCGGACTCGCGGACCGAGCGGGTGGCGCGGCTGCCGCTGTCGGCGCTGTACAGCCAGGGTGGCGATCCTTCGGTCTATGTCGTCGACGACAAAGGCGCGATTTCCTTAAAGCCCGTCACCGTCAAATCCTACGACAGCAATAGCGTCGTCATTTCGGGCGGTGTGGACGAGGGCGCAAAGATCGTCACCCTCGGCGTGCAGAAGCTCGATCCGAGCCAGAAGGTCCGGGTCGTGTCGTCGCTGTCGTTCTAATTCGCCGTCATTGCGAGGAGCGAAAGCGACGAAGCAATCCAGAGCTTGTCGATCCTTTTAACTGGATTGCTTCGCTTCGCTCGCAATGACGATCACGCGGAAAGTCGGTTTTGGCATTGGAGAGTCCGATGAAGCGCTTCAATCTGTCGGCCTGGGCGGTCAGCCATCCCGCGCTGGTGCTGTTTCTGATCTTCGCCCTCGGCGTTGCCGGCTTCTTCTCCTACGAGAAACTCGGCCGGGCCGAGGATCCGTTCTTCACGGTCAAGGTGGTGAACGTTTCGGCGATGTGGCCGGGTGCGACCGCCAAGGAGATCCAGGAACAGGTCGCCGATCCCATCGAGAAGAAGATGCAGGAGCTGCCCTATTTCGAGAAGGTGCAGACCTACTCCAAGCCTGGCTTTACCGCGCTGCAAGTTACTTTCCGCGATTCGACGCCGCCGAAGGATGTGCCTTATCTGTTTTATCTGCTGCGCAAGAAGCTCGTCGACGTGCAGAGCCAGTTGCCCGCAGGGCTACTCGGGCCCGTCGTCAACGACGAATTTTCCGACGTCGATTCCATCCTCTATATGATGACGAGCGACGGCGCCGACTACGCGCAGCTCAAGAAGGCTGCCGAAGGGTTGCGCCAGCGTCTGCTCAAGGTCAACGGCGTGACCAAGGTCGACATCTACGGCACGCAGGACGAAAAGATCTACGTCGAATTTTCGCACGCAAAACTCGCAACTCTTGGCATCACGCCGCAGGCGCTGTTCGATTCGCTGGCCAAGCAGAACAATGTCGTGCCGGCCGGCACCGTGGAGACGTCCGCGCAGCGCGTGCCGCTTCGCGTCACCGGCGCGCTCGACGGCGTCAAGGCGGTGGCGGAGACGCCGGTCGAGAGCAACGGTCGCGTGTTCCGGCTTGGCGATATCGCAACGGTCAGCCATGGCTTCGTCGATCCGCCGAGCTTCGTCGTGCGCCAGGAAGGCAAGCCTGCCATCGGCATCGGCGTGGTCACCGCCAAGGGCGCCAACATTCTCGAACTCGGCAAGGACGTGACGGCCGCGACAGCCGAATTCATGAAGGCGGTGCCGCAGGGCATCAACGTCGATCGCATCGCCGACCAGCCGGAAGTGGTCGAGCACGCGATCAACGAATTCGTGCATTCCTTCGTCGAGGCGCTCGCGATCGTGCTGTTCGTCAGTTTCATCGCGCTCGGATGGCGCACCGGCATCGTGGTGGCGTTGTCGGTGCCGCTGGTGCTGGCGATCGTCTTTATCGTGATGGACGCGATGTCGCTCGACCTGCACCGCATCACGCTCGGCGCCCTGATCATCGCGCTCGGCCTTCTGGTCGATGACGCCATCATCGCGGTCGAGATGATGGTCGTGAAGATGGAGCAGGGCTGGGACCGCATCAAGGCGGCCTCCTTTGCCTGGGAGTCGACGGCCTTTCCGATGCTGACCGGCACGCTGGTCACCGCGGCCGGTTTTCTGCCCATTGGTTTCGCCAATTCGGCGGTTGGCGAATATGCCGGCGGCATCTTCTGGATCGTGGCGATTTCGCTGGTCGCGTCCTGGTTCGTCGCGGTGATCTTCACGCCCTATATCGGCGTCAAGCTGCTGCCGAACATCAAGGTCCACCAAAATCACGATCCGCATGCGATCTACGAGACCCGCATGTACCGCTCGCTTCGCCGCGTGATCCAGTGGTGCGTGGATCATCGCGTCAAGACGGTGCTTGCGACGGTTGCCGTGTTCTTCGCTTCGATCGTCGCCTTCGGCCACGTTCAGCAGCAATTCTTCCCGCTGTCCGAGCGCCCCGAATTGTTCTTCCAGCTTCGGCTGCCGGAAGGCACCGCCTTCAATGTCACGGAAAAATCCGTGAAGAAGGCGGAAGAGTTGCTCAAGGGCGACAAGGATATCGCGACCTACACCTCCTATGTCGGTCAGGGTTCGCCGCGCTTCTGGCTCGGCCTTAACCCGCAACTGCCGAACGAGGCTTTCGCGGAGATCGTGATCGTCGCCAGGGGCGTCGAGGCGCGCGAGCGCATCAAGGCGAAAATCGAGAAGGCGGTCGAAGAGGGCGATCTCTCAGAGGCGCGGGTGCGCGTCGATCGCTTCAATTTCGGTCCGCCGGTCGGCTTCCCCGTGCAGTTCCGCGTGATCGGACCGGATCCCATGGTGGTTCGCGACATCGCCTACAAGGTGCGCGACGTCGTCAAGGAGAACAAGAACATCAAGGATCCTCAGCTCGACTGGAACGAGCAGTCGCCGTACCTCAAGCTCGTCGTCGATCAGGACCGCGCCCGCGCGCTCGGCCTGACCCCGCAGGACGTCTCGCAGGCGCTTGCGATGCTGATCTCGGGCGTGCCGGTGACGACGGTGCGTGACGGTATCGAAAAGGTCGATGTGGTGGCGCGCGCGGTGCCATCCGAACGGCTCGACCTCGGCCATGTCGGTGATCTCACCGTGACCTCGCGCAACGGCGTTGCAGTGCCGCTCACGCAAATCGCCAAGATCGAATACGACCATGAGGAGCCGATCATCTGGCGGCGCAACCGCGATATGGCGATCACTGTGCGTGGCGACGTCGTCGATGGCGTGCAGGCGCCTGACGTCACCAACCAGATCTGGCCGAAACTCCAGAATATCCGCGACCACCTCGAGCCGGCTTACCGAATCGAGCCGGGCGGCGCGTTCGAGGAATCGGCCAAGGGCAATGCCTCGATCTTCGTGCTGTTCCCGCTGATGGTCATGGTGATGCTGACGCTGCTGATGATCCAGTTGCAGAGTTTTTCGCGGCTGGCGCTGGTGTTCCTGACCGCACCGCTCGGCATCGTCGGCGCCTCGCTCGGCCTGAACGTCGCCAACCAGCCCTTCGGCTTCGTGGCGCTGCTTGGCCTCATCGCGCTCGCCGGCATGATCATGCGCAATGCTGTGATCCTGGTCGATCAGATCGAGAGCGACGTTGCCAGCGGTCTGACCCGCCGCGAAGCCATCGTGGAGGCGACCGTCCGGCGCGCCCGGCCGGTGGTACTGACGGCATTGGCCGCGATTCTCGCAATGATTCCGCTATCGCGTTCCGCCTTCTGGGGACCGATGGCGATCACCATCATGGGAGGTCTGTTCGTTGCGACCTTCCTGACCCTGCTGTATTTGCCGGGCCTCTATGCGCTCTGGTTCCGCAAAAGCCTTGAAGAAAGCGGCGGAAGCGTTCATGTTGGCCTTGCGCCGCAGCAAGAGGGCGTCCACAAGCCCGCATTTCCATTGGCTGAGGCCGCGGAATGATTTGAACATCGACGCAGGTGCGATGTTGTTTTGCAAAGGCCCATGCTCGATCCAGAATCGAGCAGGGTGAGCTGAGTTAAAAGAAATGACGCTGACTGTCGAACATACCGAGACGGATACCCGGGAACGCATTCTCGAGGTGGCTGAGCGGCTGTTTCGCCAAATCGGCTACCAGAAGACCACCGTTGGCGACATCGCCAAAGAGCTGCATATGAGCCCGGCGAATGTGTATCGCTTCTTCGATTCGAAGAAGGCAATCCACGAGGGCGTCGCGCGCGCGCTGATGGGTGAAGTGGAAGTTGCGGCCAAGGCCTTTGTGGCAAAGCCCGGGCCTGCGACGCCCCGTCTGCGAGAGCTGCTGACCACGATCCATCGCATGAACTCGGAGCGCTTTGTCGGCGACTCCAAGTTGCATGAGATGGTCGAGATCGCGATGCAAGAGAGTTGGGAAGTCTGCGTCGCGCACATGCAGACCATCGTCGAGTCGATCGCCGGCGTGGTCGCGCAAGGCGTCGCCTCCGGCGAATTCGACGCGCCGGATGTCCCGGCCGCGGCCCTTTGCATCTGCCAGGGCATGCTCGGCTATTTTCATCCGCAGATGATTGCCCAGGCGATCAACTTTCCCAAGCCTCACGCCGAGATCGAGCAGATGATCGATTTCATGCTCGTCGGGCTCTCGGTTCGGAAATAGCCCTCCGCAGATTTTGCCCGTATATTGCCATTTCGGGGCGCGAAACGCGCGGACCCGGAATAACGGCATTTGACAGGATGATTCCAGCGTGACCGAAAAAGACCTGCACTTTTACGAGCCCAAGAACGGCCATGGCCTCAAGCACGACCCGTTCAATGCCATCGTCGCGCCGCGTCCGATCGGCTGGATTTCCTCGCGAGACGCCAAAGGCAACATCAATCTGGCGCCGTACAGCTTCTTCAACGGCTTCTGTTACGTGCCTCCGATCATCGGCTTTTCCTCGACCTCCTGGAAGGACAGCGTTGCCAACATCCAGGAGACCGGCGAGTTCGTCTGGAATCTCGCGACCAAGGATCTGGCAAGGCAGATGAACGCGACCGCCGCGCATGTCGCTCACGAGGTCAACGAGTTCTCGATCGCAGGCCTGACGGCTGTTCCCGGCAAGCTCGTCAATGTGCCAAGGGTTGCCGAAAGCCCGGTATCGTTCGAATGCAAGCTGACCCAGGTCATTCAGTTGCAGGGCGCCGACGGCAAGAAGGCCAACGCCTGGCTCACGCTCGGGGAGGTCGTTGCCGTCCATATCGACAAGGCCATGATCAAGGACGGCGTGTATCAGACGGCGCTCGCCCGTCCCATCGTGCGCGCGGGTCGCAAGGGCGATTATTTCGAGATCCGCCAGGACGCCATGTTCGAGATGACGCGGCCGGATTGAGATCCTGCTCAAGGTTCGCGGCCGCGGTCCGCTATAGGACGAAAGCCCAATAAAATCGGGCATTTCTGGTCACGAGCGTCAGTAATCGTTCCGCTCGTAACGGGTCCAATTTGTCCCTTTTTCCCGGCGAAGTGTTCACCCGAACCTTGTTTCTTTCGTTAGAATTAGGGCGCGCGCCGCCGAATCAAGGACATCGCCATGAGCTCCTTCCGCCGCGATTTTATCACCAAGCCGATCTTCTCCTGGGCTCGCGGCGTCTTGCCGTCGATGTCCGATACCGAGCGCGAGGCGCTCGAGGCCGGCGACGTCTGGTGGGATGCGGACCTGTTCACCGGCAATCCCGATTGGTCGAAGCTGCTCAAGCAGGCGCCGGCGACGCTGACCGCGGAGGAAAAAACCTTCCTCAACGGGACCGTCGACGAGCTCTGCGCGATGCTCGACGACTGGAAGATCAACTGGGAATGGCGCGACCTGCCGCCCGAGGTGTGGGACTACATCAAGCAGAAGAAGTTCTTCGGGATGATCATCCCGAAAGAGCATGGCGGACTTGGCTTTTCGCCCTACGCGCATTCGGAAGTGGTGCGCAAGATATCGTCGCGCTCGCTGGTTGCTGCCGTCACCGTGATGGTGCCGAATTCGCTCGGACCGGGCGAGCTTTTGATGCGCTTCGGCACCAGGGAGCAGCAGGAGCGCTGGCTGCCGCGGCTCGCCGACGGCCGCGACATTCCCTGTTTTGGCCTGACGAGCCCCGAGGCCGGCTCGGACGCTGCCTCGATGATCGACAGTGGCGTGATCTGCTGGGGCACTTTCGAAGGCAAGGAGGTGCTCGGCCTTCGTCTCAACTGGCACAAGCGCTACATCACCCTCGGCCCGGTCGCGACCTTGCTGGGCCTGGCCTTCAAGGCCTCCGATCCCGACCATCTCGTCGGCACCCAGGATGACCTTGGCATCACGGTGGCGCTCATTCCCACCGATCTTCCCGGCGTCTCCATCGGCCATCGTCACCTGCCGGCCATGCAGGTGTTCCAGAACGGCCCGAACTGGGGCAAGGACGTCTTCATTCCGCTCGACTACATCATCGGCGGACAAGAGCGTCTCGGCCAGGGCTGGAAGATGCTGATGACGGCGCTGGCCGCAGGCCGCGGCATCTCGCTGCCGTCGCTGTCTGCCGCGGGCGCAGCCTATGCGGCCCGCACCACCGGCGCCTATGCGCGCATCCGCGAGCAGTTCGGTATTTCCATCAGCAAGTTCGAAGGCATCGAGGAGCCGCTCGCCCGCATCGCCGGCACCGCCTATCTGCTCGATGCGGCCCGGCGGCTGACTTGTGCTGCGCTCAATGAGGGCCATCATCCCGCGGTGATTTCCGGGATTATGAAGCTGCAAGCCACCGAGCGCATGCGGATCGCGATCGACGACGCCATGGACATCCACAGCGGCAAGGCGGTGATCGACGGACCGCAGAATTACATCGGCAATCTCTATCGTTCGGTGCCGGTCGGCATCACGGTGGAAGGCGCCAATATCTTGACCCGCAATCTGATCGTGTTCGGGCAGGGGGCGATCCGCGCTCATCCTTATCTGTTGCAGGAGATGAACGCGCTCGGCGAGGAAGACCATGCCAAAGGTCTCGACGCGTTCGACGACGCGTTCTGGAAGCATGTCGGCCACAGCGTGGTGACGCTGTTCCGCGCTCTCGGGCGGAGCTGGACCGGCGGGCTCTTTGCACCTGCGCCCGACGCGAGCGATGCGACGAAGTTCTATCGCCAGCTGTCGCGCTATTCGTCGGCCTTTGCGCTTTGTGCCGACATGGCGCTACTCACGCTCGGCGGTGCGCTCAAGCGCAAGGAGATGCTCTCCGCACGCTTCGGCGATATCCTGTCCGAGCTTTATCTCTTGTCGGCGGCGCTGAAGCGCTGGCAGGACGAGGGACGGCAGGCCGCCGATTTCGCGGCGCTCGAATGGTGCATGGCAAGCGGCTTCCGCACCATCGAGAACCGCTTTGCGGAAATCCTGGCGAACTTGCCCAATCGGTCTGTTGCCTTCATTTTGACGCTCGTCGTTCAGCCGTTCGGCGCGCGCGTGCTCGGGCCTTCCGATCGCGTGGTGCATGAATGCGCCCAGATGGTGCTGGAGCCGTCGGCGGTGCGTGACCGGCTGACGCCGGATCTCGCCCATGTCGACGACGACGGCGGCGTGGCGCGGCTGGAGAAGGCATTTGTCCTCGTCACAGACGCGGAGGAGATTTCCAGGCGCATGCGCGCGGCGCACCTGCATGACTGGCAGGAGGCCGTGAAGCGCGGCGTGATCACGGATGGAGAGGGTGAAAAGCTGAAAGCAGCGCATGAGGCGGTTGCAAAAGTGATCGAGGTCGACGATTTCGCACCCGAAGCGCTGTCGCCGATCTACAAGAAGCCCAACGTGCACCAGTTCTTCCAGGATCTCGGTGATCAGAGGGCGGCAAGCTGATGGCGCGACCGGTCTTTATCGTCGACGGCAGCCGCACGCCGTTCCTGAAGGCGCGCACCGGTCCCGGACCGTTCACGCCGGTCGATCTCGCCGTTCAATGCGGCCGGCCGCTACTGGCGCGCCAGCCTTTTGCGGCAGATAGCTTCGATCAGGTCATCCTCGGCTGCGTCAACGTCATTGCCGACGAGATGAACCCGGCGCGAGTGGCCGCGCTGCGGCTCGGCATGGGCGAGCGGATGGTGGCGTTCACCGTGCAGATCAATTGCGGCAGCGGCATGCAGTCGATCGACACGGCCTATCGCTATATCCGCGAGGGCGTGTCGGATTTGATCCTCGCCGGCGGAACGGAAGCATTGAGCTACGCGCCGCTGGTGTGGCCGGCGCAAGGCGTGCGCTGGTTTGCAGGCCTTGTGACGGCAAAGGGAATTCTGGCCAAGCTCGCGGCAATCGCGAAGGCGCGCCCGGCCTATTTCAAGCCGGTCATCGGCCTTGAGCGCGGCCTGACCGATCCGATCACCGAGCTCAACATGGGGCAGACCGCCGAAGTGGTCGGTCATTTCTTCGGCATCACGCGCGAGCAGTCGGACGCCTACGCCGTGGAAAGCCATAAGCGGCTGGCGCATGCGCAAGAGAGCGGCTTCCTCAAAGGCGAAGTCGAGACCGCCTTTGCACGCGACGGCAAGTTTTACGATCACGATGACGGCGTGCGGCCGGATTCCTCGATGGACAAATTGGCCGGCCTCAAGCCGGTATTCGAGCGGCCGTGGGGGCAAGTCACTGCGGGCAACTCCTCGCAGATCACGGACGGGGCATCCTGGGTCATTCTCGCGTCCGAGGAGGCCGTCCAAAAACACGGCCTGATGCCAAAGGCCATGATTGTCGACAGCCAATGGGCGGCGCTCGATCCCTCGATCATGGGATTGGGGCCGGTGATGTCGGCAACCGAACTGTTGAAGCGCAACAAGCTTGCGCTTGGCGACATCGAGACCTGGGAATTGAACGAGGCTTTTGCGACGCAAGTGCTCGGCTGTCTTGCAGCCTGGAACGATGAGAAGTTTTGCCGCGAGGTCTTGGGCCTCGACGGCGCCGCAGGCCAACTCGATCAATCCAGACTCAACGTCGATGGCGGCGCGATCAGCCTCGGCCATCCCGTCGGCACCAGCGGCAATCGCATCGTGCTGCATCTCGTCAACGCGATGAAACGGCTCGGCACCAAACGTGGCATCGCCACCGAATGCATCGGCGGCGGGCTCGGCGGCGCCATGTTGATCGAGACGGTGTGAGGGAAGCGTCATGGAAAGCCATATGCTCGACGTCCTCTCAGATCGCGTGCTCGAACTCGGTCCGAAGCCGGCCGGTGGGCCCTATCGTCATTTCAAACTGACGCGCGACAGCGATGGCATCGCCTGGCTATTGTTCGACCGCGATGGCGCCAGCGCCAACACGCTGTCGGCCGAGGTACTGACCGAGTTCGACACCGTGCTCGCCGCGCTCGAAAGCGAGCGTCCGACAGGGCTCGTCATTCGCTCGGCCAAAACCTCCGGCTTCATCGCCGGCGCCGACGTCAATGAATTCCGCGGCGCGACCGACGCGGCCGCAGTCGAAGTGCAGATTGCGCGCGCGCATGCGGTGATCGACCACCTGGAAGCGGTGAAATTTCCGACCGTTGCCGTCATCCACGGCTTCTGTCTCGGCGGCGGCCTCGAAGTCGCTCTTGCCTGCCAGGCGCGTATCGCGATTTCGAATGCGCGCTTCGGTTTTCCCGAGGTGATGCTGGGGTTGCATCCCGGTCTCGGCGGCACCGCCCGCTTCACCGAGCTGATCAATCCGACGCAAGCCATGACCTTGATGCTCACGGGTCGGACGATCGACGCGCGCCGCGCAAAGTCGCTCGGCCTCGTCGACGCGGTGACGGAAGAGCGGCATGTCCGCAACGCCGCAAAGGATGCGGTGTTCGGCCGGCTCAAGCGCGCCAAGCCCGGTTACCTGAACAAGCTCTTGAATGCCGGCCCCGTGCGCGGCTTTCTCGCGTCACGCATGCGAAGCGAAGCTGCCAAGGCGGCTTCGCCCGAACATTACCCGGCGCCTTATGGCTTGATCGATCTCTGGGAAAAGCATGGCGGCGACAAAGCCGCGATGCTGGCGGCCGAAAAGAGTTCATTTGCGCATCTGATGGTGACGTCCACGGCGCAAAACCTCATTCGGGTGTTCTTTCTGCGCGATCAGATGAAGAAACATGCCGGCACTGGCAACAAGATCAAGCATGTTCATGTGATCGGCGCCGGCGCGATGGGCGGCGACATCGCGGCCTGGTGCGCCAATGAGGGATTGAAGGCGACGCTGGCCGACATGAAGGCTGAGCCGATCGCGGGCGCGATCAAGCGCGCGGCTGATTTGTTCGGCAAGATCATTCGCAAGCGCACCGACGTGCGTGACGCACTCGACCGATTGATTCCCGATCTCGACGGCGAGGGTGCCCGTACCGCGGATCTCATCATCGAGGCCGTGCCGGAGAAGCTGGAGCTGAAGCAGAAGGTATACTCTGGTCTCGAACCTCGGATGAAGGTGGGCGCGATCCTCGCCACCAACACATCGAGCATTCCCTTGCAGGATTTGCGCACGACGCTGGCAAAGCCGGAGCGTCTGCTCGGCCTGCATTTCTTCAATCCGGTTTCGCGCCTGCAACTGGTCGAGGTCGTCAGTCACGATGGCACTGACCCAGAGCTCCTGAAAGAAGCGCTGGCCTTTGTCGGCGCGATCGATCGCCTGCCGCTTCCGGTGAAAAGCTCGCCCGGCTTCGTCGTCAACCGCGCGCTCACGCCCTACATGCTGGAGGCGATGGTGATGCTGGACGCGAACATCGACAAGACCGTGATCGACGCGGCGGCCGAAAAGTTCGGCATGCCGATGGGACCGATCGAACTCGCTGATCAGGTCGGGCTTGATATTTGTCTTGCTGTCGGCGACATGCTGCGCTCGAAATTCGGCGATCTGTTGCCGCCGACGCCGGCATGGCTGCGCGACAAGGTGACCAAGGGCGAACTCGGCCGCAAGACGGGCAAGGGATTCTACACCTGGAAAGACGGCAAGGCGGACAAGACGAAGCCGGCATCTGGCGCGGAGCCCGATCCGGAAATGATCGACCGGCTGATCCTGCCGATGTCGAATGTCTGCGTGGCCTGCCTGCGCGAGGGCATTGTCGACGATCCCGACATGGTCGACGGCGCGATGATCTTCGGCACCGGTTACGCGCCATTCCGCGGCGGTCCGCTCAACTACGCGCGGACGCGCGGGGTCGAAAACGTCGCTGCGACGTTGCAGAAACTGGCCACGAAATTCGGCGGCCGGTTCGCGCCGGATGCCGGCTGGGATACTTTCAGGTAATTTCTATCCTCGTACGAGCTCCCTTGACATGACCGATCCGCAAGCCGTTCACGCCCCGACAGTCACTGAGACCGAGCCGTGCGGCGATCTCTGTATTCGCACCCTGGCGATGCCGGCCGATACCAACCAGAACGGCGATATTTTCGGCGGCTGGCTGCTTGCCCAAATGGATGTCGGCGGCGGCGTGTTTGCGTCCAAGACGGCGAAATCCCGCACCGTCACGGTTGCAATTGACGCGATGAATTTCCGTAAACCCGTCTATGTCGGCGATCTCGTCTCGGTGCACGCTACTCTGGTCAGGATCGGCAAGACGTCGATCACGGTGCACCTGGAGGCATGGGTGCTTCGCCGCAAGGAAATGCAGTCGATTCTCGTGACCGACGGCAACTTCACCTATGTCGCCATCGACGAGGAAGGACGCCCGCAGGCCATTGCGCACGACTAGTGGAGTGGATTTGACATTCGCTACAAACCTAGCCGCAAATTTCGAAAAGCGAATGTCAAATCCTGAACTCCACTAGAAATATATATTGCTGGTGGTCCTTTGATTCTAACATTCGCAACAGTAGCCGCTGCGAAGGGATGCGAATGTTAGAATCGAACCACTAGATCACCGGTTTCGGCGTAATCCTACCGTTTCCAGCCTTGTTTTCTGCGCCGCTCCGCCGCATTCCCGGCCGGCGCTTTCCCTTACCCTGCCGATGACAACGTGGCACAATAGGCCACGCCCCCTGCAAAAATAAGATTGCCGTCAGGAGGAGCTATTATGAAGGAATTGTTCAAGGCGGGATTTTTCTGGTTCGCATGCACGCTGGTTTCGATTCAAGTGGTGGCCGCGCAGCCTGCAATTCAGGGCTGCTCCTCGGAAAATTCGGTCGGCAACACACAAACGCTACACTGCGGCGCCGGGATCACGATCATCGCCGAACAAGGGGCTCGCTTTACCGTGCAAGGCGAGCGGAAGGGCCGACTTGAGGGAGTTGAGCTCGATGGCAAGGCGTTGTTGATCGAGGTTCCCGCGAAATCCGGCGGAAATGGATTTCAAGTCATTACACCGCAGGCAATTGCAGCGGTCCGCGGCACGAAATGGGCGGTTGACGTTGCCGGAGACAAGACCTCCGTCTTCGTCGTCAACGGGCGGGTAAGCGTCGGACGCCGAACCGGCACCCATGTTGTGGTCCTTGGGTCTGGCGAAGGCGTTGACGTCGAGCCGGGCGCGCCCCTGACGGTGAAGCGCTGGGCCGCCGCTCGCGTATCGGCTCTGATGGCGCGCCTCGGACAGTAAGGCGCAATGATCAAGCGCCATATCCGCACATCATTCGCCGTCGTACTGGCGGCGATCTGGGGCTTCGCTGTCTATTTCGAGCACAGCCGCGGAGGATTGCGGTTTCTTGATCGCATCGAATCCACGGCGATCGATCTCAAGACACTTGGCCGCGGCAGAAAAACGCCGCCCGATCTCGTGACCATCGTCGCGATTGACGATAACGTCGTGAAGTTGCGAGGCGCTTACCCGCTCCCAAGGACCGACCTTGCCAAAATCGTCGATGCCGTCGCTCAGCTGCAACCGAAAGTCATCGCGGTCGATCTTCTCCTGGTCGACAGCGGCATTGCCGATGCCGATGAAGCGCTCGCCAACTCGCTGGCAGCGCGCCCGGCGGTCATCGCGGCCGCCGCAATCTTCCCGGAAGCCAGCCAATCGATCTCTTGGGAGAATGACCGGCGGCCGCTCGCCCGGTTGCCGACGGCTGAGCGATTCCTGTTGCCCCTGAAGAAATTCGCCGACCATGCCGCAATTGGCATCGCGAACGTCGCGACCGATCAAGCGGGCACGCCTCGATCGATTCCCATGCTGTTTCGCACGGGTGATACGGTCGAGCTGTCATTTCCGCTCCGCGTTGCCTCGCTGGCCGTCGGAAAAGAGCCCGTGATCGAGCCGGACCGCTTGAGGCTTGGTCAACTTTCGGTGCCAACCGATGTCGATCACGCCCTTCCTATCGCCTTTTATGGACCTCGGCGCACGATTCGAACGATCAGCGCGGCGTCCGTCCTTGTCGGCGAGATATCGCCGGACGATATCCGAAATCGAATCGTCGTTATCGGTGCGGCCGTCACCGGCGGCGGCGACTTTTTCTCCAGCCCTTTTGATCGGTTGATGCCGGGCGTGGAAGTCATTTCCACGGCCATCAGTCATCTTGTGGCCGGCGATGGTCCGTCGCGGAACCAGACCGTTCGCACGGCCGACGGCGTGATCGCAGTCTTGTTGCCGTCGGTCCTTGTTGGTCTGCTGGCGTGGCGGCGCAGCGCTGTGGGGCTCATAGCTGCTGCGGTTGTGATTGTGACCTGGATAGCGACGAATTTCCTCGCATTCTCGTCCGGAATAGTTCTGAGCGCCGCTGTGCCACTCGCTGCTGCCACCGTGCCGGTGGTTCTGTTTGGATCGTTCCAACTGTGGTCCGGACGGCGGCAGGCGCAATATTTCGCGGCCAGGAACGAATTGCTGGAGCGGTTTCAGGCGCCGGCGATACAGAAGTGGTTGGCGAGGGATCCGGACTTTCTTGCCGAGCCGGTCCGCCAGAATGCGGCAGTCGTCTTTATCGATCTGTCCGGTTTCACATCGCTAAGCGAACAACTCGATCCAGATCTTACGCGCGATCTGCTCAAGGAGTTTCACGCTTTGGTCGACCGGGAGGCGGTCGCCTGCGGTGGGATGATCACGAGCTTTCTGGGTGACGGCGCGATGATTCTGTTCGGCTTGCCCGAACCGACCATTAGCGATGCAGCAAGGGCGGCGCAGTGCGCGCTCACGCTTTGCAGCGAGGTTGGACGATGGCTCGCTTCGGTGCGGCCGGCAATCCACTCAAAGCTCGGATTCAAGGTCGGCGGTCACTTCGGCCTTGTCGTTACCTCAAGGCTCGGCGGCGGAAGTTATCATCATATCACGGCAACGGGAGACACCGTGAACGTGGCGAGCCGGTTGATGGAAGTCGCGGCAAGTCGCGGCGCAGAGCTCGCAGTGAGCGACGAATTGCTTCAAGCTGCCGGACAAGATTGCGCTCTGTTCAAATCAGGTGATCTAGCCGGGCCAACGGAAACCCAGATCCGCGGACGCTCGGGCTCGCTGATGATCTGGCTGTGGCGCAGCCCGAGCGGCGATCGGCAGACGGCGTAGGCCCGCGCTGTCTGCCGACCAACATGATTGGGCTGGCAACGAACGCGGCCTACGCTTCGCCGGCAGGTAGCCCGTCACTCCGCTGCAGCAGCGGATTCAAGCGCCGGATAATCCGTATATCCCTTGGCGCCGCCGCCATAGAAGGTGGCCTTGTCGAATGCATTGAGCGGCGCGCCGCGCTTGAAGCGTTCGACCAGATCGGGATTGGAAATGAACAGCTTCCCGAACGCGATCAGGTCGGCCTCGTTCGCCGACAGCACCTTGTTGGCGAGCTCGAAGTCATAGCCATTGTTGGCGATATAGGCGCCCTTGAAGCGATTGCGCAGCGAGTGGTAGTCGAACGGCGCAACGTCGCGCGGACCGCCCGTCGCACCCTCGATGACGTGGATATAGACGAGCCTCAGCGCGTTGAGGTGATCGACGATATAGTCGAACAGCGGTTGCGGGTTGGAGTCGGAGACATCATTGGCCGGCGTCACCGGCGAGATGCGGATGCCGGTACGCTCGCTGCCGACTTCCGAAACGACCGCCTTGCTGACTTCGAGCATCAACTTGGCGCGGTTTTCGATGGAGCCGCCATAGGCGTCGGTGCGTTTGTTGGTGCCGTCCTTGGCGAACTGATCCAGCAGATAGCCGTTCGCCCCGTGGATCTCGACACCGTCGAAGCCGGCTGCGATCGCGTTGGCCGCGCCCTGCCTGAAGTTGTCAATGATGCCGGGGATTTCGGCGAGCTCGAGCGCGCGCGGCGCGGACACATCGGCGAAGGTGCCATTGACGAAGGTCTTGGTCTTGGCCGTGATCGCCGACGGCGCGACCGGGGCGCCGTTGTTCGGCTGCAGCGAGGTATGCGAGATGCGGCCGACGTGCCAAAGCTGGAGGAAGATGCGTCCGCCCTTGGCGTGCACGCGGTCGGTCACCTTGCGCCATCCGGCGATCTGTTCCTTCGAGTAGATGCCGGGGGTGTCCTGATATCCCTGGCCCTGCTGCGAGACCTGGGTGGCTTCGCTGATCAGGAGGCCCGCAGAAGCGCGCTGTCCGTAATATTCCACCGCCAAGGGATTGGGCACCAGGCCCGCAAGAGCGCGGTTGCGGGTCAGCGGCGCCATCACGGAGCGATTGGCAAGCGTGATCGGGCCAAGCTTGTACGGTTCGAAGAGTATTGAGGTGCTCATTTGGGTGATCTCGGTGAAAGGGGGAGGCATGTGGGAATGCTATCGACGTGTGCATTCCCGCTTGCTGCGGCAAGACGCTCGCAATCACGAAATCGCAAGCCGGTAAGATTTGCCGCAAACGGGCACGAAATGATGACGATCATCCTTTATTCGCCGCCCATTTTGACAAACTTGCCTCCGGCCTGGAAGTACCCGATGGCTCAGGCAACGCCGAGAAAATCCCGCTTGCCGATCTCGACGCCACTGTGACGCAGGATGCCATGGGCAATCGCGGCGTGGAAATAGAAGTTCGTGAAGGCAAAGCGGTTGAGGAATTCCTGGCCTTTGAGCGTCAGGGTTTTGTCGGGGCCGATCGGGAAGGTCACCTCGCGGCTGTCTCCGCCTTCGAACTGCGCGGGTGTGAATGTCTTGAGGTAGTCGATTGTCTTTGCCAGCCGCTGCTGCAGCTCCCCGAAGGTCTTTTCGGTATCAGGTGTCGACGGCACGTCGACATGGGCCAGCCGCGCGCTGCCTTTGCCGGCGAAATCGCACACCAGTTGAATCTGCTTCGACAGCGGCAGCATGTCGGGATAGAGCCGTGCGGCGAGCAATACCTCCGGCTGGATATTTTTTGCGGCGCAGTGCGCCTCTGCTTTCTTGAGAATGCCCGACAGGCTGCCGAGGATCTGGAGGAAGGCGGGGACGGTGGCGTCGTAAAAGGACATGTGATGCTCTTTCGTGGCGTGGAATTTTGACCGCCGAACGGCGTGTGCCACAGATGGGATTGGCCGTAGGACAATACAACTCTGCCAGGCCTCGAATCTGGCCGGAATAATTGCCTTGATTTTTATCTCGAGGTTTATCTTGGCGGCTGCGCCATCGCAGCGGCAGGCTGCGCGCTCGGGCCGCGCATCCGCGCCAGCAATTCGGCCGTTGGCCACGAGTCTGCCGGCAAGCCGAATTTGACTTGCATCGCCTTGACCGCGGTGCGGCTCTGCTGGCCCATCACGCCATCGATCTTGCCGACATCGTAGCCGGCGCGCACGAGCAGCTGTTGCAGTTCGCGCAGCTGGTTCAGCGGCAGTTGCGCTACCGGCACGCTCGGCCGCTGCATCGGGGCTGCGCCCGCGATGCGGGTGGCGAGATAGCCGGCGGTGGTCGAATAGATCAGCGAATTATTCCATTCGGTATAGGCGGCGAAATTGGCATAGGCGAGGAATGCCGGCCCGTTACGGCCCATCGGCAGCAGCAGCGAGGCCGGCATGTCGTCGTCAGGCAATGGCCTGCCGTCAGGATATTTCACGCCGAGTTGCGCCCATTTCGACCGCGGAATCTTGATCGTCAGATCGGCCTGGTCCCAGGGGAAATTGGCGGGCGCCGTCACGCGCACCTCCTGGAGCCAGGGCTCGCCGCGCCGCCACTTCAATCCGGTCGCGATGTAATTCGCCGTCGAGCCGATCACGTCCTCGGCGCTCGACAGGAGATTGCGGCGGCCACCATAGTCGACCGCATAGCTGAAATAATGCGTCGGCAGGAATTGCGTCTGGCCAAGCTCGCCGGCCCAGGAGCCGACCATTTCATCCGGCGTCAGGTCGCCGCGGTCGATGATCTTCAGTGCGGCGATGGTTTCGCCGACGAAGCGCTCCGAGCGGCGGCAATCATAGGCGAGCGAGACCAGCGAACGCAGTGTCGGCAGGTTGCCCATGTTGGCGCCGAAATCGCTTTCAAGTCCCCAGAATGCGGCGATCACTGCCGGCGGCACGCCGTATTCTTTCTCGGCGCGAGCGAACGCTGAGGCATAGGTCTTGATCCGCGCCTGACCCTGTTGCATCCGGTAGGGCGCTGCCATGCGGCCGGAGAATTCGGTGAAGACCTGTCCGAACACGCGCTGGCCGCGGTCGCGGTTGACGATGCCCTGATCGTACACGAGGTAGGGCGAAGCGTCGTCGATCGCGCGCTGCGAGACCCCGGCAGCGATGGCCTGCTGCTTCAGATCAGCGAGGAAGCGATCGAAGCTCGCACCGTTATGGCAACTGGCCGCGCGGGGGACGGGAGCCGCTTTTGCGCGTGTCGGCGCCGGAAATCCCGGCGCAACGGATTGCGCCCATGCCGAACTTGTCAGCGTCGCAAGTCCGATCGCGCCGAGCACGCGTGAGAGTTTCGCTGGTAGCCGCATGTTGGATTCCCCCTGAGAGGAAATCCACTAGCATCCTTTTGGCGCGGCTGTCAGTGCCGCGTCATCGATTTGGGAACCTCATCAGAAAAGGACAGCCTGGATGCCCGGGCCTTTGCGCATATCAAAGTCGAAAACGGCGCTCAGTACGTCCAGGCCGGCATCGAGTAGCCTTGGCCGCAATAGCCGTGAACACAGCCGAATGTAAACCCGAGAGGGCCGAGGCTCTTGGGCGCACTATCGTCGTAGGCGTTGCCGGCCGCCTCGGCATACCCGCGGTCGTGCCTGGCCCAGCCGTGTGTTGCGCTGGCGTGGACACGCGTGACGTGGCCACGGCCGGTCTTGTGGTTCGAAGCCATTGCGCCGGCGGTCATCCCGGCAGCAAGCGCAAGCATCGTTGCGATTGCAAGAATGGGTGCTTTCATCAGGGGTTCTCCGCGTCGCTATCGGTCCCAGGCAAATGGCCCTTCCGGTATCATCCTTCAACGGGGCTGCGCGAAAATGGCTACCCGGTCATGGCAGTCATCGGCTATGCGCCTTCGAGGGTAATGATCATATCGGCCTCCGCCGTGGATTGTTTGCGCAACGCGACCAGCGGTTGGTATTCGGCGGATCGGTACCAGGCATTGAGCCGTTCCATATCCGGAAATTCGATGATGACGACCCTTTCCGGTCTCCAGTGCGGCGTTTCGGGAAATTGATGGCTTCCCGTCTTCGTGATGTAGCG
>Ga0070741_10007794_pt1 | contig 21929 bp, 18 predicted proteins | sample Coa_R1_4_FD_66440 | JGI IMG/M metagenome (GOLD analysis project Ga0070741, IMG submission 66440) | Surface soil microbial communities from Centralia Pennsylvania, which are recovering from an underground coalmine fire - Coalmine... | ecosystem: Environmental > Terrestrial > Soil > Unclassified ... | reverse complement strand
CCGGTCCCGCAGCGCCCGCACAGCTCAACGCCCAAATCCGGATATATCGCCAAATGTCGGCCGCGAACGCGAGCGCGCCACATCATTGCGGACAGTTACCCCCCCGGTTTGGGGGGGTAAGTGTCCGCAATAATTTCGCCATGCCCGGCCACCCACGGGCAGAACTTGAAAGCACAACCGTATGCCTAGACATATCCGGAAATATACGGCGAGGCGAGGTGAGGCGAGCCGGCGGGAGCGAGACGCGGCGGGAGCGAGACGCGGCCGGAGCGAGACGCGGCGGGAGCGGACCGGAGAGAGACCCGGCGAGGCGCGCTGACCGGGGAGCGAGACGCGGCCGGAGCCCCGCGCCCTAACCCGGTCCGCTTGACGACGAAGTCGCACATGGCTAGGAACGCGGCCCTGGCCGGCACGTCCGGCAGCGCCATGATCTCGGTGCGCGCCGCGTTGACCCACGAGAGCACGTCGGCGCGGGCTTCGGCCATGCCCTGGTGGGCGCGCAGCAGCCGCAGCGCCTCGGCGACCAGGTCATCGTCGTCGGCCAGGTCGACGGAACCGTCGAGCAACAAGCGCAGCCGGGCGTCCGCGGGATCGGCGGACCGCAAAGCATAGAGCACCGGCAGCGTCGGCACGCCCTGGCGCAGGTCGGTGCCGGGAGTCTTGCCGGACTGGGCGGAGTCAGAGGCCACGTCGATCACGTCGTCGGACAGCTGCCAGGCAACCCCGATCAGCTCGCACGCCCGGGCGATACGAGCGGCCGCCGCCGCGTTCGCCCCGGAGTACATCGCGCCGAACAGCCCCGCCGTCGCGATCAGCGACCCGGTCTTCTCGCTGATCACGTACATGTAGTGGTCCAGCGGGTCCTGTCCTGGGCGCGGCCCGACAGTCTCCGCGAGCTGGCCGGTCACCAGCCGGTTGAATGTCTCCGCCTGAATCCGCACCGCATCGGGGCCGAGCGACGCCAGGATCAGCGAGGCCTGAGCGAACAGGAAGTCCCCGGCGAGGATCGCCACCGAGTTCCCCCACCGGGCGTTGACCGACTCCGACCCGCGCCGCACGAAGGCCTCGTCCATCACGTCGTCGTGGAACAGGGTAGCCAGGTGGGTCAGCTCGATCGCCACCGCGGCCTGGATCACCCGCTCGTCCGCGGGATCCCCGAACTGCGCGGCGAGCAGCACCAGCATGGCCCGGAACCGCTTCCCGCCCGCCTTCACCAGGTGACGGGACGCCGTGGTCAGCAGTTCGTCGTCGGGATGCCCGACCTCCAGCAGCAGCGCCTCAACCCGGCCCAGGTCGTCGACCACCGACGCTTCCAGGGCACCGTCGGGGAAATCTACCGGAACCGTGCTGACCACGTGCACTCCATCATGCCGGACCTCTGTCGGGACCTCCGAGTATGCCCGGCCCGGCCTTCAATGACACCTCATCAACGGACGAATAGCTGGTTGGCCGCATGATTTGCCAGGGACAGAACCGGCTCAGGGACGATACCGAGGAACACGGTGACGACCACTCCCACCGCCACCGCGAAACCGGTGAATATGCCGGGCACCACGACCTCGGGCCCGTCGGGCACCGGGTCGCTGAAGAACATCAGCACGATCACCCGGACGTAGAAGAACGCGGCCACCGCGCTGGCGATCACGCCGACGATCACCAGCGGGGTTTCCCCGGCCGCGATCGCTGCCTGGAACACCGCGAACTTCCCGGTGAACCCGCTGGTCAGCGGGATACCCGCGAAGGCGAGCAGGAACAGCGCGAAGATGCCCGCCACCATGGGCGAGCGCTTGCCGAGACCGGCCCACCGGGACAGGTGGCCGGCTTCGCCGCCCGGGTCCCGGACTAGGGTGACGACCGCGAACGCGCCGATCGTGGTGAAGCCATAGGACACCAGGTAGAACAGGCTGCCGGACAGGCCCTGCGTCGACACCGCGATGACCGCGGTGAGCACGAACCCGGCGTGCGCGATCGAGGAGTAGGCGAGCAGCCGCTTGACGTCGGTCTGAGTGATCGCGATGATCGCGCCGACCACCATCGTCAAGATCGCGACCGTCCACATGGCGGGGCGCCAGTCCCAGGCCAGCGTGCCGAACGCCACGTAGAACACCCGCAGCAGGGCGCCGAACGCGGACACCACCACGCAGGAGGCCATCAGCGCGGTGATCGGCGTCGGGGCACCCTGGTAGACGTCCGGCTTCCAGCCGTGGAACGGCACCGCGCCGATCTTGAACAGCAGGCCGAGCCCGGTCAGCGCGATGCCCGCGTAGAGCAGCGTCGAGTTGGTGGTGTTGGTCCCGGCGGCCGACGCGATGGCGCCGAGCGAGACCGACCCGGCGAATCCGTACAGCATCGCGATGCCGAACAGGAAGAACGCCGAGGAAAACGCCCCCAGCAGGAAGTACTTCATGGCGGCTTCGTGAGACAATAGCCGGCGGCGCCGGGCCAGCCCGCACAGCAGGTACAGCGGCAGCGACAGCACTTCGAGCGCCACGAACATCGTCAGCAGGTCGTTCGAGGCCGGGAACAGCAGCATTCCGCCGATCGCGAACATCGCGAGCGGGAAGATCTCGGTGTGCATGAACCCGGCGACCAGGCCTTCGCGCTCCTCCGGGGACCCGGGCGGCGCCGCGGCCTGCGCGGCGAACGGCGAGACCGACGTGTCGGCGAGCAACAGCACGCTGACGAACGCCAGCACCAGGATCGTCGCCTGGATGAACAGCGTCGGCCGGTCCACCGCGACCGCGCCCGACGCGGCGACGTGGCCCGCCGCGCGCGAGGCGAAGATTGAGTGCGTGCCCGCGATCACCACCGTCCAGACGAACGCACCGACGAGCGAGCCGAGCGCGAGCACGAGGTGCACCGGCCGCCGCAGCGGACGCGGGGTGAACGCCTCGACCAGCACGCCGGCCACGGCCGCCCCGAACACGACCAGCATCGGTCCCAGCTGGCTGTACTCGATGTGCGGCGGGGCGATGTTACCCGCTGCCAACGCGGCGGCGCTCATGGCGCGACTCCATTCTTTGACTGGGGGAAGCCATCCCCCAGACCCCCTGGCCACGGCAGTGGCGCGTAGGCATACCAGCCATCCTTGACCGTGAGGGCGAAGCCCGGCACCGGGTGGGCCGGCCGCGGATCGGTGGTATGGACCTGGGTCATCGTCGTCTGCACGGCTGGATTGATGATGTCGAGCACCGGCTTGGGGTAGACGCCGACGAACACGACCAGCGCCAGCAGCGGGCCCACCGCCAGAATTTCTCGTGGCCTGAGATCTGTCATCTCAGTTACTGAGGCAACGGTCGGCCCGTTCATCGTCCGCTGGTACATCCACAGGATGTAGATGGCGGCCAGGATGATCCCCGCGGTGGCGATCACGGCTGGCACCTTATACCGGGAGAAGGAGCCGAGCAGCACCATGAATTCGGACACGAACGTGGACAGCCCCGGCAGCGACAGGCCGGCGAGGCCGGACACCAGGAACAGGCCGGCCAGCACCGGCGCGACCTTCTGCACGCCGCCGTAGTCGGCGATCAGCGACGAGCCGCGGCGCATGATCATGAAGCCGACCAGCAGGAACAGTGCCCCGGTCACGAACCCGTGGTTGACCATGTACAGCGTCGCCCCGGCGACACCCTGCGAGGTCATCACGAAAACGCCGAGCACGATGAAGCCGAAGTGCGATATCGACGTGTACCCGATCAGCCGCTTCAGGTCCTGCTGCCCGATCGCGACGATCGCGCCGTAGATGACGCTGATCACCGCCAGCGTCACGACCAGCGGCGTGAAGTACTTGGCCCCGGCCGGGAACAGCTCGAAGCAGTACCGCAGCATGCCGAACGTGCCGACCTTGTCCATGACGCCGAGCATCAGCACCGCGGCACCGGGTTGTGCCGACGCGGCCGCGTCCGGCAGCCAGGTGTGGAACGGCCAGAGCGGAGCCTTGATCGCGAACGCGATGAAGAAGCCGAGGAACAGCCACTTCTGCACGGTGGCCGACAGGGCGACGCGGTCCAGCACGAAGAACAGGAACGTGCCGTGCTGCCCGGTCACCGGCGACCGCGTCGAGTAGACGTACAGCGCGATGACCGCGACCAGCATCAGCAGGCCGCCGAGCAGGCTGTACAACAGGAACTTGACGGCCGCGTACTGCCGCTTGCCGACGCCGAAGGACCCGATCATGAAGTACATCGGGATCAGCATGGCCTCGAAGAACACGTAGAACAGGAAGACGTCGGTGGCCGCGAAGACCCCGATCATCATCGTCTCGAGCACCAGTATCAGCGCGAAGTACGTTTTGACGCTCCGCTGGCTGGCCCCGCCTTCGGCAGGACGCCGGGACGACGGCGAGTCCGCGTCGTGCCACGAGGCCAGGATCACCACCGGCATCAGCACCGCGGACATCGCGATAAGCACGAGCGCGATGCCGTCGACGCCGAGCGCGTAGTGCACGCCGAACTGCGGGATCCACGAGTATTCCTCGGTGAACTGGTACGGCACGGCACCCGCGCCGGTCTTGAACCGCACCGCGATGATGATCACGACGACCAGCGTGGCGAGCGAGAACAGCAGAGCCAGCATCTTGGCCATGTTGTCCCGCGCCTTGACGTCGGCGGCGGCGCTGTCGGCCGGCAGCCCGGGGATCAGCGCGACGACCACCGCGCCCAGCAGCGGAAGCCCGCCGGCCAGCGACAGCCACGGAAACCCGTTAGCAGCGAAGTTCATCTAGCGCTCTCCGTTCGCTCGCAGGCAGGGCGCACCTGAGGCACGCGACCCGCTGGACGCGCCGAACAACGTGGTGGATTTCCCCTTCGCGGAAGTCTGACCCCCGGATGCGGGGGAGAATCCGACACGATGGGGTAATCTTCCACGTCGATGCGGGGGCCGCCGACCGCACCGCGCCCGCTCCTGGCTTCGCGCACAGTATTTGTGGTTCGCTCGCGGGCGGGCCGCCCTGAGGAGGCACTTGTTTCGCTCACAGTGCTTATGGTTCCCTCGCTGGAGGGGCGCCTCGAGGTGTCGCCTTCCCTCCTCGCTCGTCGCTGCGCTCCTCGCTCGTCAGTCCAGGCGACACCGCGCCCCTCCTGCTCGCTCACAGTCGCACCACCAAGAGGAACGCGATCAGTAGCGCGGCGCCGAAGAACATGGACAGCGCGTAGGAACGCACGAAGCCGGTCTGCATCCGGCGCAGGCGGCCGGACGAGCCGCCGATCAGCGCGGCAATGGAGTTGACCAGCCCGTCGACACCGCGGTTGTCGAAGTACACCGACAGGCGGGTCAGCCAGGAGCCGGGCCGCATCAGGACCGACTCGTTGAACGCGTCGCCGTAGAGATCCTTGCGGGCGGCGACCACGGGGAACGAGCCGGCCGGGGCCTCGGCCGGGACCGGGACCCGCCCGTACATGAACCAGGCCAGCCCGGCGCCGCAGACGACCAAGGCCAGCGCGATGCCGCCCGGCACCGACCACACCCCGTGCGCGGCGGGCAGCCCGCCGATCACCGGCGAGAGGAAGTTCGCGAACCGCGACCCGAGGATCAGGAACATGCCCGCGCCGATCGAGCCGACCGCGAGGATGATCATCGGCCAGGTCATCACCGGCGGCGATTCGTGCGGGTGCGGGGTGCTGGCCCGGGGGGACGACCCCCCGGATCCCCCCGCTTCCGGGCGAGAGTCTTCCCCCCCGGTCCCCCCCGACCAGCGCTTCTGGCCGAAGTATGTCATCAGCATCACCCGGGTCATGTAAAACGCGGTGATGCCGGCGCCGAGCAGCGCGCAGGTCGCCAGGATTGCCCCGGACGTCCCGCCCTTGTCCCAGGCCGCCTCGACGATGCCGTCCTTGGTGAAGAACCCGGAGAACGGCGGGATGCCGATGATCGCCAGATAGCCGAGGCCGAACGTGGCGAACGTGACCGGCATGATCCGGGCCAGCCCGCCGTAGCGCCGCATGTTCACCTCGTCGTTCATGCCGTGCATGACCGACCCGGCGCCGAGGAACAGCCCGGCCTTGAAGAACCCGTGCGCGAGCAGGTGCGCGATCGCGAACACATACCCGACCGGCCCGAGTCCGGCGCCGAGCGTCATGTACCCGATCTGCGACATCGTGGACCCGGCGAGCGCCTTCTTGATGTCGTCCTTCGCGCATCCGATGATCGCGCCGAACAGCAGCGTCACCGCACCCACCACCGTGACACCGAGCCGCGCCGTCGACGACAGCGCGAGGATCGGGTTCGACCGGACCAGCAGGTAGACCCCCGCGGTCACCATCGTCGCGGCATGGATCAGCGCGGACACCGGCGTCGGACCTTCCATGGCATCCAGCAGCCAGGACTGGAGCGGCACCTGCGCCGACTTGCCGCACGCGCCGAGCAGCAGCAAGAGCCCAAGCGCCGTCGCGACTCCCGAGCCGCCATGACCAACCGACCCGAAGACTCCAGGGAACGACACGCTGCCGAACTCGGCGAACATCAGGAATATCGCGATCGTCAGCCCGAAGTCACCGACCCGGTTCGCGATGAACGCCTTCTTGGCCGCCACCGCCGCGGAGTTCTTGAACTGCCAGAACCCGATCAGCAGGTAGGAGGCGAGGCCGACGCCCTCCCAGCCGATGTACAGGCCCAGGTAGTTATCGGAGATGACCAGCAGCAGCATCGCCGCGACGAACAGGTTCAGGTAGCCGAAGAACCGGCGCCGGTCGCTGTCGTGCGCCATGTAGCCGATCGAATAGATGTGGATCAGCGAGCCGACCCCGGTGATCAGCAGCACGAACGAGATCGACAGCGGGTCGAGCAGGATGCCCAGGTTGACGTTGAAGCCGCCGGACACGATGTAGCTGTACATGTGCAGCACCCGGCTGCGCTCACCCGCGCCGTGGTAGCTGAGCAGGTTGAAAAACGCGATCACCGCGTAGACGAACGACGCGACCGGCATCAGGGCGCCGAGCAGGTGGCCCCACTTGTCCGTGCGGCGGCCGCCGAGCAGCAGCACCGCGGCGCCGAACAGCGGGAACGCCAGCAGCAGCCACGACGCACGCAGCACACCCGTCGCCCCAACGGTAGTCATGACAAGCCCGTCCCCTCAGTACTTGAGCAGGTTCGCGTCGTCCACCGACGCGGACCTGCGGGCTCGGAAGATCGCCATCAGGATCGCCAGGCCGACGACAACCTCGGCGGCGGCGACCACCATCACGAAGAAGGCGATGACCTGGCCGTCAAGGTTGCCGTGCATGCTTGCGAACGCGACGAACGCCAGGTTGCACGCGTTCAGCATCAGCTCGATGCACATGAAGATGATGATGGCGTTGCGCCGCACCAGCACGCCGACCGCGCCGATCACGAACAAGATCACGGCGAGCGCGACGTAGTGAATCGGGCTCACGACTCACGCTCCCCAATAGCGGGGAAATTCTTTCCCCCGCGACCCTCCGATCTATCCCGAACGGCCAGGGGTTGCTCCTCCACGACCCGTGCGTTGATCGCGCGGCTGACGGACTCCGGCGACGTGCTCCCGTCCGGCAGCAGCGCGGGCCGGTCCACTGCGTCGTGCAGTGCGTATACCCCGGGCGGCGGTTCGGGCGCTAGATTTCCACTAGCCAGCCGCTTCGCGGCTAGGTCGCGCTGGGTGGCTTTAGGTGCGGTGCGCTCACGGTGCGCCAGCACCATCGCGCCGATCGCGGCGGTGATCAGCAGCGCGCCGGTCACTTCGAACGGGAACACGTACGTGGTGAAGACCAGCTGGGCGATCCCGGTCAGGTTGCCTGACCCGTTCAGCGTGTCGCTCTGTTTCACCGCCGGGCCGATGGCCGCGTGCCCGATGCCGAGCGCCAGGATCACGAAGAAGCCGATCGCGGCGAGGCCGGCGGCCAGCCGCTGCCCCTTGATCGTCTCGGTGATCGAGTCCGACGAGCTGATCCCGATCAGCATCAGCACGAACAGGAACAGCATCAGCACCGCGCCGGTGTACACGATGATCTGCACGAACGCCAGGAACGGCGCGCCCTGCATCGCGTACATCGTGGCCAGCGACAGCATCACCACGGCCAGCATCAGCGCGCAGTGCACCGCCCGCCGGACCAGGATCATGCCGAGCGCGGCGCCGACCGCGAGTATCGCCAGGATCCAGAACAAGGTCTCCCGGGTGATGGCGTCCGTATTGGTCCCGCCACCGCCAGCGGCGAGCAGATGACTCACTGGGCTGCCTCCTCCTCGCTGGAGACCTCCGCCAGCACGGCGGGTCCGGCCGGGCTGTCCGGACCGCCCATGCCCGGACCGCCCATCCCGGGTGCGCGCGCCGAGGCGACGATGCCCGCGGCGCCGAGCCGGTAGTAATCCTTCTCGTCGTCGCCGAGCCGCATCGGATGCGGCGGCGCCTCCATGTCCTCGTGCAGCGGTGCGAGCAGCTGCTCCTTGGTCCAGATCAGGTTCTCCCGGCTGTCGTCCGCGATCTCGTACTCGTTGGTCATGGTGAGCGCGCGGGTCGGACAGGCCTCGATGCACATCCCGCACAGGATGCAGCGCAGGTAGTTGATCTGATAGACGCGCCCGTACCGTTCGCCGGGTGAATACCTGGCCTCCTCGGTGTTGCTCGCGCCCTCCACGTAGATCGCGTCGGCCGGGCAGGCCCAGGCGCACAGCTCGCAGCCGATGCACTTCTCCAGCCCGTCCGGCCACCGGTTCAGCTGGTGGTGACCGTGGAACCGCGGCGCCGTGGGCTTTTTGACCTCGGGGTACTCGACGGTCTCCACCTTCCGGAACATCTCGGTGAAGGTGACCCCGAAGCCCTTGATCGGATTCAGAAAGTCAAGCACCGGTGACCTCCTTGCTGGAGGTGCTCTCTAGGCCCACACCGTGATAGTGCGGCAGGTCGATGGGCGGGACGGGGAACGCGGGGTTCTCGCCGCCGGCCGCGGCGGTCCGGCCTTCCTCGAAGCGCGCGGCTCGCTTCTGGGCGCCGTTGTCCCACATCAGCAGCAGCGCGACGAAGATCACCAGGACCAGCCCGGCGATCGCGTACGCCGTGGTGTTGTGGCCGTCGTTGCGCAGCGTCCGGATCGTGGCGATCATCAGGATCCACACGATCGACAGCGGGATGAGGATCTTCCAGCCCAGCGACATCAGCTGGTCGTAGCGGACCCGGGGCAGCGTCCCGCGCAGCCAGACGAAGCCGAACAGCAGCACCATCACCTTGGCGACGAACCACAGCATCGGCCACCAGCCGCCGTTGGCCCCCGCCCACAGGGACAGCGGCCACGGCGCCCGCCAGCCGCCGAGGAACAGCGTCGTGGCCAGCGCGGACACCGTGGTCATGTTGATGTACTCGGCCAGGTAGAACATGGCGAACTTCATCGACGCGTACTCGGTGTGGTAGCCCGCGACGAGCTCACCCTCGCCCTCGGGCAGGTCGAACGGCAGCCGGTTCGTCTCGCCGACCATCGTGACCAGGTAGATCAGGAACGACGGGGCGAGCAGCCACGCGTACCACTGGTGTGCCTGGGCGGTGACGATCGCGGTGGTGGACAGCGAGCCCGCGTACAGGAACACGGCCACGAAGGCCAGGCCCATCGCGATCTCGTAGCTGATCACCTGCGCGGCCGAGCGCAGCGCGCCGAGCAGCGAGTACGGCGACCCCGACGACCAGCCGGACAGCACGATGCCGTACACGCCCATCGAGCTCATCGCCAGGATCAGCAGCACCGCCACGGGCAGGTCGCTCACCTGGAGCGGGGTGTGGTGGTGGAAGATCGAGACCATCGGCCCGAACGGGATGATCGAGATGCCGATGAAAGCGGGGATCGCGGACACGATCGGGGCGATCACGAAGATCATCTTGTCCGCGCCGGTCGGGATGATGTCTTCCTTCAGCGGCAGCTTGAGCGCGTCCGCGATCGGCTGGAGCAGCCCGAACGGCCCGGCCCGGTTCGGACCCGGCCGGTTCTGCATCCGGCCGATCACCCGGCGCTCGAACCAGATCATGAACATGGTCACGAGCAGCAGGAACACGAACACGAAGCCGACCTTCAGCAGCACCATCCACCAGATGAGCGTGTTGAAGTCGGCCAGCGTCGGATCAGCCGCCAGCACATGCGGTGTCACAGCGTCTCCTCGGTCGATCTCCGCAACGTGACCATGCTCCCGTGACCCGCACCCGGGCACACACCGGCCGGGACCCACACGACATCGTCGACCATGGACGTTACTTCGACGGGAACAGCTACCGAACCCTGTCCAGTTGCGATGGTTACCTTATCGCCGTCCGCTATCGAGGTTCGCGTCGCGGTCGCCGGCGAGATCCGCGCCACCACGGGACGGGCCGTCGCGGCCAGGTAGACCTCGCCGTCCTGCATGCGGCCGCCGTCCAGCAGCTGGTGCCAGGCCGCCACCTTGACGGGCAGCGCGGCACTCGCACCCCCGACGCCGAGGAACTGTATCGTCCGGGGGGACGACCCCCCTGGACCCCCCGGGGTGGGGGCTGGCGTTACCGAACCACGCCATCTGCCGAGAGAAGCCAGCTCCGCGCGGGCGGCGGGCGCGTCCGGCAGGCCGAGGTGCACGTCCATCTGGTCGGCGATCGCGCCGAGCACGTACAGGTCGGTCCGCACTTCGGGCACGTGCAGCGCGGCCTCAAAAGAGCCACCGCGGCCTTCCCAGTTCACGAACGTGCCGGCCTTCTCGGCGACCGCGGCCACCGGGAACACCACGTCCGCGCGGTCGGTGACCGCGCTCGCCCGCAGCTCGAGGCTGACGATGAACGGCGCCATCTCCAGCGCCGCGAGCGCCGCCTCCGGGTCGGGCAGGTCGGCCGGATCAACGCCGGCTACCACCAGGCCGCCGAGCTGCTGCGCGGCCGCCGCCTCGAGAATCTGGGAGGTATCCCGGCCTTGCCTGCCGGGAAGGGCGGCCTTGCCCCACACCCGGGCCACCTCGGCGCGCGCATCCGCGTCGGTCACCGGGCGCCCGACGGGCAGCAGACCCGGCAGCGCCCCGGCCTCGACCGCGCCACGCTCGCCGGCCCGACGCGGCACCCATGCCATCCGGGCGCCGGTGGCGGTCGCGAGCCGCGCGGCGGCCGCCAGCGCCCCCGGCACCTGCGCCAGCCGCTCCCCGACCAGCACAATGCTGTCGCGCCCCAGGGCTATCTCTTGATCGTGGCCGGTTCCGGGCACTGTCCGCCCGTTCCTGGCCACGACCATGGTGGGCACCCTGCCGCCGGCGGCGAGCGCCGTCAGAGTCGCCGCTTCGTCGCCTGGGGTGGTGGGGATGAGGGTGCCGTCGAGTTTTTGCAGGCCCCAGCTCGCCAGCGCCGCAATCGAGAACACCCGCTGGTTGTGCTTGCGGACGGCTTTGCGGAGCCGGAGGAAGACGATGGGCGACTCGTCCTCGGGCTCGAAGCCCGCCAGCACCACGACTGGTGCCTGCTCGAGGTCCGCGTACGTCACGTCGATGCCCGTGCCTGCCACGCAGGCGGCGAGGAACTGGGTCTCCTCCGCGGAATGCGGCCGTGCCCGCATGTCGATGTCATTGGTGTCGAGCGCGACCCGGGCGAACTTCGCGTACGCGTACGCGTCCTCCAAGGTGAGCCGCCCGCCGGGCAGCACGCCCACGCCGCCGGCCTCCTTGGCCGCCAGCAGACCTTGCGCCGCGACACCAAGCGCGTGCGGCCAGGAGGTGGGCACGAGCACGCCCTCGGCGTTCCGGACCAGCGGCGCGGTGAGCCGGTCCCGCTGGGTCGCGTAGGTGAACGCCCAGCGGCCCTTGTCGCAGTTCCACTCCTCGTTCACCGCCGGGTCGTCCCCGGCCAGCCGGCGGGTCACCTTGCCGCGCCGGTGGTCGGTGCGCAGCCGGCAGCCTGCGGCGCAGTGCTCGCACACGCTCGGCGTGGACACCAGGTCGTACGGCCGGGCACGGAAGCGGTATGCCGCGCCGGTGAGCGCGCCCACCGGGCACACCTGGACCGTGTTGCCGGAGAAGTAGGAGTTGAACGGCTCGCCGTCGGCGGTGCCGATGAACTGGTCGGGCCCGCGCTCGACGAAGTCGATGAACGCGTCGCCGGCGATTTCCTCGGACGTGCGCACGCACCGGGTGCAGGAGATGCACCGCTCCCGGTCGAGCAGCACCTGGGCGGAGATCGGCACCGGCTTCGCGAACGTGCGCTTTTCCTCGGTGAACCGGGTCTCACCCTGGCCGTTGGACATCGCCTGGTTCTGCAGCGGGCACTCGCCGCCCTTGTCGCACATCGGGCAGTCGAGCGGATGGTTGATGAGCAGCAGCTCCATCACGCCGTGCTGTGCCTTGTCCGCGACCGCGGAAGTGAGCTGGGTGTGCACGACCATCCCCTCGGCACAGGGGGTGATGCACGACGCCATCGGCTTGCGCTGGCCCTCCACCTCGACCAGGCACTGCCGGCAGGCACCGATCGGGTCGAGTAGCGGGTGGTCGCAGAACCGCGGGATCTGGATGCCGAGCATCTCCGCGGCCCGGATGATCAGCATGCCCTTGGGCACGCTGATCTCGAACCCGTCGATGGTGACGGTCACTGTGCCCTGGACAGTGCTGGCCTTCACTGGCTCGACGGTCACGATTCGCTCCATACGGTGGATGCCGCGCTGTCGAACGGACAGCCGCCTTCCTTCTGGTGCTGGAGGAACTCGTCCCTGAAGTACTTGATGGCGGAGGTGACCGGCGGTCCGAGGCTGTCGCCGAGCGCGCAGAACGCGCGGCCGACGATGTTGTCGCAGATGTCCAGCGTCTTGTCCAGGTCCCCGTCGGTGCCCTCGCCGTGCTCCATCCGCTCAAGTATCCGGGCCAGCCAGAACGTTCCTTCCCGGCACGGCGTGCACTTGCCGCACGATTCATGCTGGTAGAACTTGACCCAGTTGAGCAAGACGCGGACCACGCAGGTGGTCTCGTCGAACAGCTGCACCGACCGGGTGCCGAGCCCGGACCCGGCGGCGGCGACCGACTCGAAGTCCATCGGCATGTCCAGATGCTCGTCGGTGAGTATCCCCGCCGACGAGCCGCCCGCGGTCCAGAACTTGAGCCGGTGCCCGGCCCGCATCCCGCCGGCCAGGTCGAGCAGTTCGCGGAGCGTAATGCCGAGCGGCGCCTCGTACTGGCCGGGTGTGGTGACGTGCCCGGACAGCGAGAAGATCCCGCAGCCCTTGGACTTCTCCGTGCCCATGCCGGCGAACCAGTCGCCGCCGTTGAGCAGGATAGGCACCGCGCTGGCGATCGACTCCACGTTGTTCACGTTCGTCGGCAGGGCGTAAACGCCGGCTACCGCCGGGAACGGCGGCTTGTTCCGCGGCAGGCCGCGCTTGCCTTCCAGCGAGTCGAGCAGCGCGGTCTCCTCGCCGCAGATGTAGGCGCCCGCCCCGGCGTGGATGATCACGTCCAGGTCGAACCCCTTGCCGAGGATGTTCGTGCCGAGCAGGCCCGCCGCGTACGCCTCCTCGACCGCGTGGCGCAGCCGCCGGACCACGTGCAGCACCTCGCCCCGCACGTAGATGAACGCGTGACCGGCGCCGATCGCGTACGAGGCGATGGCCGCACCCTCGATGAGCAAGTGCGGACTGGCCATCATCAGCGGCACGTCCTTGCAGGCACCCGGCTCGGACTCGTCCGCGTTGACCACGAGGTAGTGCGGCTTGGTGTCGCCCTGCGGCAGGAAGCCCCACTTCACGCCCGTCGGGAAGCCGGCACCGCCGCGGCCGCGCAATCCCGAGGCCTTGACCATGTTGATGACCTCGTCGCGCGGCATCGCCAGCGCCTTCGGCAACGCCTGCCAGCCGCCGGATCGCCGGTAGCCCTCCAGCGTGAACACGTCCGGCTGGTCCCAGTGCGCGGTCAGCACCGGGGTGAGCACGTCAACGCCGGTCATGGCCCTACCTCCTGGGGGGACGACCCCCCGGTAACCCCCCGCGACTGGGGGGAGTCTTCCCCCCAGACCCCCCGAGGCGCCGACCAGCCGCGCTCGTTGGCGATCCGCAGGCCGGCCACGGTGGCCGGGCCGGCAGGCGGGCCCTCGGTGGCCAGGCCGTCGTTGAAACCGGCCAGTACCCGGGCCGCCTCGCGCCAGGTGCACAGGCGTCCCGGGCCGCGGGTCGGGGCGACCGCGTTCCCGGCGCGCAGGTCGTCGGTGAGCTTACGCGCCGAGTCCGGCGTCATGTTGTCGAAGAATTCCCAGTTCACCATCATCACCGGCGCGTAGTCGCAGGCGGCGTTGCACTCGATGTGCTCCAGGCTGACCTTGCCGTCCGGGGTCGGCTCGTCATCTGTCACGCCGAGGTGCTCGCGCAGGTCGCTGAGGATCTGCTCGCCGCCCAGGACCGCGCACAATGCGTTGGTGCACACGCCGACGTGGTACTCGCCGACCGGGCGCCGCTTGTACATGGTGTAGAAGCTCACCACCCCGGTCACCTCGGTCTTGGTAAGGCTGAGTTTGTCCGCACAGAAGGCGATACCGTCCGCGGAGACGTACCCCTCCTCGGCCTGGACCAGGTGCAGCAGCGGCAGGAGCGCCGACCTGGCGCCCGGGTACTTGCCGATGATCTGCGCGGCGTCGGCGTCGAGCCGGGCCAGCACCTCCTCGGTGAACGGCATTACCGGTCCACCCCTCCCATCCCCACGAGCAGGGCGTCGATGCTTCGGTTGATCACCTGTCGACCCCTCCCATCACGGGGTCGATGCTCGCGATCGCCGGGATCACGTCGGCCACCTGGCCGCCCTCGCACAGCGCCGCGAGCGACTGCAGGTTGTTGAACGACGGGTCGCGGAAGTGCACCCGGAACGGGCGCGTCCCGCCGTCGCTGACCACGTGCGCGCCCAGCTCGCCGCGGGCGGACTCGATCGGCACGTATGTCTGGCCGGCCGGCACCCTGAAGCCCTCGGTGATGATCTTGAAGTGATGGATCAGGGCCTCCATCGAGCCGCCCATGATGTGCGCGATGTGCTCCGGCGACGGGCCGAGCCCGTCCGGCCCGAGCGAGAGCTGCGCGGGCCAGCCGATCTTGGCGTCCCTGATCATCACCGGATCTACGTCCGGGCCGCCGGGACCGCGCTCGGCGAGCCGGTCCACGCACTGCTTGATGATCTTCAGCGACTCGTCGATCTCGTCCATCCGGACGATGTACCTGCCATACGCGTCGCAGGTGTCCGTGACGGGCACGTCGAAGTCGTAGGTCTCGTAACCGCAGTACGGCTGGGACTTGCGCAGGTCCCAAGGGAGCCCGGTGGAGCGCAGCATCGGGCCGGTGATGCCCAGCGCCATGCAGCCGGCCAGGTCCAGGTACGCGACGCCCTTAGTCCTGCCGATGAACACGGGGTTCGCGTCGATCAGCGCGCGCAGGTCGCGCACCAGCCGGGGCGCGTTGCCGAGGAACTCCCTGATCTTGTCCAGCGCACCCGGCGGCAGGTCCTGGGAGATCCCGCCCGGGCGGATGTACGCGTGGTTCATCCGCAGGCCGGTGATCAGCTCGTACAGGTCGAGGATGCGCTCGCGCAGCCGCAGTCCCTGGAGGAAGATCGTGGTCGCGCCGAGCTCCATGCCCATCGGGCCGATGCCCTGGAGGTGCGAGGAGATCCGGTTGAACTCCATCAGCATCACGCGGATGATCTGGGCGCGCTCCGGTATGCGGTCCTCGATGCCGAGCAGCCGCTCCACGCCGAAGCAGTATGTCGCCTCGTTGAAGAACGGCATCAGGTAGTCCATCCGGGTGCAGAACGTGACGCCCTGCGTCCAGGTACGGAACTCCATGTTCTTCTCGATGCCGGTGTGCAGGTACCCGATCGAGGCCCGCACCTCGTCGACCGTCTCGCCGTCCAGGGTCAGGATCAGCCGGAGCACGCCGTGCGTGGACGGGTGCTGCGGGCCCATGTTGAGCACGAGCTGCTCGCCGCCCGCGAAGTCGTCACCGGCCTCGTTAGCCGCGACGAACTCGTCCCAGTCCTCGCCGGAGACGGTGTAGACGCGCCCCTGCGCGGCTTCCTCGTCGGCGTCCGTGGCGCCGGGCGGAGCCTGCGGGATACTCATTCGTAGTGCCTCCGCTCATCGGGTGGCGGAATCGTCGCGCCGCGGTACTCGACCGGGATGCCGCCTAGCGGGTAGTCCTTGCGCTGCGGGTGGCCCTTCCAGTCGTCCGGCATCTGGATCCGGGTCAGCGCCGGGTGCCCGTCGAAGACGATGCCGAAGAAGTCCCAGGTCTCCCGCTCGTGCCAGTTGCAGGCCGGATACACGCTGACCAGCGACGGGATGTGCCGGTCGCTGTCCGGCGTGCACACCTCGAGCCGCACCCGGCGGTTGTAGGTGATCGACGCCAGGTGGTAGACGGCGTGCAGCTCCCGCTCGGTGTCGTCCGGGTAGTGCACACCGGACACGCCGGTGCACAACTCGAACCGCAGCGCCGGGTCATCACGCAGCTTTGCGGCCACCTCGAGCAGCCGGTCACGCTTGACGTAGAGGGTCATCTCGCCGTGGCTGACCACGACGTGCTCGATCGCGTCGGCCATGCCGAGGCTGTCCGCGATCGTGTCGAAGTAACCGCCGTACGGACGCGGCGTGTCCAGCAGCGGCGCCTGGTGCACCCGCAGCCGGCCGTAGCCGGAGGTGTCCCCGGTGGTCGACACGCCGAACATGCCGGACCGGACGACCGGAGCCTCAAGCCGCTCCTCACCCAGCTTCGCCGGCAGCTTGCCGCTGGACTCACCCGGCGCGGGACCCTGCGGTGCCTCCGATCCGTGCGTTTCCTCTGGACCGGCGGTCACGACTCACCCCCTGCCGCGCTCAGGTCCATGGTGTGCAGCGGCGGCATCGCCAGCCGGGCCGCCTCCAGCTCGGTGATCTGGCGCTGGCGGTTCTTGCCCAGCTTCATGTTCATGATCTTGTCGTGCAGCTTCAGGATCGAGTCGAGCAGCATCTCCGGCCGCGGCGGGCAGCCCGGCAGGTAAATGTCCACCGGCACGATGTGATCGACGCCCTGAACGATCGCGTAATTGTTGAACATGCCGCCGCTGGACGCGCACACGCCCATCGAGATGACCCACTTCGGGTCGGACATCTGGTCGTAGATCTGGCGGAGCACCGGGGCCATCTTCTGGCTCACCCGGCCGGCCACGATCATCAGATCGGCCTGCCGCGGCGTGTTCGACGCGCGTTCCATGCCGAACCGGGCGAGGTCGTGCTTCGGCCCGCCGGTCATCATCAGCTCCATGGCGCAGCAGGCGAGGCCGAACGTGGCCGGCCACACCGACCGCGCCCGCGCCCAGCCGGCCGCTTTCTCCACTGACGTCAGCAGGAGCCCGCTCGGGAGTTTTTCTTCAAGGCCCATGGCTTAATCCCATTCCAGGCCGCCGCGGCGCCACACATACGCGTACGCGACCAGCACGGTGATGACGAAGGTCACCATTTCCACCAGGCCGAAAGTGCCCAGCTTGTTGAAGGTGACCGCCCATGGATACAGGAAAATGATCTCGATGTCGAACACGATGAACAGCATCGCGGTCAGGTAGTACTTGACCGGGATCCGGCCGCCGCCCGGCGGCTGCGGGGTCGGCTCGATGCCGCACTCGTAGCTCTCCAGCTTGGCCTTGTTCCACCGCTTGGGGCCGGCCAGCGAGCCCATCGTCACCGAGAAGATGGCGAAGCCTGCCGCGAGTACAGCAAGGACAAATATCGGAACGTAGACTCTCATGGCCGTCCTATCCTAGGGATCCCCAGCTAGTAAGCACTGTCGTGACCCCTCACTTAGGGTTAGGTGCGAGCTTGGCCAGGCCGTTGATCAGCCGGTCCGACGCGTCGCCGCCGCGCGGATCGGTCAGGTTGGCCAGCAGCTTGAGGGCGAACCGCATCAGCGCCGGGCGGTTCATGCTGTGCTTGGTCGCGTACCGCATCAGCGACGGCTTGCCGATCAGCTTCACGAACTGGCGCCCGAGCGCGTAGTACCCGCCGTAGGCCTGCTTCAGCGCCACCGGGTAGCCCGCCAGCACCCGCTCGGTCTCCGCGTCGCGGCCGCGCGCGAACGCCTGGACCACGGTGCGGGCCAGCAACTCGCCGGACTCCATCGCGTACGCGATGCCCTCGCCGTTGAACGGGTTGACCATGCCGCCGGCGTCGCCCGCCAGCAGCAGGCCGTTGTAATAGTGCGGCGTCCGGTTGAAGCCCATCGGGAGTGCCGCGCCGCGGATCGGCTCGGTGCGGTTCTCCTCGGTGAAGCCCCACTCCGCTGGCATGCCCTTCAGCCATTTCCGCAACATCTCGCGGTAGTCGGTGTTGCCGAAGGCCTGGCTGGTGTTCAGCAGGCCAAGCCCCACGTTCGACGTGCCGTCGCCCATGCCGAAGATCCACCCGTACCCGGGCAGCAGCCTGTCGCCATCCCACAGGTCGAGCCAGGACTCCAGGTAGTCGTCGTCGTGCCGCGGAGTCCGGTAATAGGTGCGCACCGCGACGCCCAGCGGCCGGTCGTCGCGCTTGCGCAGGCCCATCGCCACCGAGAGGCGACTGGAGTTGCCGTCAGCAGCGATGACGGTCCGAGCAACATACCGCCGTTCGGCTGTACTGGCCCGGGGGGACGCCCCCCCGGACCCCCCTGCGACGACGCCCTTGATCTTGCCGGTTCGCTCGTCCAGCACGGGACCGGTCACGGTCGTATCCTCGAGCAGCCGGGCGCCGGCCTTCTGCGCGCGGCGGGCCAGCGTCTCGTCGAAGTCGGTGCGGGTGCGGACCAGGCCGTAGCCGGGGTAGCTGGACAGGTCCGGCCACGGCAGCTCCATCCGGTGCCCCGCGCCGATCACGCGCAGGCCCTTGTTGCGCAGCCAACCGCTCTGCTCGCTGATGTCGATGCCCATCCCGGCCAGCGCCTTCACGGCGCGCGGGGTAAGGCCGTCGCCGCACACCTTCTCGCGCGGGAACGTCGATTTTTCCAGCAGCAGGACGTCAAGGCCGGCCTGCGCGAGGTAGAAGGCGGTGGTCGATCCGGCGGGGCCGGCGCCGACGACGATGACGTCCGCTTCTTCGGTATGAACTGCGCTCACGGGGTTTTACGTCCTGGGGATGTGACCTTGTGAAGGGCTTCACAAACTCTTTACTGTTATTTTACGCCCGACGTGCACCGCGACTATACCGAGGGACAGGTCACGCCAGCGCACCGCCCGCCACCCAGCGGCCTCGATGAGCTTGGCCAGCTCGGGCTGGGCCGGCCAGGCCTGGATCGATTCGGCCAGGTACGTGTACGCCTCGGGGTTGCGCGCGGCCCTGGTCGCGATCTTCGGCAGCACATCGAGGAGGTAGCGGCGGTAGAGGATGTCCGCCGGCTTGATCGTGATGCTGCTGAACTCGCACACCACCAGGCGGCCGTTGGGCCGGGTGACCCGGTACATCTCCTCGAGCGCCCGCGTGGTGTCCGCCACGTTGCGCAGGCCGAACGAAATCGTCGTCGCGTCGAACGAGTCGTTCTTGAAGGGCAGCCGCAGGGCGTCGCCGGCGGCGAACGCGATCCCGTCGTGCCTGCGCTTTCCCTCGGCGAGCATGCCGAGCGAGAAGTCGCAGGCCACCGCCTTCGCGCCGAGGGCGGTGAACGCCTGAGTGGACGTTCCGGTGCCGGCCGCCAGGTCCAGGATGCGTTCGCCGTGCGTCGCGTTGAGTATGCGAGTCACCGCACGGCGCCACAGCCTGACCTGGCCGGCCGACAGCACGTCGTTCATCAGGTCGTAGCGCCCGGCGACGGCGTCGAACATCGCCGCCACCTCGCCTGGCTGCTTGTCGAGGTCGGCGCGTGGCATGCTCTTTACCCTATGGGTTAGAGCAAATTAGGCCTCTGCCAGGGCTCACCCAGCACGTGCTGCGCCAGGAACGCGTAGACGGTCTCGTACCAGACCGTGGCGTTGCCCGGGGTGAGCACCCAGTGGTTCTCGTCCGGGAAGTACAGGAACTTGGCCTCGACCGCGTGCCTGGTCAATTCACCCCACAGCCGGAGCGCCTCGCCGATCGGGACCCGGTAGTCCTTGTCGCCGTGAATCACCAGCATTGGCGTGGTGATGTTCTCGACGTGCAGGTGCGGCGAGTTGTTCTGGTACATCGCCGGGTTCGTCAGCGGATCGCCGAACTGCCCCCACCAGAACATCTGCTCATCGGTTGTGGTGAACATCTGGTCGAGTGCCCACAGGCTGGCATGGCTCACGATCGCCTTGAACCGGTCGGTGTGGCCGGCGATCCAGTTCGCCATGTAGCCGCCGTACGAGCCGCCCATCATGGCGGTCCTGGTGGCGTCGAGTTCGGGGCGCTCTTCGAGGGCGGCGTCGGTCGCGGCCATGACGTCCCGGTAGGCGCGATCGCCCCATGCGTGGAAGCCGCGCCTGAGCATGTGCTGGCCATAGCCGGTGGACAGCGCGGGGTCGGGCAGCAGCACGGCGTAGCCCTTGGCCGCCATGAGCCACGGATTCCACCGCCACGCCCACGCGTTCCAGCTGGCGTGCGGGCCGCCGTGCACCCACAGCAGCAGCGGGGCCTTGTTGTCCTCGCTGGCGCCGTGCGGCAGCACCAGCCAGGAGCGGATCCGCTCGCCGTCGTCCGCGGTCGTCTCGAGTTCGGTCATCGTGCCGGGAAGCTCGAGCGGCAGGCCCGGGCACTGGAGGGTCTCCTCCTGGCTGTCGGGCGCGTTGAGGTCGATCCGGACCGGGGTCGGCGGCTCGTTGACCGCCGTGCGCAATGCGTACAGGTAGCGACCGTCGTGGCTGGGGTTCAAGTGCGAGTAGCCGTGGTCGCCGCCGGTCAGCTGCTGGACCTCGCCGGTGGTCACGTCCACCGCGAAGACCGGGCGGCGGCCGTTGTCGTCGGCGGCGAAGTACAGCGTCCTGGAGTCGTGCGCCCAGGCGGCGTCGCCCGGCCAGCGGTCCAGCTCCGGGAGCAGGTCCCGTGATTTGGCTTCCGCGCCCGTGCTTCTGTCGAGGCCGAGGTCGACCAGGAACAGGGTCAGGTTCTGCGGGCTGTCCGGGGCGGGGAGCGTGCTGCGGGTGCAGACCACGTACCGCCCGTCCGGGGAGACGTGCGGGCTCTCGAAGGCCTGGCCAGGCTCACTCAGCAGGACGGTGCGCTCACCGGTGGCGGCGCTGATCGCGACCAGCTCGACGTATGAGTCGGCGGCCGGGTCGCGGTGCCACCAGCCGGTGATGACCGTGCCGCCGTCCGGGGTGAGCTCGAACGACTGCTCCTCCAGGGCGGGGCCGGGCTGGGGGGTAAGGTCCCTCGTCTGGTTGTCCTCGGTCAGCGCGAACAGCCTGAGCCGACCGGGGCCGAGGTCGTGGTCCCAGTACCGGATCGGCGAGGACTCGTGCAGGATCGCGGACACGCCGGCGTCCTCGCGCTCCTTCCGCAGCCGCTCGTCGTCGGAGCGGGCGTCGTGTCCGGTGTGTTGTCCGGCCGCGGGCAAAACTGCCGAGGACACCACGATCGCACCGGAATCCCGGGCCGCGGCGGCCGCGGCGACACCGCCGGGCAGCGTCGTGAGCACTTGCGCCTCGCCGCCGCCGGCGGGCAGCAGCCAGAGGGCCGGCTTGTCCTTGTCCTTGTCCTTGCCGGCTTCGGGGTCGGGGCGCCGCGAGGTGAACAGCAGCGAGCCGTCCGGCAGGAACACGGGCCCTGCCTCGCCCTCCGCGGACCTCGTGAGCCTGCGCGGGGGACCGCCCTGGGCGTCGATGCGCCAGATGCTGGTCAGGTACTTCTTCTTATCCGGACTGAGAGTCTGCACCGCGGCTGCCAGCCACGTGCTGTCGGGCGACAAAGTGATCGATCCCACGCGCGGAATCGCCATAAAGTCGCCCAGATTGTGAAATAGTGTGCCGCTACCATTGCCAGCTGTCATCGCCGCTCCCTCTCGGACGCAAAAGCCGCAATGAGGACCCTACCCCACGTAGCCGGTTATCAAATGCGCCCAGGTTTTCCACAGCCTCGC
>Ga0070741_10007793_pt1 | contig 21932 bp, 25 predicted proteins | sample Coa_R1_4_FD_66440 | JGI IMG/M metagenome (GOLD analysis project Ga0070741, IMG submission 66440) | Surface soil microbial communities from Centralia Pennsylvania, which are recovering from an underground coalmine fire - Coalmine... | ecosystem: Environmental > Terrestrial > Soil > Unclassified ... | reverse complement strand
GGCCACGCTTATCAGGCCTGAGCGGGTGATGGATTGGATCTCACATACAGAGACGACAGATTCGCTAGCAGCTTATCTCTGGTTGCTACTACAGCAGAAACGCGCGGCAGTTCCGCGCTCATCGCTCCGATCTCCGGAACACTTATCATCCCACCCGAAGGTCTTAGCATCGCAGTCACGAATCGCTTTCCCGAGGATTTCGCCGGGAGAACGGAACGAACCCGATGGATTGTGCGTAGCTTACTTGTCGTCCGGGATGTATGAAACATCCGTGGCAGGTCGGCTTCATGAAAACAAAAATTGCGCGCGGACTTGCCTTGACTCTGCTTGCCGTCTGCATCTCATCGCCGATCGAGTGCCAGGAACCCGCAGCCTCGGAACAAGCACCCGCGGTTCGAGTGCAATCTTCCCTGGTGCTGGTCGATGTTATCACCCAGGATCAAAAAAGCGGATTGCCGGTCCGAAACTTCAAAAAGGAAGACTTTCGTATTTTCGATAACCGGCAGCAGATCCAGATTGCAACATTTGACGCTGGATCGCAGGACGATACACGGTCTATCAGTCTGTGGCTGGTAGTAATCTGCAACGAACGCGGCTTGCCAAAGTTTGGAGGCTCAGCAGAATTTCTCGGCCAAGAATCATTATTTCGATCCGCACTTGATCAACTGGGGAAGCACGACAAAGTGGGCATTGCTCACTGGTGTGACAACGGCGACACCCGGCTCGACTTATTACCCGGCGAGGATCGCGAGAGTCCCATTTTCGTGCTGGGCGAAACGCTCAGACCAATTCCCTTTGCGGGCGGGACGGGCGCGGCGGACGAGGTTGGAGAACAAACGTTCCGCAAAATGATTCGGCTTATCATCAGCGACGCATATCAAAGAAATCCGAAGCCGCTTCCCGTGATCGTGTTCTTGCACGGTGATCACACAGGACAACCGCGGGGCGAACTGAACAAGCTGGTGGATGATTTTCTCGAAACTTCTGGAATTGTGTTCGGGATACGGGATGATCGAGCTCCAGGTGTGTTCTTGATCGGGGAGCAATCAAAAATCATGCACTACATGGCCAAGCACACGGGCGGCCAATACTTTTCTGCACCTCCGCCAACATACGGCGCTGCGCTGGAAGCGATAATCAGGCAATTGCATTATCGCTACGAACTCGGGTTTATACCTCCGGTAATCGATGGCCGACGTCACGCACTCAAGGTCGAACTGACGAAAGAAGCTGCTAGGCAACACAAAGCTGTTCGGCTGCGATATCGGCCGGAATATATTCCGGTTCGCGAAGCGCCAGAGTGGGCGCGCTGAGCAGATGGCAAGGACATGCTCATCCCGGCAACGGTTGCTTGCGTAAAGCATGGTGCGCTGCATGGGTTCGAGACGGCACGGCGCCTAGTTTGTAAGCATTGGAGAAGCGAACGCGGACCATCCAAAAAATCAACAAGATCAACGGCAACACACCCAGTACCAAAAGGATGTGAGTGGTACTCAGTACCTTGGGAAATAATTTTGGCCGCGCAATGAAGATTGATCCTGAGGCGATAAACAGCCCGAAGCACATACGCCAAAGATGACGCGCTATGCGCTGTTTACCAGAAATACCACGCAGCAGCATGCGAAGATCGCCGGCAGCGGCTGATAGGAGCACTGCGCCAAGGAAAAAGCTCATGCCGGCGGGAACTCCATCGTGAAATGCCGCCGGGTTGTTCAGTCTCTGAATGCCGTTACTTATAGTGCCGAACCCGACCCCCAATGGAACCAGAAAAGCAATCCAATCGAATAGGCCGGTCTCGCCGTTTCGGCGTTTGGCACTCAGCCAAGCAGTCGTAACCAGGTAGAAGGTCATTACGCCGCCGAGAAGGTTGCCCGTCTGGTGTTTGAGGATCGCGAGATAGGTCGCGCTCGCGCCCAGTCCCAGCATGGAGACAACAAATACTTTTCCCACGATCGCATGCCGGCGCGAACCCTTGCGAAAAGTAATGGCAACTGCGCCGGACAGGAGACCGACGGTCCCGCAGCAAATGTGCAACAGCAGTATCGGTGAAGTATGCATGGTTGGCGCTCCCGCGATCACTCTCGTGGAATAGGAATCACCCAGGGTCTTTTTTCTCGCTCAAAAGAATCCGATCTTCAAAACGCTCAGATCGGGCCCTGATATCGGCGCAGGCGCACCGCTAGTACGAGGAATGCCACTGCGAGGGCAAGGCCGATCCACAGGCCCGGGCTGCCCAGGAATGCAGCCGGCGTGATATGAGTCATAGGATCCGTGGGAAACATACCCGGCCCAGTTGCGTCGACCGGGCCGCCACCGATCAAGCGGTGCCCTATCAGGGTGGCAAAGTGCGAAGTGCGAAAAGCAATCATCTCGACGCCCGCGATAGCGAGCACCGGAATGGCCGCCCACAACAATACCGCGCGCCGGGCCCAGCTTGACACCAATATCAGCCAGCAATAGACGGGCGCCGGCCACAAGGCATGCGCGGTCACAATGTGGTAAAGCAAGAGGAGCGACATCTGCAAAACCGGCAAGTGCGTCCACAGCGAAGCCACACTCAGCCCGCTCCCGAGGAGTACCGCGCTACTCAGCAGCAAAATGACGAACTGAAGAACCAGAGTGATGCCGAAGATGAGCAGTGGCAGAATGACGAAGGGAATGCTTGCCTTGGCAAGGACGGTGGTGAGATCGGATACCGGCAGCGACTTCCAGAACAGTATGCTGCGGTCGCGACGCTCGGAGTGCAGGGCGTCAGCGCAGTAAAACAGCGTCACCAGTATGTAAGTGCCCATCATGAAAGCGGCGGCGATGTCGTACGGCTTGAGAATGGCAGCTTGAAAGTGCTCCGGGACGACGCTCGAAAGCTCGCGGATCCGAGCCGGCAGGTGTCCCACGCTGATGAGGTAGCCAAAGAGAAACACGCCGGCCACGCTGAAAGGCGCGACGTAGACGAACCGGTTTTCCCACAACTCACGCCGCACTGACCAGTAGAGGGGGCGGGTTGGAGGCAGCGCGCCCGGCGCGGCGCTCTGGGCCTGAAATGATTCTGGCATTGCATTCGACTGGTTATTCATCTGGCTGCTCCTGCGGCTGCACAATGATCACCGATTAAAGCAACGAACAAATCGGCGATGCCGGGGACACGCAGCTCGCCTAAAGGCTTGAGTTGTTGACGATCCACACTATCGAACAGCAGTATCGTGCGGCCGAGCGATTGCCGCTCGTAAATGGGTTTCAAAGCGCGCGCTGCCGCAACATTTTCGGGATTGACGATCACTTCCACATAGCGGGACTCAAACTCTTCCATGCTGGAAGAGAAGACGATGCGGCCGCGATCAATAAACATGACGTCGGTGAGAACATCCTGGATCTCGTCGACCTGGTGCGTGGTGACCATGATGGTGCGCGTGCGATCGAAGTAGTCGTTAAGCAGGGAGTCGTAAAACTGCTTGCGGAAGAGGATGTCGAGACCAAGCGTGGGCTCGTCGAGCACAAGCAGCCGGGCATCGATGGCCATCACCAGGGCCAGGTGGAGCTGGGTGACCATGCCCTTGGACAATTCCCTGACCTTACTGTCAGGGCGGATCGAGGTCCTGGTCAGGAAAGCTTCCGCCTTCGCGCGATCGAAGCGCGGGTGGACGCCGGCGACGTACTCAAGGGCCTGCGAAACCCGCATCCAGCGTGGCAGCACGGCAACGTCGGCGATGAATGAAACATCGCGCATCAGATGGTCGCGCTCGGCCCAGGGATCACGTCCGAGCACTCTGAGCTCTCCCTCGTACGGTGTAAGGCCGAGAATCGCATTCAGGGCCGTCGTCTTGCCGGCGCCGTTAGGGCCGACCAGCCCGAGAATTCGACCTTCTTCCACGCGCAAGTCAATGCCGTCGAGCGCGATGGTTTTTCCAAACGCTTTACGCAGGCCACGTGCTTCGATACAGGCCATAGGGTCAGCGCTCCTCCTCTTGTTTCTTGGACGGCAACGGAGCCGCGGAAGACTGGCGCTCGCCGGAACCGTTCAGGAGATCTTCAGGGGTCAAGCCGAGGCGCAGCATGGTTGCGTGAATTCGAGGCCATACTTCCGCGAGGAATTTCTGGCGCTCAGCCTGCAGCAACAGATCGCGTGCACCGCTATTGATAAACATCCCGCGCCCCCTTTTAGTCTCCACCAGTCCTTCGTCGACCAGTTGCTGATAGCCTTTCAGGACCGTGAGGGGATTGACCCGATACTCGGCGGCGACATTGCGCACGGAGGGCAGCGGATCGCCTTCCTTGAGAATTCCGTCGAGTATCATCGCGACCACGTGGTCGCGAAGCTGGCGGTAAATCGGCTGATTGTCGTTCCACTCACGGTCCATCCTGGTATCCAGTTCGCCTTTAGCGGAGGCGCTTCCGTCACTGTACCCGCTTCAGGTCCATGTGCGCATGCACGGGCTTGTCCCCCGGCATCATAAAAGTCCAGTCCTCGGTGTGGTGATTCGCGTCCACGACAGTGAACACGGCATGCTGCATGTGTCCATAGTGCAGATTACCGGCGATATCGACGAAATCGAATTCCACCGTTTTTCCGTCCGGAGACGGCTTGGCAGCCATGCGCGGCCGATTGCCGGCGTCGCAATAGTGAGTCAGCAGGAGGCGGTCGCCGTCCAGATAAACCATGGTGATGGGATCATCCTTCGTGGCGTCGTCGGGGGTTCCTGGCTCCTTCATCTCGTGTACGAGCGTGTTGCCCCGGGAAGTGACGCGCATTGAAACCCAAACCGGCTTGTTGCCCCACTCCTCTTGCGGTGGATTAGCTGTGACCGGACCTGTCCATGTACCCGCGAGACTTTTCAGTTGAGCGAACGACTTTTGAGCGTCGGACTGCGCGTAAACCATTGTGGAGAGTGCAATCAGCGTAAGTAGCAGAAAACGAAGGGATTTCATGTCGGTTCTCCTAAGGATCTTGAATTTCAGGCCAGGTTTCCCACTCACCTTTTTGGAGGAGAGCAAAACCCGCAGCCGTCAGTGTTATAGTTAACTATAACACTATAACTTCTGCAAGCCTTTTTTTACTTTTTTTTAGCTGAGCCAATTTTGGACAGGACTCCAGTCGGTCGCATGCGCAATCCCCTATGGCGGGTAAGGTAAGCCCTATTCTCTGTTCCGGCCAGGACGGGCGGTGCCACACCTGGCTGGCTGACAACAGACGAAAGCTCCATTACTTAGGTCATCTTGGGCAGGGTGACGTTTCGCGCCATGATAGCCAGAGACGTTCTGGATCACACCCGATGAATATTGATGACCTGCTGCGTATTGCCATGGAGCGGCGCGCCTCCGACTTGCATTTGAAAGTTGGGAACTATCCCCACCTGCGCATCGATGGAGAGCTGATTCCGTTGACGGACCAGCCGCGCATCAGCGCCGAGGACATGCTGACGATGGCCTTCAGCATGATGTCGGCACGGCAGAAGCAGAAATTCAAAGAGACCACCGAAATCGACATGGCATATGGGGTGGCGGGGCTGGGCCGCTTCCGTGTCAACGTTTTTCAACAACGCGGGAACGTGGGACTGGTGCTTCGCGTCATTCCCACGAAAATTCGTGCGCTCGACGAACTGTACCTGCCGAAGGTAGTCGAGCAGGTCTGCGATATGCCGCGCGGGCTGATCCTGGTGACTGGCGTGACCGGTTCCGGTAAGTCGACGACCTTGGCAGCCATGGTCGACCGCATCAACTCCACGCGCGCGGAACACATCATCACCATCGAAGATCCCATCGAATTTCTGCACCGCGATAAAAAGGGATACGTGAACCAGCGCGAGGTCGAAGTGGATACGCCGACGTTTTCGACAGCGCTGCGGGCTTCGTTACGTCAGGATCCGGACGTGATCCTGGTGGGCGAAATGCGAGATTTGGAAACCATCGGCACAGCTCTGCACGCGGCGGAAACCGGCCACATGGTGTTCTCCACGTTGCACACCCTGGATGCGGTAGAGACCATCAATCGTATTATCGCGATCTTCCCCCCGCCGGAGCAGAAGCAGATTCGACTGCAGCTCGCAGCGGTGTTGCGCGCCGTCATCAGTCAGCGACTGGTCAAGCGCTGCGACGCCGAGGGGCGAGTTCCCGCGGTTGAAGTGATGATAAACACGCCGTACATACGCGAATGCATTCTGGTCCCAGAAAAGACGCGCGCAGTCCGTGATGCGATATCTGCGGGAACCTCGCAGTATGGCATGCAGACCTTCGACCAATCGCTGTGGGACCTGTTCCAGGCAGGCTTGATCGACTACGAAACGGCCTTGGAAAGCGCTTCCAACGCCGACGACTTCAAGCTGCGCATGCAGGGTATTGCGTCGACGGCCGACATTTCCCGCCAGGCCATGCAGTCAGCGGGCTATGGCGGGCGATAAAAACCACCTCCTGAATGCTTTAGGCGCGCCGCAAGGCGCGCCTTTTTTGCTTGTGTAGCGCGGCGGCGGGTGAGAGCTGGGTTCCCCAGCTGGCTGCGGAAGCGGTTGACGCGAACTGCTGACGCAGCCTAGGATGGCAACGCCTCACCGCTGTCAAAATGAGGAAACGTGGGCTCTCGCCCGCTTCCTCTCCGGAGTCCATATGACACGTCGTTTGCCATTTCTGTTCGTGTTCTTAGCTGCGGTGCTGCCGTACATTTATGCACAACCACCCATGCCGAGTCCGGCGCCCGAACTCAAAAGTCTCGACTATTTCGTGGGGACCTGGAAGATGGATGCCGACATGAAGCCGGGTCCGTATGGCCCTGGGGGCAAGATGACGATGACGGAGCACAACGAGTGGATGCCGGGCAATTTCTTCGTCGTCAGCCACTCCGAGGCAAAGTCATCCACCTTCAGCGGCACGGGTTTGGCGGTAATGGGCTACGACCCGGACGAAAAGGTGTACACGTATCACGAGTTCAACAGCATGGGCGAGGCCACCGCCTCGAAGGGCACTCACAATGGTAACACCTGGTCGTGGACGAGCGACCAGAAGATGGGGGACAAGGTTATACAGACGCGATTTACAATCAAGGAACTCTCTCCGGGCGCGTACAACTTTAAATACGAAATGTCTCCTGATGGGAGCCAGTGGATGACGGTGATGGACGGCAAGGCGGCGAAGCAGTAGAGTTTTGAATGTCCGTGATTCCCGGATCGTATTCCGCCGAATTGTTTCTCTCGAAACAGTTGTGAATGTCAGCGCAAGGTCGGTTGACATGGCCGCCTGCCGGAGTTATACAACAATAATGCGTGAAGGTTTCCTGAAGTTCCTGCCGCTGCTGCTGATCCTGGCGCTGGGAACTATTCTGATCAGTGCGAGTGTGGAAGACGACGTCGCCGGATTAATGCACAACGGTGAAGTACGACTCGAGCGATTGTCGGCCACAGTGGCGCCAGCCGTGGACTCCCAGTCCGGCCACGCACGATTTCGCATGAGCCCTGATCCTGTGGGCAGACAGCAATGCGCAGGCGAGGTTCTGGCATTGGTCTGCGTCCGTCTCTGCTAGATCGTCCTTTCGTCTAATTTTCCTCTTTGCTTCAGCCGCCGCGCAGCGGGCTTTTTCATTGTGCTTGAAGAATTGAAAAAGAGACATTGCTGCCGGGCGAGCTAAGCTCCCCGCCAACCGTCGATATACGTTTTGGAGGAATTCGATGACGGGCAAGAGCAACATCAGCCAGAGGGATCATTGGTCAGAACTTTACCGTAAGGCGTTGTTCGAGGAGGATCACGAAAAACTCCGTCCGTTGCTGGATCGCGCTCACCAGGCAATTCAGAAGCGGACACGAGAGCTGTGGTACGCCAAGGGCGAGTTAAACACGAGCGGGGTCACGCTAAGAGAACGGCGTGAACTCGATACGGCAGCCTACTTTCTTGGACTGCTGCGGAGTTTGGGGGACTCAGGCAGCCTGCAGTAATGCGACTGGGAAAGTATGGTTGCGGTATCGCAAGCAGAGGCCGGAGGGGGGTCCGGCCTCTCTTTTTTGCGTGAGCTTCTATTGAGACGCCGCGAGGACAACGAAAAAACGCTCGACGACAGTCGACAGCGATGCGCAGTGGCTCCCGTTATAATCTCTGATTCGGCTTTGGCCGTAATCCCGACAAGAAGGGCGACACTTTGCTCGACTTTTTAGGCGATCTTCGACGTACCCACATGTGCGGAGGGCTGCGTCCCTCCGATGCCGGTAAAAAAGCGGTGATCATGGGCTGGGTGAACCGCCGCCGCGACCTGGGCAACCTGATTTTCATCGACGTGCGCGACCGCACGGGCGTGACCCAAATCGTGTCCGACAAGGAATCGAATCCGGCGATTCACGAGAAAGCCGGCCAATTGCGCAACGAGTACGTAGTGGCGGCGGTCGGCACGGTAAAGCTGCGCGACACCAACACGGTCAACAAGAATATTCCGACGGGAGAGGTCGAACTGGTGGTCGACAAGCTGCTGATTCTCAACGAGTCAAAGCAGCCGCCATTCTTGCCATCAGACACGGTGCTGCCGAATGAAGAGTTGAGGCTTCAGTATCGGTACATCGATCTGCGGCGGGAGGCGATGCAACGGAATATCGAGCTGCGGCACAAGGTCGCGCTCGCCATTCGTGATTATCTTTCATCGCAAGGTTTCTTTGAGATCGAAACCCCGTTCATGACGCGCTCCACACCGGAAGGCGCCCGCGATTACCTGGTGCCCAGCCGGGTGCAACCGGGGAATTTTTATGCGCTGCCGCAATCTCCGCAACTGTTCAAGCAGATCCTGATGATTTCGGGATTCGATAAGTATTTCCAAATCGTGCGCTGCTTTCGCGACGAGGACCTGCGGGCCGATCGCCAGCCGGAGTTTACGCAAATCGATCTGGAGATGTCTTATCCCCAACCGGAGCGGGTGTGGGAAGTTGTGGAAGGCTTTCTGACCGCGGCTTTCAAGGCGGCAGGAGTGGAGATCAAGCCGCCATTTTCGCGGATGACGTACGACGAAGCGATCCGCCAATACGGAAGCGATAAGCCGGATCTGCGCTTGCCGGCAATGACGGATGTAAGGAACGCATTCGCAGCGGAGAATCTGCAGACATTGGGCATCAGCGCCAACCTGCCGGTGGTTGCGATCCGTATTCCCAAGGTCGGCGAGTTGTCGCGCAAGGAGCGGGACGATATTAAACCGCTGTTCAATGCGCGCGGTGGGGCAAAGCTGTTTGAAGATTTCAAGCGCCTGGAGAAGAGTTTTCCGGACGCGATGGCCAAGGTTCGGGAAAAGAGCAGCGCCGCAGCCGATGACCTGGTCGTACTGGTAGCCGGGGACGGTAAGCCGGCAGAACACAAATCAGAAGGGGGGGTAAAGCCTGAGGTAAAGCAGCATGATCACGCGGTATACACTTCGGCGGGAATGTTGCGGGTGGCCCTGGCGCAAAAGTATGCGGACCGGCACGGCGCTTTCAAGAAGACGGGTAATGCGGACAAGGATTACCGGTTTCTGTGGGTCACCGATTTCCCCATGTTTGAATACGACGAGGAGGGGCAGCGCTGGGCGGCGGCACACCATCCGTTTACTTCTCCGCATGAACATGACATGGACAAGTTGGAGTCAGACCCCGGGGCCGTTCGGGCGCTGGCTTACGATGTGGTACTCAATGGCACAGAGCTCGGCTCGGGATCGATCCGTATTCATCGGCAAGATATCCAACGAAGAATCTTTCATGCGCTGGGGATGACAGAAGAAGAAGCGCGCGCACGGTTTGGCTTCTTCCTGGAGGCACTGGAGTACGGAACTCCGCCGCACGGCGGGATTGCGCTCGGATTGGATCGCATCGCGATGATCCTGGCGGGAGCAGAAAGCCTCCGCGAAGTGATTCCCTTCCCCAAGACGGCGCGCGCAGTCGACCTGATGGTGGACGCTCCGACCCCGGTTAGCGAGGCGCAACTCCGCGATTTGGGAATTGCCGTGAACAAGGCAGAAAAACAGGGGACGCGCTAATCATGATTGAGGGGACAAGGCTTCAGTAGGAATGACGGCCTCGCCATGGAGGCCGTCAATTCTGACACAGCAGGAATTCCTGCACCAATTAAGCGTGCTTAATAAGCCGCGTCGAGACGGAGAGGTTGATCGAGGCGGAACGTCAGTTTGCTTTCCGCAGGGACTTTCACGGTCTTTCCACGGGTAAGCACCTGGGTCGCGCCGCCGGCAGCCGCTCCACCGAGCGCACCGATGGCCGCGCCTTTACCTCCTCCGGCAACCGCGCCAATCAGCGTTCCGAGAACCGCGCCCCCGCCAACCATTTCAGCCGTGCGCTTATTCTTGCCGATGCCTTCACTGCCGCCCTGGTTGACATCTTCGGTGCTGACCATGTAACGCCGCCCGTTCACCTTGACGGACTGCAAATCGAGCGCAAGGTCGTTGCTGCCGGTTACGGTGCCCGCACTGGTTACCCGGCGCACGACAAGTTCAGCTTCGGAGCCTTTCGGGATGACCACCTGTCCGGCGGAATTCATTACGTTTTCGGCAACGTCAGCGTTATAGGTCTGATTTTCACGGGCTGAACTGGAATCGATGGCTTCGTTGGTCATGACGGTAATCTGGCTGCCTGCGGGCAGAGTGGCAGAGCGATTTCGCGACAGCGATCCGCGGTCAGACTCCTCGGCTTCGCGCCGGCCGGTACTGCCCAGCGCATTCGAAGTGTCCGAAGACGAGCCAAACTCAATAGATTGAACTTCGGACCGCGAATAGTGATGAAGCGTGCCGGCTTCGCGGAAGGAGACGTGGGTCGCTGTGGTCGCGACAACGGTACCGTCGTGGGTTGTGCCGTCTTTCATGACAAGGGTGTCGGCGAACATAGCGCCGAGTGAAAATGCGGCAAAGATCACGTACAAGGCTACAGTCCTCATAAAGGGACCTCCAATGGACCTTTAAGCTGAAGTTTCGATGCGCATCCGAGAAGCAGAGTTACCAAAGTGAAAGCGGGTTCCGGGTTGCTGCAATCGCAACTGTGCGTAGCCAACAACTTGCAGCGCGCACAGACCTACATATGCACGTGCATGTCAGGCGGTAAACCTTGACTGCTGACACTTCATCTGACGGACTTGTCTTTCATACGAATGGAGTGATCAGCTATGGCAGAAAACCGGTTATTTGCAGTGGTTACAGGAGCATCGAGCGGGATCGGTTATGAACTGGCAAGAGTTTTTGCGGAGAACGGCTACGACCTGCTGGTGAACTCGGGCACGGAGAGAATCGAAGATTCCGAAAAGGACTTCAAGGAACTGGGAGTAGGGGTTAAGGCGGTTGAAGCTGATCTATCAACCTATGATGGCGTCGAGAAATTGTGGGAGGAGATTCAGGCGGCCGGGCGGCCAGTAGATGCAATCGCGATCAACGCGGGGATCGGAGTGGGCGGCGATTTCGCGCGCGAGACTGACCTCGAGCAAGAGTTGAAGCTGATCGCCTTAAACGTGACCTCGACCGTGCATCTCGCCAAGCGTGTGCTGGGAGAAATGGTGAAGCGCGGCTCGGGACGGGTGCTGTTTACCTCCTCAATCGCGGGAACGATGCCGACGCCGTTGGAAGCGGTATATGGCGCGTCAAAGGCTTTTGTGCTTTCGTTTGCCCAGTCGCTGCGGAACGAGTTGAAGGACACCGGTATCACCATTACGGCGCTCCAGCCGGGTCCAACGAATACCGAGTTCTTCGACCGGGCAGGCATGTCGAACACGAAGGTGGGTTCGGAAGGCAAATACACGAACGATCCACGCGAAGTAGCCCAGCAGGGATATGAGGCGCTGATGAAGGGCGAGGATCACATCTACGCTTCCTCGATGAAGACCAAGATCCAGGGCGAACTGGGCAAATTCATGCCAGAGTCAGTCAAGGCGGAGATGCACCGGAAGCAGGCGGAGCCGAAATCAGCAGAAAAGTAGGCATCAAGTTATAGGACGATGGTGGCCGAAACAGCCGTCGCGCTAGACGTGTCGGGAAATGGGTCACCAGGCGCATTTAGCCCATCGGTACCCACGAGTGCTATTACCGTCGTAAATTGCTGCGGTCCTTCGGGCACTGTACTTTAGTGTTGCCGTGACTCACTCGGGTAACACTCCAGAAAGCGAACGGGGCGATAAACGAATCCATATCGCCTTGCCTATCCGGGTCCTCTACCTGGACAAGGACATGAAGCCGCGGGTCGAGATGGCGTGCACCTACGACATTTCGACGCATGGAGCGCGGGTATCCGGACTGCAATGCATCCAGGAAACCGGGGAGATTGTCACGGTTGAACGCGGCCGCAGCAAGGCACTGTGCAGGGTTGCATGGATCGGAGATGAGAGTTCGCCTTTGCGACGGCAGGTCGGGTTGCAGTGTGTGGATCCCGAGGACAAGCTCTGGGAAGGTGAATTGCGGAACCTGCAGGAGATTTACGATCCAATCATTCCCGAGAGCCAGTTGTATCGTTTGAATTCGGCCGCGGTGGACATGAGCGGAAACCGTCGACGGCACGACCGCTACACGATTGAGGGCCTGGCCGAGTTGCTGCGAGGCGGAGCAGCCAACGATACGCTGCGCGGAGAAGTGAAGAATGTGTCCGAGTTCGGTTGCCTGGTGGCGGCAAAAGGTCCGCTCAGCGCAGGCACGGACATCAAGCTCATGCTTCAAGTCGGCGGTCAGAAACTGAGTTTGAAGGGACGGGTGCGGCACTCGGACCCCGGACTGGGTTCCGGAATCGAGTTTCGCGAGATCCGCAAAGGCGACCGGCAACTGCTGCAATACCTGGTGCAGAAGCTGGCGCGAGAAAAAGCGAAGCTTGCGGCAGTGACGGGAACGGGCCGAGGTTAGGCCGAAACTGCCGAGCTTAGCTCGGCCTGGGGCGGGTCATAGACTCGCCCCAATATTTTTTGTCTCTTCCAATTGCCATCGGCGCACCGCTGCCGAGATTTGGGAGCGCGGGAGCGCGATGACCGGACGTGCGGCTCCAACCTTTACTCGGCGTCACGCAGGCGAGCGGCTTTGCCGCGCAGAGCACGCAAGTAGTAGAGCTTAGCACGTCGCACTTTAGAAGACCGCAGCACGTCGATCTTGTCGATCACCTTGGAGTGAACGGGGAAGATACGCTCGACCCCGTGGCCGAAGCTCATTTTTCGAACCGTGAAGCTGGCCTGCGGACCGCGGGTGCGAGAGATTACAACCCCCTCAAAGGCCTGCAAACGCTCCTTGTCGCCCTCTTTGATCTTTACCTGTACGCGAACCGTGTCGCCAGGAACAAAGCTAGGAACATCCGCGCGCTGAGTCTTTGCCAGAAGTTTTTCAATCACCAGATTAGTCATTTGAGTTTTCCTTAGTCTTCTTTGCCCGAAATCCGGGCCAGTATGTCCTTGTCTTCCTCGCTGAGCGCCACCTGTCTTAACAAGTCCGGACGATTGCGCAATGTCTTCTCCAGGGCGGTGCGACGCCGCCAACGCCGGATCTCATCGTGGTTGCCCGAAACCAGCACATCGGGAACCGCCATGCCGCGAAAATCCGCAGGCCGCGTGTAATGCGGATAGTCGAGTAACCCGCCGGAAGCGCAGGTGGAATCGGGACCGTTACCGCTCGCCTGCGCGTCGTGCGAGGTGAAAGATTCCTGCCGCGTGGACGCCTCGTTTCCCACCGCTCCGGGAATAAGACGGGTAACCGTGTCCACGATGACCGCGGCGCCGAGCTCGCCACCACTGAGGACGTAGTCGCCGATGGAAATCTCGCGATCGGCAAGAAACGCGTTCACCCGTTCGTCAATGCCCTCGTAACGCCCGCAAATTAGAACCAGGCGATCCATGGCGCTCAGTTCAGAAGCCGCACTTTGATCGAAACGGCGGCCCTGCGCCGATAGCACGATGACTGACTGCCGCATGCCGGAGGAAACGCGCTCGTCCCGCGCCGCCACATGGAGCGCTTCCAAAGATTCAAAAATCGGTTCCGGCTTGAGCACCATGCCCTCGCCGCCGCCAAATGGGCGGTCATCCACGGTCCGGTGACGATCGTGCGCAAATGCCCGCAGATCGTGGATGTTCACCGTCACCAGCCCCGCCTCACGCGCCCGGCGGACGATACCGTAGTCGAGCGGCCCCCGAAAAAAATCCGGGAAAATGGTTACGATGTCGAATTGCATGCTCAATCAGGTAGTCTTTCTACCGACTCCTGAACTGCCTATTCTCCCGCTTCTCCTCTTCGGTCAGCGGAGCGTTAATCTCAAGCATGCCCTCGGGCAATTGCATCAGCACGTGTTTGGCCTGCAGGTCCACGCTCTGGAGATACGCTTCCGCGAAGGGAATTTCGTACTCAGAACCGGTGTTGCCGCTTTGACTCGTGGTTTTTAGCTCCGCCGGGCTAACGATCAGCAGCGGAGCCTCGCCGGCACCGAACTGCACATCCTTGATCGTGCCGATTTCACGCCCGCCGTCAAGAACCGTGCAGCCGATCAAATCGCTAACATACGTCCAGCCTGCTTCCAGGCTGGCTCGCTCACTACGCGGAACCTGCAATTCACTCCCGACGAGCACCTCGGCCTGGGTAATCGAATCGATGCCGCCGAATTTCAGCACCAGGCGGCCCTTATGTGGCCAAAGCCGCTCGACCTGTAACTCGCGGCGCGTGCCGTCGCCGGCTAAGGCGAACATCCGCTGACCTTCCACGAAACGGCCGGGCACGTCGGTATGCAACTCGACAGCGACTTCGCCGTAGCGTCCCTGAGTTTTCAGAACGCGGGCGAGGGTAACGAACTCATCCGCAGGGGAAGCGATTCACGATCTCCGTCGCAGAATTTCCCGGTAGCCTGCTGGCTGTTTGCCTCGCAGTCTATTCCAAAATCTCGAGCGCAAAGCGCTTGTTCTGCTTGATGGCGGCGGCATTCAGCAAAGTGCGCATGGCGCGCGCCACGCGTCCGGATTTGCCGATCACCTTGCCCATGTCGCTTTCGGCGACGGTCAATTCGAAGACGGTCTCGCCGTCCTCGTCAAATGCCTCTACTGACACCTGGTCAGGCGTGTCCACCAACGCTTTCGCGACCTGCACGATTAAAGCGTGGGCGTCCCCAGTTGGCCCAGTCATACACTCTCCTTACAGGGATGACAACTGCGAATGCACACGCGATCAGGCGGCGGAGCCAGCGGCTTCGGGAGCGGGAGCGGACTTGGACACAAGCTTGTTCACACGGTCCGACATCTGCGCGCCCTTCGAGATCCAGTAATTGATGCGGTCGCGCTTAAGGTCGACCGTGGCCGGATTAGTGCGAGGGTTGTAGGTGCCAACCACCTCGACGGGACGGCCATCCCGCGGCTGCTCTTTTTCAATCACCACCACGCGATAATGCGGTTGTTTGCGCGCACCGGTGCGCTTTAAACGGATCATCAACACAGAACTGTAGTTTCCTTTCCTGTTTACTTCCGGCTCTAAAATTTCCGGCGGGGATGAGACAAACTATTATTATCGCGGAAGTTAGCGGGATTGGCAATAGGCTGAATGCATGCCGCAATCACTTAAAACTGCGTTTTCCGGCGTAGCACATCCGCGGAGCGGAGCGCGCCACGTATTCGGCCACTCAGCCTCTGGGCAAATTGCATATCGAGGAAGCTCTCCATTTGTCGCGTGAACCGTTCGCCGTAGCCGTACCACCACACTTTCTTCATCCCCGGCAGGCGGTCGGAGTCGACGTACTTGATACGGACCATTTCATCGAGCCCGAATTTGCCGTGGCTGCGGCCGATACCGCTGGTCTTCACGCCTCCGTGCGGAGCCTCGCTGATACCGAAGCAAGAGACAGCGTCGTTGACCATCACTGTTCCGGCAGAAATATGGCGGGCCAAGGCTTCGCCGCGCGCCCGATTGCGTGTCCAGATGCTCGCCGCCAGGCCGAAGTCGGAGTCATTGGCTAACTGCACAGCCTCGTCGTCATGATCGAACCGCATGATGGGGAGCACGGGGCCGAAGGTTTCTTCGCGCATAATGCGCATATCTTGTGTGACGTCGGCGAGGACCGTAGGCGCATAGAAATTGGGGCCGAGATCGCGCAAGCGCGTTCCACCACAGAGTAGACGCGCGCCGCGCGACAACGCATCCTGCACGTGAGTATCAACCAGGTGCAGCTGCCGCTCGTGGATCAAAGGCCCGATCTCGACATTGGCATTGAGGCCGTTTCCAATGCGCAGCTTCTTGGCCTTATCCACGCATCCTGCCAGGAACGAATCATAGATGGAGCGGTGCACATAACAGCGCTCGACCGACAAACAGGCTTGGCCCGCGTTCACGAAAGCACCCCAGATGGCGCCACTGCAGGCGACTTCAATATCGGCATCGTCAAGCACCAGCATGGAGTCTTTGCCGCCTAATTCCAGCACTGCCGGGAGCAGGCGGGAGGCGGCTTCTTGGGCCACACGCCTGCCGGTAGTCACGCTTCCGGTAAAAATGAGCTTATCGATTTCAGAATGGATGAGAGCTGCACCCGTTGCGCTATTGCCAGGCAACACCGCAAAGAGATCGTGGGGCACTCCAGCCTGGTGCAATAGTTTTTGGAGCTCGAGGGCAGTAAGCGAAGTGAACTCAGAAGGCTTCAACACCACGGCGTTGCCCGCTACTAGCGCGGCAAGAGTTTCAGTGGCGGGAATGGAAAACGGGTAATTCCAGGGCGAAATTATGCCGATCACTCCGAAGGGCTCACGAAGAATCCGGCCGGACTTGGTTTTCATGGCGAGATTGCCATGAGGAACTGGCTGGTCGCGGAGAAGACGATTGGCACTTTCGATGAGGAAGCGGGCTGTGTCCAGGACTACGAGGACTTCGGTGAGCAGAGCCTCTACATAGGGCTTGCCAGCCTCCTGCGTAATTAGGCGCGCCAGTTCGCATTTCCGGGAATGCAGCAGGCGCTGAAACTCGCGCACGGCGGCCAGGCGATTCTTTAGCGGCTGCGAATTCCACGAGATCTGCGCCGTGTGTGCGCGTGAGACGGCGGCTCTGACTTGATCTTCGCCGGCGCAGGGAAATTCTTTCAGAAGCTCGCAGGTGGCCGGATTGGTTGAGAGTACTCGCGCTGCGGCGACCTGGAGGTTGGTAGCCATGTTGAGGCCAGTGTAGACCAGTTCAGATACTCGTTCCCACGTCCCGAAACGACAGCTTCTCCTTTCTTTCGCCCATTTCAGAGTCGCCCTGCTACAATGCCTCCCTCATAATAAATCGGGTTAGATCGGCGAACTTTTGGCTCCACATAAACGTATATGTTTTGTGGATGTTAAGCTCAGGTGCGTGCGCTTACCGGAAAACGCCTCGGGCTTGAAAAACCAGGAGTTCCAGGGAGTGCGGGTTGGAAGACGCCCAAGTCGTCAATCAGCTTGTACGTCGCTGCGTAGCTGGCGACGCGGGGGCTTGGGAGGAGATCGTGCACCGGTACCACCGCAAGATCTACAACATCTGCTACCGCTTCGCGGGTGGGGCGGACGACGCCCAAGATCTGACGCAGGAGGTGTTCATCAAGATGTATAAGACTCTGAACACCTATGACGTCGAGCGCGGCGCGTTCATGACTTGGGTGACTACGATCACCCGCAACCTTCTCGTAGACCATTTCAGGAAAACGAAGCAAGAGCGCATGACCGATTCGCTGGACTCAGCGCCGTCGGAGCATGAGGATGCGATGCCGCTGAGCGAACGCATTGAAGACAAGCATTTACCGCCGGACGCGCGGGTGCAGAGCCGCGAGGCGGGAGAGACTGTGCACCAGGCGTTGCAAAAACTCTCGCCGGAATTGCGGGAAGCTGTCATTCTGCGCGACTTGCAAGACATGGACTACCGGGAAATTGCCATGGTACTGCGGGTCCCAGAAGGGACGGTGAAGTCACGAATCAATCGGGGACGAGGGGAACTTGCAAGGCTGCTTCAACGTACTTATAGGCAGGTGATGTGATGCCAGGCGAGAGCAAAAACGGTATGCAGTGCGCTGAATTTGAAGCTTTGTTGAGCGATGCTCTGGATCAGGTGCTGAGCCGAGCGAAGCTGGAAAGCTTCCACGCGCATGCCCGCGTGTGCCCGGTGTGCGGTCCGTTGTTCTCCGAGGCCGAAGCGGGGCAGCATTGGTTGAAGTCGCTGAAGGAAGTGGAAGCGCCAGCCAACCTGGTGAACAATATCCTGGCTGACACGGTCGGGCTACAGACAGGACGCTTAACGGCGAAGGATCTTGGGCCTTCGTGGATGGAGCGCGTGCGGGAGGTGGTTGGTTCATGGTTCGAGCCTGTGGTCGGGGTAGTGCGGCAGCCACGGTTTGCGATGTCGTTCGGCATGGCATTCTTCTCTATCTCGGTGGCGATGAGCGTCGCCGGAGTTAAGGCGAGTGACCTGAAGCATGTGGATTTGAGGCCGAGTGCGGTGATGCGGGCGTACTATCTGACCTCCGGTCGGGTGGTGAAGTATTACGAGAACATCCGCTTCGTGTATGAAATCGAGTCGCGGATGCGCGAACTGAAGAAGGCGACGACTCCAGCAGAGCCGCCGCCGCCGAAAGACAGCAATCACAAAAACAACACAAGTGGACAACCGGAACAGAGGCAGGAGAGAAATTACAGCCGGGACGAGAACCAGCCGGTGCTAGCGTATGCACCTGAAGCTCCGAGTGTCGTGATGGTGACCACGAACAGGAGGTACGTATGAACTGCGCCAACCACACCGATATGTCGGCGGTGGCGTTTTGCCGCACATGCGGGAAGCCGCTGTGCGCCAATTGCACGCGAGACGTGCGGGGAGTGATTTACTGCGAAAATTGCCTTGCGGCAAGGCTGGAAGGGACCACACCTCCAGCGCCAGCGTATGTTCCACCGACAACGAGCGCTCCAGCTGCCGGCTTCGCTCCTGTAAATACGGGTCGGCCAACGACGCCCCCAGTGACTCCATACTCGGCGAGTGGACCGAATCCAGCGGTGGCCGGGATTCTTGCCGGATTCTTCCCTTTCGGCGTGGGGGCCGTGTACACGTCGCAATATGCCAAGGGATTGGCGCACCTGATCATCTTCACCCTGTTGGTGTGGGGCGAAAGCGCCGTCAATACCAGTGGCTTGCACACGCTTCTGGGACTGGGAATTGCGTTCTTTTACGTTTATCAAATTATTGATTCGGTTCGTTCCGCCCATGCCCTGCAACGCGGTCAAACTCCGCCGGATCCGTTTGGCCTGGCGCAGGCCTTTGGTGGGGGAGAAAGGGTCGACACGTCGAAAGTTCCCGTCGGGGCCGTCATACTCATCGCCCTGGGAGCGCTGTTCCTGCTGCACACATTGGGCTGGGCGGAGTTCGGCCTGGAACGATATTGGCCGCTAATCCTGATCGGCCTGGGTATTTGGCTATTCTTACGGAGATGGGGCCTGGTAGGAGACTACCGGCCGGACTGCGACCGTTGCCGCACCCGGAACCTGATGGGACCCGCGATGTTGTTGACCTTCGGCATTATTTTCGAATTGCAGGCGGTGGGCGTTGCGGACCTGGATCGCACTTGGCCGATCATTCTGTTGGTCGTTGGCGTCGTGAAGCTGGTACAGAGCAACGCATCTACGATTGGCCACGTGGACTACGTGCCTCCGTCTCCCGGAACTACGGGAGGAAGCATGCCGCCCGCAAATCCGCCGCAATCTCCGGTCGAGCCTGCATCCGGTGAGGTGAGAAATGTCTAGCCCAGCGCTCACTCCGAGACCGAGGCGCTCGCTGGCGGGCCCCGTTGTGCTGATTATCCTGGGAGTGGTTTTCCTCCTCGGCACCATGGGCGTGCTGCGCTGGCAACACCTCGGCTATCTCTTCGCACGCTTCTGGCCGGTGCTGCTGATCGTCTGGGGGATTATCAAGCTGCTGGAATATCAGCGAGCACAGCGGGAAGGGACGCGTCCCGCGGGAATTGGAGCCGGCGGCATATTGCTGCTCGTCATCCTGATCGTCATGGGGTTGTCAGCTACACAGGCCAGCCACGTGAATTGGGGGGCGCTGCGGGACCAGGTCGACATTGACGACAGCGATTTCAATTGGTTCGGCAATACCTACGACTATACGGACACACTGGCTCAGGATTTTCCCCCCGGGGCGAGCCTTAAGGTGGTTGACGATCACGGCGGGGTAAACGTTACCGTTTCGAATGACGCGAAGATTAATGTGAGTGTGCGCAAGAAAATCGGCGCTGAGAACCAGGAGACCGCGAACAAATACAACGAATCCACCAAGCCGCAGATCACGGTCAGCGGCAACGTCGTCACTCTGAATGCCAACACAGGTGCGGCGGGAGATCATTCTGTTGCCGTAGACCTCGACGTGTCCATTCCGCGGAAAGCCGCACTTTCAATCTCGTCGCGCCGTGGCGATGTGAACGTTACCGGGAGGGACGGCAATCTGAATATCTCGAACCAGCATGGCGACATCGCTCTTTCCGATGTGAATGGCGATGCATCCCTGCAACTGGATCACAGCTCTTTACACGCCGACAACATTGCTGGGGACGTATCGATTGACGGGCGCGCCAACGAAGTCGCGCTCAACGACATCAAGGGCGCGGCACACCTGAGTGGCGAGTTCATGGAGAGCGTCAAGCTCTCGAGAATCGGCAAGGCGGTGACCTTCAAGTCATCGAGGACGGACATGGAATTTACGAAGCTGGATGGCGATCTCGACCTGGATTCCGGGGATCTCCGCGCTAGCCGAGTCGCCGGCCCAGTGCGCGTAACAACCCGTTCGAAAGACATCCGGCTGGAAGATGTAAGCGGCGAGGTCCGAGTCACCGACGAAAACGGATCCGTTGAACTGCAAATGGCCTCGCTGGGGAATGTTCAGATAGAGAATCGGAAGGGAGACGTGCAGGTGACCGTGCCGGTGAAGGCTGGGTTTCAAGTTGATGCACGCGCCCGGGATGGGGAAATCCAGTCAGAATTCGATGAGATCAACATCGATACCAAGCACGACTGGACAACAGCAACGGGAACGGTGGGGAACGGCGGGCCCAAGGTGCTGATCACGAATGAACACGGCAGCGTGGAGTTGCGGAAAGGATCGTCGGTAGCCGAGGCGCCCGAAGCGCCGAGCGCTCCCAGTGGTCCAAAGGCGCCACACATCAAAGCAAAGCCGGTGCAACCCACCGAGAATTAAGCATGAGTTCAACCGCTATTGCGAGCGCGTAGCGAGCTTCTGTTTCACCAACTCTTCGATTCGGCTCAAGACATCTTCTTCGGACATTTTGGTGGAATCGAGTATCGCTGCGTCGGGCGCCGGGACGAGCGGTGAGTTGGCGCGGGTGCGGTCGCGACGGTCGCGTTCGCGTAGATCGGCCGCCATCTCTTGGGCCGACGGCCCTTTGATTTTTTGTTGATCGATGCGGCGCTGCTCGCGCACGACGGGATCAGCATCGAGAAAAATCTTCAGATCGGCATCCGGGAAGACCTTAGTGGCAATGTCCCGCCCTTCCATCACCACGCCACCCCCGATGCCCATCTCGCGCTGGCGGGCGACCATCCACTCGCGCACCCGGGGATGGATGGACACGCGCGAGGCTGCTTCACTGACATCACGTTCGCGGATGCGTGAAGAGATGTCTTTGCGGTCCAAAAGGACGCGGTTCCCACCCAAGCTAGGCTCTAATTGAATACGCGAATTATGGGCCAGCTTTAAAAGCGCGGCTTCGTCGTCGAAGGAGATGTCCCATTCAATGGCCTTTAGAGCGAGTGCCCGGTACATGGCACCGCTCTCGAGATTCACGTAGCCAAGTTTGCGGGCCAGGCGGGAGGCGATTGTGCTCTTGCCTGCCCCGGCAGGGCCGTCTATGGCAATGATGAGCTTCCGGGAGGATGTTTCGTTCATTTAGAAGCTAATGATTGTACATGGCGAGTGATTGAGTGATGCGGGAATGCGTTCGGGTGTGACCCTGAGACAGGATGACGCAGGTATGACATGCGGCGCGATTTCCCGCCACATGACTCGC
>Ga0070741_10007792_pt1 | contig 21933 bp, 20 predicted proteins | sample Coa_R1_4_FD_66440 | JGI IMG/M metagenome (GOLD analysis project Ga0070741, IMG submission 66440) | Surface soil microbial communities from Centralia Pennsylvania, which are recovering from an underground coalmine fire - Coalmine... | ecosystem: Environmental > Terrestrial > Soil > Unclassified ... | reverse complement strand
AGACAAACCCATCGCGCGTGGGAAAGACCGCGACGGGTCCAAAGAACTGGTGGGTGTTGCCGCGCCGCGTAATCTGTTCGCCTAGACGGGTCAGCATCAGTGGGTTCACCATCCAGCTGACCGCCGAATGGAACATCGAAATATCGAGGCGAGAGCCTTCGCCGCTGATCGCGCGTTTGTAGAGAGCTTTCATCACCGCGCCATACGCGTGTTCCGCTGCGCCCAAATCCACCATCGGCAGACCAAAGACTTGCGGAAAGCTATCCGGTTCGCCGGTCAAATCCATCCACCCTGCGCGTGCCTGAATGACCGGATCGTATGCCGCCTCGTCGTACCCGGGACCAAAGCCGCTGATGCCGAGCCAGATCAAGTCGGATTTGATTGCGCGGAGCGTCTCGTAGGCGATGCCCAATTTCGCGTAACTGCTCGGACGATTGTTGGTGGCAAAAATATCTACGGGCAGCTTGGCGATCAATTCGCACAACAGCGCCTGACCGCGCGGCTCGGCGAGGTTGAGCGTGATGGCTTGCTTGCCACAATTGTTCGGCAAGAAATAGATATTCATGCCCACCTCGTGGGTCGGTCGTCCGATGTAGCGATTCGGGTCGCCGCGACCCGGCGGCTCGACGCGAATGACGCGCATTCCATCCCGCGCGAGCCGCTGCGTGAGAAATGGGAGCGCGGTGGCTTGTTCGAGCGAGAGAATGGTCAGGTGCGAAAGTAGAGACATGTGCCGAGTATCTAAACCTGACAGGTCTTGATAACTTGGTATTTGTTTTGCCGTCCGACAACGAGACCTGTCCCAGTACATCACAGATTTGGGTAGAAAGACCTGACGGGTTTCCGAACACTCTCGAGAAAATCGGGCATCGCGGTAGGAAAACCCGTCAGGTCTTGGCGAAATGGCGATGTACTGTGTCAGGTTTTGCGGATAGACCCTAAAGGATCACGGGTTCCTTGAACGTGCCATAGACACTCTTGAATACGTGGGTGATTTCGCCGAGCGTCGCATAGGCTTGCACTGCGTCCATCACAGCAGGCATCACGTTGATTTGACGTTCCGCTGCGTCGCGTACGGCCGCCAGCGTGCGCGCCACCTCCAGCGCATCGCGTTCGCGCCGCACCTGTTCGAGACGCGTGATTTGCTCATCCACCGCCTCTTGACGATACGGGTGCAATTCCACTTGGCCCGATTCGGGATTCGCCGCGCGATATTTGTTGACTCCGACTTGGACCAGTTCGCCGGATTCGAGCGCCTGTTCGTACTCGTATGCCTGCCGCGCGGCGATGGCTTGAATTTTGCCGGTTGCCACGGCGTTGACTATCCCGCCCATATCGTCCACGCGCCGCATTTCCTCGACCATCAATTTCTCCAACTCGCTCGTCAGCGATTCGATATAGTATGAACCCGCGAGCGGGTCTACCGTATCGGAGATACCAATTTCGTCCGCGAGGATTTGCATGGTGCGTAAGGAGATGAGCTGTGCTTTCGGCGTTGGAATGGTGTAGGCTTCGTCGTAACAACAGAGCGCCATCGTCTGTGCGCCGCCGAGCGCGGAAATGAGCGCGTAATATGCGCCGCGCACGATATTGTTTTCGGGTTCTTGAATCGTAAGCCCCGCGCCGCCGCCGCCCGCGATCATTTTCATTTGCATCGTCTCGGGTTTTTGCGCGCCAAATTCATGGCGCATGAGACGCGCCCACAAACGGCGCGCCGCGCGGAATTTGCAAATTTGTTCCCACAGGTTGCCAAAGATATTGAAATTGAATGAGAGGCGTCCCGCAAAATCATCCACGCGCAGACCGCGCGTGAGGGTATGCTGAATATAGGCGCGGGCGATGCAGTACGCCCACGCGATTTCTTGAACGGGCGTCGCGCCCGATTCGCGCATGTGATAACCGCAGACGCTCACGGGATAATACTTGGGCGCATGATGCGCGCAGAATTCAATCGTGTCGCCGATCAAACGAATGGCGGGTTCGGGTGGAAAAATCCACGCGCCGCGCCCGACATATTCTTTGAGAATGTCATTCTGGGTCGTGCCGCGCACCTCGCTCATCGGCACGCCGCGCTTTTCCGCCATTGCCAGATACATGGCAAGCAAAATGACGGTGGGCGCGTTGATGGTCAGCGAGACGCTGATCTGATCAATTGGCACGCCAGCGAAAGCGACCTCCATATCGCGTAAGGTGTCTACTGCCATGCCGACGCGTCCCACTTCGCCCTCGGCGAGCGGATCATCGCTGTCGAGTCCCATCTGGGTCGGTAGGTCAAAGGCGACGTTGAGCGCGTTCTGTCCATTGGCAATCAGATATTTGAATCGCTCATTGGTCTCGGCGGGTGTGCCGAACCCGGTGTACTGGCGCATGGTGAATGGGCGGGCGCGGTACATGAGCGGGTGAATGCCGCGCGTGTACGGAAATTCGCCGGGTGCGCCAATATCGTTTTCAAAATCGAGCTGGGCGAGATCTGCGGGTCCATAGACCGGCTTGACCTCGATGCCCGATTCGAGCACGACAGGTCGTACAGGTTTAGCCATGCGCGCGCTCCTTCATCTTGCTTTGAACAAAATCTACAATTTCGTCGAGACGCGAGCCAGTCGGAAAGACGCCGTCTGCGCCGAGCGCGAGCAGCGCGGCGCGGTCACGCGCGGGAATGTTGCCGCCGACGACTAACAGCGCGTCCGTCTTGCCCAGCGCGTGCAATTTCGCAACAAGCGATTTGGTGAGCGGCAAGTGCGCGCCCGACAAAATCGAAAGCCCAATCACATCTACATCCTCTTGCAGCGCGGCTTCGGCAATCTGGTCAACGGTCTGATGCAAACCTGTATAGATTACTTCCATGCCTGCCGCCTTGAAGGCGTGTGCCACCACTTTGGCACCGCGGTCATGTCCATCTAGACCCGGCTTGGCGACGAGCACGCGAATTGGACTTGGCATGTTATAGTCCCATTTCCTTAGCAATCACGTTCTTGAGAATTTCGCTGGTGCCGCCGCCATACAGTAAAAAACGCGCGTCGCGGAAATAGCGTTGGGCAGCATATTCCATCGCAAAGCCGTAACTGCCGAAAATGCGCGTCGCTTCGTCCGCGAGACGGTTCGCCATTTCCGAAGCAAAGAGCTTTGCCATCGCCGCGCTCTGATTATCGGGTTGTCCCTTGTCAATCTGCCACGTGGCCGCGAGCACGAGCCAGCGCGCGGCTTGGAGCTGCGTTGCCATATCCGCCAATTTGTGCTGGATCGCTTGAAACTGCGCGATGGGGCGATCAAACTGCACGCGTTGTTGCGCGTATTTTTTGCTGGCGTCGAGTGCGGCGCGTCCGACGCCGAGACTCAATGCGCCGGTCATTACGCGGATTTGCGCGAGAATCGCGCCGAGATTGCGAAAGCCGCTGCCCTGCGCGCCCAAAAGATTTTCGGCAGGGACGCGAACGTGATCGAGCAAGAGTTCTGCCGTCTCGGCGGCGCGCGTGCCAAGTTTGTGGATCGGCTTGCCGACCTGCAAACCGGGTGTTCGGCGCTCGACGAGGAACAGGTCAATCCCTTTGAAGCCCGCGTGGGGATCGGTCTTGGCGGCAATGGTGAAAAAATCGGCGCGGGAGGCACTCGTTACCCACATCTTTTGCCCGTTGATGATCCAAGCATCGCCGTCGCGCACGGCGGTCGTCTGGATGCCCGCGAGGTCAGAGCCAAAGTTCGGCTCGGTCAGCGCAATGCCACCAATTTTTTCGCCGCGCAGCGCGGGGCCAAGCAAACACCGCCGCTGTTCCGCCGTGCCAAAGCGATAAATAAAATCCGTGCCCATCAAGCCCTGCATGGCGACACACGCGGCGAGACTCAATGAACCGCGCGCCAATTCTTCGAGCATCAAGTTGAACGAAAGCATATCGCCGCCCATGCCGCCCACAGCGTCGGGATAGCGAATGCCGAAATAGCCCAGTTCGCCGCAGCGTTTGAACAATGCCTCTGGAAACTGCTCGTCTTGATCGAGCTCGGCAGCAACGGGCGCGACCTCGCGGTCTACGAAAGCGGTGACGCTCTGGCGAAAGTGGTTATGTTCTTCAGAGAGACTGAAATCCATGTTTGGCTCGTAACGCGCGCAGCACTTTTTCGGGCGTAATGGGCAAACTGGTAATCCGCACACCGACGGCATCGTAAATTGCATTGGAAATGGCAGCAGCGACGGGCGTCACCCCCAGCTCGCCCACCCCTTTCGCGCCGAACGGTCCTTCGGGGTCCAGCGTTTCGACGAGACGAATATCAATGGGCGGCATATCGAGCGTGGTTGGGATTCCATATTCGCGCAAACTGTCATTCACGACGCGACCGTTCTCAACCCTCAATTGTTCCGTCAGGGCGTAGCCGATGCCCATGTGAATCCCGCCTTCGATTTGCCCTTCGATGAGCAGTGGGTTCAGGGCGCGTCCTACGTCGTGCGCCGCGCCGACGCGCAGCACGCGCACGCGCCCCGTTTCTGTATCCACTTCGACCTCGACCGCATGAGCGGCAAAACTGTAACTCGCCGAAAGATTGCCGCGCAAATGTTCATCTGCCATTTCATTCGGTGGATCGTACCAGCCTTTGCCAATGACTGGCTCGCCAAACGGTCGAAAGTGCCGCGCGCGTATAATTTTTTCCAGCGGGACGCGCGCGGTGGGATCGTTTTTCCGAAAAATAAAGCCGCCGCGCGCATCCAGTTCTTCCGGCGCAACGTGGAATTGCTCGGCGGCCGTTTCGAGCAGCTGTTTGCGCGCATCGAGCGCAGCAAGGCGTGCGGCATTGCCGGCAATAAACGTCGTGCGGCTCGCGTGAACGCCCACATCCCACGGCGCGAGCGCGGTGTCGCCGTTCACCACCCGTACCGCGTCGAGGGTCATGCCGAGCGTTTCCGCCGTGATTTGCGCGAGCACAATGTCCGCGCCCTGTCCGATTTCGGACGCGCCGGTGATAAGCGTCACGCGCCCAAAATCGTCCACCTTGACGATTGCGCCGCAGCCGTCACTGCGATAAATGCGCGCACCGCCGCCGACGTTCATGGTGGAGGCAAAGCCAATTCCGCGCGCGAGATGCGGAGGGATGAGGGATGAGGAATGAGGTCGCAAGTCGTCACGCTTACGCACCTCGAACGAATAGTCGTTTCCCTGCGGGAAACAAGACGACTTGCGAGGGATGAGGGTTGCGTCTACTATGTCGCCTAGAATTTCTAAACATTCTTGCAGACCGCAGGAGGTGATCTTTAATCCTTGCGGCGTCGTGGTATTCGGTTGATTGACGTTGCGCAAGCGGAATTCGAGTGGGTCCATTCCCAGCGCGTCGGCGAGTCGGTCCATTTGCACTTCGACGCAAAAGGTGGACTGGGGATTGCCAAAGCCGCGCATCGCGCCCGTTACGGGGCTGTTGGTGTAAACAAGGTCGGCGACAAAGCGGGCGTGTGGCACCCGGTAGAGTGAGCCGACCGTTTCCGCCATTACCACCGTCGTCACGGTGCCCCACGAAGCGTACGCGCCGATGTTCAAGACCGCGTGCGCGTCGCGCGCCCAAAGCGTGCCATCGCGCTTGGCTGCTGAACGCATTTTGACGCGTATCGGTTGGCGTATGGGTGCGGCGAGAAATTCTTCGCGGCGGTCGAACGCGAGGCGTACGGGACACTTGGTTTTCTGCGCGAGCAGCACCGCAATCGGCTCAAAGGGATACATATCCAGCCCGCGCCCGAATGAGCCGCCAATCGCGGTTTGAAGAATGCGGATGTGACTCGCGGGCATTTCTAGCGCGTTTGCCAGATCGCGTTGAAGCAAATAGGGAACCTGCGTCGTGCTGTAGAGTGTGAGCTCGTCGTTGGCGTCAAATTCGGCGAGGCAAAAGCACGGCTCGAGCGGCATATTGGCGGCGTAGGGCAGCTCGAACTCGTCTTTGACAATCACATCGGCTTCTTGAAACGCGGCATCCGGGTCGCCGTGTTGATAGAGCTGCTGGCGAAACAAGTTGCTACCGCGTGCGGGATGTACAAGCGGAGCGTTGGGCAGGAGCGCATCGTCGGGGTCAAACACCGCGGGGAGTGGTTCATATTCGACGCGCACGAGCTGCGCCGCCTCTTGCGCGGTGTACGGGTCACTTGCCGCAATCGCTGCCACTTCGTCGCCGACGTGCAGGACGCGCGTGCCTTTGAGAATAAGATTGTCTGCGCCATAGCCAAACAACCGATGGGGCGCATCGCGCGCGGTGAGCACGGCGCGGACGCCTGCTAATTTTTCCGCGCGAGAGGTATCTATCGCGACAATCCGCGCGCTGGCGTACGGACTGCGTACGATTTTGCCATAGAGCATGTGCGGGCGCACGAGGTCATGCCCGTATATGGTCTGCCCTGTGACTTTGGCGGGCGCATCGCGCTTGGGAAGGCGCTGCCCAATCAAGGTTTCAATCATGTCCCCGTGCTGCGAATTCGGACGCGACATTCATCTCGTTTGGCGATTTCGTTGCTACTGCCAATATTGCATCAATGATCTTGGCATATCCGGTGCAGCGACATAGGTTGCCGACCAATGCCCGGCGTACCTCTGCGGCCGTTGGTGTCTCTTGAACACGTTTCAAGAATGCGGCTGCCGAGATGAGCATCCCGGAAGTGCAGTAGCCGCATTGGAGCGCACCGCATTGAACAAATGCCGCTTGGAGCGCGCTCAAGCTGCCGTTTTCCGCAAGTCCTTCCACTGTCGTCACCGCGCGTCCTTCTACATCGGGCGCGAGGACGAGACAGGCATTGACCGCGTGTCCATCGAGCAGGACGCTGCAGGAACCGCATTCGCCCATCCGACAACCTTCGTGCGTCCCGGTCAAACCCAACTGGTCGTGCAAGACATCGAGCAGCGTGGCATAGGGACGTGTTGTGACCTGATATGCCTCGCCGTTGACGGTCAAGGCGAGTGAAAGCTGCTCCATGGAGTTTTTACGGGACGAGGCGCGTCAACATGCGCCGCGTGAGTGTAGCAATCAGCGCACGGCGATATTCTCGTGAGGCGCGCCAGTCATCGGGCGGATACACGTCGGGCACGACCAGTTCCGCCGCGTGTTCAATGCACGCTGCATCCCCGCGCTGTCCGATGAGGGCGCGTTCCGCGCGCAGCATCCGCGTCGGACGTGCCCCATTTGCGCCCACGACGAGCCGCGTGTGCGTAATCAAGTCGTTTTCGATTTCGAGCACGCCTGCCAAATTCGCTAGCGGCACATCCGCTGCACTGCGAATCATAAAACGGTCATAGTGTGCCTTGCCGCGTGGTAGAGGAATGTCAATGCGGGTCAAAATTTCGCCGGGCTGAAGGATCGTCCCGCCCCATGTTGGTAAGAAGGAATCGAGTGATAGCGAACGTTCGCCATTGCTGCTGTAGAGTCGCACTGTTGCATCGAGCGCGAGAAGGGTGACGATTAAATCGGCGGCCGGCGCGGCTTGGCATAGGTTGCCACCAATGGTCGCCAAGTTTTGTACCTGCGGCGTCGCCATGAACCCCATGGTTTCAATCAGAACAGGATAGTGTTTTTGTATCGGCGCGGAACGGAGCAGCTCGGATAAAGTAGCTAACGCGCCGATTTGGAGACCAGCGTGGGAATCATAGGTGATGTCGCGCAGACTAGGGATCCGTTTGAGATTGATTACAGCATCCGCACTCGCCTGCGAGCGTTCGAGCGCGACGAGTAAGGAAGTCCCGCCCGCCAAGACGCGCGCCCGCGGACCGTTGGCAAGGAGGAGCGCGCTGGCTTCGGCAAGGCTGCTCGGCGCAAAATAAGCAAAAGGAGCTAACATCAGTGGTTGCGACGGTCTATGATGCGTACTGCTTTGCCGGGCGGACGTTCAATGGTTCCAATGGGAACGGTCTGCACCTGGGCATGAAAGCCAAGGTTATCGTAAATCGCGGAGCTAAGGCGTTCCTGCACGCCACTCTGTTCGCGTTCCACTTCGACCAGTATGCTACATTCGTCCTTTCCCTCGACGCGCGTGAGAATGATCTGGTAATCGGTCGCGACGCCATCTACCCGCAGCAACAGCGCTTCGATTTGTTTGGGATAAAAGTTCACGCCTTTGACCTTGACCATATCATCAATGCGTCCGGTCAAACGGTCCACGCGCAGATGCGTTCGCCCGCAGGCACAGCGTTCGCGCGAGAGGATGGCATTGAGGTCGCCCGTGCGAAAGCGAATCAGCGGCAACCCTTGGCGCGTCAGAGTCGTGATGACCATTTCGCCCCGCGCACCGGCGGGCAGCGGTTCGCCGGTTTGTGGGTCAATGATTTCAACGAGGTAGTGGTCTTCCCAAATATGAATCCCTGCGTGCGCCTCGCAGTCAATGCCCAGTCCGACACCGCCGGTCTCGGTCATGCCAATAATATCAAAGGTGCGAATTCCCATGCCTGCTTCGATGCGCGCCCGCAGTTCGTCGCTCCAAATCTCGGCACCAAAGATGCCGACGCGTAATTGGGTATCGCGGCGAAAATCAAAACCGCGTTCGCGCGCAATTTCCATCAGGCGTAAGGGATAGGAAGCAATGGCACCGATGGCAGTGGTGCCCATTTCTTGCATCAAGCGCAGCTGGAGGTCCGTGCGACCTGCGCCGATAGGCACAATCATCGCGCCAATTGCAGACACGCCGTAATGAAATCCAAAGCCGCCATTGAACAGACCAAACGACGGCATGATTTGAAAGACATCTCCTGAACTCACGCCCGCGGCGGCGAGACAGCGCGCCATAATCTCACTCCACTGCGCCACATCTGCCGCCGTATACGCGTTGAGGACAGGAGTGCCTGTGGTGCCGGAGCTGGTTTGAATGCGGACAAACGACGCGCGGGGCGCGCAGGTTAATGCAAAAGGGTAACTGGCGCGCAGGTCTTCTTTGGTGAGAAAGTGGAAATGGCGGATGTCGTCGAGAGAACGAACCTCTGCGGGGCCGCCAATTTTTGCGGCGTACGCGGGGTTTGCTGCACGGATTTGGCGCACGGTGGCTTGGAGACGCTCCAATTGGAGCGCGGCAAGAGCGGCTGGAGAAGCCGTTTCTAGGTCAGGTTGATACATGGAGTCGGAAGCCAAGGATCAATTGCTAAAGGGACGCAATAATTTTACAAATATCAAAAATTTGTGCTATATGTGCAAATTGTATAGTAAATTTTACAGTATTTGGAATGCTTAGTCAAGAGGCACCGACGCGACGTAGTGTTTTGGGCATCGGTATATCAGCTTGGCACTGGCGGCGCGATACCCAATTCGGAGGCAAAGCTGGTGAGGGATTCAAAGATGGGTTCAGAAAGAGGAATGCCCGAATGCTCGCGGGAACGTTGCAGCATAAATTCCAGTTCGCCGGGTACATAGACGCGCTCGAATCCCTGTGCTGGCGGATTGGATTTTAGGGTCCGAATCAGTTCGTCAACGGTTGCCTTGAATTCAGCGGCGGGGAGAAAGGCATCTATACGCGTCGCCATCGCAAAGAGTCCACTCTGCCACGAATCCATCGCGCGTGCGCCCTCTTGCAGAAAGGCTTTGGAGACTTGAGCGGATAAGAGTGCGCCGGATAGGGCGGCGCTCAAGACTTCGACGACAATCCCAAGCCCATACCCCTTGTGACCGCCAAAGGGCAGCGTAATCCCCTTCATCGCGGCGTGAGCATCCGTTGTCGGACTGCCTTTCGCATCTAGCGCCCACCCTAATGGGATTGACTCACCCCGCTGCGCGGCAATGCGTATTTTCCCGCGCGCGGCGGCGGAGGTAGCCAAGTCCAACACAATCGGCAGCTCTTTTCCCGCGGGGATGGCATAGCTTAGTGGATTATTCCCGAGGTCTGCCCGTTTGCCGCCCCACGCGGCGGTGGTCGCCGGTCCGTTGGAGGTCACAAAGCCAATCATATCTACGCCCAGCGCGAGCATCGAGTGAAATGCAAGCATCCCCGTGTGATTGGTATTTTTGACCGCGATCTGTCCGACGCCGTACTTGGATGCGCGCGCAATTGCCTGGTGCATCGCGTGTTGTGCTAGAAGGTGCCCGATTCCATTGTCCCCATCTATGCGGGCAACCGCACCGTACTCTGCGACAATTCGCGGCACCGGCGTGGGATTCAAGTTGCCTTGCAAGAATCCTCGCGCATAGGCGGGTGTCCGTGCGACGCCGTGCGTATCAACGCCGCGCAGCTCGGCGGTGACGAGCGCCTTGGAAAGAAGCTGCGCATCGTTTTCTGACAGTCCGCTCCGAGTAAATGCCTCATTGCAAAAATGTCGCAACGACTCGGCTTGGAAGAGGAGCGGTGTGGAGTTGGACGATTTCATTTTGAATCTATCGTTTCAGTTTCTCCCCTTCGAGCGCGTGTCCAAAAGGCTAATGAATAATCAGCTCGTGAGGAAATGCGGTGAGTCTCTCTGCGCCCGTCGCCGTGATTAGAAAGGTGTCTTCGATTTGCAAACCGCCCCAGCCCAATTCATAGTAGGGTAGTTCCACATTCAGTACCATGCCTGCGGCGAGGCGCAGTTCGTCGTTCGGTTTGATGCCGCCCGCTTCATACATTTCGAGTCCGATACAATGTCCACAATGGGAACGGTCGTAATGGGAAATGCCCGCTTGTCGTACTGTACGAATCCCTAGCGCAAACAAATCGCCCGAGCGCGCGCCGGGCTTGAGCTGTTCTGCAATGGCTTCTAACCCCGCACGACACGCTGCGTAATAGGTTTGCAGCTGTTGTGAAGGTTCGCCCAGCGAAATGGTGCGCCCGGTATCGGACCAATAGGAGTGATAGGTCCCGCCGTAATCGTGCCGTACCCATTCGCCTGCCTTGAGAACTTGGGCGTGCCCTTCGAGCGGAAAAATCATGCTGCTCTCTTGTCCGGGCGCGCTCGACATGAATTGCTGCACGGCACCGCGCCGCGCCATTTCCACCGCGTGTGTGCGGACAATCTCATCCCACGCTGCGCCCGGCACACAGGCGTCATACATCGCGCGTCCCGCTCCTTCGTTGATGCGCGCTGATTGCTGTAACAGCGCGATTTCATCCGCCGTCTTGATGAGACGAATTTCTCGAAAAATCTGCGTGCCTTCGAGCGGAATTAAATCGGGACAAGTGCTCGCGCGCAGGGCGTAGCCGACGCCTGTTTCATCGAACGCCACGCGCCCGCGATTCATGCCCAATCGTTTCAACACGCGTTCGAGCACGTGCTGCGGTTCGCCCGTCGTTTTCGTTTTCTCTGCCCACAATGCTTGAAAGCGCGCTTCGATGGGCGTGAGCGAACGGTCTGGCGGCGTATAAACCCAAAAGTCGCCGTTTGTCTCAATTTCGTCCGCCCAAACGGTCTGCGCCGCGATGGTAGTGAGCTCTACTGGTGGGATAATCAAAACAATCGGCGCGGCGGGGTCGCGTGATAGAATCGCGCGGGTGGGCGAAGGGAGAGTAAAGCCAAGCTTGCGGTCATACCCCGTGAGATAGGTGACATTGTGCTGGCGGCTGGCGACCAAGCCATTCAAATCGTGCGCCGCCATGATTTCATAGGCGCGTTCTCGATTTAGAAACATGGTCAATCATCAGAACGCGCGGCTTCCGCGATTCCTGCCGTGCGTCCGCCATCCACTGCCAGCGTCACTCCCGTTATATATTTCGATTCATCCGACGCGAGAAAGAGCGCGGCGTAGGCAATATCTTCCGGCTGCCCGATGCGGCGCAGGGGAACAATTTTTTCGGTATTGCGTTTTTCTTGATCCAAGTTGCTCCACTGGCTGAAGGAATTGCGCGTCATCGCCGTCCAAATCGTGCCGGGCACAATCGCGTTAAAGCGAACGTTATACGGTCCGTATGCTACTGCCGCGCCGCGCGTCAACGCCAACAAGCCGCCTTTCGACGCGCCATACACTGGCATTCCCGGACGCCCGGTGACTGCCGCGCTCGACGTGTTGTTAATCACCGAGCCGCTACGCTGTTCAATCATAATCGGCAAGGTGTGCTTGATACAATGAAACGCGCCTTTGAGATTGACCAGCATCAATCGGTCGAAATCTTCTTCGGTGGTGTCAAGAAATCGTTTGGGCACGACGATGCCCGCGTTATTGAAGAGGATGTCTATACGCCTGTATTTAGCTTGCGCGGTGCGGATGAGGTTGTGAACGGCGTCGCCCAAGCCAATGTCTGTTTCGACAAAGAGCGCGTCGCCTCCGTCGCGCCGAATTTCCTCCGCCACCTTTTCGCCCGCGTCTGTTTGAATATCGGCGAGTACGACCTTTGCCCCTTCACACGCGAACAAGCGCGCGGACGCTGCGCCAATATCACCCGCCCCGCCGGTAATGATTGCAACTTTATCCTTTAACCGCATTCCAGACCCTTTATTAACCGCAGAGGACGCGGAGGAATTGATAAATAATTTTTATTCTCTGCGTTCTCTGCGTCTTCTGCGGTGCGAATCCTAACAATGAGTTAAAGAGTGACGTTGAGCCGCACCGCTGCTTCACGTAAATCGGACCAGGTTTTTTCGTCAATCGTGATTCCGTCGCGCGCGCGTTTCGCGCGCGTTCGCTGTTCCGGCTCGCCCGGAATCATTACGCCATCCGCGCCATCTATCGGGAGGGCTTGCTTGACCAATGTGAAAAGCAAATCTACTGATGAGTAATATTCTTGGGCGGAACGGAAAAAGGTTTGGTCTACGACAAGGAGAAACGCGCCGTTCTGCAAACGGTCGTAGCTGGGAAAGGAAGGAACATCTGCGCCGCTCACAATTCCCCCTAGCACTTCGGCGAGCAGCGAAAGACTATAGCCTTTGTGTCCGCCGAACGGGAGAATCGCGCCGCCGTCGTACAGGTCGGCGGGGTTGGTGGTCGGTTTGCCATCGTGGTCCAGAACCCAATCGGGTGGAATCGCTTCGCCTTTGAACAGCGCCACACGTACTTTTCCTTCGGCAACGGCAGACGTGGAAAAATCTGCGACGAGCGGCGGATAGCTCGCGGCGGGAATGGCAAATGCAATGGGATTGGTGCCCAAAAGTCGCTGACGCGAGCCAAAGGGGGAAACGAGACCGCCGGGGCGCGAGCCGCTGACAATCAACAGCGCAATCAAGCCGTGCTCGGCTGCCAAGCTGACATATTCGCCGAGCCGCCCGATGTGCAAGACGCCGGAAAAACTCACAACGCATACGGCGGTTTTTTTCGCGCGTTCGATTGCCAGTTCGGTGGCGCGGCGCGCGACGATTTGCCCAAACGCATTGTGTCCATCTATCAGAAGCGCAACGCCGTTATCGCGCACGACCTCTGGCTGGGCGTCCGGGACAATTGTGCCTGCGGTAATAGCTTCCAGATATTGGGGGATCCGGACAAAGCCGTGCGAGTCTACACCGAGGAGGTTGCTCAAAACGAGGGATTGGACAACTTGTCTTGCGGTGGCGGATGGCACGCCCGCCGCAACAAAGATGCGCGTCCCCGTTTCTTCCAGTTGCTCCTTGGTCAAGGTGGGCATGAATGCTCCGCTTACACCCGCTCGGTCAATTCGTTCGCTTGATGAATATTTACCGCAGAGGACGCAGAGAGCGAAGAGATTTTTATAAACATATTTTCCTCCGCGTCCTCGGCGAACTCTGCGGTAAATACATTCCTGCGTATAGATTCACTAGCCTTGAGTAACTGAATCCTGCGCTTCCATGAGCGATTGCCATACTGCATCGTCAACGGGGATGCCCTCGCGCTGGCGCGTTTGGCGCGTGCGAAATTCCAAATCGCCCGGCACGAGCACCTCTTGAAAACCGGGCGCGGGCGGCACGGCGTGGACGCGTTGTTCCATCTCGCGGGCGGTCTTTTCGTACTGCTCTGCTGTTTGAAACAAATCCGTGCGAAAGGCAATCATCGTGACACCTTGATGCCGCATAATGGGGCCACCGCGCGCTGCGTCCGCGTAGGCATTCGCTCCGCTGAAAATTCGCCCTAAAAATTCCGCCGCCATCATCAAGCCATAGCCCTTGTGTTCACCAAATGGAATGTGCGCGCCGCCCGCAAAAAAATCATTGGGGTCGGTTGTCGGCTTGCCGTCCTTGTCCACAATCGTATTCGGGGGAAGCGCTTTGCCCTGCCGCTGGGCGTTGACTACTTTGACGCCAGAAAGTGCCGTCGTCGCAAAATCAAACATCATCGGATGGTCGGGTTCGAGCGGCAGTCCAATCGAAATCGGATTGGTATGTAACACGCGCGTCCGTCCGCCGTAGGGCACCGCCGCCGGTTCTTGTTCGCCGTAACCGCCTGCCCACACCATCGCGCCCATATTCTGCGCGGTCGCCAATTCGACGTAATAGCCCAAGCGCCCGATGTGATGCGATTGAATGAGAGAAACAATTGCAATGTTTTGGGCGCGGGCTTTAGCAATTGCCACGCTCATCGCATATTTCGCGGCGACCTGTCCGAAGGTCCAATTGCCTGACACGAGCGCGCTGGTGGGCGACTCGCGCACAATCTGCGGATGCGCGTCGGGCACAATGTCGCCGTTCTGAATTCCTTTCACATAGCCGCCTACATGCCAGACGCCGTGCGTATCTACTCCGCTCAAATTCGCGGAAACGAGATGCTCGGCAACATCGCTCGCGTTGCTTTCATCCGCGCCCGCCGCCAACAAAATTTCTTTCGTGAGCGCGTACAGTTCATCCGCCGTTTTGATTGGCATAAGAAAACCTCGTCAACTTGGTTTGGATTCATCAGGCAACGCTGGAGTGGCGCAACCCATCTGGTAATGTGTTGGCTTCAATATATTGCCCCGTGATGTGGTCCGAAAGCGCGGAAGCAAAAAAGACAAAGGGCGCGATATTTTCTTCAGGCAAGGTTTTCTCATGGCGCGGCGCGTTGTGGGGTTCGGGTGGAGGAGGTTCGCCGTGAAGCCGTGCCAGCTCGACGCGCGCTTCGTAATCCAACCGCGTGCGCGCGCTCACGCCGATGCAATTCACATTGATGCCAAATGGTTTAACCTGTTCCGATAAAAGCCGCGCGAAACGATTCGCCGCTGCTTTTGTGAGTCCATACGCTGCGAGTTCGGGACGTCGCGCCGCCCACGCATCGCTGTATCCCGCAATCGAACCGACGATAATAATTTTGCCGGAGCGCCGTTTAATCATCGCGGGCAGCGCGGCTCGCGCACAGCGCACCATCCCGACGACATTGATGTTGTAGAGGTCCAACCATTCGTCGGGATTGGTCTCCCAGACCATCCCAATCGGTCCATTCGCCGCCGCATTGGTGACGAGAATATCCACTGCGCCGAGCTCGTGATGCGCCAGGGCAAAGAGACGTTCGACTTGGTCCGTTTTGGAAATATCTGTTGGAATGGCGAGTGCTGCGCCGCCGCGCGCGTGAATTTCACTGGCGAGCTGCTCGATTTCGCTTGCGGTTCGCGCCGCTAATGCGACCGCCGCGCCTTCCGCCGCGTACGCTTCCGCGACCGCGCGCCCCACGCCGCGTCCTGCGCCCGCAATGATCGCCACCTTGCCCTTGAGCAAATCCATTCAATCACTCGATTCCATAAAACTGGCGCGCGGTGCGGCGAAAGATACTCTGCTCGTCGTTTTCATTTAGCACGCCCAATGCTTGCTGCATCGCGGATAGGGTGCCGGGATAATCCGACTCCATGAACATCAGGGGATAATCACTACCCCACATCAAGCGATTCGCGCCAAAGTGTTCCAGCAATTCCTGCGCGTATGGTTTGATTAAATCCACTTTCCAACCGCGTCCCGGATTGGCAACGAGTTCGCTCAAATCTTGCACGCGCGGACTCAACGACAATTTGCACAGCACTGGCGTATTCGCAGCGACGAATTTCATATCGCGCGTCCATGCTGCGCGGTCACTGCCACCGCGCATATCGGGTTTGGCCATGTGCTCGATGACCCCTTTGAGGGATGGAACGTGTTCATAGACCTTGAGAATATCGGGCAGGTGATACGAACTAATTAAAAACTCGAACGCTAATTTGCGCTCTGCCACTTGCCGCAATCCCTCCAAAATTTGGGGCTGCGTGAGGATGTTGCGGTCGGGATGTCCTTCCATGCGGTCCCGTACGGCTTTTACTTTCGGGTTTTGCATCCACGCATCGAGCTCGCGGACGAGATGAGGACTTGTCAAATCAATGTAAGGGGCAAGGGCGGCAACAACATCGGACGAGGCAATTTCCTTCATAAAGTGCACGGCGGCGTCGGACGTTCCCGCTTCGATGTACACACACGAGGTCATACCCGCCGGTCTCGCGGCTTTTACAAAATCATTCGGACGAAATGACCTGTAAAGCGGTTTCCATTCCGGCGTGGGCCAGGTCGTAGCGGGGAGCGAGAGGTCCCAAAAGTGGACGTGGGTATCTATGATTCCGAAATTTTGCATTGGCGGTATTCGAGTAGGGGCGGTGACGCATCATCACGCACAATGTTTATCCGACACGATATGCGTGATGATGCGTCAGGGTAACCCAACCTCTATGCGCTCGGCGTTACCTGCACAATTTCCCCGCGCAATCCGAGCGGGGTTGTGAAAAAGATGAACTGCACGCGGTCGGGGCGGTCTAACAGCGCGATGTCAATTTCACTCGGCTGTTCTTTTTCGAACGTCACACCGTTCGCGCGCAGCTCGCGAATGGCTTCCTGAATATCGTCTACTTCCCACGCGACATGGTTCACAACACCGGCTGTCCCATTTGGCGCGACCTGATGCAGCTCGAGACCCGGATACCAGATAACTCGCACGCCATCGGGCCGCGTCAGCTCACGCAGCTTTTGTATCCCGCTTGCTTCCAGATAGTGCTTGGCTTGGTCGAGGTCGGCGACATCTACGGAAACATGTGTGGCGAGAATCTTGAACATGGCTCAACCTGTTACATGCACGTATAACCACCATCAATCACCAGCGTATGTCCAGTCATATATCCCGACGCGGCGGAGGCGAGATAGATAACGCTGCCTTTGAGCTCCTCCGGCTCGCCGGCGCGACCCATCGGCACGCGCGACATCCAGAATTCCCACCGCTTGGGGTCTTCTTGCTGCAATTTGATGACCGGCGGTGTAATCATGTAACCCGGCGCAATCGCGTTGACGCGAATTCCGAAGGGTGCCCATTCCACCGCGAGCGATTTCGTGACCATGATGACGGCAGCTTTTGCCGAGTTATAGTGCGCGTGCTCTTGGGGAAAGAGCACGCTGATGCCTGCCATGCTGGCGATGTTGATGATGTTCCCGCGCTTTTGACGCGACATCGGTTTGAACGCGGCGCGCGAGAAGGTAAAGATGCCAAACACGTCAATCTCGAACGTCGTGCGAATGTCGGAAAAGGGAACGTCTTCCGCCGCGCCGAGAATTCCTACGCCCGCGTTATTGATGAGCAAATCGAGCGTGCCCCATTCTTGAATCAGCGCGTCCACCGTTCGCTGTGCGTCTTCTTCTTTTGTGACATCGCCATAATACGCGAGTGATTTCACACCCAACGCTTCGAGGTCCTGCGCTGCGCCCTGCGCGCGTTCGAGGTCAATATCCACGATGGCGACATTTGCGCCGCACTCGGCGAGCGCCGTCGCCATCGCCTTGCCCAAGCCGCGCCCGCCGCCGGTCACCAGCGCGTTCTGCCCTTTGATCTGGAACAAGTCCATGACTGCCATCGCTGCATCGTCCTCCGCGAGGTAGGGCAACGTGACGTTGCCCCTACTACTGAATTTTTAAATGGGTTCGGTTGGCAGAGGACCCCAATCGCTGCCCGGCTTGACCTTGTTCCAGCGGCCCAATTCTTTTTGAATTGCTGGCAGTTCGCTCCATTTTTTCGCAATCGCCCAAAACAAGCCGAGCGTTTCGGGGCCATCGTTGATGAGATAGTGGATGTGCCCATCGGGAATAAAGACGACATCGCCCGCTTCAATATCATGCGGCACATCTTCAATCACGACTTGGCCCTTGCCGCCAAAAATGTAATAGACCTCTTCTTGGCCCGGGTGACGGTCGGCGTGTCCACGCGTGCCGGGGCGCACCCAGAACAGCCCCGCCGTGTACTGCTGCGAGCCGCAGGTGTCTTCTGTGACCATCACGCTGTCGCGCATCGTGCCGTCGAGCGATTCGATGTATGGCACGTCCTTGACCTTGAAAACAATCTTGGGTTGCTTGTCCATCATTCCCTCCTTTGAAATGAATATCTCGCTACTGTTGTGCGGTTTCGCTTCGGAGTAGCGTGCGGTGTTGTTCAGCGCCTTATTCGTTCACTGCACGCCAAGCTGGACTTGGAAATTCAGTTCCAAGCCAAAATTCAACGAATAAATACGTTACTAGGCTGGTGCATAACCCTCTTGACCTAATGATCACTGGGTTCAAGGCGCGGGCGGATTGTGGCGTCTGTTCGCTTTTCTTTCATCTGGGCAGCCCAATCCTCCATCGCTACGGTTCGGCGGAAACGCTCATTGCGTTCTTGGGTCAATTGCTCGATGAGAACGCTGGCAACCAGAGCTGCGCCTCGTACTACATCGGTGTAGGCGGGGTCAACGCCTAAACTGATTAGCCCGCTATTCATCACGCCGAGAAATGCGACCGCCAACATTACGCCCTTGATACTTCCTTCCCCGCCCGAAAAAGCGACGCCTCCCAGAATCACCGCCGTAATCACCTGGAGTTCAAAGCCAACGCCGTACTCGATGCTCGCCGCGCCAAACCGACTGGCTGCCAATACGCCCGGCAGCGCTGCGAGCAGACCATTGACCGCAAAGAGAATCAACACGAATAGGCGGATATTGATTCCAGCGACCTCACTCGCCTCGCGGTTCGTGCCAATCGCATAGATATAGCGTCCGATGGTGGTGCGAGATAGAACGATGTGCGCGAGAACGGCGACAATGACGAGCGTCCAGACTTGGGTTGGGATGCCGAGCGGAACGGCGCGCCCGACCACGAAAAAATCTTCTGGAATTCCGTAGATACTCCGTCCATGTGTGAGGACAACCATCATTCCGCGAATGACGGTAAACGATCCCAATGTGACGATGATGGGAGAAACACGGATGCGCCAAACGAGCGCGCCATTGGTCAAGCCGAGCAGCGCGCCCAGCAGGACGCCGCCGAGCACTGCCAACGGCGGAGAGACACTTAATGCCAGCCAGGCAGCCATGACGGCGGCGGCGGCGTAAATAGACCCGATAGATAGGTCCACATTGCCGGAAATAATCAGTAACGCCATGCCGACACTGGCAATCCCGATGGAGGACACATTGAGGGCAATAACGCGTAGGTTGTCGAGTGTGAAATAGCCGGGCCGAAAAATCGCCAGGATAAGAAGGCTCACGGTCAACGCCAGGAGGAGGTTGCCACTCCGCCCACCGAAGATCATTTCAAACCATGCTCGCAGCTTGTTCATGTTGATTCTCCAGCGGCTTGACCGGGTCCCAGCCCCGACATGTACATCCGCACTTCGTGCCGCGTCGTCTGCGAGGGAGGCGTATCCAGAGTGAGCTCGCCGAGATACATGGCGATGATGCGGTCACAGACCGAGAAGACTTCATCGAGGTTGTGGCTAATCACAATCACCGCCACGCCTTGACTGGCTACCTTTTTGACCAAGTTTAAGGTGGCTTCGCGCTGGCGCACGCCGAGAGCGGCGGTTGGCTCATCAAAAATGACCAGCCGATGACCGCGAATCGTTGCGCGCACAATCGCAATGGCCTGGCGCTGTCCGCCCGAAAGTCGCCGCACCGCCGATTTAAAGTCGCGCAGCTCGACGCCGAGCTCGCTCAAACGCTTGCGCGTTTCCAGCGCCGCGCGGTTTTGATCAATAAAGCGAAAGGGACCGAGCGAAAGGTTAACAGGTTCCTGACCCAGCATGACGTTCGCGGGGGCATCGAGCGTGTCGCACAACTGGAGGTTCTGGTACACTTCTTCGACGCCCAAATCCCGCGCCTTTTTGGGAGTGAGGTTGTGGACGCGAACATCGCCGAACCACAGCTCGCCTTCATCGGGCGTGATGACGCCGCTCAAGACTTTGGCGAGTGTGCTCTTGCCTGCCCCATTGTCGCCGACGATGCCGACGATTTCGCCCGGCCACAGGTCGAACGACACGCGGGCGAGGGCGCGGACGCCGCCAAAGAATTTGGTGATGCCTCTACAGCGCACCAATGGCAGTGCTTTGGTGCCTTGACCTGAATTTAAATCGCTCATGCTCAACGCTCTTGGGTGTTGTAAAAGTCATTACACCGCAACCAAACGCTCCGCTGGGGACGGCTCGCAATGACGTTTAGGAAACGTTCTGGGGGAAAGCAGCAGCTATGGTATGAATTTTTAAATGCGCTTTTAGAGAGCTGCTGCTTTTCCGATGAACAGATTAATGCAGCGTGGTAGTGCCTGGCGTTGTGCTCGCGCCCTTCCAGGTGTGTCCGGTCTTTTGATCTGGGAACGGGTCGCCGGTCTTGACCGGTGTATCAAAGTAGACCATGTACTGGTCAAAGTACTTGGCGTTCTCTGGCAGGAACTGATGGTTGCCCGCTCTCAAAATTTCATCGGTGTTGCCCTTTTTGAGCAAGATGGGGAGGACGTACCCTGTGGGAGGCACCTTTTCGCCCAGCAGACACCACTCAATGGCGCGCTCCATTGCGGGCGCGCTAAAGCGATAGGGGAACCACCCGGCGGCTTGAAGGATCGTATCGCCCTTGCCGATGGCAGCGATGGAGGCGTCATTCGCTTCTACGGTTCCTACAAAAAATTCGTTGGGGTCTTTGTGTCCTGCTTCGTTAGCGGCTTGAACGACGCCGAGACTGGAATCGCCGCCCCACGTAAAGAGGATTTTGATATCAGGGTGCGCTTGCAACATGCTTGCAGCAACGGCAGCGCCATTTTCCGCAGAACCACTATTATCGGCATCGGCTTCCCAAATTTTCACATCCTGCGTAACGACGGACTTGAACCCATCCTTGAATCCCTGAACGCGTTGCTGTAATCCGGGGCTATGGGGCGCATTGAGCGTTCCCACTTCGCCTTTCGCGCCGTGCGCCATATACCAGCGCCCCGCCTCTTCGCCGACAATGTACCCGGCGGGATAATGAGGATTACTCAAATTCTGTGTCGCATTCGTCACCCAGTCGGCGCTGTGGTTGACCAAGCAGATGCCTTTGTCTTTGGCATCTTGGGCGGCTTTGGCCCAGGCGGCGGACGCTTCGGGGGTAACGGCAGTCACGGTTGCAATCGCGGCGCAATCGCCGCTGGCGATGAATTGTTCGACATCCGCCAGCTGCTTGGCGAAATCGCCTTTGGCGTCAACGACGGTAATGTCCAGACCGAGGCCCGAGTCCTGGGCGGCGGCTCGCATGTCATCGTAAAAGATATTCAAAATTTCAAGCGTGACGGGGCTGGTGATGCAAAGCCGCTTGCCTTTGAGAGTCGCTTGCGCGGGCGCAGTCGGCTGGGCGGCGGCAGTTGGTGCGGCGGGGGCGGGTGCAGCGGGTGTGATGGGGACACACGCGCTGGCGATGATCCCCACCAGTACAAGCAAACCCAAAATGCGTACGTGGCGTTTCATCTCTCCTCCTTGATGGGCGAAACAATCACTGGTTCAGCGGGTATGAAGGGAATCCACCGAATGAGGTGGCGTCCCGCATTGAGAAAGGGGGAATTACATAGAGCACCTCCGTAGGCATCGAGACCTGACACAGTACATCACAGATTTGGGTAGAAAGACCTGACGGGTTTCCGAACGCTCTCGGTAAAACAGACCATCGTGGTCAGAAAACCCGTCAGGTCTTGGCGAAATTGTGATGTGCTGTGTCAGGTTTCTATCACGCTCGCGACGGATAAAACATTCGCGCCATATTCACCTGACGCGGTAAGTAAAACGTACGCGCGCGACGCCTTCTGTCGCAAGAAACCCTGTCAGGTCTAAATGGAGTTTCGCAGCGGCCAACGTTCACTAGCTCAACTAACAAGGAGTAATTACTGGAGGAACTCTACTTGTCCT
>Ga0070741_10007791_pt1 | contig 21935 bp, 18 predicted proteins | sample Coa_R1_4_FD_66440 | JGI IMG/M metagenome (GOLD analysis project Ga0070741, IMG submission 66440) | Surface soil microbial communities from Centralia Pennsylvania, which are recovering from an underground coalmine fire - Coalmine... | ecosystem: Environmental > Terrestrial > Soil > Unclassified ... | reverse complement strand
GCCAAGCGCTCTCTGCGGCGATCGAGGGTCTTTTGTCCAATGCCCGCGAGCGCGACCGGCTCGCCGCGTGCGGCCGGCAGCGCGTGCGTGAGCACTTCGGGCTCGAACGCATGATCGAAGAGCTCACCGAGTGCTACGCCGAAGCTGCGCTGCGGTGAGCGCGAGCCTCACGGAATCCGAGCGGCCGGCGCCGAACGTCCACCGTCTGATCGGAGCCGGCGTTCTGTCGCGGTTCGTCGGCACGGCACTCGGAGTCGTGCTCGGCGTCGCGGCGACGTCGGTCGCGATCCGCATGCTCGGCGAAGCCGAGTACGGAACGCTCGCCTTCGCCGCCTCAACCGGAGCCCTGCTCTTCGGCCTCGCACGACTCGGCCTCGAGCCGGCGTTCGCGCGTGCAGTGACATCCGCACGAGCAGCGGGCGGGGCCGACGTTGAAGGGCTTGCACGCGGGGCCAGCGCGCTCATGTTGTCGGGTGGGGCGTTCGCGATCGTTTCCGTGGTCGCCGTCGTCGTCGCCGTTCCTCACGGCACGACGCTCTCGACGAGGCTTGCGATCGCTGCGAGCCTCGCATTCTTCTCCTTCGCTGCAAACGTGGCCGCAATCGCCGGCGCGCTCGCACGGGGGCTCGGGCGGATGCCGCTGATGGAGATCCCGAACGCCGTGCTGTCGCTCGCGCGCCTCGCCGCGCTCGTCGCGATCGCGGTCGCTGGCGTCGGAACACTGCCCTGGGTGGCGGCCGGATACGCGGTCGCGGGCGCGGCGACGGTCGCCGCCTCCGCCCTGCTTGCCCGCGGCCTTCTCGGCCGCCGGTTCTCGGCTCTCCTGCCGTCTCGCGCAGAGGGCGCGCTGCTCCTGCAGACGGCAGTGCCGTACACGGTGATCGGCGTGAGCTCGATCGTGCTCTCACGGTTCGACGTTCTCGTGCTCGGCCTCACGCACTCGAGCGTCGACGTGGCGAGCTACGAGCCGGTGCTGAAGCTCGTCGAACAGGCGATGCAATGGGCGCCGCTTCTCTTCATCGGGCCGTATCTGCCCGCGGCGACGCAGCTCTTCGCCCGCGGAGACCGGGACGGGTTCCGGGAGCTCTACGCCGGAAGCTCGAAGCTCGTGTTCATCGCGGCGATGCCGGCGGTCGCGATCCTCGCAGTCGCACCGACGCAAACAGTCCACGTGCTCTACGGGGCGGGCTACCACGTGCGTCCAGTTCTCGTGTGGGTGCTGCTCGTCGGATTCACGGCGAATCTCGTGCTCGGGCTCAACCTGAACGCTCTTGCCGCGATGGGAATCCGCCGCATCCTCGTTCGCCTCGGACTGCTCGAGCTCTGTGCCATGGTCGGATTCGCTTGCGTGCTCGTCCCCCTGTTCGGCGCGCTTGGCGCAGCGATCGCGACGAGTGCAACCTACTCGCTCGCGAACGTCGTCACCTCGCTCGCTCTGTATCGGACGAGCGGTGTACCTGCATTCGACCGGGCGATGATCCTGACCGTGGGGACTGCGGCGCTACCGGTCGCAGCCTTTGTCGTCGTGCGTCACGCGCTCGGCGCGCTTCCGTTCATTGCAGTCCTCGCAGAGGCCGGAGCGCTATGGCTCGCGTGGGTCGTCCTGCTCGGGGCGCTCCGCGCACTCTCCGCGTCCGAGATCACGCGCCTCGTGCCGCGCCGTGTGGTGCAGTGAACGGCGAGCGTCCGACGATCGCTGCGGTCATCCCGACGCGCGACCGAAGTGCGATGGCCCTTCGTGCGCTGCGCAGTGTGCTCTCACAGACGCTGCTGCCCGACGAGCTCGTCGTCGTCGACGACGGCTCGAGTGTCCCGTTGACGCTGCCGAGCGACGTACGCGAGCAGGATCGGGTTCCGGTACGACTCGTACGCCTCGACGGGGCAGGGCCCGGAGCGGCGCGCAACGCCGGGGTAGCCGAGACGAGCGCAACGCTCGTCGCGTTTCTCGACGACGACGACACGTGGCGGCCGGAGAAGCTCGAGCGGCAGGCGGCACTGCTTCGCACCTCGCCCGGGTCGGTCGCGGGAGTCGAATGCGGCTTCGACCTCTGGGACGACGGAAGACTCGTGCTGCGCTACGTCCCGGCGGAGCACCGGGACCTCTACCGCACGCTGCTCGAGCGGCCGGTCCTGCAGCCGTCCACCGTCCTCGTCCGCCGAGCCGTGCTCGACGATCTCGGCGGCTTCAACCCGAGCCTTCGCCGGATCGAGGACTGGGATCTCTGGCTGCGGCTCTCCGAGCGCTACACGATCGCCGTGCTCCCGGAGGTCCTCGTCGATCGCGAGCACGCCGACGTCGACCCCAAGCTGATGCTCGACTCGTACAGGACGGCCGTCGAGCTTTTCGAGACGCGAATCCACGCGCTTCCGCATCGCGAGCGGCGGCGCATCGAGGCGGTGCACTCGTTCATGACCGGGGTCCTCGCGCTGGACGCCGGAGACGCGCGACGCGCGCGCCGCGAGCTGCTTGCTGCGCTGCGCGCGAAGCCGAGCTGGCCACGCCCGGCGGCTCACCTCCTGCGCGCGACCGTCGGCGACCACGTGTGGCACGGCGCGAGGCACGTGGCCCTCGCGGGGCGAGCCGCCGTGCTCCGGGCGGCGGGCCGGGATCCGTCGGTCCGCCACTGGTAGCGAGCCTCAGCCTCGCTAGACCTCGCCTGTGCTGCTCACCTCCGGCGGCGTCGGGTCGACCGGCGGCGCAGCCGGCTCGGCCGGCGACGACGTGCCCTGCGCCCACGGGAGCGCCTCACCCGACTCGCGCAACTCGATCACAGCGCACGCGGTCGCGACGATCGCGGCGATCAGCCCGAGGAAGAGGCCGTACTTCGCCCCGACCGAGCCTCCAAGCCCGTGGGCCGACGGCAGCGAGACCCAGCGGATGAGGATGAAGACGGTTCCGAGCGCAGCCAGACCGGCGGTGAGGAGGGCCGGGCCGACCGGAAGCTCCGGCAGCGAGGTCTCCATCCTGCGCAGCACGAGGAAGACGCCCGCGAGCGTCACGAGCAGAACGCCCGCCCACGCCCAAAAGCCGGCGGACCAACCGGACACCGAGGCGTTCAAGATGTTGACCGGCCCTGAATAGCCCCACCACGGCAGGAATGCCGAGATGAAGGCGACGGCTGCACCTCCGGCGATGCCCCAGTCGAGTCGACTGAGACGCGACGCATCGAATTTCATGCCCACCCTCCGATCGTGTCGGCGACCCCCTGCCGGATCCTCACGTCACGCCGCGCGGCAGTCAAGGCCGGGCGCAATATGCGGCGCATAACCCGTGCATACGATCTTCCCTGTGCTCGCCCGCCTCCCCACCGTCTTCGTCGTCGTCCTGATCGTCGCCACCGCCGGAGCGTTCGCCCGCACGGAGCTCCTGAAGCTCGAGACGAACCCGGTCAGCGGCCCGAGAGTCGACAAGCAGTTCTCGCCGGTCTGCCACTGCCCGACCGATCGCGCGCACATCTCTTTCCGCCTGCGGCACGCCGACCACGTGAGCCTCTCGATCGTCGACACGAAAGGACACACGGTCGAGAAGCTCGTCTCGAACCGGAAGCTGCGCGCCGGGCGCGTGACGTTTGTCTGGAACGGCCGTGACGACGACGGGACGGTCGTGCCAGAAGGCAGCTATCGCCCGAAGCTCGAGCTTGCCCGTCACCACCGAACGATCGTCCTACCGAACCCGATCCGCGTCGACACGACACCGCCGGCGGTGCGCATCGTCTCCGCGAAGCCGCTCGTGATCTCACCGGACGGCGACGGCCGCGCCGACGGCGTGCGCATCGCCTACACCGTGTCGGAGCCGGCGCGCGCGATCCTGCTCGTCGATGGGAAGCAACGCGTGCACACCTTGCACCGCCCGCTGCACGGGGAGGTCTCCTGGTTCGGCTTCATCGGCGGCCATGCACTTCCGCCCGGTGTGCACCGGCTGCAGCTCGTCGTCGTCGATGAAGCCGGGAACAAAACCTTCGCGAAGCCGACGCTGCGCGTCCGCATTCGCTACATCACACTGCTCCGCACGCTGATCCACGTGCCGACGAACACGCGGTTCGGCGTGCGCTACAACGCCGACGCGCGCACCGTGCATTGGCGGTTCGCGGGCCGCACCGGAACGGCGCACGAAGGCCGCATCGTCCTGACGAGCCCGAAGCACCGCGGGACCTTTGCGCTCGTCGCCTCCGAGCACGGGCACGCGGTGCGCACGTACGTCTACGTCGGCCGCCGCTGAGGAGCGCCGAGCAAGCCTGCGAGCACGAGGCCCTCGAGCGGCCAGATGAGATACGAGATCTGGAAGACCCGGCCGAGGAAGAGCAGCAGGAAGATCGACGCGGCGAAGCACGCACCCGCGAGGTACGCCGAGCGTGCCCGCCACTGGTGCCACGCGAGCACGACGGTCACCGGCAGCCACGCGAGCACGACGAGCGGTAGGAATGGATAGGAGCTGTGCCGGTCGTGCAGCACGCCGGCCTTCACGAGGAGCGCCGAAAGGCCGTAGCCGACGATGCGGTAGGTGCCCGAGCCGTACGAGACGGTGTCGTGCCAGAAGGCGGACGGCCCCGCAACGACGAACGGCAGCACGCCGATCGCAAAGAGCGCGACAGCAGCGACCGTCGCGCGCAGGAGCGCAGCGCGGCCGACCTGCAGCAGGAGCAGCACACCGAGAAACGGCACGCCCGCGAGCGCGAACTGCTTCGTCAGGACCGCACCGCCGATCAGCAGCCCGGCGAGCACCGGACGCCGCCGCATCGCCGCCGCGAAGGCGAGCAGTAGCAGCAGGACGGCGGGCGCGTCGGCCGTCCCGAACCACGCCGCGCGCACTGCGATCGGATTCGCGGCGGCAAGCACGCCGAGCGCTGCGCGCAGCGGCAGCGGCCCGGGAAACGCGAACGCGGACGCCAAGAGGCCGAGGGTGCAGAGCGCGATCAGGACGCGAAAGTCGTCCCACGGCCTCGGTAGCACATGCCACGCCGCTGCGAGCAGCGCCGTTCCCGGGAAGTACGCGAAGTGGTGCAGCGCGACCTGCGTCCGGAGCGTCCCCGGATGCACCGAGCCGTCGAGGCTGTAGAAGCGCTCGAGGCCGGTGTGCGAGTAGTCGCGCCCATACGGATCGTCTCGGTGCAGGACGCCTTCGCCGGCGAGCTCGATCTGGTAGGTCGAGTCGTTCGTGAAGAACCACGGCGATGTCGACTGCCGGAGTCCCGCCTGCAGCAGCGTTCCGGGGAGAACGAGCGCGACGGCGACGGCGGCAGACGCAGCGATCGCAACCCACGCGGGCAACACGCCGCGAACCACGATCACGAACGCGAGCACGACCACGCCGAGCCCGGCCAGCATGGCGACCGAGCGCAGGAGCGATGGGTCCCAGTGCCGCCCGGCCGCGCGCACGAGCGACGCAAGCGGGCCATGCGCGCGCACCGCCCCGGGCCGGAAGCGCCACGGGTCGGAGCCGAGCGTGTCGATGTTCAGCAGGCAGACGACGGCGAGCGCGCCGAGCACGATCCACGACGCTGCCGGGTCGAGGAGGTTGCGGCGCATCAGCGGAACGCGACGAGCAGGCCGTTGAGCGAGAAGTAGTAGTGATCCGCGGTCGCGATCCCCGGCGAGTACTTGCCCGCGCCGAACTGCCAGACGATGCGGCCGGTCGCGGTCTGCGCGGCATACGTCCGCCCCTCGAGCGTCGAGAAGAAGACCAGGCCGCCGACGACGAGCGTCGGCCCGAGCACGCGCCCCGACACATTGTCGGACCACACTTCGGCGCCGGTCCCCGCGCGGAACGCACGGACGTGGCCGCTCAGATCCGCGACGTTGACGAGCCCGTGCGCGACCGACGGCGTGCCGTAGACGGTGCCGCCCATGTCCGCCGACCAGATCGTGTGGCCGTCGGCGACGGAGAGCGCGACGACCAGTCCGCTCTTCGACGCCGCGAACACGCGGATGCCGTCGGTGGACGCGCTCGAGTAGAAGCTGTCTCCCTCGAACGCGTTGCGCCCGAAGAATCTGCTCCAGATCCGCCGACCGTTGCCCGCGTGGAGGCAGAAGATGCCGCCGCTGTAGGTCGTGATGAACACGCGGCCGTCGAGCACCGACGGGCTCGAGCTGATGCGGCCGGCAACGTCGTACGTCCACCGCACCTTGCCCGTGCGCTGGTCGAGTGAGAAGAGCCGCCCGTCGGATGCGCCGACGTAGACGGCGTTGCCGACGACGACGGGCGACGACTCGACGGGCACTCCGGTCTTCAGCTGCCAGAGGAGCGCGCCGTCGGAGCTGCGCAGCGCCGTGACCGTGCCGCCGTGCGAGCTGACGATGACCCGGCCGCGGCCGATCGCGGGTGTGGACGCGGTGAAGCCGGGCGCGCGGTGCCGCCAGAGGATGCGGCCCGTGCGTGCGTCGAGCGCGACCGTCATGCCGCCCTCGAGGTCGACGTACAGCCGCCCGTCGCAGTAGGACGGCGGGTACTCCATCAGGTCGTGCATACCGCGCACCCAGGACGGATGCCCCGGCAGGCCGAGGTGCAGCGACGGTCGCGAGAGGGTGCGTGTCGGCGAGCCGCCGAACTCGGGCCAGCACGGCGTCTCCGACGACGGAGCGGGCTTGTGTGTGTGCGCCGGCTTCGGGTGGTGCACCGTGGAGACGGTGACGCCGCTCGTCCCGCTGACGAGCCCACCCGAGGAAGGACGTTCGAGATGGCGGACGAGCGCCGCTCCCACGATCGCGCCGACGACCGCCAGGGCGATGAGCCCGAGCACGGCCTGCGTACGTGAGAGCCGCCGGCGACGAAGGCGCGCGACGGCGTCGCGGAAGCTTTGCTCGCGGCGCGGGGCGACGCACAGCGCGGCGCCGGCAAGCGAGCCCCACATGAGCGGGTCCTCGAAGAAGCCGCTGTAGACGAACGACTGCACGAAGATCGTGGAGAACGCGGCGGCGAGCCCGAGGCCGGTGAGTCGCTCACGCCGCCAGGCGTCGCGAAGGAGCACAACGGCGCCGCCGATGATCGCTGCGTACGCGAGGAGGCCGACGATGCCGAGCTCCGCGGCGACCGTGAGCACGGTCGTGTGTGACGCGGAGCGCGCGCGCGAGCCTTTTCGGTCCGGCTGCGGCGCACTGGCGCGCGGCTGTGCGCCGATGCCGACGCCGGCGATCGGCTTCTTCAGGAACGCCCGCGTCGAGTCGGTGACGAGCGTCGAGCGCCCGCGCGTGACGGCGTGCAGCGGCGAGTGCTGCGCACGTGACGCGAGTAGCCCCAGACCGACGAGCCCCATCGCGACGACCGTCGCCACGAGCACGAGGCGGTCGCGCCGGTCGCCGAGCACGGCGGCGATCCCGGCGGCGACGACGATCAGCGCGACCATGCTCGACTGCGAGTACGACGGATAGAGCGCGAGCCAGAAGAACGCGATGCCCGCGACGCCCCACCACCAGCGGATGCGCTTTCCGAGCGTGAGCACGAGGAGCACCGAGATCGCGAGCACGAGGTGCCGTCCGTAGAGGCTCGGGTCCTTGAAGAGCGAGGTGACGCGGAAGAACGTCGTGTACGCGTTCGCGACCGCGAGTGTCGGCGCGAAGAACAACGTGTGCGTGTACGACTGCCACAGCCCGATCACGGCGAACAGCACGCCGAGTGCGAGCATCGTCAGCGCGAGCGCCTTCGGCAGCCAGCGCTCGACCGGCGCGCGCGAGACGAGCGCGGCGAGCAGCGCAAACGGCAGCAGGAAGAAGACGAGCTCGAGCCCGCCGGCTGCGCGGTCCTCCGTCCACAGGTAGCTGACGCACGCGAGCGCCACGTAGCCCACGAGCGGCACGGCGAGCGCGAGCGGCGGCGCACGAAGCTCCGCGCGTTGCACGGCACGCGCGATCAGGGCGAGTGCAGCAGCGGCGAGGACGACGTACAGCGGGATGAGCAGGAACGCGTCCTGGCTTCCGAGTGTGACCGGGATGCGAAACGGCGCCGCCGCGAGCACGAGGACCGGCACCCAGGCGGGGCGCCGGTAGAGCACGACGGCGAGGGCACCGACGCACGCAAGGCCGGCGAGGATCGCCGCGACGTGTAGTGGGGTCGCGACCGCACGGTGAAGGTCGTGCGCGGGGACGAGCGACCGGGCGAGGATCGCCTCGGCGGCCGCGAGCACCACGAGCCCGGCGAGGAGCGCCTCGCGCCGCCGCGGCAGCAGGCAGAGGCACACGGCAACCGCAGCGGCGAGGGCGGCACCCGCCGTCATGCGGGCGAATCGGGCCGGAGCATGAGGGGAGAACGGTAACGATGCGCCGCGTCAGACGACGTTGCGCTCGTGGCGCTGCACGCCCGACGCGAAGCGGCCCGCGTCGAGCTGCGAGAGGTCGAACGTCGCGTCGCGGCCCAGCGCGAGCTCAGCGAGGTGCTCCCCGATCACCGGCGCTTGCTGGAAGCCGTGCCCCGAGAAGCCCGTCGCGTAGACAAGGCCGTCGATGTCGGAGGCGCCGACGAGCGCGTTGTGGTCGGGGGTCATCTCGTAGAGGCCCGACCAGCTCGAGCGGATGCCGAGCTCCTCGAGCGCCGGCAGACGCCTCGCGGCGACTGGAGCGAGCTCCTCGAGCGACTGCTCGCGCCCGCCGAGCGCAAGCGCATCCCCTTCGCGATGGAAGTAGAAGCCGCTGCCGAAGTCGATCGTCAGCGGCAGCTCGCGGGGAAAGGCCGGCGCGTCCTCGGTGAAGAACATGAAGCGCCGCTCCGGCTCGACCGGCAGGTCGTAGAGCTCGCGTGACCACACGCCTGCGGTCAGCACGACGCGTTCGGTGGCAATCGTTCCGCGCGACGTCTCGACGCCGATGACGCGCCCGTCTCTGACGAGGATGCGCGTCGCGGCGCAGGACTGCTCTACGTGTGCACCGCGCGCCGCGGCGTGCCGTGCGTAGCCGGACACGACGAGGTCCGGTGTCACGTAACCCGCGCGCTCGTCGAACGCGGCGGCGACGAGTCCGTCGGGTGAGAGCTGCGGAACGATCTCGACCGCCTCGTCGGGCGTGAGCATCCGCGCGCCGTCGGCCGCGAAGCGCGCCGCGTCCTCGTGATCGTCGAGCAGGAAGAGATACCCCCAGAGCTTCAGGTCGATCTCTTCGCCCGTCTCCTCAGCGAAGCGCTCGAGCCGGGCCACCGACTCGGCCGAGATGCGCCGGTTCAGGTCGTCGGAGAAGAGCGTGCGCACGCCGCCGGCACAGCGGCCGGTCGAGCCGGAGGCGAGCGTGTCCCGCTCGAGCAGCACCGCGTCGGAACAGCCGAGCTGCGTCAGGTAATACAGAGTCGCGGCGCCCATGACGCCGCCGCCGATCACCACTGCGTCGCTCCGCCCGGGCAGCACGTGATTGATTGTCGCGCATGAGCGACGAGCGCAAGGGGCGTCTGTTCGTTGCGCTTGCCGCGTTGGCGTGGTCGACGGCGGGAGTCCTGCAGCGCGAGCTGTCGGTGTCGACCGCGACGCAGGTCGGCGGCCGGGCGCTCTTCGCGGCGCTCGGGCTGCTCGCCTACACCGCGCTGACCGAGCGGTCGCGCTGGTGGCGGTCGATGCGGGCGATCGGCCTCGGGGGAGTCGGGCTCGCGGCGTGCGCGGCCGTCTCGTCGGCGGCGTTCTTCGTCGCGCTGAACCACGCGTCCGTCGCGAACGTGCTCTTCTGGCAGGCCCTCGCGCCGATCTTCGCGGCGGCGCTCGGCACGCTGCTCGGCGACCCGGTCGCGCGCCGAACCTGGGCCGCGATGGCCGTGGCGGTCGCCGGGGTCGCGGTGATGGCAGGCGGGCCGGGCCACGCGAGCGCGCTCGGCCAGTCGCTTTCGTTCTTCGTCTCGGCGTCGTTCGCCGGCATGATCGTGATCGCCCGGCACCGGCGCGATGTCTCGATGGCGCCCGCGATGTGCCTCTCGCAGGTGATCGTGCTCGTCGGCGCGGCGCCGTTCGCGTCGGTGCACGCGGGAGGCGTCGACGTGCTGTTGCTCGCGACGCTCGGCCTGACGCAGATCGGCCTCGGCTTCGTCTTCTTGACGATCGGCAGCCGCTTGATCCCGGCGGGTGAGGTGGCGCTGATCACGCTGCTCGAAGTCGTGCTCGGCCCGCTCTGGGTGTGGGCCTTCCTCTCGGAGCGGCCGTCGACCGCGACACTCATCGGCGGTGTCGTCGTCCTCGGCGCGGTACTGATCGAGGCGCGCGCGCACCCGGAGCCTCCACCGGCTCCCGTCTAGCGCTGGCGTTCTGATCTGGTCGAACCGGTCGTGTCCTCCTCGGGCATCTTGCAGAGGGCATTCGCGATGAGCAGCATTCGGAGTACGACCCCGAGGTAGCTCAAGAGGTAGAGCAGGCAGCTGTCCACTGCAGAGATGCCGGTTCGACTCCGGCCCTCGGATGGACAACTCGCCGGCGAGAGGCCGCATCGAGTGTGATAGAAGCGCGTCATGATCGCGGCTGAGCCCGACGCGATGCAATGAGCTTCGAGACTGCCGCACAGCCTGCTGGGCGTCGGTACTCGGTTCGTCCGTACAACCAGCGCATGGCGAAACGGGTGGCCCGCAAGGCTCACGTCGACGGCGAGGGCGCGGTCGCGGTCGCGTTCACCTTCAACAACCTCACGACCATGATCGTCCTCGGCTTGCTCGATGACGCCGTGCGATTCGTGCCGGTGTTCGGATCGCTCGTGAGCCTCGCGTTCAGCATCCTTGGTTTCTACTTCCACCGGATCGTGTTGGTGACGAACCAGAACGTCTATGTGTTCCGCGACTGGCCGTTCCATCGCCCGGGCAAGCTGCTGATGAAGGATGAGCGCGGGCCGGGCGTCGTGCAGCTCGGCGCGCCGGGCGCCTCGCCTCTCATGCGATTCATCCGGCGCGGGCAGCTGACCTTCCAGGACGGAACGATCGTCTATCACAGCTTCGTCTTCATCCGCCGGGCGCAGTACATCGCACAGGAAGCCAATCTGCCCGAGGGCGTCTAGAGGCTTGATGCGCATTGGGGCGTGCGCGGGATGCGCATGACCAAGCGGCTGGGACGTGGCGGGTGCAGCCCGTAGCGGTGGCTACGGGCAAGACCGACGTGGCACAGACGCGTTGCGTCAGGCGCACCAGCCGCGCGCGCCCCGCAAATGCGCATCAAGCCTCTAGGCAAGCTGCGCGATCGTCGCGCCGTCGTCGGCGTCCGGGGCATGCTGCTCGACGAGCGGATGTGACGCAAGCTCTTCGCGCACCGCCTTGCGCAGCACTCCCGTGCCGCGGCCGTGTACGACGCGCACCTCGCGCAGCCCGGCGAGCGCCGCTTCGTCGACGAGCCGCCGCACCTCGTCCCGCGCCTCGTGCGCTGGCCGGCCGCGCACGTCGACCTGGTCGGAGACATCGCCACGCGCGGCCGCACGCACCTGCACGACCGGTGCCTTCTCCTCCGGCGGGCGCTCGCGCGAGGGACGGAGCCGCGCGGCCGGGATTCGCACGCGCTGGCCGGCTGCTCCGATCACCTCGGCTTCGCCGCCGCGAATCGCAGCGACCGTGCCGCGCACGCCGACCTCGGGCGCCTCGACGGGATCGCCCACAGCGAGCTCGCCGCTCTGCGGCAGCGGCCCGGAGAGATCGCGCAGCGCGCGCTCGGCCCGGCCAGCACGCTCGGTCGCCGCGCCGAGCGCACGGTCGCGATCGGGCTCGTGCCGGCGCCGTCGTGCAACACGCAGCTCCTCGCGCAGCGCCTGCATCTCCGCACGCGCGTCTGCAAGCTCGCGCTCGGCGGCGGCGAACGCCTCACGGCGCGCCTGCTCGGCCGTCGCACGGACGCGCTCGAGCTCCCGTTCGAGCTCCCGCTCACGCTGTGCAGCACGACGCTCCGCCTCCTCGGCCGCATCGCGGTGCTCGCGCGCTTCACGCTCGGCCGCCTCCGCCTCCGAGACGAGCTCCGCGGCGCGCAGCCGCTCCGGGGAGACACGAGCTCGCGCATCGCCGACGACGTCCGCGTCGAGCCCGAGCCGCTCGGCAACGCGCAGCGCGTGCGAGCTGCCGGGACGGCCGAGCGCGAGACGGTAGAGCGGACGATCCTCGTCGAGGTCGAAGCCCGTCGCCGCGTTCGCCACTTCGTCGCGACCGCTCGCCCACTCCTTCAGCTCTGCATAGTGCGTCGTCACGACCGTCAGCCGCGCCTGGCGCGCGAGCCGCTCGAGCAGCGCCTGCGCAAGCGCCGAGCCTTCTTCGGGATCGGTGCCTGCGGCAACCTCGTCGAGCAGAACGAGAGAGCTCGCGGTCGCCGACGCGAGGATCTCGACCAGCGTCCGCAGATGCGCCGAGAACGTCGAGAGACTCATCTCGATCGACTGCCGGTCGCCGATGTCGGCGAGCACGCGGTCGAACACCGGGAGCTCCGCCCGCTCGGCCGGCGGACGCAGACCACATTGGTGCACGAGCGCCGCGAGACCGAGCGTCTTCAGCGCCACCGTCTTCCCGCCCGTGTTCGGCCCGCTCACGACGAGCGCGCGCAGCTCGCCGAGGTCGAGATCGATCGGCACCGCAGACGCGGGGTCGAGCAGCGGATGCCGCGCCGCGAGCAATCGGACCGCGTGCGAGACCTCGACCTCCGCGCCACGCCACGAACGCGACAGGGCGCCGCACGCAAGTGCGAGATCGAGCGCCTCGACAGCCGCGACGAGCGCACGCAGCGCATCGGCGCGCGCAGCGACCAGGCCCGACAGCTCCCGCAGGATGCGCTCGGCTTCCTCGCGCGCTTCGGCCGCCGCCTGCGCGAGGCGATTGTTCAGCTCGACGACCGCGAGCGGCTCGACGAACACTGTCTGGCCGGAGCTCGAAGCGTCGTGGACGATGCCCGGCACCTGCCCGCGGCTCGCCGCCCGCACGGCGAGCACCGGACGGCCGCCGCGCTCGGCCAGGAACTCTTCCTGCAGCGCGTCGCGAACACCGGACGAGCGAGCGACGCGCGCGAGCTCGTCGCGCACGCGCGCATCGCCGTTTCGCAGCTCGGCTCGCAGCCGGCGCAGAAGCGGCGACGCGGTGTCTCGGAGATCGGAACCGTCCTCTTCCACCTTGTCGTCGAGCTCGCCGGCGAGCTCCGAGAGGCTCGGCTCGATCGGCTCCACCGAAGCAGCAAGGAGCGGCGCGTCGTCCCTCCGCGCGTGCACGACACGGCGTGCGTCGAGCGCAACGCGCACAGAGCGTGCGATCGCACGCAGCTCCGCCGGCGTGAGCAGGCCGTCGCGCTCTGCGCGGTCGACCGCAGGCAGCAGGTCGACCACACCCGCAAGCGGCGGATCGTCGGCCGCCTCGAGCAGCGAAACCGCCTCGCTCGTGCGAGCCTGGCGCGTGCGGACGACGCCCTCGTCCGCTGACGGCTCGAGCGCTCGCGCGCTGCGCGCGCCGAGCTCGGTCGCGGCGGCGCGCGCGACCCGCTCGAGGATCGCCGGCAGCTCGAGGACGGCACACGCCTCGGCGTCCACGGAACGCGTCCTACTCGGGACGCTCGTCGCCCGGCCGAAGCCGGTACACGATGCGACCGCGGTCGAGGTCGTACGCCGACAGCTCGATCCGAACGCGGTCGCCGGGGTTCATGCGAATGCGAAACCGCCGCATCTTGCCGGCGGTGTAGCCGAGGGTCTCGTGGCCGTTGTCGAGCTTGATCCGGAACATGCCGTTCCGAAGCGCCTCGACGATCTCACCGGTCATCTCGACCTTGTCTTCCTTCTGCGCGATGGTTGCCTCCTCTCCGAAATCGACGGGACGATGCGAAGGGCGGCGGGCACCGATCGTCCCGCCGCCCCTTGCGCTTCCTAGATCACGTTCACGTTTGCCGCCTGGGGGCCCTTCTCACCCTGCTGCGCCTCGTACTCCACCTTCGCCCCCTCGTCGAGCGAGCGGTAGCCCGCGCCCTGGATCGCGCTGAAGTGCACGAACAGGTCCTTCCCACCCTCGTCGGGGGTGATGAACCCGTAGCCCTTGTCGGCGTTGAACCACTTGACAGTACCGGTTGCCATTTCTCTCTTTCACCTCCTTGCCAACTTCACTGAACGGGCAAGAAAGGTGCGCAAACCGGCACCATCCAACTCGCTCAAAATTGCGCTCAAGAGTGTAGCCGCCACCGGCCGATAGGAGAATCGTGGCGATCTTCCGGCGCGTCATCCCCACCGCCGCGGTCTGCGGCGCCCTCGCCTGCTCGGCGACCGCCTCGACGAGCAACTGGGCCGCGGCGCAGATCCGCGCGGTCACGAAGGCCGGCGTGCTCGGACAACCGGGGTCCGCGTTTCAACCGGAGGCACCGCTGACCCAGGGCGCGCTCGCCTCCGCGATCGCGGCGGCCGACCAGGTCCAGTACGCGGCGGCGAGCACCTCACCGCCGCCGAAGCCGGCGCCGATCGTCCTCACCTCGACGGTCGGGCCCGGCGCGGTGATCGCCGGCACGACCCCGATCGACGTCGACGCGCCGGGGCGCGGCATCGATCACGTCGACTTCGCCGTCGACGGCACCGGCGTCTCGACGGCAATCGAGGCGCCGTACGAGCTCGACCTCGACACGACGAAGCTCGCAGACGGGCCGCACACGCTTGCCGTGAACGTCGTGTTCGCAGGTGGTGGCTACGCGATCGCGACGTGGCAGGTCACGGTCGCAAACGCGCAGGGCTCGGCCGTCACGCCACCCGGCGAGCCCGCCGACCTGCCGATCGCGAAGTCGGGGCTCCCCGCCCCGCCGGCGGCGGCGCCCACGACACCTGTCGGCTTCCATCCGCTGTATCGCACCGCGTCGCCCGGACGCCTCGCGACCGTGAAGCAGCTCGACGCGGCGCTCGTCGCCTACCTCGGCCTCGGCCCGGCTGCGCGCGAGATCCAGACGACGTTGGAGGAAGCCGGGCTCGCGCCGCCTCCGAACACGGGCACCGAGGCCGTCGCGCGTCTCCTCGGCCTGCGCCTCAACCATCCGGCGTCGCAGGACTCGCTCGAGCTGCTGCCCAACGAGGCGGCGACGCGCGCCGAGGCCGCGTACTCGTTTGCGCGCGTCCTGGCGATCGGCGACACGGACATCGCGCAGGCCCAGGCGGATGCGGACGCGTTCACGCTGCCGACGTTCACGCCGTGGCAGCAGCGCATCCTCGCGACCGCCGTGCACTACGTCGGCTACCCGTACGTCTGGGGAGGCACGAGCCCAACCGCCGAAACGCTCTTCGGTGTGCACTCCGCCGGCGGCTTCGACTGCTCGGGATTCGTCTGGCGCGTCTTCAAGCTCACGTCGTACCCCGGCGAGGGAAACCTTGCGAACGTGATCCAGGGAAGGACGACCTACGTGATGAGCGGCGAGGTGCCGCGCTCTGCGCGGATCACGCAGGCGAAGCTCCAGCCGGCAGACGTGATGTTCTTCGGCGCCGACGGACCACGGTCGAAACCGGCCGAGGTGGATCACACTGCGATCTATCTCGGCAACGGCTGGTTCATCCAGTCGAGCGACGAGGGCGTGACGCTGCTGCCGTTCGCCGGCTGGTATACGCAGAGCTTCGCGTGGGGCAGACGGCCGCTGCGCGAGGCCGGCCTGACCGGCTGACAACCCTTTGTGACATCGGTCGCGTGTTGTCTCGCGAGAGCGATGCACCCGGCCGAGCATTGTAGGGTTGCGCCATGCTCGCCCCCGGCACCGAGCGCGCCCTCGCGCGCTTCGCCATCGGTTTCGACCAGCGCGATCGCGCGCGCCTGCACGAGCTCTGGGATCGCATCTTCGACTCGGAGCAGTGGTCAGAGGGCGCGTTGACGCGCGAGTTCGAAGCCGCGTGGTCGGCCTGGAACGGGCTCGACGCGGTCGCCTTCAACGGGTGGACAGGCGCCGCGCTCGCCGCGCTCGAGTGGGCAAACGTCCGCGGCGAGGTCGTTCTCTGCCCCTCGAACACGTTCATGGCGACACCACTCGCAGCACTGCAGGCGGGCGCGCGCGTCGAGTTCGTCGACTGCAACCGCGACGACCTGTGCATGTCGTTCGAGGATCTCGAACGGAAAGTCCACGAGCATCGCCCGCGTGCGGTGTTTCTCGTGCACATCGGCGGGCACATCGCTTTCGACGTGCACCGCATCGCCGACTTCTGTGCGGCGGAGGACATCGTGCTGATCGAAGACTGTGCACACGCACACGGCGCGGAGTGGAACGGCCGTCGTCCCGGCACGTTCGGCGATGCCGGCATCTGGTCGTTCGCGCCGACGAAGACGATCTCGACCGGCGAGGGCGGAATGCTCGTGTCGCGTCATCCCGAGGCGCTCGAGCATGCGCGGCTCTTTCGCAACTACGGAAAGCCCGACTACGCGACGCGCGGACTGAACTTCCGCCTCAACGAGTTCACGGCCGCGATCGGCCTCGTGCAGACGGAGCGGCTGCCGGAGATCGTGCGCTGGAAGAACGAGGCTGCGCGCCTGCACGTCGACCCCGTGCATCCGTCAAGGCTGCAGCTTCCAGATGGGATGGTCTCAGGGCTCTACAAGGTGATCGTGTTCGAGCCGATCGAGCGCTCGACGGGCAAGGTCTACGACGAGCCGTGCCATCGCGTGCTCGGGCACGCCGTCGACCTTCCGAACTCCGACTGGATCGCGGAGAACCATTGGTGCGTGCCGCTCTACTACCGGCCCGGCGACGTGGAGGAGGAGATGCGATGAGAGTGCTCGTGACCGGAGGCGCCGGATTCATCGGCTCGCACGTCGTCGACCGGCTGCAGGCGCGAGGACACGAGCCGCGGATCTTCGACCTCGTCCCCTCCCCGTATCACGGCCCGGAGATCGACACGGTGCTCGGCGACATCTGCGACCCCGCGGCGGCGCGGCGCGCGATCGACGGCTGCGACGCCGTCATGCACCTCGCCGCGATGGCCGACGTCGACAAGGTGGCGACCGACCCGACACGCACCGACCACGTCAACGTCCGCGGGACGCAGGTGCTGCTCGAGGCATCACGGGACGCCCGGGTGCAGCGGTTCGTCTTCGCGAGCACCATCTGGGTGTACGGCGACGCGGTCGCTCCCGACGCGCTCGACGAGGACGCCGAGCTCGGGCTGCCGAAGCATTTCTACACGGCAACGAAGATCGCAGGCGAGATGTACACCGCCACCTACGGCGAGCTGTACGGCCTCGAGTGGACGATTCTCCGCTTCGGGATCCCGTACGGGCCACGCGCGCGCCCGACGGCGGTCGTGCCGGCGTTCACCGCGAAGGCGCTCGCAGGACAGCCGCTCACGATCGCGGGCGACGGAACGCAGTCGCGGCGATTCGTCTATGTCGAGGACCTCGCAGACGGCGTGGCGCTCTCGCTGGTGCCGGTCGCGGCGAACCGCGTCTACAACCTCGTCGGTCGTGAAAACACGAGCGTGCGCTCGATCGCGCGAACGATCCGCGACATCGTCGGCGACGTGAAGATCGTCCACGTCGACGGCCGCGCCGGGGATCTTCGCGGCGGCAACATCTCGGGCGAGCGTGCCGCAGCCGAGCTCGGCTGGGAGCCGTCGACGCCGTTCGCGGACGGCGTGCGCCGCTACGTCGACTGGGTGACGGAGACCGCAGGCACGTCCAGGTCGGCGATCGCGTCGATGACCGACGGCAGCGCCGCGGCCGTTCTGCTCCAGGACCCCGACGAGCTGTAGGCATCGGAGTCGTGCAGCAGCACGACGTCTCCGGGCCGGAGGCCGCGCGTCGCGCGCGCCGCGATCTTCGACGGCGTCGCCCTGCGCTCCCAGTCGCGGCCCCAGCGCGACCAGAGGAGTGGCACGAGCCCGAGCGAGCGCACGAGCGCGAGTGCCCCCGCGCTGAAGACGCCGTAGGGCGGGCGGTAGAGCGCAGGCGTGCGCCCGGTCGTGTCCTCGAGCTCCGCAGTCGCGCGGCGCAAGTCGTCGGCGAGCTCCGCCACGCGCCGGCGCAGAAGCAGCGTGTGCCGGTCGCCGTGTAGAGCGATCTCGTGCCCTGCGTCGGCGATCTCGCGCGCGAGCGCGCGATGCGCGCGCACCTGCTCACCGACGAGGAAGAACGTCGCGGTCGCGCCGCGCTGCGCCAGCACGTCGAGCACGGCCGGCGTTCCTTCGGCATGTGGGCCGTCGTCAAAGGTGAGCGCGACGGCGGGCCGCGCGATCCGGCAGTCGATCGCAAGCTGTTGCGCGAGCCGTGGCACGTGCGCCGCCAGCGCAGGCACGAACCAGTCGGCTCTCATGCAACCAATGAGAGGACCAGCGACGCGGCCGACGGCAGCGCGGCGAGCGCGAGGCCGGGTGCGGGCCGCGACCCGAGTGCGCTGCGCAGTGCATCTGCGAGCTCGCGCTCCGAGCCGACCACGTGCGCGATCCCGTGACGGCGAAATGCGGCGTTGTTGACGCGGATGTGCCCGCGCCCCCAGCCGTACGAAATCGCGGGGCAGCCACGCACGTACGCCTCGAGCACCGTCAGCCCGCCGGTCGAATGGACGAGCGCGTCGGCCGCGCCGAGCCACTCGCTCATCAGGTCGGTGAATCCAACCGTGCGCACACGCTCGTCGAGCGCGTAGCGGCGATCGAGGCGATCGCGCAGCTCTTCGTTCCGGCCGCAGAGACACGCAATGACGTCGACGTGGTGATCGGCGAGCGCGGTGTCGATCGCGCCGGCCAGGTCACCGACGCCCCACCCGCCGCCCGAGACGAGGACGACCGTCGCGTCCTCCGGCAGGCCGAGCTCGCGGCGTGCCTCGCTGCGGTCGCACGGCCGGGCGAACTCGGGCCGCGTGAGCCCGTGGACCACCTCGACCAGGGCATCCGCGCCGGCCACCTCGCGTACCTCGTCGATCGACTCCGGGTGCGTCACGAGATGCAGATCGACGCCGGGGGCAGCCCAGTAGTGCATCATCGCGAGGTCCGTGATCCCAGCGACGACGGGAACGTCGAGCTTGCCGCGGCGACGCAAACCGCCGAGCACTTCCGTCGTGATCGGGTAGACGGAGACGACGACATCGGGCTCGACGCTGCGCATCAAGCGCAAGAGGCCCCGAGAGCCCGCAGCGCGCACCAGCGCCTGCGTCAGTCTTCGCGTCGGTGCGAGCCCGACGAACACCCAGAAGGCCGCGTCCCAGACCCAGTGGAAGCGGCGGAAGATGACGCCCGAGCCGCGCTCGCTGACGAGCACGAACGCCTTGCCCATCGCGCGCAGGCCGTCCTCGATCGTCACGTCGGCGTCCGGCGACTCCGCGCGCAGCTGGTCGGCGAGCGTCCGTGCAGGAAGATCGTGGCCCTCACCCACGCTCGCCGTGAGGATGAGGACACGCGTCTGGCGGCTCTCGTCCACGGGCCGACACTACAGCGAGCGACCGCCGGATCTATTGGTGCGTCGTTGCGACCGGCGGCCAGTGCGGCGAGATGTCGGGATCGCCGAGGTCGCCGTACGGGACGCAGTGACCTGCGAGGAGCTCGCGGTCGGCGATCAGGAGCTCGTCGACTCGCTTGTTCGCAGGTACGGCGCGCTTCCAGGTCGCGCGCAGCCGCACGCCCGCTTCGATCAACGCACGCGGCGGCAGCGGCCGCGACGAGCGAACGGCGAAGTAGTGCCCGTCGACCGGGGTGACGCCGAGCACACGTTCCGCCGCCGCGGTCTCGTCACTGCCGGCGGCGTAGAAGACCCACAGCCCGTAGCGCGGCTTCTGCGACCCTTGCAGGAACGGCAGAGCCCGCGCACACGCGTCGTCGTCGACCAGGGTGAGCGAATGCACACGAAGTGCGAGCAGGTGGTCGAGCACGTTCGCCGGATGCCCGTAGTCGAACGCCGAGAAGTTCGCACCGCTCGTGCCGGTCGAGCCGAAGAGCACCGTGCCGGCAGGTTCGTGCGAGACGGCGCGGACGATGCTGTCGATCCCTATCCGCCGGGTCGCATCGCGGTGCGCGACGTCGTAGCGGATCTCGACGCCGACGAGTCCGGTGACGAGGATCGCCGCGACGAGCAATCGGAGCGGGCCGGCCCACGAAGCGATCGCAAAGACCCCGGCGGCGACGAGAACGAGAAACGCGGGCGTCGACGGAATCACGTAGCGATCGAAGAAGAGCGCCGAGTCGCCGCTCGCCGGCACGAACGAGAAGAAGAGGATCGGCACCGCTATCGTGAGCACGCAGAACGCGAGCAGCCGGTAGCGCCGACGGATCACGAGCGCGAGCACGCCGACGACCGCGAGACACGTGAAGTAGTTGACGAGCGCCTGTCCCGGCGCGAGAAAGTGCAGCGCGTCGTCCCAGACGGGCCGGCCCGAGAATGTGCGACCGTGCGTGCCGCCCGCCTGCACGCCGTACCGGTCGCTCAACACGTGAAGCGTCTTCACGTAGTACGGCACGAACGTGACGAGCAGCGCGACTGCACCGGGCCAGGCGGTGCGGAGTGTGCTGCGCAGCGGCGTCGGCGCGTACACGAACGCGGCCGCGTACGCAGTCAGGGCGTAGAGCGGCGCGGTCGGATGCACGAATACCGACAGCCCGAGCAGCGCGCCCGCCACGATCCAGAGCCTGCGGCTGCCTTCGTCGGCCGCCTTCAGCGCAATCACTGTCGACCACATCAGCCAGACGAAGAGCAGCGTGTGGGGCCTGCCGAACGTCGCGTAGAGGACCGGGATCGGCGAGACCGCCGTCAGCAGCACGACCGCGGCGGATTGCTCCTCACCGAGTAGCCGCCGCACGATCAGTGCGACCGCGGGCAGTGCGAGGCAGAGGAAGACGAGTGAGGGAACGCGCAGAGCCGGCAGCCCAGGCCACCAGCCCAGCAGGAAGTGCTCGAGCCAGAAGTGCAGAGGACCGCCGCCGCGCTCGGTCGAGACGATGTGGAAGATGTGGGCGAACGAGTAGTCGCCGAGCCGGAGCGTCAGCTCCTCGTCGACGTTGAGCGGCGTCCACCAGACCGTCGGCAGCGCAAGCCAGACGAGCGCGGCGACCGCCGCAACGACGGCACCCGGAAGGAGAAAGTCGCGTCTGCTAATCGGTGCCGGAGGCCGCGAGCGCCTCCAACTCGGGCGTCTCGGGGGCCGCGCGGTACGGGTGCTCGTCCTCGACGTGCGTCTCGTGGTAGACGCTCTCCGCGTTCACGGCCCAGATGTCGTGGTCTGCGCCGGCGACGAGATTGTCGACAGCACGCATGGCAGTGAGCATCGAGTGGTCCGAGTTGTTGTAGCGGTGCAGGCCGTTGCGCCCGACCTGCTGCAGGTTCTCGATGCCGTCGAGGTACGCACGAATCACCTGCACGCGCTCGGCGTAGTCGGCGTCGTAGATCGGGTACGCCTTCGGCACGCGAATCGCATAGCCGTGCTCGACCTTCGACGCGGGCGCGAGACGGAGCCGCTCGAGCTCGTCGGCGGCGAGCTGCACGAGCTCGTCGTCGTCCATCGACCAGAGATCGTCGCCCGCGAAGCAGAAGTACTCCATGCCGACGCACGCCTTGGTGGGATCCGGGACCATCCACGGCGACCACGAGCGGAAGTTCTGGATGCGACCGACGCGAACGCCGGGCTCGTGGATGTAGATCCAGTTGTCGGGGAACAAGTCATCGCCGTCGACGACGAGCGCGACGGTGAGAAAGTCGCGATAGCGAAGACCGTTCGCCGCTGCGATCACCGCCGAGGGCGGCTTCGGACTCGTCATGCGCACGACCTCGCGCAGCGGGAGCGACGAGATGACCGCGTCGGGCAAGGCGTACGAGTCGTCGCCGGCTGCGACCTCGACGAGCCTGTTCCCGGCGAGCTCGAGCCCCGTCACGGGTGACTCGAGCAGCACCTCGCCGCCCTGCGCGCGGATCGCGTCGGTCATCGCGTCCCACATCTGACCAGGCCCGTAGCGCGGGTAGTTGAACTCGGAGATCAGGCTCTTGATCTTGTTTCCCTTGTTTCCGAAGAACGCCGCTTTTGCGGCGGAGAAGAACGAGAGCCCCTTGATGCGCTGGGCCGCCCACTCGGCGCGGATCTCGGACGCGGGCACTCCCCAGACCTTTTCGTTGTAGCTCT